>Ga0208457_1000115_pt1 | contig 108340 bp, 100 predicted proteins | sample June2015DPH_10_1_FD_185513 | JGI IMG/M metagenome (GOLD analysis project Ga0208457, IMG submission 185513) | Peatland microbial communities from SPRUCE experiment site at the Marcell Experimental Forest, Minnesota, USA - June2015DPH_10_150... | ecosystem: Environmental > Terrestrial > Soil >... | reverse complement strand
TCTTGGCGTTGTTCAGCAGTAAGCACGATGGTGGCGTCAGGACGGCGGCGAGGCATGGCCCACGAGCAAAAATGATCGGGGCCGAATGTCGAGCTTATTGAAGCTTATTTATGCGACACAACACTAGTGTCTACTTGCTAAAGAACGCGTGATAACGTGATGGGGGTATGCCCAGACCCGCCACTCCTGTCGATTTGACTGAAACGGAACGTCAAGAGTGGGAGGCGCGGGTGCGCCCTATGGCACCGGCCAATTGGAGCTGCTGCGCGTGAAGATCCTGTTGGGGGCGGCCGCCGGGGACAGCACCCAAGCGATTGCCGAGCGGCTGGAGGTACGCACCGGCACAGTGAGCAAGATTCTCCGGCGCTTTGCCGCGGAACGGTTGGGTACACTGGTCGATGCGCCCCGATCTTGGCGTCCTCGCCGCTACGATGAGCACGTCGAGCGCCGGGTGCTTGCGGCGTTGGATCAGCCACCCCGGCGCCGGCTTGCCCGCTGGAATGGCCCGCATTTGGCGGCGCATCTGGGGGGATGTCGATGTCCACCAAGTCTGGCGGTGTTGCGGGTACGGAGCATCAGCCTGGAGCGACGGCGGTCGTGGTGGCTGTCGACGGATCCGCAGTTTGCACGCAAAGCCGCCACGGCCGGAGTCGGTGCCACCGGCTGACCGTGCTACAGTCTGACTATCTTACCATAATCCTCGCTTCCCTCGGGCGAAGTTCCAGGTCCCAAGTCCCAAGTTTCAAGGATCCGGCCAGCATCCACCGCAGCTCCGTCGTTCCACTCCTTGCGCCTTCTGCCTCTTGGCCGGACCAACGCCCTTTGACCTTCGCCCTCCGGCTTGAAACTTCCACTTTCCGCTTTTCACTTTCCGCTTTTCTCCCTGTGACTTTCGACCTCTGACTTGGCACCTCCGCCGCCTTAGCGGGAACCATGCAGTTGTAGGAGCGAGCTTGCTCGCGACCTATCCTCCGTAGGCCCTGCGAAGGAGGATGCAGAGGAGAAATCGCCTGCAAGCAGGCTCCTACATTGTTCACCTAATGGTTTCGGGAATGCCGAGGGAAATCATGGTTCAATTGCATGGTCCCGGCTTAGGACACTAGCTCCGGAGGAACGACGGCGGGTTGGACTTTTATCCCTTTCTGGCGGCTCGCGTGATATGCTCAGCTCGGTGTGAAACGGAATAAACGCCCCCGCTGAACCAACCAGAGGCGCGGCCTCAATGCGCTTGACAGCAGCTATCATTGATAGCACCCTGCCGGCATGTCTCAACTTCTCGTCCGTGGCATCGAACCGGCCGTCGTGCAGCAGCTGCGCAGCCGCGCGGCTTCACAAGGCGTCTCGGTCGAAGAGGCTCACCGGCGCGTCCTGCGGGCGGCTTTGGTCGGCAACCGACCCGGTCCGCAGCGGGACTTCATTGCCTATCTCCGCAGCATTCCGCAGGGAGGCTCCATTGCGTTTCCGCGGTCTGCCGGCCTGCCCCGCAAGATCGCACTCTGATGGCCTACCTGCTCGACACCTGCGTTCTTTCCGAACTTCGGAAGAGGCACGGCAATCCCGGCGTCTCTTCCTGGGTGTCCGGCATTCAACCGACCGAAGCTTTCCTCAGCGTGCTGACGCTCGGCGAAATTCGCCGAGGAATCGAACTGCACCGGCTCAAGAACCCGGCGGAGGCCGGCCAGCTCGAACGCTGGCTGCTCGGGCTGGAGACCCATTACGCAGAGCGGATCCTGCCGATCACCGCCGCGATCGCTGACCGCTGGGGCCGGCTGTGCCCACACCAGCCAATGCCGGTGACTGATGGCCTGCTGGCGGCGACCGGACTCGAACACAAGCTGACGGTGGTGACGCGCAATACGACCGACTTCCAACGTTCCGGCGTCAACACGCTGAATCCGTTTTCCTGAGCCTTGCTGAACGGATCAGAGGTGTGGCGACGGGCCTGGCCCCTGTTTCTTTCTGTGTCAGCCACACCTGGCGTATGATCCCTCTTTTCCGGCATCCGTTGGCGTTCCTGTATTCCAACCTCGGATCTCCGACCTTGGACCTTCCGCCGCCTTAGCGGCGGCGGGCCCACTTTCACCCTCACCCTCACTCTCACTCGGGCACCGTGTGCCCGTGCCTGCCCTGAGCTTGCCGAAGGGTTCATTTTTGCTTGAACTCCGAAACTTCGCCCGCTTAGCTTCCCGGCTCCTCCTCCGCTTTCCCCCTTTCGCTTCCCACTTTTCCCCTTTCACCTTCCCTTACTCCCTCGTACTTGGCTTGCAGCCTAAAGCTTACAGCTTGGCGCTTACCGCCTAAATCCCCCTTTCGCTTTCCGCTTTTCCGCGCAACCCATGAAGCCCGCCCCCGGCTTTCCGCCTAAAGCAGACCGCGCAGGAGATCCCGCGGATTTCCAGTCCGAATGCGTCAAGCTGTTTGCCGAAGTGGTGTATGCGCTCGGCCTGCCCCGGTCGATCGGACAGATCTACGGGCTGCTTTATGCCTCGCCCGCGCCGCTGAGTTTCTCCGACATTGTGGAGCGGCTGGAAATCAGCAAAGGCTCCGCCAGCCAGGGCCTGCAGTTGTTGCGCTCCCTCGGCGCGATCAAACTCGCTGACGCGAAGCGCCAAGCGCTAAGCGGTAAGCGCGCAGCCAATTCCACGGATGCGAAGCTTTACGCTTCAAGCTTTACGCTTAACGCTGACGACGCGAACGCGTCGCGTCGCGTCGCCTACGAACCCGAGCTGGGCCTGCGCCGATTGCTCGGCGGGATCATTAGAGGGAGAATCGAGCCATTGGTGGGGCAGGGGAGAGCGCGGATGAAGAATCTGCGCGAGCTGGCCGAAGCCGCCGCTGATGGCGCGCACAAGGAATTTCAGTTGGAACGGGTGGAGCAGTTGGAAACCTGGCGCCGCCAGGCCACGCTACTTCTACCTGTTTTGAAGACCCTCTTGTTGTCACCCCGCCGGTGATCCAAAAACACAGCATGGAGCCCCGGTTACCTCCCTCCTGTGGAAGTGACGGGGCGAAGCTGTGCTCACTCCCTTACTCTCTATTTTCTCAAATCTGCCATCTGCATCTCAAATCAAGCGCAGCGGAGATCCGCCGAAGCCTCACGCGAAGCAGGATCGCACTCTCACTTTCACTTTCACCCTCACTTTTGAGCCCGTGCTCAAGACGCTGCTGGCATCACCCCGCCGGTGATCTGTCGAAATAAACAAGTATCTTTCACGTCGCCTCATTTCGACGGAAGCGACGGGGCGGAGTGTTACAGGGATTTTCGGCCTACAGAGATGAAAGATCTATCGGAATGAAAAGAGCATTGATTACAGGTGTTACAGGACAGGACGGAGCTTACCTACTCCGTTTTCTGCTCGCCCGCGATTACGAGGTTCACGTCATCAAACGCCGGACATCCACATTTCCGACAGCTCGCATTGATGATATCTACAACGATCCAACCCTGGTAGGGCACCGCTTCTTCATTCATTATGGTGATATTCATGACGGTCTCTCACTGGGGTACATCATTTATCACGTGCAGCCAGATGAGGTCTACAATCTCGCCGCCCAGAGCCATGTGCAGATTTCCTTCGAGGTGCCGGTGGCGACGGTGCTGGATAATGTGAGCGGCACCATCAATTTGCTGGAGGCGGTCCGGCAACTTAACAAACCGTGCCGGTTTTACCAGGCGTCCAGCAGTGAAATGTTCGGTTCTACCCCTCCGCCTCAATCCGAGGCGTCCCCTTTTCATCCGCGCAGTCCGTATGCGTGTTCTAAAGCATTCTGCTTCTACCAAGTGATAAACTACCGGGAGGCTTATGGGTTGCACGCGTCCAATGGCATTCTGTTCAACCATGAGTCGCCTTTGCGCGGCGAAACGTTTGTCACGAGGAAAATCACCAGGGCTGTCGGGCGAATCAAATTAGGCCTGCAGCAGAAATTGGCCTTGGGTAACCTTGAAGCCAAGCGCGACTGGGGTTTTGCGCCCGAATATGTGGAGGCCATGTGGTTGATGCTCCAGCAGGAAACCCCCGACGACTATGTCATCGCCACGGGAGAAATGCACGCGGTGCGCGAGTTTTGCGAAGTCGCCTTCGGGTTGGTCGGTTTAGACTACCAGGATCATGTGGTGACAGATCCCGGATGCATCCGGCCGGCGGAAGTACAGGCCCTCTGTGGAAACGCCGCCAAGGTGCGGCAAAAGCTGGGTTGGCGCACCAGGACCACCTTCAAGCAACTTATCGAAATAATGGTTGAGGCTGACCTCAAACTCGCTGCAGAGGAAAAAAAGATAGGACGCTTCATCTCGCAGTTTTAAAAAGGCATGCACTGACAATCAAGATTGGTAGATGCCTGTCTATGTGCGTTTCTTGTACAAAATCTATCTTACTTGCTGGTCGAAAAATCGGGAATGGATTCCCATGTTTTATTATCGCGGAAGCCGGTGTGAATCATAACGGCGATTTAAACATGGCGAAAAGGCTGGTGAGGGAAGCCAAGCGCTGTGGCGCGGATTGCGTTAAGTTTCAAACCTTCAAGGCCGAGCGTGTCGTCACACCCACGGCTCCCAAGGCGGCCTATCAGCTGAAGGTTACCGATCCGGCTGAATCCCAATTCGAGATGCTGCGCAAACTTGAGTTGAGCGAGGATGATCATCGCCAGTTAATCGAACTTTGCCGCCGGGAGGGAATCACGTTCCTTTCCACTCCGTACAGCCTTGAAGACGCCGAGCTGCTTGCCATGCTGAACGTGGATGGGTTCAAGATCGCCTCCGGGCAGTTGGTTGAACTGCCCTTTCTCGCGGTCATTGCGCGGTACGGCAAGCCCGTGATCCTCTCCACCGGCATGGCCACCATGGCCGAGATTAATGAGGCCGTCGACACCCTGCGCTGTCATGGCAACGACCAAATCGCAGTGTTGCAGTGCACGACAAACTACCCCTCGACCCTCGCTGATGCCAATCTGCGTGCGATGCACTCTATCAGCGACGCCGTGCAGGCGGTGGTCGGCTATTCCGACCATACCGAAGGCATCAATGCCTCCCTCGCGGCAATCGCGCTCGGCGCCAGTGTGCTCGAAAAGCATTTCACCTTGAATCGCGACCTGACCGGACCGGATCACCGCTGCTCTTCAAATCCGATGGAATTTGCCGCGCTTGTCCGCGGAGTCCGTGAGGTTGAAATTACATTGGGTAGCCCATTGAAGGCGCCGACGGCCGCCGAGATTAAGAACATGGTGGGCATGCGACGGAGCATCGTGGCGCGCCGCCTAATACCGGCAGGCACCACCGTCACGGCAGACGATTTCACCTTCAAGCGTCCGGCTACGGGTACGCCGCCCAAATACCTCAGTGGGTTCATCGGCCGTATCGCACGGGTGGACCTACCAGCCGACACGCAAATCAAAGCTCACCACTTCAATTGAAACAGCCGTTGATCATTATCGGTGCGGGCGGACATGCGCGCGTGGTTATCAGCGTGGCGCTGCAAGATCCATGTTGGGAGGTGGCAGGCGTGCTTGACCGCGGCGCGCCGTCCGCTGGAGAACGCATCGGGAACATCTCCGTAATCGGCTCTTTCGAGGATGCGCCCCAGCTTCGTGCACAGGGTATCCGTCACGCCGTGCTGGCCATCGGCGACAACGACGAACGCGCCCGGATGTTTGAACAGTTCGGTAAATCCGGCTTTGAGTTTCCCAGTCTGCTGCACCCCTCCAGCATTATTGAAAGCAGCGTCCGTGTCGGACGCGGGACGATCATTTGCGCTGGTGCTATCATTTGCGCGCACGTCACGGTGGGCGACAATGTGATCATTAATACCGGCGCAATCGTCGACCATGAATCGACAGTGGGAGATCATAGCCACGTCGCCCCCGGCTGTTGCGTGGCGGGGCGGGTGAAAATCGGCCGCGGCGTATTTCTCGGTATTGGCTCGGTCGTGAAAGATAAAATCACTATTGGCGATTACACGATCGTAGGCGCCGGTTCGGTGGTAGTGGATAACATACCTGGCGGCGTGGTGGCCTATGGCTGCCCCGCGCGCATTCAGCGTCCGGTACAAGCGGGCATATGAGTCGGATCTATGCATCCACGGCCTGTACGGCCCGACACTTTACCTCGTTGTCGGCCCAGTTAGCGGCCTACAACCGCCATGGTCTTAGGCAGATCGAACTCGGGCACTGCCCGAAGCTTGACGGAATGCGGCTTCCCGCCGACCTCAAAACCACAGCCGCCTGCTACCTCGTCCATAATTATTTTCCCCCCCCCACCGAGCCACTCGTCCTGAATCTGGCTTCACAACAGCCTCCAATACTCCAGGCCAGCCGTGCGTTCTATGAGGCCAGCCTGCGTCTGTCCGCGGAACTTGGCGCGTCATTCTACAGCTTACATTGTGGCTTTCTGGCGGATTTTGCACCCGCTGCGTTTGGTCAACGTCTCAGTTACGAACAGATTTATGATTACGAAGCCGGCTACCGCACGTTTGTGGATTCGCTCAAGCAACTGCTCACCTTGGCATCGCGCCTTGGCCTGCGTCTGCTCATCGAACCCAATGTCGTTGCGCCGTGCAACCTCGTCGCAGGCCAAAACCGTCTGCTCCTGCTGGCAGAGCCGCGCGAGTTCATGCGTTTGCTGCACGAACTGAATACGCCCACGCTCGGCGTTCTGCTCGATCTGGGTCACCTCAAGGTGAACGCGGCAACGCTGCACTTTCCCATCGGCGAGTTCATGGCAGCGGTGAGTGCGCGCATCGGCGCCTTTCATCTGCATGACAACGATGGCACCGCAGACCAGCATCAACCAATCGCGGCTGACAGCTGGGCACTTGCCATCCTGCGCTCGCCTGCATTCCAGGCATCTCCTGTCGTGGTTGAAGCCTCGTTTCCATCCGTGGAGCGCCTGGCCTCACACTGTCAATGGCTGGAAAGCGTGCTCACCTCGCATTGAAAACTAACATTCAAGAACGCATTCCCCAGCTCACCATCTCACCTGCCGCCACGATCCGGCAGACCATGCAAACCATCGATGCAGGAGGACTGGGTATTGCCTTGATCTCCGACGCATCAACCCAGCGTTTTCTGGGCCTAGTGACTGACGGAGACATTCGCCGTGCGCTGTTGAAAGGTTTGGGTTTGGAGACACCCGTATCGGCAGTGGAGCATCCGGCCAGTGTCACGGCGCGCATCGATATGCCCCGCGAACAGATCGTGCAGATGTTCACGGAATCCGTCCGGCTTGTTCCAGTATTGGATGGGCACGATCGGGTGGTTGATCTGGCTGTCTACGACCGCCGCGCCCATCTGCCGATGGCGCAACCGCTGCTGGGTGAACGCGAATTGGTTTACGTCACTGAGTGCATCCTCACGGGATGGATCTCATCGGCCGGGCGCTTCGTGAGCGAATTCGAGCGTCAATGTGCGGAATTTTGCCAGGTGCCCTATGCTGTCTCCACTTCCAATGGCACCACCGCGCTGCACCTTGCGCTGCTGGCACTCGGTATCGGACCGGGCGACGAGGTCATCGTGCCGACGCTTACCTTCATCGCGAGTGCCAATGCCGTCACCTACACCGGGGCCAAGCCCGTATTCGTGGATAGCGAGCCGGTATCATGGAATCTGGATCCCACGACCGTTGAACGCGCCATCACCCCTCGCACCAAAGCCGTGATGGCCGTGCATCTTTATGGGCACCCCGCTGACATGGACCAACTCCGGGCGATCTGCACCCAGCACAAACTTCATTTGATCGAGGATGCCGCCGAAGCGTTTGGCGCCACGTATCATGGGCGTCCCGTCGGCTCACTAAGCGACATAGCCATCTTCAGTTTTTATGGAAACAAGATCATCACGACGGGCGAAGGGGGGATGGTCGTGACCAGTGGTCGTAAGCTTGCCGAAAAGTGTCGCATCCTTCGGGATCACGGGATGTCACCGCAGCGCCGCTACTGGCATCCGGTGCTTGGCTATAATTATCGCATGACCAATCTCCAAGCGGCGGTGGGTGTCGGCCAGATGGAGAAGATCGGCGGTATCGTCGCCGCCAAGCGTCGGATTGCCGCCGATTACTTGAACGCACTTGCGCGCATTCCCGGCGTTGCCATTCCGGCTGAGCCGGCGGGTACGAAAAGCGTGTATTGGCTCATGTCCGTGACCATCGATCCCGCCATTTTCGGTCTGGGCCGCGACGAGCTCATGAGCATTCTTAAGGATCACGGCATCGACACGCGGCCGGTTTTTCCTGTACTGCATCGCCAGCCGATTTACGACACAGGCCTTAGTCTCCCCATCGCCGAAAAAATCTCCGCCCACGGCTTGAGTCTGCCTTCCGATCCTTCTCTGACGACCTCTGAAATCCAGCGTGTGGCCGAAGTGCTCCTGCGAATTCACCACGAGGCAGTCGAGAGAAGGCATCCAGCGTGACCCCTGCGACCGCGTGACGACAGCTCGCTTGCGTTTTCAATGTGCGGAACTGGTTTGGTTTCAATCTTCAGCACAAGCCGGCATTCCTTAGCTGATAACACGATCAAGTGACATGCGTACGCTAGGACTTATCCCGGCCCGCGGCGGCTCCAGGGGGATTCCCCGCAAAAACATCCGCCCATTGCACGGCAAGCCACTCATTGCCTGGACCGTTGAAGCGGCGAGCGACTGCCCGGACATAGACCGCCTGATTGTCTCGACTGAGGATGCAGAGATTGCCGCTGTCGTCCGCAGCCTGGGTTGCGAGGTTCTGCCGCGCCCAGCCGCACTTGCCCGCGACGATACGACAAGCGTCGAGGTCGCTCTCCATGTTTTGCGCACAATTGGTGAGTCCTTTGATTTGCTGGTGCTGCTGCAGCCTACCTCGCCGCTGCGGCAGACAGAGGACATCAGTGCCTGTCTTCGCGTCTGCCGTGAGGGTGCCGCCCCGGCTTGTGTCTCTATAGTGCGCGCCACTGAGCCACCCTTCTGGATGTTCACTCAAACACCCTCCGGCTGCCTTGAGCCGATTGTGCCGCGACACTTGGTGCCGCTACGCCGGCAGGACCTGCCTGCCGCGTTTCTGCTCAACGGCGCGGTTTACGTTGCGAAGACCTCTTGGCTGGAAACCCACAAAACCTTTCTCGGTCCGGGGGTGCATGGCTACGTAATGCCGACGGATCGCTCGATCGACATAGATTCCGCGGAAGACTGGCAGACTGCGGAAGCTTGGCTTGCCCAGCGGCGATGATTCATCACCGTACCTGGCAATACATGGTTCAAGCGCCTCTTTGAGCCTCGAATGAGGCCATCCCGCAGCAAGCAGCGGGAAATTCCTCTGTGATCAATCTGGAGTATATATGTTGCAACCAGTGACCGAATCTCCGCACCTAGCCGCTCTGCTCTCCCTTAATCTTGTCTCCCGTGATGACATCGAGCAGATCTTTCCGCGTTGTCGTGATCGTGACGATGTCTCCGTCTGGCGTTGTCGTCGAAGCGGCGTGATTTTTCTCTCCAGTTCAGCACACATCACCGACCAATACTACGCATACGGCGACGCCCAAAGCTATTATCAGGTTCCTTCGCGCAGTTTGGCATTGCGGCTTTGCGAAGAGGATGACTCGCGACGGGCGGAACAATTCAGAGAGCTTAGCCGCAATGCGGCGTGGATTGACATTGGCACCGGCTTGGGGGGAATGCTCGATCGCCTAACTCTGCATTGCGCAGAAGCAGTCGGCGTCGAACCGCAGGAGGGATTGCGCCGCCATGCCAGGGAGGCCGGCCATACCGTCTTGGCTTCGGTGGTAGAAGCCCAGGACAGTCATTTTGACGTAGCCAGCTTGTTTCACGTATTCGAGCATCTGCCTGATCCACTCACCGCGCTGAAGGAGGTGAAAAGGTGCATGAAGCCGGGTGGACATCTTATCATCGAGGTTCCTCACGCGCGGGATTTTCTATTATCGTTTCTCGATCTTGAAGCGTTCAAACGGCATACTTTTTGGGGTCAACATCTCATTCTGCATACCCGCCAAAGCTTGGCAGCGTTTATAACGGCAGCGGGATTTTCCATAAAAGCCATTACTGGTTTCCAGCGATACCCGCTGGCAAATCACTTATATTGGCTGCATCAGGGCCGGCCCGGCGGACATAAGCAATGGTCGTTTCTGCGATCCGAGTCGCTTGATGCCGCGTACGCAGCCAAGCTCAACGAAATGGACGCGACCGATACCTTGATTGCCATAGCTACCAAACCATAACCATCTCCTTCCATGATTCTGGACCGCTTCGTGCTCGTGAGAAAAGTGGCCGTCATCATCCATGGCGTTGGTTTGTTCGGACAGAGGATACTTCGCCTATGATTAACATCTTCCAACCCTGTCTCGGCGGCGAAGAGCTGGCCGCACTCAAAGAGGTCTTTGCCTCGAACTGGATCGGCAAGGGCACCGCCACCCTTGAATTCGAGAAGGCGTTTGCCGCGTCGATCAAGGCCGGTCCGCGACTCTTCACCAGCGTGACCTGCTGCACCGAAGGGCTGTTTTTGGCCACAGAACTCTTCGGCGTTGTCCCGGGGACGAGGTCCGCGACCAGCCGCTTCAGCGAGGCGTTTTCGTCCTCCAGTTGCTTGAGCCGACGTAGCTCACTGACTCCAAGGCCGGCGTACATCTTCTTCCACCGAAAATACGTTTACCCGGCCACGCCGAGCTGGCTGTTCCTGGCTGCGCCTTCTTCGAGGTATGGGGATGGATTCCTTTGAGGGTTATCCACCCTCGGGAAACTAACACAAGGCCGGTCCAGTTTCAGGGAAGCAGGCCAATTCGTGACGCAGAGGCAATAAATTTTCTTAGCAGTTTATATACAAGTATGCACTTACGTTGACACAAATGTTTCGAATCTTATTCGGGGGCGGCTAAACCGCGCCATGGCTTAACATCTTCGTGGGACAATAAGGGGATGCAACAATCTGAGACAGCTGGCCGACGTCAGATCATCATAGATTCCACTCATTATCTTACGGCCACGATTGCTGGCCAGGGAATTGGGTTGATCCGTGCGGCAATTATACCGGTGTTGTTCAGCCCATCTCAACTGGGCGTCTGGAATCTGCTGAATGTCGTTCTCGGGTATGGGAGCAATGCCCACGTTGGATTGCTCGACGGGATGTGCAAAGCCATTCCCTTCCTCCGGGGGGAGAATAAACCGGAGGAGGTTGAGCGGATCAAGGACAGCGTATTCTGGGTGAACCTCCTGCTGGGCGCCTTAGCCGGGGGCGTGCTGGGCATCGCCTCCTGCGTGGCGGCGGCGGGCTATGCTTCAGGCTTGCGGATCACGGCGTTCATTGTCTTCCTGCAGTTGGTCTTTTATTATCTCTTCTCCCTGTTGCGCGCGGACAACCGGTTCGGGCTGATCAGCGGCGGGGTCGCCGGTCTCTCTGTTGCATCAACAATATTGGTCCTGGGAGGTGCGTTGGGGTTTCAGGATCGTGTGTGCGGCGCGTTTATCGGCGTACTGGCGTCGTATGGCCTTATCGTGGCATACTGGCTGGCCAAGTCCCGGTACAGATTCGCTCTGCAATGCCGGCTTGATGCGATTCTCAAGGTCATGGGACTCGGAATTCCCCTGATTATGCTCGGGATTCTCAATACGCTTTTTTTAAGCGTCGATCGGTGGATGATTGCTGCCTGGTTGGATGAAACGCGGCTGGGGTATTACGCCCTTGGGTTCATGGCCAGCAACCTGCTGGTCCTCGTGCCGGGATCGGTCGCCAGCGTGTTATACCCACGGATGCTGGAAAGCTTCGGCGTCGACCAAGATCCGCGAGCGGCGCGGAGCCTGCTAATGGGGCCCTTGCGGGCGCTGGCCGTCCTGATGCTGGTCCTGATCGGCGCCGCCGTCGTTATTCTACCGCCGCTCATCCGGCTGTTCCTGCCGAAATTTCTGCCCTCCGTACCGGTTCTCATGGTGTTGATCCCAGGTGCTTTTTTCCTTTCCCTGACGCCAATCGCAGGGCTCTACCTGATTGCCATCAACCGGCAAAGCTGGATCATCGCGGTGCAAATCATCATGACGCTGTTCTGCCTGGGTGCGGATTATGGGGTGCTGAAGACCGGCTATGGAGTGACCGGCGTGGCGGTCGTTACGGCGGCTGGCTATTCGATCCTCGGCCTGTCCTATATGCTGATGGCGGTTTGGCAGGCCGCCGGGCGGAAGACGGATATGGTCCGTTTTTTGGCTAACATCACCTTCCCGTTTATGGTTATGGTCCTGGTCATCGCGGCCATGCCATGGGTAGTCCCGGCAGGGGCGGGTTGGCTGGACAATGTTGTTTCCGCAGCCATCCGCCTGGGGTTTATGATGCTGTCGCTGGGGCTGGCGCTCTGGGTGGCGAACCGGGATGGCGAACTGATGGCGATCGTTCGGTTGGAATGGAAGCACCGCTTCGGGTCGGGGAAAACGGTGTAAGGGAACTTGGCTTGAGTGAATCGTGCGAATAGAATATACCCATGATTGAAATCATTAAGCACGAAGACGCAATCATTGCCATTATTGTCCGGGCAGAATACCGGAAGGCCGGCATTGAATTCATCGCGCCGAAAGATTTTATACTTCAGCTGGGTCACATGACTCGGCCCGAGGGCTATAAGGTGATCCCTCATCTCCATAATCCCGTACGTCGCGAGACGATCGGAACCCAGGAAGTGCTTTTCATCAAAAACGGTCGGATCCGGGTTGACTTTTATTCGTTTGAGCGGGTTTACCTGGAAAGCCGGGATCTGGCTGCGGGCGACCTGATCCTACTGGCGGGAGGCGGGCACGGCATCTCGGTGCTGGAGGCCGCGACGATTGTGGAAGTCAAGAACGGTCCTTTTGTGGAAGGCGCGGACAAGGGCCGGTTTGAAGGCAAAAAAGAGTAATTCATCCAACACAAAGACAGAATTTAGTGTTAGGTCTTGAGTGTTAAGTTTAAAGCTGACAATCCTGCCCTTGCCTAACACCAAAACTTAAAATCTATTTCAGTCTTATTGGTGCCTTAGAGCCTTGATGACGAATAATTCGAGCTAAATAGCATTGTAGCTAGGTGGTTTTATGATTCCGGTCAATCAGCCGTTATTGAATGGGCGCGAAAAAGAGCTCCTGACGCAGTGCATTAAAACGGGCTGGATTTCGTCCGACGGTCCCTTCATCGCCGAGTTTGAACGCCGATTCGCGTCGTTTATCGGTGTGGGCCATGGGGTGGCCGTATGCAACGGCACGGCGGCACTGGAAACGGCGCTGTTTGCCGCCGGTATCGGCAAGGGTGATGAAGTCATCATGCCGTCATTTACGATCATTTCCTGTGCCCTTGCGGCGATTCGGCTGGGGGCGGTGCCGGTCCTGGTCGACGCGGAACCGGAAACGTGGAACATGAACGTCTCGCAGGTCGAGACGAGGATTACGCCTCGGACGCGGGTCATCATGCCGGTGCATATTTACGGCCATCCCGTGGACATGGATCCCTTGCTGGCGATCGCCCGGAAACACGGACTCATGGTCGTGGAAGACGCTGCGGAGGTTCACGGGGCGGAATACAAGGGACGCAAATGCGGCAGTCTCGGGCACGTCAGTTCCTTTTCGTTTTATGCCAACAAGATTATCACGACGGGCGAGGGCGGGATGGTGCTGACTTCCGATTCCCGGATGGCGGAACGGGCCCGCTCGTATCGCAATCTCTGTTTTCGGCCCGAGAAGCGATTCTACCACACCGAGCTTGGGTATAATTTTCGGATGACGAATGTCCAGGCCGCGCTGGGTGTGGCCCAGATGGAGCGCATTGATGAATTCATCAGGATCAAACGCCGGTTGGGCGCGTATTACCGGGAGAAACTCTCAACGTTGGAAGGGGTCAAGTGCCAGGTGGAGAAGTCTTGGGCAAAGACCGTCTACTGGATGTATTGCATCGAACTGGATATGAAGCTGGGCCTGACCGCCGAAGTCATGATGACCCGGCTGGGTAAAATGGGCATCGGCACGCGCCCGTTTTTCCTTGGCCTGCACGAACAGCCGGCCCTGCACGATCTGGGCTTGTTCAAGGGAGAAAGGTACCCGGTCACGGAACAGATCGCCCGGCAGGGATTGTACCTGCCGTCCGGGCTGACCCTGACGGAACACGAGGTGGATGAAGTGGTGGATGCCGTCAAGGCGGTCTTGGCCGACAGGAAAGGCCGATGAGCACCTCGCGACACGACTGGGAACATTTTTGGGAGGAACGGCTTCCAGAACAGGCGATTTTCAACGAAGATCCACAAACCTGGAACGATTTGGTATGGAAAGTTTGCCTAGAGGACTGGTATCTACTTTTTCAAAAGTTTTCTCCAAGAATGCAATTACTCGAGTGTGGATGCGGAAGCGCCAAAGTATCCCGCTATATGGCTAAACGCGGTTACCAATGCACGATGCTGGATTATTCGGAAGAAGCCATTTACTTGGCTCGGACAAATTTCGAAGCGTTAGCTCTGACGGGCGAATTCGTTCAGGGAGATGTCAACCACTTGCCGTTTCCTGATGGTCGGTTTGATGTGGTGCATAGCGGCGGGATGTTGGAGTTCTTTGCCGATATCCAGACGCCGATCAGGGAGATGGTCCGGGTGCTGACGCCCGGTGGATTTTTTACAGCCAATATCGTTCCCAACAAGTTTAGTTGTCAGACGCTGGCAGACATGGAACGCACGCTGGCGCATTCCGTGAAATGTTTGTGCCGCGGGGGGCTCGATGCGTTTACGGTTCTTCACCATCTGCCCCCCGGTGTGAGCCGGGCGGCGCTGTCGGATTATGTTCGCTTTTGTGAAGCGGCTGGGTTGACTTCGGTCACCGGTCGATGCATTACGCCCTTTCCGGCGCTGGCACTGGGACACTGGGGAGAACGGATGTATGCACGCTTGCTGCAACGCATGCTTCCAGTGTGACGGCGGTTTAACGAATCCCCAACTCGTTGGCATGAACGGTGGGGGATGGCATATAGGATTTACGGCGTGAAACCGGGATGACAAGGGTGTCAATTGCGGATTGCGGAATGTGGAAGACATGTGACCTGAGTAGACGGCGAAATCGGCTGATGGACCGTTCTCTTTGAAAGAGGTTTATGAGGATCGGAATTGACGCACGTTGTCTGTGCTGGCAGAGGGGTGGGGTGGCGCGGATACTGCTTAACCTGCTTAAGCTCTGGCCACGGATAACGGATAGCCATCGTTATGTGTTGTACTATGACGATGCCGTTCCTGAGGATGAATACCTCCGCCATTCGTTCTTTGAGCATCGGGTGATTCAGGGGCCGCGATTCCTGGTCAAGCGGCGCGCCTGGGCCGGGCAACTGCTGCTGCCCAGGGCTATACGACGGGACAAGCTGGACCTGTTCTTCGCCCCGTACTATCTGGCACCCCTGTATTGCCCTTGCCCGAAATCCGTGGTGGCGGCGTGGGATATTTCCTATACCACCCATCCAAGTCATTACGAGTTCAGACAGGCCCTGCAGATGTCGTTCATCTCCCGGCATTCCTGCCGGAAGGCGAACGGGGTCGTCACCTGTTCTCCCTATGATGGCCGGCAGATCGAAAAATATTACGGAGTGCCTGCATCGCGAATTTGCGTGCTCCGATTGGCTGCCGACGATAAATTTGCGCCTCCACAGGACAGCTGTCGGGTGGACGCTTTGAGAAGCAAGTACCATTTGCCGAAACGCTACATTCTAGCCATGGGGGTCATCCTGAATCGAAGGAACACGGATGTGCTCATTGACGCCTTCAAGGAGATAGCCCGGGATTACCCGGATATCGGGCTGGTCGTAGCTGGCCGCAATTCGACGGAACCACCGATTGATATCGAAGGGCGCATGAAGTCCTTGATTGCCGAGGGGCGGGGTGTGTACATTCCATGGGTGCCAGATGATGAGTTGGCGGATTTTTACAGCGGTGCTTGGTATTACATCTGTACCTCTACCGTTGACGGGGAAGCCATGATGCTGAAAGAGGCCATGCGGTGCGGGACACCGGTGATCACCTCGCCGCTCCTGGAGGAGACCGTCGAAGGCCATGCCGTCATCCTGCAGGATCCGACCAGTCGTCAGCAGACGGAGGCGGTGTTCCGGAAGGTCATCACGTCGTCTGAGATGCGGAACCGCAATGCCCGAGAAGGCCTGCAGTGGGTGCGGACGCTGTCATGGCACGAGGTGGCCCGTGAATGTCTACAATTTCTCGAAAGTCGGTAACGAATCATCAAACACCAAGGAGACCCCATGGAGGTTATCAAGCATACGAAATGTCGGTTGTGCGGCGCGGAAAAACTGGTGGATGTATTTTCCCTTGGCGATCAGTATATCAACGATTTTGTTCCCAAGGACAGGATCGGGAAAGGGCTGAAGGCGCCCCTTGACTTGGTGCTGTGCCGAAATTGTTCCCTGCTTCAACTGAGACATACGGCGCCGCAGGAACTGCTTTACTCGCGCCATTACTGGTACCGGTCGGGTGTGACCGACACGATGCGCCGCGCCCTGCGTGACATCACAGGAGAAATCGAGTCCATGGTTGATCTGAAGCCAGGCGATGTCGTACTGGATATCGGCGCCAATGACGGTACCATGCTGGCGACATACACAGCCAAGGGAATTCAGCGGGTCGGCTGTGAGCCGGCCGACAACTTGGTCGATCAGTTAAGACAGAACGCCGATTATGTGATGCACGATTTTTGGAGCTATGAACGGTACATGGAATTGGCATCTCAGTGGAAAGCGGGGAAGCCCAAGGTCATTACGGCCATCGGCATGTTTTACGATCTGGAAGATCCCAATATGTTCATCCGGGATGCCCAGAAGGCGTTGACTGATGACGGCATTTTTGTCGCCCAGTTGATGTGCTTGGCCCCGATGATTGAGAAAAACGACGTTGGGAACATCTGCCACGAGCATCTCGAGTATTATTCGCTTGAATCACTCAAGTACCTATTCGAGACGAACGGGCTTGAAATCTTCAAGATCGAGGAGAACGACGTCAACGGCGGCAGTTACCGGATTTTCTGTCGGCATTACCGGGGCACAGGTATTCCCTTTGATGAAAAATATGCACTGGAAGACATCCTGGCGTTCGGCAAGCGCATCCAGGATAACCGTGACCGGTGCGTGAATTTCATCAGACAGGAAGTCGCCAGAGGCAAGAAAGTCTATGTCTATGGAGCATCAACCAAAGGGAATGTCATCCTGCAGTACTATGGATTGGATTCCAAGCTGATCACGGCAGCGGCGGAACGAAGCCCGGAAAAATGGGGTAAGTACACAATCGGCACATGGATCCCCATTGTGACCGAAGAAGAAGCACGGAAGGCCAAGCCCGATTATTTCCTGGTTCTGCCTTGGGCCTTTTTCAAGGAATTCTATGAACGGGAGAATGAATGGCGCAAAGGCGGAGGCCAATTCATCGTGCCCCTGCCTGAATTCAGGGTCGTCCCATGATTCCGGTGGAACAATACCGGCAGATTCTTGAAGTAATGCCTATCCTGTGCGTGGATGTGGTTATCAAAAATGCCCGCGGGGACTACCTATTGGTCAAACGGGCCAATGAGCCGCTCAAGGGCCAATGGTGGGTTGTCGGCGGGCGCGTCCACAAGAATGAAACCCTCGAGCAGGCAGTCATCCGGAACGTCAAGCAGGAAACGTCCCTGACGATCGCCACCGTACAGCCCATCGGATATTATGAGAACACGTTCAAGAATAATTCGATCAAACTTACCACTCCGTTTCATGCCGTCAGCTTGGTGTTTTTGACGGTTATCGACGAGCGTCAGTTAATCAAGTTGGACGGCCAGAGCCTAGAGTGGCAATTTGCGAAAATATTACCAGCCGATTTTCGCGTCAAACAGTTTAAAACCAGAGGTGCACGATTATTATAGGAGGATGCAATGGATATGACACGACACGCAATACAAATTCTGAACATGCTTCCTTACAGTCCCCTTTTAGCCAAAGCGACAAACAAATTATCAGGTTGTATGAAGGAAGGTCCCGTACAAACGCGCTATGGTTATTGGATTGCTTACAAGGATACAGGAAAGTATGCGACAGCTATCAGGAAACTCGTCATCAGTGGCTCTTACGAAAGGCCGTATTTCAATATGCTCAGGCGATTGATCAATTTTGGTGACACCGTGATCGATGTAGGTGCGCACGAGGGCTATGTGTCCTTATTAATGCAAAAATTGGCTGGGGGGGGGCGGATATTTGCAATAGAGCCTAATCCTGAGAACTTGGTTAGCTTACATCGTAATATTGATCTAAACTTGGCAGCTAACATTAAGGTGATTGAAAAGGCGGTGAGCGACCAGAAAAGAAGAATGAACCTTTATTGTTCGCCTAACATCGGCGCTAATGCAAGTCTCATCCCCTATTCATATTTCCCCGAGGATAAAATCGAAGTTGAGGTCGATACTCTTGACGATATGTTTGGCGATTTGGAGCGGCTCAATTTTATTAAAGTTGACACGGAAGGTAGTGAGCTTCAAGTGTTATTAGGGGGACGGCAGATCATTTCGCGTCATAAACCGATTATATGTTTTGAAGTAAGTCTGACATTTTGGGCCTATCTAGAACAGTCGGTGGATAAACTGTTTAATTATTTGCGAGATTTGGACTATAAGCTCTTTGTATTGAAAAACGCTCAGTTATATCCATATCGATGGCTGGATGAACGGATTATCAATATGTTTGCGGTGCATATTTCGCGCATGCAAGAATTGACGAAGCTTGGAATCATTTCTAGTGGGGATCAATGATAATGAAAAAGACATTGATTTTCGGCGTCACGGGACAGGACGGCAGTTATCTGGCGGAGGTGCTGCTAGGAAAAGGCTATGAAGTGCATGGAATGGCGCGGCGATCAGCAACGGGCAACACCAGGAACATAGATCACCTAATTAGTGACAAGGATCTCTTCAACCGGCGGTTTTTCTTGTGCCGCGGGGACTTGGCCGACCCTACCTCACTTTACCGCAATATCCTGAGGATCAAGCCGGATGAGATTTACAACGAGGCCGATCAGGATCACGTGGGCTGGAGCTACGACATGGTGGGCTATTCCGCCGACATCACCGGCACCGCCGTCGGCCGCATCCTGGAGATCATCCGGCAGGTGAATCCGGCCATCCGCTACTTTCAGCCCTGCACCTCGAACATGTTCGGAAAGACCGACACGCTGGTTCAGGCGGAAACCACGCCCTTCAATCCCCAGAGTCCGTACGCCTGCGCCAAAGTTCTGGCGTATTATTTCACCCGTTATTACCGGGAAGCCTTTGGGATCTTCGCGTCCACGGCAATCCTCTATAACCACGAATCGCCCCGGCGGACCGAGGAGTATGTGACCCGCAAGATCACGAAATCCGTGGCGCGGATCGCCTGCGGCAAACAGGACAAGCTGGTGCTGGGTGATCTCAACGCGCGGATTGATTGGGGTTACTCCCGGGAGTACATGGAAGCGGCATGGCAAATGCTCCAGCTCGACAAGCCGGATGATTTTATCATCGCCACCGGCGAGGCGCATTCGGTGAAGGAGTTTGTCGAGGAGGCCTTCGCAGTCGTCAATCTGAAGCCGGAGGAGTACGTGGTTACTGATCTCAGCCTGATCCGGCCGACCAAAACCAGCGTGCTGGTAGGCGATATCAGTAAGGCTCGAAAGTGTTTCGGATTCGATCCCAAGGTGAAGTTCAAGGAGCTTGTCAGGCTTATGGTGGAAACGGATCTTTGCGAGGAACGCAGGCCGCAATCCTGATCCAGTCCGGCAGAAACGCGGTCAAGAGTCGCTGGCCGCAGATGGGCACGGATGTTCGCGGATAAACAGGTTTGTATCATCATCCATGTTTCATCCATGACTGAATCATTGTTATCGCGGTGCTACTTGGTGATGGGCTCCCGCTGCCATCCCCGTGATGACCCCATGGCTTGGCGGCGTCCAACGTTTCAAAGGAACGGCTTCTGAGCACTCAAACCATCCAACGCAGTGTGGACCTGTTGAAAACGTGGGGTCAGGTGAGCCTGTCAACGGGGCAGACGCTGGCTGAGTCGCTGAGCGTCGGGGGTGTTTCGCTGTGGGAAGTCATCCTGCCCTACCTGGCGTTATATCGTTTGCCGGAGCTGATTTCGCCCGAGGGGCATCCGCGGCGGCGAGCTTGGCGGAAGTGGGTACGAGATCGGATTCGTGTTTATCGGGGGTGGGCAGGACGCCTGCGCGATGAACTCCTCCTGCGCAGGATTCCTTTGGCGGCGGACTGTTCGCGGTGGCCGGCGGGGCAACGTACGATCCTGTTTCTCAACTTCTGGCCGCTGTTTTATCGTGAGACATTTCAGGCGGTGGCGGAGCGTTTAGCGGACCAGGACAGAGTATCGACCGTCGTGTTGAGTGGAAAACAATCCACGCCGGAGATGCCGACCAGAACTCGGATTCAGTTTCATGCCCTGGCGGGACATATCGTCCCCTCCGTGCTGGTGCGCGCCCGTGACTATGGGCAGATGATATGGCGGGCCGAACGTGCCTTGCGGCCGGAATTGCCCGGGATCCTTCGCCATGAGGGCAACTCGTTATGGCCGGTGCTGAGATTGGAATTTGAATGGCTCTTCAGGGCAGAGATTCCCCGCCTGACCCAGCAGGTTGCCTTGGCGGAGCACGTCTTGGATCAACATCGGCCGGCGCTGGTTGTGTCGCCGGATGATGCTGACCGGGGCCGGATCTATACTCTATTGGCTAAATCCCGTAACATTCCTTCTTTGGTAGTCCAACAGGGATCGATCAACGAGAAGGCGATGGAGTGGCAGTGTCTCACGGCGGATGCCATTGCAGTATTCGGGCCGAAGTCGCGGGATGCATTGCACCGCCATGGCGTTCCGCCGGAGCGCATCCAAGTGACGGGTTGTCCCCGTTTCGATGTGCTCACTCAGCCATCATCGGAAGTAGCCCGGCAGGTACGTGCGGAGCTGGGCATTCGTGAAGGATATCCGATGGTACTTTTTGCTTCACAGCCGTATGTTTACGGTGCGTTTGCGAGTGTCGAGGCGCGCCGGGAAATGCTCAGTGCCGTTGGACAGGTGATTGCGGCCGTCGACAATATCATTCTGGTTGTCAAGGCCCATCCCACGGAAGGGGACGAGGATCTTCGCACTCTGATCGGTGACGGCTCAAGAATCATATATGTGGATCGGCGCAAGGATATTCAGAATCTTATCCGGGCCTGCGATGTCTTTATTACATTCTTTTCCACCAGCGGTCTGCAGGCCCTGATCGCCGGCAAGCCCATAATCAGCGTGCGATTTCCGGGAAGCGGAAGCGACAATCTGTATGGGGATAGCGGTACAGGCTGGGTGGCCGCGTCACCGAATGAACTGGTCAAACATCTGCGATTGCTGACTGGGCCTGGCCGCAATCAGGCCATGGCTGAACGCGAGCCGGCCCGACAGCGATTTATCTATGAATGGACGAACCGATCCGACGGACGCGCGGCGGAACGGGTGGCTGAAATGGTACTGAAGCTGTCCGGCCTTGCGGAGCATTGATTATGGAATGGTCAGTTGTTGCAGCACCCGCTTCTTCCTACGACATTGGCGCGGTGATCACGACCTTCCGGCCCGATGAGGTTTTCCCAGAACGTGTCCGGCGCGTTCAAAGCCAGGTGGGATGCGTCGTGATAGGTCGCTATAATGCAGATCAATAGATGGCCTGCATCCGATCCGGCGACATAGGTCCAAAGGCACAAATATGCCAGAACCTCCTGATACTCAAGAAATATGCGCCATCATTACAACTTACCGCCCCACGCAAACCATAGTAAAATGCGTACAGTATATACTACCCCAGGTGGGAGAGATAGTCATAGTAGACGACGGTGACTCAAGAGATAATGTTGCAAAGCTCGATGCTTGGTTTTCGGGGATTCCTCGAATAACGATCTACCATCAACCAGAAAACCTAGGGATTGCTGCTGCCTTAAACCGGGGGAGCGAACTTGCAAGAACCAAAGGCTATAAATGGTTGCTGACATTGGATGACGATACCATTCCCCATTCCGATATGGTCGAGAGGCTATGCTGGCATATGGCGCAATTACAGAGTCGTACAAAAATCGGTGCCATTGGCATGAGCTGGGACCGTAAGAACACGACTACTGCTGAGGCCAGGTTACCCCGTTGGCGCGAGAAGCGCGGTATTGTTACTTCAGGGAGTCTCTTTTCCTTAGAGGCATACGATACAGTAGGTGGGTTTAGAGAAGGATTCTTCATTGACTGTGTGGACTACGATTTTTGCCTGCGCTTGCGGGAGAGGGGCTATCGGATAATCCAGGTTTTGGAATGCGGTTTTGCACATTCGTTGGGAGTAAGCAGGCAATATCGGTTTTTGCGATTTACTGTTGATACCTATAGCCATGAGCCACAGCGTCTATACTATCTGTTCAGAAACGCGACCGTGCTTGCATCAGAATATGTATTTAAAGATCCATTGTATGTATGTGCAGTCGGCATAGGGTTTGTTAAAGAAATCGCAGCAGTTGTGCTATGGCAGCCCCAAAAGCGGCTAAGACTTAAAGCCTTGCTTATGGGAATTAGTGATGCACTCCGAGGTCGCATGGGCAGACGAATATTAAGCGATGATCGAAGTACTAAATAGAAGGCCAACAAAAAGGCATAAAATTAGGCGCCAGGAATTTGGCCATGGAATTCTCCGGGGGAGTCTCGTTTCCTTGGCTATGGGATGTGCTACGGTAGGGTTAACGGCTATACTTCCGAAAAGTGAACTGGTGCATGTGTCTTGTGTTCTTGTTATGCCTTTTCTATTGGCAATAGTATTTACGGGTGATTTCCTTGTTGCTATGACCCTCGTTTGGTTAAGCGAAGGATTCCTTGGTGTCGGTGGAAACTGGTTGCGCTTTGGTGCTCTTCCGGGGCGGGGACTATTGCTCGCTTGTTTGCTAGGGACGTACGTGATATATGCGGCGCAAAGCGATCAAGATAGAGGAAGAGAGACTTCGCGAAAATTGTGGGTACTCTTTTATGGAATATTATTACCGTGTTCTCTGGTGGGTTATTCGGTAGGCGTTAAGGGTGTTGCTTTGAGCGGGGCTTTGTCGGATGTCATGCGGTTTCTTACTATTTTGGCATTCTTTCCACTATACTATTGTCTGAAGAAGCTGCCGTGGTTTATGGTGGGTTGGCTTCTCGGAATTTCAACCCTGCTCTCCATTTTGTTCATCATTTTAGTTGCGGCTCCGACCGAGGCCCGAATAATTCTGTTGGACAAGTGGATCGCGGGTTTTTGCGGTAAAGAGCTCAATGTAAATTACGTGGAAATGCAACGAGCTTTCTTTACGCCGCTGCTTTTGTGCATAATTGGTCTCTTTCTCGGCCTAGTACTGGCATTCAATAGCACAGGAGTACTAGCCAAAATATTAGGCTATTGCGCAATGGTAGTAGCAGTTTCCGCATTTGTGGTAAACTTCGCCCGCGGCCCGATATTAGGAATTGCCGTCGCTATACTATTTCTTCTTTTTGCATTGGTGAGAAGCTCAAGAATTGCGAATGCTGCGTTCCTGACAGCTCTGGTCCTTTGCCTTTTCTCCGGTTCATATTTATTTACAATAAAATACTTACCAGCCTCCATGGGTAAGTGGAACCTAAAGGGAATGGATATTATAGACGTTGTTGATGAAGGCCGGCTAGAACAGACCCAACTAATGCTAAAAGCTTGGTTGGAAAATCCACTTTTAGGAAAAGGAGTGGGCTGCCCAATAAAAGGCTATTCGCGCACCGATGAAGACGAAGGGCTCGCATTCGAAGTGCAATATCCGATGGTGCTTTACCGGACAGGTATTATCGGTTTTGTTGTTATTTTAGCGCCATTCTTTATATTTATATTTAAGACGTACAAACTAATAAGGCGACTTCCAGTCAGATTGTATAACGCTAATAGTATAATCAATCTAGCGATGTGCTGTTCTACTGTAGCGATGCTTACGGCTAGTGTGTTCAATCCATACTTAGCTTCTTCGATGGCCGTGTTATATATGGGCCTTTATATAGCCTCTGATTCGGCTATTGGATTTCCCTTGCAGCGCAAACGAACAGTGCCATAGCCGGAACTTATGAAATCGTTTGGAAACCTCAGTAAGATAAGAATTGGCGTTAGTTTGAATCCCTCTAATACAGAAGCGCCAGCGTTTCGCAGGCGTTTTGGTCACTACTTAAAATGCCGCGGGCTTCGATGGGAACTGGCGGATTATAGCAAAAAATACGACATCGTGCTTGTTCATCACTCGGCAGACCTAACAAGATGGAAAAGCTACGAAAAAGGGAAAATCGTATTCGACTATAATGATGATTATTTGGCTGGTAATATTAACGGAGTAAAAGGATTAGGAAGGGGATTGGCGAAATTTGTGAGTCGAAGGTGGAGTAATCTCGTACTAAATTATCAAACGGTTTACAAGGAAATGATGAGAAGGTCGGATGCAATAGTCTGTTGCACAGAAGCACAGAGAGTGCAAGCTTTGGCATTGAGCAGTAATGTTCACATGATTCTTGACATGCAATCAGATCCTAATTGGAAGATCAAGGAACAATATATAGCGGGCAGTCCGTTCAATCTTGTATGGGAAGGACTACCGAATTTCGAAGGCCTGGAGAGTATTGAGAAGGTTATAGAAAAGGTGCTGGCTAAAAATCGTTGTGCCCTCCACTTAGTGACAGCTCTAATGCGGTTTCGATACCTGGGAACGCATGGTAGAACGTCGACTAAAGATGAGGTTATGAGTAAATTGCCGTTTAATAACGTATGGCTATATGAGTGGAATAAAATCCTGTTTACGGACATAGTTAATGCCTGTGATTTGGGAATCATTCCAATTAACATGAATGATCCGTTTTGGGTAGGCAAGCCTGCGAATAAATTGCTTTTTTTTTGGCGAATGGGGATGCCTGTGTTGGTTTCGGGGACGCCGGCGTACAAAGAGATAATGACTGAGTGTGGAGTGGATATGATATGCGAATCCGAGGATGAATGGCTAACAAAATTGGATTTGTACATTAATGATAGCGATGCTAGGCGTGTTGCAGGTAAGAAGGGTCTGGCGTTTGTTAGTGAAAAATATTCGGAAGAGAGACAACTTAATCAATGGGACCAAGTACTTTATTCCGTGGTATAGACAAGCAAGAGCTGGCGAAATAATATAACCGAGTTAGCATCTTCCGGATGCGATAAGCGAGGTCCCTATCAGAGGGCGGACGACGGTATTCCAGATAGCGGAAGACAGAAAACCGAGGTTGGAGTTCAGAGGGAAGACTGAACATCTAATACGCAACATCCAACTGTGAACATTGACATCAGAAGTCGGAAGGCAAAGATCGGCGATCGGTCGCCAGTGGTCTGTTGTCATTAGTCCTTTTAGAACATGTTTAAGAACAAAACGCTTCTCATCACCGGTGGAACGGGCAGCTTCGGCAATGCGGTGCTGCGCCGCTTTCTCAAGACGGATATCCGGGAGATCCGGATCTTCTCGCGGGACGAAAAGAAGCAGGATGACATGCGCCATGAATACATGGATCCCAAGCTGAAATTTTACGTCGGGGATGTGCGCAATATTGACAGCATTCGCGAAGCGATGGTGGGTGTAGATTTGGTCTTCCACGCCGCGGCGCTAAAGCAGGTACCCTCCTGCGAGTTCTACCCGATGGAGGCCGTTCGCACAAACGTACTTGGAGCGGATAACGTCCTGCAAGCGAGCTTGGAAGCCCGCGTCAAGCGGGTGGTGGTGCTGAGCACAGACAAAGCAGCGTATCCGATCAATGCCATGGGAATGTCGAAGGCGCTGATGGAGAAAATCATGGTCGCCCGGTCGCGGGTTGCAGCGCAGAAAGGCCTGGTGTTTTGCGGCACACGTTACGGCAATGTCATGGCCTCGCGGGGCTCGGTCATTCCGCTCTTCATCCAGCAGATCGAGGCGGGTCAGCCGTTGACCCTAACGGATCCGAACATGACGCGGTTTATGATGAATCTCGACGGGGCGGTGGATTTGGTGTTGTTCGCATTTCAGCACGCAAAGCCGGGCGATCGGTTTGTGCAAAAGGCGCCGGCGGCGACCATTGCGACGCTCGCGGAGGCGGTGAAACGGTTGCTGGGCGCCAACAACCCAATCAAAATCATCGGGACGCGGCACGGCGAGAAACTCTATGAGACCCTGCTGACGCGGGAGGAAATGGCGCAGGCGGAGGACCTGGGCGACTATTTCCGGGTACCGGCGGACAACCGGAACTTGGACTATAATCTCTATTTCACCGAGGGCATGCCACGCGCCGCCGCCGTGGAAGATTATCACTCCCACAACACCCGGCAGCTGACCGTGGAGGAAATGATGGACTTGCTGCTGACCCTTCCCGAAATCAAGGCCGCGCTGGAAAGGCGCGGGCGCCATGGTTGACCCGGTGACCACCATGCCGGCCGCGCTTGTAACGGGTTCCTCCGGGTTCATCGGCCGCCACCTGGTCGAAGCCCTCCGCCGCCGCGGGGACCGGGAGGTTATTTCCTTCGATCTTGACACCGCCCCCGCCGTCCTCGAGCGCGGACTGCGCGAGGCCGGTGTGATTTTCCATCTCGCTGGCGTCAACCGGCCGCAGGATCCCGCCGAATTTAAGACGGGCAACGCCGATCTGACCGCAACCCTTTGCTCTTCCCTCTCAGCCTTGGGCCGCCACCCTGTTATCGTCCTTTCATCATCGATTCAAGCCGCTCTGGATAATCCCTATGGGGTTAGTAAACGCGAGGCGGAGAAGGCCGTAGAGCGATGGACCGGCAGTGGGGGCGGGAAGGCAGTTATCTTCCGGTTGAAAAACGTTTTTGGCAAATGGTGCCGGCCAAACTACAATTCCGTGACTGCCACCTTGTGTTACAATATCGCCCATGGGCTGCCGATCACGCTGACCGATCCGAACCGTGAGGTGGAGTTGGTCTATATCGACGATGTAGTGGCAGCGTTTCTAAACGTCCTCAATGAGGAATTAGAAGCTGGAGATCGAAAATCCGCCTGCCAACCTCTGGCCTCCGATTTCTGTCGTTACCGCGAGGTGCCTCGTTCCTACAAGGTCACACTTGGTGAGTTGGCTGAGAAGATCCGCTCTTTTCGCGAGTCGCGTACGAGCCTGCTGTTGCCGTCATTAGCAGACGAATTCACTCGCTGCCTCTACGCCACCTACCTCAGTTACTTGAATGGATCGGATTTCAGTTACTCCCTTGAGCAAATGACCGATCCTCGCGGCAGTTTGGCGGAGTTCATCAAACAACCACATTTTGGGCAGGTGTTCGTGTCACGCACCAAGCCGGGTGTCACGCGCGGCAACCACTATCACCACACGAAAACGGAGAAGTTTTTTGTGGTGGAAGGGGAGGCGATCATTAGGTTCCGACACATTCTCGGAGGAGAGATTATCGAGCACCGCGTGAGTGGCAAAGACTTCAAGGTGGTGGACATCCCGCCCGGTTATGCCCATTCGATCGAAAATGTGGGGACAACAGAACTGGTTACCCTGTTTTGGGCGAGCGAGATTTTTGATTCGCTGAGGCCGGATGTGTACGCAATGACGGTGCAGCCGAACTGAAATCATAGTTCAATATACCACTTTTATGAAAGTCATGACGATCGTTGGCACGCGGCCGGAGATCATACGGCTCTCGCGGGTCATTGCCTTGTTGGACAAACACACAGACCATGTGTTGGTCCATACCGGCCAGAACTACGACTACGAACTGAACCAGGTCTTTTTTGACGACCTGGAGCTGCGCAAGCCCGACCACTTTTTAGATGCTGCAGGTGCCAACGCCGCCGAGACCATCGGTCAGATCATCGCACGATCAGACGCGGTGATTGCAAAGGTCCAGCCGCAGGCGATGCTTGTGCTGGGCGATACCAATAGTTGTTTGGCGGCCTATGCCGCCAAGCGACGAAAAGTCCCGGTCTTTCACATGGAGGCCGGGAATCGCTGTTTTGACCAGCGCGTACCTGAGGAGATCAATCGCAAGATAGTAGATCACATTTCCGACATCAATCTGCCGTACAGCGCCATCTCACGGGAATATCTGTTGCGCGAGGGAGTGCCACCGGATCGGATCATCAAGACCGGTAGTCCGATGTATGAGGTTCTCCACCACTACCTGCCCAAGATCGAAGCGTCCGGTATTTTAGCGCGCTTAAACCTCCGGGCACGAGAGTATTTTGTCATCAGTTCTCATCGTGAAGAAAACGTAGACTCCCCCAGTTTGTTGGCGGCGTTGGTGAATATCCTCAACGGACTCGCTCGGGACTATGAGCGGCCGGTGATTGTTTCCACTCATCCACGCACCCGCAAGCGTTTCGATTCGGAAAGGGTTCAGCTCGATCCGCGGGTGGAGCTGCTCAAACCGCTCGGTTTCTGTGATTACGTCAAGCTTCAGCAGCATGCCAAGGCCGTGCTTTCGGACAGCGGAACGATCACCGAAGAGTCGTCGATCCTCAACTTTCCCGCACTGAATATCCGTGAGGCCCACGAACGTCCGGAGGGGATGGAGGAGGGAGCGGTGATAATGACAGGCATGGATTACGCCAAGGTAAAAGAAGGACTTGCCATTTTGGAGCACCAAGGCAGCGGGGCCGACCGAACATTGCGCATCGTGACGGACTATGACGTGCCGAACGTTTCCGAAAAGGTGGTGCGAATCATCATGAGTTACACCAGCTACGTCGACCGCACGGTCTGGGGGAAAACGTAATTCTGATGTCGCCCCCCGGCTGATTAATGGCGATATCCACCGCAACGGACGCGGTGAAGTGCGATATGTCAACAAATTTGATTTTAATGGGGGCGATCGTTTTTATATGATCTGTCCTTCGTCAACGCATCAAATCCGTGGATAGGTGGGACACCGGCGTGATTGGAAATGGTTTTGCGCAGTTCATGGTCAGTTTTGATCAGGCTAGTGGAGCCGGATGATTGGAGTCATCCGTCGGAATCCCTGGCGGTTCAGCGCTTCCGACTTCAAGACGATTGCCCTCAGATTCTCGAAGTCCCCCCGGGCTTTGCCGCTGCCAGCATGGCCTTGACCGAGGGAGCGATCCTTTTGGTGTTTTCTTCCGGCCAAATTGAAACCGCGAGGGAGGATGATATCCGGTATCCCACTGAACAGTGGAAGTTGGTCGATTCTTCGGGAGTTAAGCCAAATTAGGCGATCGGTCTATCCATGCGTATTCTTTTGCTTACCCAATGGTTCCCTCCGGAACCGCAAAAATTGCTGCTGGAACTCGCAACGACGCTGAGAGACCTGGGGCACGAGGTAACCGTGCTCACCGGACTGCCGAACTACCCTACCGGCAAGCTTTATCCCGGTTATCGATGCAAACTGTGGCAACAGGAGGTAATCGACGGAATCAAGGTGATTCGGGTACCGCTTTTCCCCGATCACAGCCGGAACGCTTTACGGCGGGCGACCAATTTTATCTCCTTCGCGCTAGCGGCGGCGATCTTGGGCCCCGCGCTCAGTCCTCGCGTCGACATTATTCATGTCATCCATCCGCCACTAACGATCGGCTTTGCCGCGTGGACCATCAGCCGTTGGCATCGCGTACCCTTTACTTACGAGATTCAAGACATGTGGCCGGAGACGCTCGTGGCAACGGGAATGGTCCGACAGGCTTGGATTCTGAAGCTGATAGGCTGGTTTGCTCTTTGGGTTTATTCGCGGGCGACCTGTATTCGCGTGATCTCCCCGGGATTTCGCCGTAATCTGCTCTCAAAAGGGGTTTCTCCCTCGAAGGTTCATGTCATCTCAAATTGGGTTGACACAGATTTTTACCGTCCGGTCCCTTCAGATCGGCGCGTAATGGAGCGACTCGGCTTTACCTGCAAATTTGTAGTTCTGTATGCAGGTACGATCGGACCTGCCCAAGGCTTAGATTGCATCGTCGAAGCGGCGGGGCAGCTTTGTGACTTACCCGACGTCTTTTTCGCGGTTTTCGGCGAGGGCATAGACCGGGAGTTGCTTGCTACCAAGGCTTCGGCTCGCGGCCTCAACAACATTCGCTTTTACGGATTCTGGCCTCCCGATCAGATGCCAGGCATCTATGCCTTGGCCGATGTCTTGCTAATTCACCTGCGGGACAACCCGTTGTTTCAGATCACGATTCCACACAAGACGTTTGTTTACATGGCTGTTGGCAAGCCGGTACTCGCTGCGGTGAGCGGCGACGTCGCCGATGTGATTACTACCGCAAAAGCAGGCATAACATGCGCTCCTGATCGGCCAGAAGCGCTAGCGGAATCGGTACGCAAGCTACGTGCCATGTCTCATGAAGAATTAACGCAAATGGGGCTCAACGGTCGGTCCGCCGCCGAAACGAGCTTCGGGCGAAAGCAGCTTGTGGCCAGTGTCGCATCAATGTTGCAGCACGGCAGCGGTCGCTTGCCGGATCGCAACATGGCCAAAGGACCCGCCGTGATTATCTAGTCCTATGTGGGAGATTCTATTCTTCCGTATAGATTGCGATTCTGTGCCTCCGCCCATCCGGCGATGCCCGACAGGAACGACTATCGAGATCTGGCGTCCGGCGGGCTTGGCGCTCGCGCCTGCATGCAGTCTTTCTCCTCTTTCACGCATGGCTTGGTGGGCGTTTCATCACCTGAGGATATTCGGCAATCGGGACCACGCCGTCGTATGGTTACGGAGGGATAACACTTGTGTGCACCGAACGCTGCTAATTCCTTCTTTCTTTCGATTTCCCTTCATGGCTTCGAGCGATTTGCAGTGTAGTGACATCTGGACTGCGCCGAATGAGCGGGGGCGGGGACTGGCAGCGGCAGGCGTGGCCGCCGCTCTTCGGCATGGTTGGAAGCCGGGGCGACGAATCTGGTATCTGACAGAGGCCGGGAACGAACCGTCTTGCCGCTTGGCACGCAACCTGGGTTTTTCACTTGTCGGCTGCGGGCAGCGTACGCGACCGTTGGGCCTTCGCGTTTTTGGGCAATTTTTGATGACAACTTCGGAAAAAAGTGTCCGCTAAATATCGTACTCCATGGAAATACCATTCTTTCGCTACCCACATGTGTTCGGCCAGCAGCGCGACGCGATACTCAATGCCATGATTGATGTCATGGATCGCGGCGCCTTCATTCTGCAGGCCGAGGTCAAGGAGTTCGAAGAGCAGATTGCCCGCTACATCGGCGTACGCCATGCGATCGGCACTGCTAATGCCACCAATGCGCTTGAATTAATCGTAAGAGCTACCGGCATCAGCACGGGCGACGAGGTGATTGTCCCTTCCCACACCTTCGTCGCCACAGCCGCCGCCATCAAGAACTACGGCGCTACGCCCGTGTTGGCCGACTGCGGTGATGATCATCTGGTTGATCCTGATTCAATCGAATCCCTTATCACCAAGCGCACCAAGGCAATCATGCCTGTACAGTTGAACGGCCGGGTCTGCGACATGGACCGTCTGCTCGCCATCGCCCAGGCGTACAAACTCCTGCTCATCGAGGACTCTTCGCAGGCGCTCGGCGCCAAGTTCAAGGGGCGCTGCGCCGGCACCTTCGGCCTAGCCGGGGTGTTCAGCTTCTACCCGGCCAAAGTGCTCGGATGTTTCGGTGACGGCGGCATGGTGGTAACGAATGATGACCATCTCTCCGAAAAGATCCGCCTCATGCGCGATCATGGTCGCAGCGGTCACGGTGGCGAAGTTGAGATGTGGGGGATCAACTCGCGCCTCGATAACCTGCACGCCGCCATCATGCTTGTGAAGTTCCGTCGTTACACGCACGAGATTGCCCGCCGGCGCGAGCTCGCCGCCCGCTACCAGAGGGGTTTGCAGGGCATACCCGAACTCACGCTACCGCCGGCGCCCGATGCCTCGCCCGACCACTTCGATATCTACCAGAACTATGAGATTGAAGCCGACCGGCGCGATGCGCTGCGCGAGCACCTCGAGCGCAATGGCGTAAAAACCATTATCCAGTGGGGCGGCAAGGCAATCCACCAGTTTCCAGCATTGAGTTTCAGGTGCCAACTCCCCAGGACTGACCACCTCTTCACCCGTTGCTTCCTGCTGCCGATGAACACCTCCCTGACCGATGAGGAGGTCGACTACATTTGTGCCAATATCCGCAGTTTCTACGGATGCTGAAACTCCATGTACCCGCTGGCGAAACGTGTTCTCGATCTTGTGGTCGCGTTGAGCCTGCTGTTGCTGCTTGCTCCGCTGCTTGTTCTGGTGGCGCTAATAATCTGGCGACACGACCACGGCCCCGTGTTGTATCGCGCCAAGCGGATCGGCCGCGGTGGCGGGCTGTTCACGATGTTCAAGTTTCGCACCATGGTGCTTAACGCCGACCAAATCGGTGCTTCTTCCACGGCAGACGACGACTCTCGCATCATGCCAATCGGTCGCTTTCTGCGCCGCTACAAGCTAGATGAACTGCCCCAGCTCTTCAATGTCGTGAACGGCACCATGAGTCTCGTGGGACCGCGGCCTCAGGTGAAGTGGGCCGTCGACCTTTACACGGAGGAAGAACGCGCTGTACTGCAGGTGCCGCCCGGCATCACCGACTACGCCTCACTCTTCTTTCCGAACGAAGGCGAGGTCCTGAAAGGCAGTACCGACCCCGACCGCGACTACATGGAGAAAATCCATCCCATCAAAATGCAACTATGCTTGCGTTATGTGCGGGAGCGCTCCTTCGGCACTGACCTTAAGATCCTTTTCTTCACCGCCCTCACCGTGGCCGGGCTCCGCCGCCCCGCCAGCAATCCCGTCACCCTGTGAAAACATTCAAGACTCCAGCCGAACAGGCCGTCGGTCCGGCCATCGCCCATATCTTTGAATCCTGTCGCGACTCGACCGAAACGAAGATCGAATGCTTCCCCAAATACGTCCGTCGGCAGCACCTCAAGCGGTTCCTGGCAATGTATGAGCTCTTCAAGCTCGTACTGCCGGTCAAAGGCTCGATCGTCGAATGCGGGGTGTTTCACGGTTTCGGCCTGATGTCCTGGGCAAAGCTTAGCACCATCCTGGAGCCGGAGAACCTGACGCGCCGGATCTACGGCTTCGACACGTTTGCCGGTTTTCCCGGCCTCACAGGCAAGGATCAGAACGTGCACACCGAAACCCAAGTGGGTGACCTACACGCCAGCTCTTATGAGGAGCTGCAACAGTTAATCGTACTCTACGATCAGGACCGTTTTCTCGGACACATCCCCAAGATCTCGCTGATCAAGGGTGACATCGCTGCCACCGTGCCCAAATTCGTGGCGGACAATCCGCACCTGCTGGTAAGCCTGCTTTTTGTTGATTGCGATCTTTACGAGCCAACCAAGGTCGCCCTGCAGCACTTCCTGCCTCGCATGCCACGTGGCGCGATCGTCGCCTTCGACGAGCTCGACAATCCCCAGTGGCCCGGCGAAACCGTGGCCATGCTGGAAGAGACCGCTGCTCGTCCGCTGGAGCTCCGACGCCTCGGATGGGATCCTTACATCTCCTACGCCACCCTTTGACAAACTTGCCCGAAGAACCTGCACAACCGCGTCTTGCCCCCCGTGAACTGGCCTGGCGCATTCGCCGCCAGGCGGTGGAGATGTGCCGACGCGGCAACAGTTCGCACGTTGCGGCGATCCTTTCGATGGCCGATATCCTCGCCGTGCTCTACGGCAAAGTAATGCGCTATCGGCCGCAGGAACCCCGCTGGCCCGGGCGCGATCGGTTCATCCTCAGCAAAGGCCACGCTGGCGCCGGGGTATATGCTGCACTCGCCGAGTGCGGCTTCTTCCCGGTGGAGAAACTGCTCACACACTGTCAGGATGGCTCTGATCTCTGCGGCCATGTTTCGCACCTCGGCATCCCGGGTGTGGAGCTATCCACAGGCTCGCTTGGCCACGGCCTGCCGGTCGCGCAGGGCATGGCGCTGGCCGCCAAACTCGATGACCGCAGCCACCGTGTCTTCGTGCTGATGAGCGATGGCGAGTGCGACGAAGGCTCGAACTGGGAGGCCATGCTCTTTGCCGGGCACCATCGCCTCGTTAATCTGGTCGCGATCGTCGATTACAACAAAATCCAGAGCCTTGCCCCCGTGGCTGAGACCATCGGCCTCGAACCTTTCGCCGACAAATGGCGCGCCTTTGGCTGGGAGGTGATCGAGGTTGACGGTCACGATCACGGTGCTCTTGCGGCCGCACTCGATCATAATCCAGTCCGCGGGACGGCACCGTTGTGTGTCATCGCCCACACGACCAAGGGCAAGGGAATCTCCTTTATGGAAAACTCCGTGCTCTGGCACTATCGCTCGCCGCAGGGCGAAGAATATGCCGCGGCTGTGCGCGAGCTTGAGGAGGTCTACCGTGCGTAATGCCTTTATCCGCGAATTAACCAGCATTGCCGCGGCGGATCCCGACACGATCCTGATCACTGGCGATCTCGGTTTCGGCGTACTGACGGAATTTTCCTGCCACTTCCCGCGGCAATATATCAACGCGGGCGTGGCGGAGCAAAACATGACGGCCCTCGCCGTCGGTCTCGCCCTTGAGGGGAAGATTGTCTACACATACTCCATCGCCAATTTTCCAACCCTACGCTGCCTCGAGCAAATTCGCAATGATGCCTGCTACCATCGTGCGAACGTCAAGATCGTAAGTGTGGGGGGTGGATTCGCCTATGGTCCGCTCGGTATCAGCCATCATGCCACGGAAGATCTGACGATCATGCGGGCATTGCCGAACCTTACAGTGTTTGCGCCGGGGGATCCTTCCGAGGTGCAGTTGGCAACCCGCGCAGCACACTCCACTCTCGGGACATGCTACCTGCGCCTCGGCCGCGGCGGTGAGCCAATGGTGCATGAGAGTTTGCCAGCATTTGTAGTGGGTCGCGCGATCCCACTGTACGTAGAGGGTGAAGTCGGCCTTCTGAGCACGGGTGGTATTTTGGCTGTAGCTGTCGCCACCCGAAAACAGTTAGTAGATCGCGGAATCCCGACGGCTCTTTACAGCATGCCCACGTTGAAACCTCTCGACGAGCTTCTGATCCGCGAACTCGCCCGTACCTGCCGTTTGATTGTCACAATCGAAGAACACACTGTGCTCGGTGGTCTCGGAGGTGCCGTGGCAGAAATACTCGCCGAGACGCATCCCCGTTGTGCGCGGCTGTTGCGCTGCGGCTTGCCGGACCAGTTCAGCAGCATTGTCGGCACGCAAGATTATCTACGATCAAGTTATGGTATTGATCCTGCCAGCCTGAGCGAACGGATAACCGCGCAGCTTTGAGACGAAGTAAATCCTCGCGAAGACACCAAAGCGAGTGATCACCATTACCTTGGTGCCACTATCGTTCTGATATGCGCATGCAGTTCTGTGATGCTGGAAAGCCGGTTGCTGCCGTACGAGTGGTGTTTTGATCTTGATGATGTTCCCTGGAGTACCTGGTTCAGGCTAAAATCGCACCGTGACTGCATCACTGTAGGATTTTCAAACTCGACGTCTGGCTCGTGGATTCTCCATGCTAGTCACGGTTTTTCGAATTTTGTGCCTGACGACAAGGGACATGCTAGTATGAAGGGACACGTCCACCTGCAGCGCGACCACCATGCTTGGATGCAACCTTTCGAGAACGCATGAATAACGAGAGTGATACGTTTTCACGCTCCGGGTTGCAAAGTGACACGGGGAGTTCTCTGCCCTTTGCTGCCACGATGAGCGGCAGCAGTTCGCCCTTCGTAAAATCGACGGACATGAGTCGGCCGCCGTTTAGCGATATGAGCAGCCTCACCAGGGTGTTGCTGTTGGTCGTCATCTATAGTGGAGCGATTGTCGTGGCGCACTGGCTGGCGTACCTCATCCGGTTTGAGTTTCATCCGCCGATTGATCAGCAGACACTTTTCTGGCAGGCGCTGCAATGGTCGCTGCCGATTGAATTGCTTTCGCTCCTGCTGTTCGGCCAGTTCCGCAGCCTGCTGAGCTACTTCAGCCTGCCGGACGCCCGGCGTATCGTGCTGGCCTGCACCTCAGCGAGCGTAGTTTCGCTGGGTGTTTGGTATGCCACCAAGGGGCAGCACGCCCCGCCGCGGTCGATCATCATCCTGAGTTTCCTCTTGGACACAGCCGCGCTGGGCAGCGTGCGCTTGTCGTTCCGGATGCTGCGGGAGCGGCAGGGAGGAAATGGGGAAGCCGGCAAGGCTCCCCGTCGGATCGTGATTGTCGGCGCGGGCGATGTCGGGGCCAACCTGGCCAAGGAGATGAAGCTGCGGCGCGATCTGCACATGCGGCCAATCGCCTTTTTCGACGACGACCAAAGTAAATGGAACACGCACGTGCACGGCGTGCCCGTGGTCGGACGCCCGGAACTACTGGCAGAAGGCAAGATTCAGGCGGACGAGGCGGTGATCGCCATGCCCAGCGCCAGCGGAAGGAGGGTGCGCGAGGTGGTGCAGGTGTTTAACGAGGCGCGCATCCGGTTCGAGATCGTTCCGTCGATGGAACAGATTGTGAACGGCGCGGTGCAGGTCTCGCAGATTCGCCCGGTACAACTCGAGGACCTGCTGGGACGCGAGCGGATCGACCTTGAGACCGAACGCATCCGTGAGCTGGTGCAGGACAAGGTGGTGATGGTCACCGGCGCTGGCGGCAGCATCGGCGGCGAGCTGTGCCGGCAGATCGCGGGGTATCATCCCCTGCGCCTCTTGCTCGTGGAGCGTTGCGAGGTGCAGATGTTCCAGATCGAGCAGGAATTGCTCGACTTGGGCTGCGGCTCCCAAATCGTGCCGCTCGTCGCCGACATCCTCGACGGGGAACACATGTTTGGCATCTTCGAGCGTTTCCGCCCGCAATTAATTTTTCACGCCGCCGCCCACAAACACGTGCCGATGATGGAGCACCAGCCGTTTGAGGCGTTCCGGAACAATACCATTGGGACCAAGAATCTCGCCAAACTGGCCGTGAGTTTTGGCGTCGAACGCTTCGTCCTCATCTCGACCGACAAAGCCATCAATCCCACGAATGTCATGGGTGCCACCAAGCGGCTGGCCGAGCTATACCTTCAGGCGCTGCAGCGGAGTCAAATGGGCAAGGGGCAAGGGGCAAGGGGCGAAGGGCAAAGTGAAAGTGTAGGGCCGGACCTTGGCCTGCCCGCCGGAGCCTCTGGCGAAGGCTGGGCGTCCGTGCCGAGGGAGAAAGGGAGTGAGGGAGTGAGGAAGGAACCGAGCTACGGTGCTACTGAGCGACGGAATGGCGGAGCAACAGTGAGCGAAGGGCCGTTATCGGAAACCAGAGGACAGAGCACAGGGGTCGGCAACCCAGAACTCAGCACTCAGAACTCTAAACCCTCGTTCGCGGCTTCGACGCGAACGAAGTTCATGGCCGTGCGGTTCGGCAATGTGCTCGGCTCCTCTGGCAGCGTGATTCCGACCTTCAAAAAGCAGATCGCCGCCGGCGGGCCGGTGACCGTTACACACCCCGAGGTCACGCGCTATTTCATGACGATACAGGAGGCCGTGGGACTGGTGCTCCAAAGCGCAACGCAGGGCCAGGGCGGGGAGATTTTCGTCCTCGACATGGGCAAACTGGTGAAAGTCGCCGATGTGGCCCGGCAGTTGATCGAACTGAGTGGCTTGAAACCGGAGATTGACATTGAGATCAAATTCATCGGCCTGCGGCCGGGCGAGAAGCTCTTCGAGGAAACCCGCCATAACACCGAGAACATGGTGGCGACCGATCATCCCAAGATCATGCGTTTTACGGGTGAGCCGCTGCCCCTCGAGTCCCTTCGGCACGGGCTTCTCAATATTCACGAAAAGGCGGCGAGCATGGATGCGAACCAGGTCAAATTGGAGATCCAGAAGCTCGTGCCCGAGTACAAGCCGTATCTGACCACCGTGTGAGGCGCCGCGCGCCAGGGGCGCGCGTGCGCCGCTAGCGCGTAGCGCCTATTCAAGATTGAAGAAGGAAGATGGAAGAGGTGGTTCGACGCAACTCACCACGCGGGGGGACGACAGAGCTGCGGAACTACGGCGCGGTAGGGGCTGAGACCTTGTGACTTGAAACTTGCCCCGGAGGGGCAGAGCTACGACGCGGCGCATCCTGCTTGCGCAGGTGCGAAGGGTAAAGAGCTAAGCGCTGCAAAGCGCGCCGTTGCGGGACGGGGGAAACTGGTATTAGGGCTCAATGACGAGGGCGAAACGGAGCGGTCCGCCGCTCATAGCCCATGGCTGGCGAGCGCGAATTGTTGCGCTGAAAGTAGTTTCTCGGCCGCCTTAATGGCGGCTCCGGACAAGGTCTGTCCGTCGTAAGTGTCAAGACGATAGTCTGCTTTGGCGGTTACATTTCGCCTGATGGGGGCCTGCATATTGTTCCATTCGCCCAAGAGCAGGCGACGATTAATGCTTTCCAATGTATCTAGTGTCTTATCGGTCAATTGGCCGAAATCTGCGACCACGAGCCGCTCTTTTGGCAGGAGACCGACTGCTCGAACGAGGCACTCGGCAGCAGACTCGAACGCCCCGCAGAGAAATTCGTCGAGGACTGCGGCATCCCAATTCCATAGCGCATAACGCTCGAACATCGCGAGCCACATCTTGCGGTTGGAGAAAAAAGTCTCTGCCGGATCGCGCACGATCCAGATATAGGCTGCCTGGGGGAAAGCTTCTGTAAGTGCACGAATGCGGAAAGTATGACTGGGTGATTTGAGGACCAGCCGTCCAAGCTTTCCATCAGTAACGCCTGTGAGAAACTGCCGCCAAGTGTCCATCCAGCCTTCGGGTTGTTCGCTTCCCCAAGCATCCGGATTGAGCCAGTGCGTTAGTTCCAGCAGACGGCGCGGATCGAAAAAGCCACGATAGACGGACGGTACCCCGAGAGACAGGAGGGCGAATTCGTCTTCTTGGGGCGAAAGTGCACCGATGGTAAAGCTGTCCATCGGACGCTGCACCGACTTGCCCCCTGCAGGTGGTGAGTGCAGGCGGAAGACCGCAGGTCCCATGCATTGCCACGTGGCGGGGGACAACATTCCCGGGCAGGCGCTCAGTAAATCATGCAGGTAGGTGGTGCCGGAACGCCATAAACCCAAGATGAAGACCGGATCGGTCTTCAAGGGCGAGGCAGGAGGCAGGCGTTGCTGCAGCGCAAGATTGCGATCGAACCAGAAGCTCTGCCAAGCATACGACAGCCGCAGCGCCGACGAGGCTCGGGTGGGCTTCCCGCCTTGTTTGATCCAGGCCCAAGCTGTGCGCCCAAGCGGAAGAACAGTTGGCCGGTTCATCCTGATTTCAGTCGCGGGCCAAGAAGACGATTGGTGGGCGTAGCCACGGGCAGAAGGAAGGACATGGCCACGAAAAGGCTCAAAAAGCGCAAGAAGCAATTCTCGCAGAGGATGCAGTCTACCCATGGGCTGGCTTTACTGCAGGGGCCCGCCATGCAAGCGCAGTTGTTCCTCAATCGCCAGACGCATTCTTGCTGCGATGGCAGACTGGGTAGCCACCAGATTTGTCATTTCGCCAGGATCAGCCTGGAGGTCGTAAAGGGAGTCTTCCAGCTTGAGCATCATCGGATAGTGAATATGCCCCAAGTAGTGGATGTATTTCCAGCGACCTTCGATCATCGCCACCGAACCTGTATCCAGTGGACCGAAGCGGTTGCTCTGCTCGAAGTTCATCGCGAAGACCGGCCCATCAAGATTCTGGCCGCGCAGCACAGGCTTTAGAGACCGTCCTTCGACATGGCCTTTAATGGGCACGCCAGCTAAATCCAAGATCGTGGGCATTAGATCGATTTGTTCCGAAAGGGTGTTCAGTCTTTTCCCCACAGTCTGCCCCGGCTCCTTGATGAGCAATGGGACATGGATCACATCGTCATGCAGCATCGGTCCGCCATGACCACTGTAACCATGGGAGAAACTCTCCCCATGATCGGCACTTATGACAATGAGTGCGTTCTGGTATAGTCTCCGCTGTTTCAGCCAGTCGAGAAATGATCCTGTATGGTGGTCAACATATGCGATAGCTTCGTCGTAGCGTCCAACGTATTGAGAGGAGGAATTCTTATCGCCCGCGGTGTAGAATGGCCAAGGTGGGGAAGAGTCAAACCGTGTACGATATTGCGGGCTAGAGTCAAACAGACCGCCGAAAGGAGAAGGAGCGGCATAAGGATTGTGCGGCGGAAACAAATGTACCCACAAAAACATCGGTCGAACCGGATATTTTTTTTCCACCAGATGTCGTGCAACCGAGAACGCTAATTCCGGATCAAAGTGATCGGTTGCCGTCCAGATGCCCAAAGAAACCAACAAATGATCGGCGACTTTGCAGGATGTAGCAACAACGCTTAACTCGGTGGCTGGGATGCAAAGGGGGGAATTGGCGCCCAGGACCGACTGTATGACCTCAATAGAGACATGAATTTGACCATAAGCCGCTGCATCCAACCAGCGATTGCTGCGGTTCTGGAAAGGCGAAGCAAAAGGATTGGTCGAAACGGCAAATGTCTCATAGCCGGCCCGCTTGAGGCGCGCTATCAGCCCTTGATCTGCTATGGCGACTTCAACCCGCGCAAAATTTTGATTGGTGCGATGGGTCCAGGGCCGAACTCCATTGATAAAGGAGTTTACCGTCGGTGTGGTGAAATTGCTGTTGGCATAAAATCGGTCGAATACGTTCGCCTCCTGCGCCAGCTTCTCCAAACTCGGGGTGGTGGGTCTTGAATAACCGTACAGGGAAAGGTGGTTTGCGGCGAGGGCATCAATGGTGATTAGGACTATATCTGGTAGTCTCGAACCACCGTTTCCTTCGTCCGGTGAAACGGGAGATGTTAAAGGCACAGACACCGTGAACACGAGGGTAAGTGGAGCGACTAAAGCAACCGTTAAACCAACGACAGACCCTAGCCTTGCCAGTTTTTGAAGGATTTTGAACTCGGTATGGCGACCCCAAGCCCAGGCAGCGCACACAAACAATGTACCAGCCACTATCCCGCGTTGATTTTGGCTCATCCACCAAGCCGTAGCACTAAAATGATACGACCCCATCAATAATTTCGCGCCCCTGATCAGGGCCAAGGCAATTATCGAAAGCGACAGCCAAGACCCAGCACAGATGGTTAAGGAGGAAGAGTTCTTTCGAAATAAGATTGCGGCACCTTCTGCCGCGAGCGTGGCAACCGTGCCGACTGCCAACCCAAACAAACCGTAAAACAGCCAAGCCACCCCCCAAACTGGAAGTAACTCCCAAGGGTGGAGATACATCAAATAACCGTCAACTTGTGAAAGGAAATCGATCGGAAGAACGATTCCTACGACGGTGGTTGTTACCACCAGCACTGCGCGAACCGTTTCGCGTCGCCTGAACCTTTGGAACCAGCTATTCACTCGCTGTGTTCCTTTTTCCCTTTATCACGCCGGCATAGACGGGTCCAAAGTCCTTTGATGCGGCGTCGCAAAATAATCCAAGCACCGCCAATGGCTACCACGACAGGGAAAAGCAGCTGGAATAACCAGCCTCCGGCATTGGGGTCGAGGTAGGCGCAGAAAGATGAATGAAGGATCAAGAGCGGGACAAGGGAGGGGTCTGACGTTACTCCTAAATTGATTGGCATAGAGGGGGAAAGATCAACCACAATACCGAGAACATGGTGGCGACCGATCATCCCAAAATCATGCGTTTTACGGGCGAGCCGCTGCCCCTCGAGTCCCTCCGGCAAGGGCTTCTCAATATTCACGAAAAGGCGGCGAGCATGGATGCGAACCAGGTCAAATTGGAGATCCAGAAGCTCGTGCCCGAGTACAAGCCGTATCTGACCACGGTGTGAGGCGCCGCGCGCCAGGGGCGCGCGTGCGCCGATGGCGCGCTTGCGCCGATTTAAAATGGAAGAAGAAAGATTTAAGATGGGGTGCCTCGCCTGCGTTTCCCGATGATTTCCTGCATGGGAGTGAAGCGCTCATAGACCGTGGCGCGCACGTCGATGAATTCGCAGGAGATTTCTCCGTTCCGCAGATAGCGGTAAACGACGCGAAACTTGCCCACGCGCAGCCGGTAGAAACCTTCCAAGTCGTCCTCCAACGCCATGGTGTCCGCCGGTGCGCCCGCTGCCAGCGCCCGGAGCGCGGCTTTGACCGCCCGGCGTTGGACGGGGTGCAGCCGTCGCACGTAGTGGAGGATTTGATCGGCAACTTTCATCAGCCGGGCAGGGCATCGAGCGGGTGATATTTAACCTTGCCCGCGTGCAGCCGCCGCCACTGGCGCTGAAAGCTGGGACTGGCGAGCAACTCCATGGTCTCGAGCAGGGCCTCCCATTTCTCCTTGGAAACCATGTAGGCAACGGCCTCGTCGTGCCGGGTAATCGTTGCCACGCCGCGGCGCTGCGCCGCGCGCACCAGTGCCGGAAACTGGCTCTGGCCCTTCGAAATGGAATACGTAGTTTTCATGAAGAATCTACTAGCTGCGGTCGGCGCGAAGTCAAGGGAACGGTGCGCGCGTGCGCCGATAGCGCGGTAGCGCGCGTGCGCCGACGCAAGATGGAAGAGGAAAGGGCGCGGTGGCGCCGATAGCGCGTAGCGCCTATTCAAGATTGAAGAAGGAAGATGGAAGAGGTGGTTCGACGCAGCTCACCACAGGTATTCCACAGGCAAAGCGCGCAACTGCTCACGGGCCTCAACGCTGAGAAAGGGCAGCAGCGGAACTACAGAACTACGGAGCTGCGGCGGGTAGGAGCCAAGATCTTGGAACTTGAGAATTGGAACTTGGAACCCGCCCCGAGCGGGCGAAGCCCAGGTTCAATCCTTCGCGCTTTGCAACGACGGCAGTTCGAGTCCAAGGCGCGTCGCCTCGGTTTGCAGCCACAACCGGTCCAGATCCGGACCCAGCGCCGCCAGTATCGCGCGCACATCGCGCAGGTGCTTCTCGCCGCCCCCTTCGTGATGGAACAGAAGTTTGTGCAGGATCACCACCTCGGGCGCCGCCACCCAAACTTGGCGTCCGCCAACCGGGAGCGCGCGGCGCCTCGCAAACCAAGCCTGCTGTTCTGCCGGCAGCGGATAAAGATCCGCCTTGGCCATCGACTCGAGGGCGATCACGTTGAGATGCGCGCCGTGTTGGCGGGCCATCTCGGCCAGCAGCACCTCCTCGGGGGGAACATAAAACCGGCCGGAGGGAAACGCGGCCAGCAGCCGGCGTACACCCGCGGCATCGACTTGGATGACCATGTCGAGATCGTTGGTCGCGCGCGGCTCGCCATAGATGGAGGCAGCCACGGAGCCGACCAGCGCATACGGAATCTCGCAGCGCTCCAGCGGATCGATGAATTGAAACAGCCAGTCCCACATGGGCGGTCACCCGGCCGGTCAGTCGCGGGAGGACAGCCACCAGCGGCGAAGCTCGGTTTTTCGGCGCTCCGGCGACCACGCCGGCCGGTCGGCGGCCAGCTGGGCTTCCTTGAGACCGATCAAGAGGGTGTTCAGCTTCGCCACGGCGGCCAGCTTGGCTTCCGGTGTGGCTGTGCGATATAGCGCCAGCAAGCGCGGCTCGATCGGATCTTCCACGCGCAGGCGGCTTGAGTTCATCAACGGGAGCAAGTAACCGCGCGCTGCGACAGGGTCAAGCGAGGGCGGAGGCGCCGCCGCACGTGCGCCGATGGCGCGGTGGCGCCGATTCAATATCGAAAAGGACCCGCCGTCGCTCCCATGGAGCTATGGCGAGGCGCGTCCTGCTTGCGCAGGCGCGGAGGTGGAAACGGATCGGTAGAGCTACGGAACGGCGGAGCTACGGCGCGGTAGGGTGCGGTAGCGCCGATGGCGCTTACGCCGACGCAAGAGCGAAGATGGAAGGGCGCGGTGGCACCGATTTAAAAGGGAAGAGGAAAGATGGAAGAAGTGGTTCGACTCGGCTCACCACAGGGGGAACGACAGAACCGCAGAGCTATGGCGGAGCGCGGGCTGAGACCTTGAGACCTGGAACTTGAGACCTGCCGCCGGGCCCCCGACCGGCGGCCTCAGAAGTTGAGGCGCTCCTTTTCGACGACCAGCGGCCGCTTCGTCACCTTCGTGAGGATGGCGCCGAGGTATTCGCCGATGATGCCGATGAAAAAGAGTTGCACCGAGCCGAGGAAGAACAGGCCGATCACCACCGGCGCAATGCCGAGGGCGAAACGCTGCCAGAAGATCAGCTTGTAGAGCAGGTAGACGAAGCCGATCCCGAACGACAGCAGCGACGCGGCGAAACCCGCCATCGCGGCCAGGCGCAGCGGCACCTTGGAGTGGCTGGTGATGCCCAGCATCGCCAGGTCATAGAGCGTGTAGAAATTGTTTTTGGTGAGGCCGCGCTGCCGTTGCGGCTGGTGATAAGGCACGCGCGCCACCGGGAAACCCAGCTCACTGATGAGCCCCCGCACGTAGGGATACGGGTCGTCGAGCGCGCGAAACGCCTCGATCACTTTCCGGTCGTACAGGCCAAAGCCGGTGACGTTTTCGAGCAGTTCCACCTCGGCGAGCCGGTTGACGAGAAGGTAGTAGCAGCGGCGCAGGGTGAAGACCCACGACGGTTCCCCGCTGTTGCTCTTTTCGCCCACCACCACCGGATAACCCTCCCGCCATTTCCGGACGAACTCGGGGATGAGGTCGGGCGGGTCCTGCAAGTCCGCCGCCATCACGATCACGGCGTCGCCCCGCGCCTGCAGGAGCCCGTGGAAAGGCGACCGCACGTGACCGAAGTTGCGCTGGTTGAGGATGACCTTCACCTGCGGATCCTCCGCCGCGAGCCGGCGCAGCTCGTCCTGCGTGCCGTCCGTCGACGCGTTGTCGATGAACAGGTGTTCCCAATTAAGTGTGCCCTTCGAGCCTGATGCGCCCTTTTCACCTCCACTCCCTGTCCTGCGTAGCCTTGGCAAAGTAGGATCACTTTCACTCTCACTTTCACTTTCACTCGCATACGCCGCCATTACGGCGGCGATGCGCTCATGCAACCCGCGCACGTTCTCGCGTTCGTTGCGGCAGGGGGTGAGGATGGTGATCAAGCCCGGGGATGGATTCATGGGGTCTCAGGTCTGAGGATGGCACTCCGCCGGCGCCCGGACAAGCCTGGAGCCGCGGAGCGACGGAACTACGGAGCTACGGGACGACAGAGCTGCGGAGCGACAGAACGGCGGAACTACGGCACTGCGGCTTTGCCGGTTCGTGGCGGCACGAAGGTGTCCGCTTTATGCATCATCCTTCCCAACATCCGGCAAACGCCCTCCAATTGGGCAATGAGCTGGGCTTTCCGCACTTCGTCCAAATAGCCGCAGGCATTTGCTGTTTCGAGCCAATGCCAAGTCTCGCTGGCTTCTCCATCAACGTCCGTAAGTTTGCTCAAAAAATGTGCAGGAAATCGGCGCTCAGTCCCCTCCGGCGCGTAGCCCCACGTCAATCGTGCTCAGCCATCGTGTTCGTCTCCCGCGCGATAGTTTTAGACAGTGTTCGAACCAACGCGCTGCCGAGCGAGAGGGAAAGGGCTGTAGCTTGATTAACTCCCACGGGCCATCTTCGGCGGTCGACGAAACCTTCCTGCGATTGTGTTCTGTCAATCTCCGCGAAATATCCGATGTCTGGCCGATGTAGACGCGCTGCGTTCTTTTGCTGCGTATGGCGTAGACTGTAAACGCATCATTCATTTTCGCTACGGGGCGGAGCCCAGGCCTCGGCAAGGTTGGCACCAATCGACCTTGAGGAACGGCGGATTTGGTCGGTCAATGAGTACCTCTCTTCTGGAGGAAAAGTGCGCGTGGTCTTGAATATCTCCTGTTGCAGGGCGAACGAGGCTTGGTAGATCCTTAAATCGCGGTAAGACCGAATAGCTGTTTCCACAACCACGAGTATGCGCTATCAGGGTATTTCTAGTAAATAAAAATCTCCGCCTTCCTGTGACTCATCGCTTAACGTTCCATCGTTCTGCAGCACCACAGTTCTACTGCGCCGCAGTCCAGTAGTACCGCAGTTCTGTAGTTCTGTAGGACGGTAGTTCCGCAAGACGCACTCAATGTGCGCCTTGCCGGCGCAGCGCCGAACCCCACGCGTAGAATATCAACACCAGCAGCCCCAGCCACGTGGCGGCGGAGACGGCGAGCGCCAGCTGGAGCCACGCCGGCGGACGGTAATCGATCCCGACCGTATGCGTGCCGGCGGGGAGGGCCACTGCCACCAAGCCGTTGGGGGAGCGCTCAACGGCGGAGTCCTTGCCGTCCACCTGTGCGCGATAGCCGGGGAATTGCATCCGGAACGTTTCCAGCAGTCCGGGTTTTTCGAGGGCAACCGTCAGATGCAACGGCGACAGAGCAGCAATCCGCAATGGCAATGCTTGCGGGTCGACCGTATGCCACCGGTAGCGGGCAAACACCGGCGGCCGGTTGGTCGTGATACTGGCGTCGGGGATGAATCGCAGGCGGATGGTTTCCGGCCGGTCGGTGGTGGTCCACAACGGAAGCCAGTGCGCCGAGAATCCCTTCGCGCCGAACGCCAGCGCCTGACCCGAGGCCGGCAGCAGGTATTGCCGGAAAAAGTGAGGCCCCTCGATCTGCAGCGTGCCGGCATACCTCTGTCCGCCAAAATCGAATTCGAGCAGGTGGCGCCGGCCCGGTTGCAGCACCAGCTCCGGGGAAAGATTCCAGATGCCCGGGTTTGCATCCCGCTTGGCCGTGAAGTCGCACCATGGGGGAGGGTTTGGGCGGAGGACGAAGCTGGCATTGTCCTGCATGATCACCCGTCTGCCGGTCCCGCCGAGCACGCGCAGTTCAAACCAGGGATCCATCACGCCGTTCGAAAAATACGACGGCAGCGCGAGGGAAAGACCGTAGGCATGGTTCATGAGCGGAGCGTTCTCCGGGCGCTCCTTGAGGGCGGTCTCCTGCCAGGTCGCCGTGCGCACTTGCGCAGTCGCTACCAGTTTGCCGGCTTCCCAGCCGCTCCAGAGCACGGCCATCATGCCGAGTGAAAGTGGCGCGCCAACCGCGCGAGTGAAAGTGGTGAGTGAGAGTGAGGGAGGGAGTGAAGGTGGCGCGCCAGCCGCGCGAGTGAAAGTGGAGGGTGAGAGTGAAAGTGAAGGGGATTCGTTTTCACGCGAGGCTTCGGCGGGGCGTGGAGTGAAGGCCAGGATGCCCAAAGGCAGGGCCAATGCCGCTAGCACGGGATAGAGCCGGTGCATGGGCCAGTAGTACGTGAGCCGGGCCAGACTTTCCGGAACGGAATTCCACAGCCAGGGGGTGACGCTTGGAATCGGTAGAAGCAGAACCACCAAAACGACTGCGGCGGCAGTCAGCGGGAGTAATCGGCGGCGGCCCGGCGTCAGCGAGGCGGCGCAACCCGCACCCAGGACCGCCCAGAGGGCGTAACCGAGCTGCAGATCGCCCAAGCTCGTTGCCGGCATCCGCACCGGAAGCAGGCTGTGCGGGAATGCTTCGCGGAGCGCCGCGACGATGCGAACGCGCTCGATGGCATAGGGGATGATGCCGGCGGAGTCGCCGCCCCGCAGGGTGGCGACGGAGGCAAAAACGCCAGCCACCAGGCCGGCGAACAGCAGCGCGCCACCGGCAACCTCCTTGCAGACCTGGCGGCTGAACCCATGCAGCACCAGCCGGACTGCCTGCACGCCGACACTGATCAGGGTCAGCCAGGCGGCCAGCGGCGCATGGGCGTACCAGGTGAGCGCAAGACCGACGACCATCATGCGCTGGGCCTTCCATCCGCCTTCGCTCGTTTCGAGCCTCGGCGAGACAAGTCCGGCTTCGCTCGTTTCGAGCTTCGGCCTTCGTGCAACTCCGTCGAGACAAGTCGGCGCGACAGGTCCGCCTTCGCACGAAGCTTCGGCGTGACAGGCTCCGTCTTCGCGCAGGCTGAGGGCCAGTCCACAGGTCACCAGCGGCAGAAATGGCGTCGCCAGGCAGCTTGAGTAGAGATCCTGCGACGTGATGAGGCCCAGCACACCGGGGCAGGCGACGTAAAGGGCCGACAACACTGCGGCGAGATTACGCCGTGCGGGGGCGAGCCGGCACAGCGCGAAATAGGCCAGATGCACCCCGCCGAGGAGGGAGACGAACACGGTCGCGTTTTGAAGAGCGAAAGTGTCGAGGCGCCGCCCGGTCAGCAGGTCCAGCAGGCCGGCGAGATGTTGATAAAAAGGCGCGGCGCGCAGGGGATAGACTGCGCCGTTGAAGGCGAACTCCGTCTGTCCCGTCCACACCGGGAAAATTCCGCCGCGCACTTGCGTGAGAAAATCCCGCAGCATGTTCGCGTACCACCAGGCGTCGCCGCCGCCGATGAGGCGGGCGGTCAGAAACGGATGCGCCAGCCAGCACGCGAAGCCCGTCAGCAGGCCGAGCCGCAGAAGCTCACCCGGCCAGGTGCGAGTCGCGGTCTGGGCTGGTCCACCGGAAGCGGGAGGGAGCATGCAGCCGGGACTTTACGCGGTCACACGCGGAGGTTCCAAGTCGCAAGTGGCAGGGCTGGAAGAAGGGGCGGCGGAGCTACGGAGCTACGGAACTGCGGAACGACGGAGCGACGGTGCTACAGAACTACAGAGCCACCGTTTTTCAGAGCTGCTGAGCTACGGAACGGCAGAGCCGCAGAACGTTAAGCGCTGAGACACAAGAAGGAAGAGATTTATATTTACTGGAAACACCATCATTGTGCACCATGTGGATATGGAGACAACCATTCAATCTTATCGTGACTTGCGGATTTACCAAGCAGCGTTCGCTTTACAACAGGAGATATTCAAGGCGACACACAGTTTCCCTGCGGAGGAAAGGTATTCGTTGACCGATCAACTCCGCCGTTCTTCAAGATCGATGGGCGCCAACCTCGCAGAGGCTTGGGCTAAGCGCCGATTTCCTGCACATTTTTTGAGCAAACTTACGGACGTTGATGGAGAAGCCAGCGAGACTTGGCATTGGCTCGAAACGGCAAATGCCTGCGGCTATTTGGACGAAGTGCGGAAAGCCCAGCTCATTACCCAATTGGAGGACGTTTGCCGGATGTTGGGAAGGATGATGCATAAAGCGGACACCTTCGTGCCGTTGGGTGCCCGCAAGACCGGAACGCCGTAGTTCTGCCGCTCCGTCGACCAGGCGCAGCGCCGGGCGTCACGTGGGAATTTTCTTGGTTCGGACCGAAGATACGCCTCATCATCCCGGGCCGTAAAGCGATTAGTCCCGCATGATCTTCACCACCTACTGGTACGTCCTTTTCGCCGTGGCGGCCGTGGCGGTGTTCTGGCTGTTGCGCCGGGCGGGCGTGCGGCTGTGGTTTCTCGGGGCGGCGTGCGCGGTGTTCCATTACCATTTCGCGGGGCCGGCCGGCGTGCTGCCCATCATCGGGCTGATGATCATCACGTTTTTCGCGGGACTCTCCCGCAAGCCGTGGGCGTGCGTGGCCGGCATCACGGCGTGCGCGGTCGCCCTCTGCTTCTACAAATACTCGCTCTTCCTGCTGGGTGAACTGGTGACGCCGCTCAGCCACCCGCTGGCGGCCTGGCTGCTGGCCGGCACGAAGGCGGTCATGCCCGGGGCGCCGCCGCTGGGGATCAGTTTTTTCACCTTCGAATTCGTCCACTATCTCTACGAGGTGAAACGGGGCGGCGAGCCCATCCGCCATCCCCTGAAGTTCCTGCTGTTTGCCATCTTTTTCCCGTCGCTGGTCGCGGGCCCCATCAAGCGCTACACGCAGTACCTGCCGTCGCTGCTGGCGGGGGTGCAGCGGTTTTCCCCGGAAAGCTTTGCCTACGGCTGCTGGCGCATCGCCCAGGGCTTCGCCAAGAAGATCATCATCGCGGACAACCTGACCTATCTGATTGACACCTGCCAGCCGCAGTTCGCGACCCTCAGCCTCTCGATGCGCTGGGGCGTTTTCGCGGCCATCGCGTTCCGCATCCTGATGGATTTTTCGGGCTACAGCGACATCGCGATCGGCTGCGCGCGGCTGCTCGGCGTGCGCCTGCCGGAAAACTTCAACTGGCCGTATGCCGCGCGCAGCATCCAGGATTTCTGGCAGCGCTGGCACATCTCCCTGAGCACCTGGATCCGCGACTACGTCTACATCCCCCTGGGCGGCAGCCGCCACGGCGTGGTGCGGCGGGTGTTCAACGGCCTCGTCGCCTTTGCGCTCTGCGGCCTGTGGCACGGCCCCGCCTGGCACTTCGTCCTCTGGGGCATCTATCACGGGGTCGGACTTGTGGTTTGCGCCACCTACCGCCGGGTGCCCGGGCTGGGCGCGTTTTTTGAAAAGGTCTTCGCCAAGGAGCCCAACGCCGCCTGGCTGCTCACCCAAGCCTACGCCTGGTTCAGCTGGCTGGTGTTCTTCTACCCGGTGCCCGAAGCCTTGCGGATGGCCCGGCTGCTGTTTGCCCTATGAGTGCTCCCGCCGAACACCCTTCGCTGCTGACTCCCCGGGAAACGCCGGGCTGGTTCCGGCCGGGCTCGTTTGTGCTGGGGCTGGCCGGCGCGCTGATCACCCTGTCGTTGCTGGGCTGGTGGCTGGGCCGGCGCGACCAGTATCCGCATTTCACCCGTTTTTTCCCGGCGATCTCGCCGGAGGTATCCTATTACCCGACGGTGGCGGAGATGGGCGCGATCGTGCGGGCCCGCTGCCGACCCGACCAGGTGCTCGTCATCGTCGGCGGCAACTCGATTTTCTACGGTTCGGGCCAGCCGCCCGAGCTGATGTGGACGCGCCGGCTGCAGGAACTGCTGGGCGACCGTTACTGCGTGGTGAATCTGGCCTTCCGCGGCGCGACGGCCTCGGATGGCGCGGCCGTCGTCGCGGAGGTGCTGCGCCGCGAGTTTCCGCACCAGATCTACGTGGCCAACGTGGGCACCCTGCAGGCGATCAATCCGCTGGGCAGCATCCCGTACCGCTTCATCTTTTGGGAGGCATATTACAAAGGGGAGCTCGTGACATATGCGCCGCGGGATAATGTTGTGCATGCCTACTTTTGGGACGACCTTACCCACCGCAGCGAATGGCTCGACGCCGCCGGCCGCGTCTGGCTCGACCGGGCGCTGCATTTTCGCGATTTCTGGAACTGGGTCGCCATGGACTGGATCTTCACCGTGCCGACATCCTATTATCCCACGCTGGCGGAAGGGTTGTTGCGGGCGCGAAAATCGTTCTCCGACCGGGAGGGGAATTTTGACGACACGCCTTTCCGCCAGCGTTTCCGGGCGGACACGCTTAAGCTTGAGACGGACATCACCCGGGGATTTACCGGACCGCATTATGAACGCACGGCGGACGGCGGATGGAGAATGCGCAGCCCGGAGAAAAAGGAATTTGAGTGGTTCATCCGCGTGGCCATGCCGGAGCAGTTGCGGCGCCGAACCCTCATCGTGGTGAGCAAGAACTGTCCGTATTATGTCGCGCGGCTTTCGGCGGAGGAACGCGCGCGGGACGGGCAAAGCTACAGCGACAGCCTCACCATCTGGCGCACCGCGGGGTATCACGCGGCGACCTACACGGACGATTTTACCGCCAACGACTACGGCGACCGGGCCCACCTGACGGTTTCGGGCGGACGCAAGCTCGCCGCGCTGGTCGCTGACAACGTCCGCCCCATGGCCGTGGAACTCGGCTACCTATCACCCTGACTATATGAAAATGCTGCAAATGCTGCTTTCGCGTCTTCCGCCGCGGCTGGCCCCGCTGGTCAGCCACGTCCTGTCCCTGATGGCCGGGGTGCTGGCCGCTGTCATCCTGCACTATGTCCTTTACCGCATCGACCTCCCGAGCAAGCCGTTCATCTATGTCGCATTCTGAGGCCCGGAGCACTCAAAGCAGGCGCGGATTTTATAGGTTGCAATCACCGGAAAAATGCGGCGGGCTGGCTCGCTCACATTTCTGAAATTTTACCTATGATCATGTCTTCCATGCTAGTTAGGTTTGTCCGGTTGCTGGGTGTTGGCCTGCTGGGCGTGCCGATGGCCGGATGGGCGCAAACCTCCTCCGACCTGCCCCCCTTGCCGGAGGATTTGATGCCCGTGCTGCGTCCGATGCTGGTCACCGCCCTCGGGCAATCGCCCCAGATGATCGTCCAGAACATCAACATCGCCACCGCGGAGGCCATTCGGATCCAGGATTTATCGGGGATGTTGCCCGCGGTGAGTGGCATCGCCTATTACTCCGCCAACAAAACTGCTATCGCCCAGCAGACGAGCATTTCCAGCACTAATTCCGGCGTGTTCTACAGCCTTTCGTTGAATCAGCCGATTTTCTACTGGGGGTCGCTCAAGTACCGGGCGGACTCCGGCAAGATCGGGATTTATATCGCCGAACACCAGTACGCCGACGCTTACCGGCTGCTGGTCGTCAGCCTCCGCACGCAATTTCTCGCCCTGGTGACGAAGAAGATCACGCTGCGCAACGCCGACTACGCCTTGAAACAGGCCGAGGAGACCCTGGCCACCGTGGAGGAGAGGTTTAAAACCGGCCGGGCTTCGGCGGAGGAGATGGCAGAGCCCCGGCTGGCGGTGGACGAGGCGCGGCTCGCCCGTGACCAGGCGGTGGAGGATTTGGAGAATTCGAAGCGGCTGTTTCTGCTCATGGTGGGGAAGGCCGATCTCGATCTGAATGGGGTTCCGGAGGATGTTCCTCAACCTGTCTACGCCCCCGAAGTGGTCGCGCGGCTTTTGCAGGAATTTGTGCAGGCGGGCGCCGAGCAGACGTATTCGACGCATGTCTACCGCGACTACATCAAGTCGGCGGATCTCGACTACCGGATCGCCCGCGTAAACTTGCTGCCGAAAATCAGTTTCAGCGCCAACATCAGTCAGACCAACGTGACCAATGCCAGTCTGAACTATGTGAGTCAGGTTGGGATCAGCAACACCGGGTGGGAAATCATGGCGAACTGGACGATTTTTGATGGTCTGGCCACCCGGGGCGCCAAGCTTTCCGCCTTGGACCGCAAGCGCAGCTACGAGCGCACCCTGCGCACCACCACCGACCAGACCATCGCCCAGGTCCGCGACCTCGAGAAGCAGATCGGCTTTGCATGGCGCGGTCTGGAGATCAGTCAGAGCCGGCGCGACCTCAGTGAAACCGCGTTCAAGCACCTGGCGGAGAATTTGAAGCTCGGCTCGGCTTCCCAGACGATGGTCAATTCCGCCCAGCTGAGATTCTATGCCTCGGAATTCACCCTGGCCTACGCACGGAGCGGTTATTTGAACTACTGGTCGCAATTCGTGTCCACGCTGTGCGTCGACCCGATTCTCAACGTGTTGCCCGCAAGTTATCTGAAAGATGGCAAATAACCCTTCCCGTTTTGGTCTCAAGCTGGCCGGCACCGTGGCGATTCTGGCCGTGGTGGGCTTCACCCTGGCCTATGTGCTCCGCCCGGTGGCGCTGGTGGCGGTCGTGAAACGTCAACCGGCCCCCGATGCCAAGCCCGGCAGTGTGACCGTGCAGGCCGAGCGCGAGACGGACCTCAAGTGCGAGTACGGCGGGCGCATTCTGCGCAGCGAACTCCTCCCCGGCAAACAGATGAAGGAGGGTGATTTTCTGGTCAAGCTCGACACCCGCGAACTCGAACTGGATATCCAGAAGACGGCGATCGACGTGGAGGCGCAGGAGAAACGCATCGCCATTGGATCGCCGACCGACAGCCAGATCATCAGCGCCCGTGAGGAGCTCGTCGGCAAGGAACGGCTGTGGAAACTCGGCAGTCTCGCCGAAAGCGAATACATCCTGCAACAGCGGGCGGTCAAACAGCTGGAGCAGCGTCGCGATCTCGAAAAACTTGAAGACCAGCAAAAGCTCGACGGACTGAAGAACGCCCTGAGCACCAAGCGCCTCCAACTCGAAGGCATGACGCTCACCGCTCCCTTCGACGGGGTTGTCTCCTCCGTGCTGGCGAACAAGGATGACATCATCGGGGCCAACACCCCCATCGCGCACCTCATCACCACCAGCCGCATCGTCGAGGCCAAGATCAGCGAGGAGGACTTCGCCGACATCAAGGTTGGCCAGAAGGCCTCGGTGCGCTTCCTGACCTATGGCGATCCGCCCTCCAGCGCCACCGTGACCAAAATTCTGCCCACGGCCGACCCGGCCACCCAGCGTTACATCGTCTATCTGGCCGTCGACATTGACCCGGTGAAACTGGTGCCGGGCATCACCGGGGAGGTGTCCATCACCGTGGGCGTGCATGAAAACACCCTGACCGTGCCGCGCCGGGCGGTGTCGGGCAGCAGCGTTTACGTGGTGCGGAATGGCCGGGTCGAACTGCAAAAGGTCGAGCTGGGCTACGTGAGCCTCAACGAGGTCGAGATTCTCTCCGGCGTGAAGGAGGGCGAACAGGTGATCGTCGAGCAGCTCGACCGCTTCCGGCCCGGTGATCACGTGCGCGTCGAGGTCGAAAAGTAGGCCGCCGCTCCGGGCGGCGGTTCCTGCCGCTGCGTTCCGTAATGTCACCCAACCTCCGCATCGCCTCGCGTTTTCTGACCGCCAAAAAGCGGGCGATGCTCATGAGCCTGTCCTGCATCGTGCTGGGCGTGGGCCTGTTCGTGGTCACCCAGGCCACCACCAGCGGCTTCGAGCAATTCTTCATCAAAACCATCCTCGGCACCAACGGCGCCATCCGGATCGAGGACAAGATCCAGGATACCATGCGCTCCATGGAGGCCGGCGGCCGCGGCAGCGGGTCCACTTTCAACATCTCCATGCGGGGGGAGGGCAAGAAATACATCGAGGGCATCGAGGAACCCAAGCTGCTGGTCAGAGCCCTGCGGCGTTTCGAAAATGTCGTGGGCGTGTCGGAGGTGCTGCACGGCCCGGTGATCATCCGCAGCTCCTTCAAGAGCGAGTCGGTCCGCGCCTACGGCATCAACTTGGATGACCACCTCCGGGTGTCCGATCTCGAGAGCCAGATCGTGCAGGGCAATCTCAACGATTTTCGCGGCAAGCCGACCAGCGCCCTGGTCGGCCGCGAAATGGCGGACCGCCTTCAGCTCGCCGTGGGTGATTCGTTCATTCTCGAGGCCCTGGGGGAGTCGCGCCGCTATCGGGTGAGCGCCATCTACGAAACCGGCGTCAGCGACATCGACCGGGTGCGCGTCTACCTCAACATGGGCGAGGCCCGCTCGCTGCTGAAGAAGCCCACCGGGGCGTCCTTCATCCAGGTGAATCTCTTCGACAAGGATCGCGCGCCGCAGGACGCCCTGCACATGGAGGAGGTGCTGCGTTACAGCGCGGCCAGCTGGCAGGAGCGCGAGAAAACCTGGCTCGAGGTCTTTCGCGCGCTGCGCATCTCCACGGCGATCACGGTGTCGGTGTTCACGCTCATCGCCGGCCTCGCGATGTTCAACACCCTCGCGATGATCGTCATGGAAAAGACCAAGGAAATCGCGATCCTGCGCTCGATGGGCTACACCCGGCGGGACATCTCGGGGATCTTTCTCTGGCAGGCGGCCATCGTGCTGATGATCGGCACCGTTTGCGGCTGGGTGCTCGGCGCGGTCGTCACCTACGCCATCTCCAATTTCCCCATCCGCATCCGCGGCATCTTTGCCACCGACACCTTCATCGTGAGCTGGTCCCTCTGGCACTATGTGGCGGCAACCGCCACGGCGGTGCTCATGGTCATGGCCGCCAGCCTCATCCCGGCCCGCCGCGCCGCGCGGCTCGAGCCCGGCGACGTCATCCGCGGCACCGCGCAATGATTTCATGGAGGCCGGAGACTGGAAAATGGAGACTGGAAATGTGGAGTTGGAGACGAAAGAGTGCGGCGCCAACAAATCATCCATCCCCGATGAAAAACAAAGTCCAGCGATTCGAGGATCTTGAAGGATGGAAGGAAAGCATGCGACTCGCCGTTCAAATTTACCAGACGACGGTCGGGTGGCGCGACTACAGCTTGAGAGATCAAATGCAACGGGCTACTGTTTCGATCCCCTCCAACCTAGCCGAGGGTTATGAACGTGGTGCCAACCGGGAGTTTGTGCAGTTTCTCAACCATGCCAAAGGTTCGAGCGGAGAATTGCGCACACCAATCTACCTCGCGATGAAGTTGAGTCGTATCGATGGAGAGGTATCCCGGCAGCTGCTGGAGAAGAGCCGCAAGGTTTCGGCGATGCTCCATAGATACATTCAGGTGCGGAAACGCGATTTTTGATGTCTGCCGCTGAATCCAATTCCTCCCGCCTCCCGTCTCCCGCCTCCGGTCTCCCCGCTGTGCCGGACAACGTCTCGCTTCGCTGCGTCAACATCCACCGCTCCCTCGGGGAGGGGGAGGGGCGGGTGCACGTGCTCAAGGGCGTCACCTTCGAGGCGCAGCGCGGCCAGGTTTACGCCGTGGTCGGTCCGTCCGGCTGCGGCAAGAGCACGCTGCTTTACCTGCTGGGCCTGCTCGACCGGCAGGACGAGGGCGACATCTGGATCAACGGCCGGCTCATGTCGGACAGCAGCGACGCCGAGCGCACCGCCGCCCGCTGCGTAAACATCGGCTTTGTCTTCCAGTTCCACTTCCTGATGCAGGAGTTCACCACGCTTGAGAACGTGATGATGCCCATGCGCAAGCTCGGGCGCCTGACCGAGTCCGAGATGCGCGAGCAGGCGCACCAGCTTCTCACCGCGGTCGGCCTGGGCGACAAGAGCCACCGCCTCGCCACCCAGCTCTCCGGCGGCGAGCAGCAACGCGTGGCCATCGCCCGCGCGCTGGCCAACGCGCCGACGATCATCCTTGCCGACGAACCCACCGGCAACCTCGACCAGCGCAACTCCGGCATCGTCTTCGATCTGCTCACCCATCTCGCCAAGGAACGCGGCCAGGCCGTGATCATCGTCACCCACAACCCCGAGATCGCCAGCCGCTGCGACACTGTGCGGCCGATGCGCGACGGGGTGTTCCTCTGAGCCGGCCGGACGTGGTGGCCGGCCGGACGCGCCGGAGGGGACCTCACCACTGCGCATAAATTGCTATTATTTGGTGATTAGCCATGTCAATGGATGCGCAGTGTTGTCTAATGATTTCCCGTCCGTGCTGCCGCCGGACAAATTTTGGTTTACTTCCCGGAAGTCACTGCGCTTCTTCTTCTTTTGACCTTAATCACGTCGACCCGAATCCGTGAACCCGCATTGTTCGCGAAAGACATTTTTTGCCAGATTGGCGGGGCTGGTGGCCGCGGCCGGCCTGGCCCCCCGACTGCTGGCGAAGGCCGCGCCCCCGCCGTCCGTCCGCCCGTCGGCATCCTTGGCGCCCCGTCCTGAGCCGCGCTCCGTGCCCCGCCGCGCGGATTCAATTTAGCCGTTCCTCCCGGCGTTCAACCGGAAACGACCTGGCCTATGTCGCACGTTTTCCCGAAGTGGTCCAACTCGCTCCCGCTGCAGATCATCATCTACCTGGCGGTCCTGGGCGGGACGGTCACGGCCGGGGTCACGTACTACTGCACGCCCAAATATCTCCGCGTCGGCTACGCCCCGGTGCAGCCCGTGCCCTACGACCACAGCCTGCACGCCGGGCAGCTCGGCCTCGACTGTCGTTATTGCCATAACAATGTCGACCAGTCGGGCTTCGCCAACCTCCCGACCTCGCAGACGTGCATGAACTGCCACAAGCTGGTCAAGCCCCAGAGCCCGTTGCTGGCCGTCGTGCGCGCAAGCTATGAAAGCGGCGAACCGGTGCCGTGGGTGCAGGTGCACAAGGCGCCCGACTATGTTTACTTCAACCATGCGGTGCATGTGGACCGCGGGATCGGCTGCGTCGAGTGCCACGGCAAGATCAACGAGATGCCCGTGGTCTACCACGCCAAGTCGCTCAGCATGAAGTTCTGCCTCACCTGTCACCGCGATCCCGCCCAGTTCCTCCGCACCCCGGCGGACGTCTACAACCTCGATGCGCCGACCCTCGTCGAGCAAGGGCGCGCCACCGCCGCCGCCCGGTTCGTCCACGACTGGAAGATCAAACCGCCGGAGAGCTGCTCCGGCTGCCATCGCTAGAATTACGGAAACCGGAGACCGGAAACCGGAAAGTGAACCCAGCACTCAAAACGCAAAACCCTAAACCCAAAACCATGAGGCCTCCCGGCCAATGAAGCGTCCGTTTGCCCATCCCGCCCCCTCTGAACGCGAGCTGACCGGCCCGCGCTACTGGCGCAGCCTGGACGAGCTGGCCGCCACGCCCGCTTTCCGTGAATACCTCGAGCGCGAATTTCCCGCGGGTGCGGCGCAGCTCGACTGCGTCGATCGCCGCCAGTTTTTCAAGCTCATGGCGGCCTCGTTTGCGCTTGGCGGCATCGGTCTGGCCGGCTGCCGCCGGCCTGAAGCTTATGTGCTTCCGTATGGCAAGTCCGTGGAGGAGGTGAAGGACGGCCTGCCGCTGTACTTTGCCACGGCCATGCCGCTGCGGCGCGCGGCCATTCCACTTGTCGCCGAGACCTATCAGGGCCGCCCAACCAAGCTCGAGGGCAATCCCTCCTTCGCGCCCCACGGCGGTGTCAGCAGCCTCCTCGCGCAGGCCTCGGTGCTCGATCTCTACGATCCCGACCGCGCCACCATGCACCTGCAAAACGGTGCGGAGTTCTCTCCGGTCGCGGCGAACGACCTGCTCGACGCGATCAGCCGGAAGTATGCGGTCGGCCGCGGCGCCGGTCTGGCGTTTCTCGCGGAGGCGTCCAGCTCGCCCACGCGGGCGGCGCTCGTGGCCGGACTGAAGCGCAAATTTCCCGAGGCCGTCTGGGCCGAGTATGAACCCATCGTCGATGAGCCGCCGGTGGAGGCCGCGCGGGCCGCTTTCGGCCGCGATCTCCAGCCGGTCTACCGTTTCGCCCGGGCCCGGCGCATCCTCAGCCTCGATGGTGATTTTCTTCACACCGGGCCCGCTGCCCTGGCCTATGCACGCGGCTTCGCCCAGGGACGCCGCGTCACCTCGAAGGACGAGGCCGACCGCATGAACCGCCTGTATGTGGCGGAGAGCGGACTCACGCTTACCGGCGCCATGGCCGATCATCGGCTGCGCATCGCCAGCAGTCACGTGCCGGCGCTCGCCGCGGCGCTCGCCGGCCGCGTGCTCGGCACCGACGCCTATGCCGCGCTCACACCGGGCCTCGACGTGAAGCCGGAATGGATCGCCGAGTGCGCCGCCGATCTGCTCGCGCACAAGGGTGAAAGCCTGGTCGTGGCCGGTGCGCATCAGCCGGCCGCGACGCACGCGCTCGCCTACCTGATGAATGCGGCGCTCGGCAACATCGGCCGGACGATCGATTTCGTCGCCGCGGAGCCGTCCACCGCGGCGACCATCCAGCAGCTCGCCGCCGTCATCAAGAGCGGTTCAGTCAAGACTCTCTTCATCCTCGGCGGCAACCCGGCCTACAACGCGCCGGCCGATGTCGACTGGCCGGCGCTGCAAAGAGCGGTGCCCGAGGTCATCCGGCACGGCTATTATGTTGACGAGACCTCCGCGGTCGCCGGCGTGCACCTCGCCGCCACGCATTACCTCGAATCGTGGGGCGACGCGCGGACGGCCGACGGCACCGTTGTACCGGTGCAGCCGATGATCCTGCCGTTGTTCGAGGGAATGAATGAGCTCACCGTGCTGGCCCGGATCCTTGGTGATGCGGTCACCGATCCGTACACCCTCGTCTTCAACACCATCACCGGCCTGACGGGCGGCGATCCGGAGAAAACCTTCCGCCGCTTCCTGCACGACGGCCTGCTCGAAGGCACGGCCTGGCCGCCGGTCGGCGAACTCCAGCCGCGGGCCGAAGCCGCCGCCGCGATCCTCGCCGGTGCGTCCCGGATCCCCGCAGTCGGGGCGAAGGCTCTGGAGGTGCGGTTCGTCGCCGACTCCAAGACCGACGATGGCCGTTTTGCCAACAACGGCTGGCTGCAGGAGTGTCCCGATCCGATCACCCGCCTCACTTGGGACAACGCCATCCTCGTCTCACCGCGCCTCGCCAAGGAGCTGGGCATCATTCCCCCCAGTTCGCCGTTGGAAATAGCGCGCGTGGAGGCCGCCGACTTCGAACTCGGCAAGGAGCAGGCCCATGTTGGCGAGGTGAAGCTCGGCGGCCGGACCATCCGTGGGCCGCTGCACATTCAGCCGGGGCTTTCCAATTACACCATCATCGTGCCGCTCGGCTACGGGCGCACGCAGTCCGGCCGCGTGGGCACCGGCGCCGGATTCAACGCCTACGCACTGCGCACGGGCGAGGCGCTGCACATCGCCGTCGGCGCAACCATCGAGGTGGTCCCGGGCAAGCGGTACGCCCTCGCCAACACGCAGGAACACTGGTCGATGGAAGGCCGCGACATCATCCGCGAGGCCAACGTCGAAGAATTCAAGGCGAACCCCGCGTTTGTCACCGCCCTCGGCCTGGAGTCGCACAGTCCGCCCTACGACGAGGCCAGCGCGCAGCTGCCGCTGGCCGAGAAGGCCGCGGAGATTCCGCGCGGCAATTCGCTCTACACCACGCCGAAGTTCGACGGCCTGCACCAGTGGGGCATGTCGATCGACCTCAACACCTGCATCGGCTGCAACGCCTGCGTCATTGCCTGCCAGGCGGAGAACAACATTCCCATCGTCGGCAAGGACCAGGTGTTGCGCGGTCGCGAAATGCACTGGATCCGCATCGACCGTTACTACTCCGACGCCCGGATCGATGCCGGCGCTTTCGGCGGCGAGGGCAATCGCGAGATCCCCGAAGACCCGCAGGTTTCCCTTGAACCCATGGCCTGCCAGCAGTGCGAGCTGGCGCCCTGCGAAACCGTCTGCCCCGTCAATGCCACGGTGCATGACAACGAGGGCCTCAACGTCATGGCCTACAACCGGTGCGTCGGCACGCGCTACTGCGCCAACAACTGTCCCTACAAGGTCCGCCGCTTCAATTATTTTGACTGGAACAAGCGCGCCCTGGACGCGCTGTACTGGGGGCCGCTCGGCCACCAAAAGGATATGCCCGAGCTGCTCAAGATGGTGCACAATCCCGAGGTCACCATCCGCATGCGCGGCGTGATGGAAAAGTGCACCTATTGCGTGCAGCGGATCGAGAACGCCAAGATCCAGCAGAAGGTGAAGGCGGCGCAGGCGGGCAGCCCGGGCGACGTCCTCGTGCCCGACGGCGCCTTTAAGACCGCCTGCCAGCAGGCCTGCCCCGTCGAGGCGATCGTCTTCGGCAACCTGCTCGATCCCCGCAGCGCGGTCTCGCACGCCAAGGCGCAGCAACGCGACTATGCCGTGCTCGGCTACCTCAACGTCCGGCCGCGCACGACCTACCTCGGCAAACTGCGCAACCCGAATCCGCGGATGCCGGATTACGCCGACCTGCCGCTCAGCCGGCGGGAATACAACATCAAGAATCGTCCGACAGGTGCTGAAAGCGGAGAGCGGATGCTGGAGACCGGAAAGACCTGAGCCCAGCCATGAACCACGCGGAAACCAGTGCAGCTCCGGTGCCGGCCATCCTCGCCGAGGTGAAGCCGGCCGTTTTGCCGCGGCCGGCGCTGGTCGCGAACCACCGCAGCTTCGCCTGGATCTCCGACAAGATCTGCGGCATCGTCGAGGAACCGACCCCGAAGTGGTGGTGGGCGTGCTTCGCTGTCACGGTCTTCGTGGCCTCGTTCACGGTCGCCGGTCTCACCTATCTGGTCGCCACCGGCGTCGGCGTCTGGGGTCACCGCAACCCGGTCAACTGGGCGTGGGACATCGTCAACTTTGTTTTTTGGATCGGCATCGGCCACGCCGGCACGCTGATCTCCGCCATCCTCTGCCTGCTGCGCCAGAAGTGGCGCACGTCGATCAACCGCGCGGCCGAGGCCATGACGATTTTCGCGGTCATCTGCGCCGGCATCTTCCCGCTCTTCCACGTCGGCCGCATCTGGCTGGCGTGGTATCTCTTTCCGATCCCCAACGCGAACGCCATCTGGCAGAACTTCCGTTCGCCGCTCGAGTGGGACGTGTTCGCGGTTTCGACCTACGGGACGGTTTCGGTGCTGTTCTGGTATGTCGGGATGATCCCTGACCTCGGCCTGCTGCGCGACCGGTTCACCGCGGCCGGCCACCGGTTGCGCGCCTTCCTCTACGGATTGTTCGCCATGGGCTGGCGCGGCTCCAACCGCCATTGGAGCAACTACGAAATGGCGTATCTCATCCTGGCGGGCATCGCGACGCCGCTGGTGCTCTCGGTGCACACCATCGTGTCGTTCGACTTCGCCGTCTCGCTGATCCCGGGCTGGCACACCACGATCTTCCCGCCGTACTTCGTCGCCGGCGCGATCTTTTCGGGCTTCGGCATGGTGCTCACGCTCATCCTGCCGTTGCGCGCCGTGTACAAGCTCGAGGATCTGATCACGCAGCACCACATCGACAACATGTGCAAGATCACCCTGGCGACGGGGTCGATGGTGGGCTACGCCTACCTGATCGAGTTCTTCATCGCGTGGTACAGCGCGAATCCGAATGAAGGCTTCACGTTCGTCAACCGCGCGTTCGGTCCCTACGCCTGGGCTTACTGGGTCATGGTCACCTGCAACGTGATCACGCCGCAGCTCTTCTGGTTCCAGACCGTGCGTTGCAACACCGCGCTGGTCTGGGTGCTCGCCATCTTGGTCAATGTCGGCATGTGGTTCGAGCGCTTCGTGATCATCGCCACCTCGCTGGCGCGCGACTTCCTGCCCTCGAGCTGGGGTTACTACTCGCCGAGCGTCGTCGAGGTTTTCACCTTCTTCGGCACGTTCGGCGTGTTTGCCACGCTTTTTCTCCTGTTCATCCGCTTCCTGCCCCTGATGCCCATGGCCGAGATCAAGGCCATCACGCCGCAGGCCGATGTTCACCGGGCTTCCGGCCACCCCTGAGACACCTCCACCCATGGCAGCGAAAAATTACGGCTTGATTGCCACGTTCGACACCCCCGCGGAGATCTTTCACGCGGCGGAAGCGGTGCGTGACGCCGGCTACAAGTTCTGGGATGTCATCGCACCCTTCCCGATTCACGGCCTGGACCGGGCGATGGGCGTGCGCCGTTCCTTCGTGCCGCGCTTCTCGCTGGCCGGCGGCATTCTCGGCTTCGCCACGGGCATGGTCATGATCTGGTGGGTCGGCGCATGGAACTTCAAGCTCACCGTCGGCGGCAAACCGCTGTTCAGCCCGCTTTTCGCCTTTCCGATCTCGTATGAGCTGACCATCCTCTTCACCGCCTTCGCCACGATCATCGGCATGTTCCTGCTCAACCGCCTGCCGATGCACTACCACGCGGTGATGAAGCAGCCGCATTACCAACGCGCGACTGACGACGGGTTCTTCATCGTGATCGAGGCGCGCGACCCGATTTACAGTCTGGCCGCCACCAAGGCGCTGCTGGAGAAGATCGGCGGCCGGGAGATTGCCGAACTGGAAGACTGAGCCATGCGCTACGTTTATTATGTGACCGCCTTCCTCGTGGTGCTGACGATCTCCATCGCCGGCTTCCGCGGCCGGCGGTCGACGCAGCCGCCGGTGGAAGTCTTCCCCGACATGGACCGCCAGGCGAAATACAAGCCGCAGGCCGATTCGAGGTTCTTTGCCGATGGCCGGGCCGACCGCCCGCTGCCCGCCGGCGTCGTGCCGCGCGGCCGCACCGTCGCCCCGGATCCCGGCTTTCTCCGCGCCGATGACTTGCTCTATCGCGGCAAAACCCCCGGTGGCGAGTTCGCCCGCGGCTTCCCACCGCAGCTGGTGATCGACCAGCGGTTCATGACCCGCGGCAAGGAGTGCTACACCATTTACTGCTCCCCTTGTCATGGCGCGCTGGGCGATGGCCAGGGCATCACCAAGGCCTACGGCATGGTGACCACGGCCTCCTACCACGACGATCGCATCCGCCAGATGGCCGAGGGCGAAATTTTCAACACGATCACCAACGGCAAGAACACCATGTTTGCCTACGCCGACAAACTCAGCCCCGGGGACCGCTGGGCGGTCATCGCCTACGTGCGGGCCCTGGAGCGCGCCCGCCTGGGCACGATTAACGACGTGCCGGCCGACCACAAAGCCGATTTGGGCCCATGAGCACCCGCATTGAGACCCTTCCCGCTGCCGCCGTGGCTGCGCCGCCCGCCTCAAAGGCCGGGGTCGCGCTGGGTGTCGGACTGGGAGGCATTGCGCTCACCGCCGCCGGGCTGTTCGTGGCCGGGCCCCAGGTGGTCGCGGTGTCCTGGCTGGTGGCCGTCGGTTACTGGACGGCCATCGCGCTCGGCATGCTGTTTTTGGTGATCCTCCACCATATGTTTGATGCCAACTGGTCGACCGTCATCCGCCGCCAGTTCGAGCACGGCCTGGCGGCCTTCAAATGGCTGCTCATTCTCTTCCTGCCGTTGCTGCTGGTTTCATGGTTCTACGAACCCGGCCTGGTGTGGAGGTGGATGGATCCCCACGCCTTGATTCCGGGCCACCACGAGACAGTGGGTGAGGACGTCCTCTACCTCAAGAAATCCGGCTATCTCAATCTGGGCTTCTTCACCATCCGGGCGGTGCTCTATTACGGCATCTGGATCGGGCTCGCCTCGATCCTGCGGCGCAATTCGTTTCGCCAGGACACCGATGGCGACGTCAAGTGGACGCTCTCGAGCCGCAAGTGGTCCGCCGCCGCCATCCCGCTCACCGGCCTCAGCCTCACGTTCGCCGCCATCGACTGGTTCAAGAGCCTCGAGTATCACTGGTTCTCCACCATCTACGGCGTCTACTACTTCGCCACCGGCATGCGCGGGGCATTGGCGTGCGGCGTGCTGATGATGATCTGGCTCCATCGGCGCGGCGACTACCGGGGCATTCTCAACAACAATCACCTGCATTCCATCGGCCAGCTCATGCTGACCTTCACGGTGTTCTGGGCCTACATCGCCTTCTCCCAGTACTTCCTCATCTGGAATGCCAACCTTCCCGAGGAGACCTTCTACTTCAATCTTCGCGAATACGGCGACTGGTATTGGATCGGCATGTCAATCGTCTTTCTCTATTTTCTCTTTCCCTTCTGCTACCTGCTTATCTATCGCTACAAAATCGAACACGGCCGCGCCAAGTTCATCGCGTGGTGGATTCTGGCGATGCTCTTTGTGGACATCTGCTTCAACACCCTGCCCGCCATCAAGGATGCCGCCGGCCATCCGCAGCCGTTCTTCTCGCCCGCCCTGATCTGGCAGCTCACCGCGCTGGCCGGGGTGGGCGGCGTCTGCGTCTGGGCCTACCTCCGGAGTCTTCCCACCGCGAAACTCATCCCCATCCGTGATCCCCGCATTGTCGAAAGCCTGACCCACCACGAGGCGTCCGCCTCGTGAACGAAGTTCCCAATCCCAAGTTCCCAGTGGCAAGAATACCGTTCTGAATTCCGAACCTCCGGCGCTCAACTGAAGTCCGTTTTTTATGTCCGATCGCTCCAATCTCCGCTCTGCTGACTCCGGGCCTCCGGCGCCCCGGGGCGCCTTCTGGGTGACCCTCTTCGCCGTCCTCGGCTGCTTCGTCATCTTTCTGGTCGTTCTCTACCTCGCCTACATCCCGCAGCGCCGCATGGCGCCGGAGGTGGACCTGGCAAAAATTCCGCCAGAGGAGCAGTGGAAATACACGCCTGCGGGCCGCCAGGCGCACCTCGACGAGCTGCGCGCCCGGGAAAAGGCCGCCGCCACCTCCTACGCGTGGATCGACAAGAACAAGGGCGTCGTGCAACTGCCCATCGACCGCGCCATGGCGCTCGCGCTGCAGGAACTCAACACGGGACGGAAACCATAATTCCGCATGGAATGGATCTTCTACGCGTTCGCCTTCCTGGTCGCCGTCGTCATCAGCGGCACGGCCGTCTATGCGCTCTACTGGTCGTCGAAGCACGGCCAGCTCCGGGACTTTGAGCGCGGGGCGGCCTCGATTTTCGACGAGCAGGAACCCGTCGGACAGATGACGGATCATTTTCCGGTCAAACGGAGGAAACCCAGAACCCTGAACCCAGAACGCTGAACTTTCGCCCATGGCTTCCGCCTCCAGTCTAGTCGCCTCGCTCAACCCGGCCACGCCGCCGGACGTGGTGGCGCGCGCCGAGCTCAGCGAAATCGACGCCTCCACCAAGTGGCCGGCGATCGTCTTCCTGCTTTCCGCTCTTGTCTGGCTGCTGGTCGGCACGGTGTTCGCGCTGATCTCCTCGATCAAGCTCCACACGCCCGGGTTTCTCGGCGGCTATGAATGGCTCACCTTCGGCCGCGCGCGCACCGCGCACCTCAACGCGGTCGTCTACGGCTGGAGCACCAACGTCGCCTTCGCCGTGGCGTTCTGGCTGATGGCGCGCCTCTCCCGCGCGAAGCTGCGCCATGCCGGCGTGCTCGTCATCGCCGCGTGCTTCTGGAACCTCGGCGTCACCCTCGGCGTCATCGGCATCCTCGCGGGTGACTCGACCTCGATCGAGTGGCTGGAGATGCCGTCCTACGCCACGCCGCTGCTGTTTGTGGCCTACGCCCTCGTCGGCGCCTGGACGGTCATCACGTTCCGTTTCCGCAGGGTGGAGCACATCTACGTTTCGCAGTTGTATCTGCTGGCGGCGCTCTTCTGGTTTCCGTGGCTCTACTCGATCGCCCAGATCATGATCATCTTCGAACCGGCGCGCGGCACGGTGCTGGCGCTGGTCAACTGGTGGTTCGCCCACAACGTGCTCGGCCTGTGGTTCACGCCCATCGGCCTCGCCGCCGCCTACTATTTCATCCCGAAGGTGCTGGGGAAGCCGATCCACAGCTATTACCTCTCCGTGCTCGGCTTCTGGTCGCTCGCCATCTTCTACAACTGGGCCGGCGTCCACCACCTCATCGGCGGCCCGGTGCCGGCCTGGGTCATCTCGGCGGGCATCGCCGCCAGCCTCATGATGGTGATCCCCGTCGTCGTCACCGCCATCAACCACCACCTGACCATGGTCGGCAGTTTCGGCGCGCTGCGTTCCAGCCCGACGCTGCGCTTCGTCGTCTTCGGGGCCGTCAACTACACGGTCGTCAGCCTCATCGGCTCGACCATGGCGATCCGTTCGGTCAACGAGATCACGCATTTCACGCACTTCACCGTGGCCCATGCGCACCAGGGGATGTACGCGTTTTTCACCATGGTGATGTTTGGCGCGGTCTACTACATCCTGCCGCGCCTCCTCCTGAAGGAATGGCCCTCGGCCGCCCTCATCCGCACGCATTTCTGGGCGGCCGCGATCGGCGTCACCCTCTACTGGGTCGACCTCTCCATCGGCGGCTGGATCCAGGGGATGGAGATGAACAACGCCAACATCGCGTTCCTCGACGTCGTTCGGCACACCATTCCCTTCCTGTTCGTGCGCAGCGGGGCCGGCATCATCATGACCATCGGCCATCTCGCCTTCGCGGTGAATGTCGTCTGGATGCTTTGCGCCCGGCGTCCGGCCGGGGCCACCGCGCCCACCTTGTTCCATAACCCGCCGGCCATGCGGGCCGCCTCCGCCCGATGAACCGGGGTCCGCTCATCTTCCTCGGCATCTTCCTGGCGCTTGCCTTCTCGTGGACGGGCATCGTGCTGACCAACCAGATCCAGTACGGCAGCCTGACCCCCTACTACGACCAGAACGAGGGCAAGACCTTCCCTGACAAACCCTCCGGCCTGGCGGAGCGCGGCCGGGCCGTCTACCAGGATCTCGGCTGCCTGTACTGCCACTCGCAGCAGGTGCGCCGGCCCGGCTTTGGCGCCGACACGGAGCGCGGCTGGGGCGAACGGCAGAGCGTGGCGCGCGATTATATCTACGAGCGGCGCGTCTTTCTCGGCACGATGCGCACGGGCCCCGACCTGCGGAACATCGGGGCGCGCCAGCCCTCGGCCGACTGGCACTATCTCCACCTTTACGATCCGCAGCTCACGTCGCCCGGCTCGATCATGGCGCCGTTCCGCTTCCTGTTTGAATACCGCCCGGTCGCCGGGGAGCGTTCGCCCAAGGCGCTGAAGCTGCCGGGCGACTACGCGCGGCAGCACGGCCTCGACCGGCCCGGCTATGAACTGGTGCCCACGCCGCGGGCCGAGGCGCTGGTCGCCTACCTGATGAGCCTGAAGGACACCTACCAGTTCCCCGAGGCGAGGCCGTACGTGCCGCCCAGGAAGGAAGGCGGATCCAAATGAATGGCGACCCTTCCGATCATCTCCATCTTGATCAAGCCGGCGCCTCGGATGAGCAGCTGCAGCGGATCCACGCGATTCTGCTGCGCGAGAAACCCGAACCCACCGAAGGCTATTCGCCGCTGCCGCTCATGTTGCTGGGTCTGATGAGCGCCTGCATTCTTTTCTCCGCCATCTACCTCGGCCGTTACTCGGGTGGCTTCGATCCGATGGTCTACGATGAGCGCATCCTGCCGGGCATGCTGGAGGGCAACGCGGCGGCTCCTGTGGCGCAGGACCCCAAGGTGCTTGGCCGGCGCATCTTCATGGCCAATTGCGCCGCCTGCCATCAGGCGACCGGACAGGGCCTGCCGGGCGCCTATCCGCCCCTGGCCGGCTCCGAATGGGCCATGGGACCCGACGAGCGCATCATTCGCATCGTCTTGAGCGGCCTCAGCGGTCCCATCACCGTCAAGGGGACGCCGTTCAACTCCTCCATGCCCTCCTTGGGGCCGGCGCTGAGGGACGAGCAGCTCGCCGGTGTGCTGACCTATATCCGCTCCGAGTGGGGCAACAACGCGCCTGTCGTCTCGCCGGACAAGGTGAAGGAAATCCGTGCCGCCGTCGCCGGCCGCACCGGGCCCTGGGCTCCCGAGGAGCTGCTGAAGATTCCCTGAGGCGCCGTCGCCGGTCGTTGCCTTGGAACCGCATCAATCGGTTTGTCGGGCGGAGTTTATCATCCACCGGGAAACTCATTGTCTGCTCAGGTCTTTTGGTTTTAGTCGAATTTCATCCGAATTCACTTAATCCCTCCCTTGGTCCCAATAGCCTTCTCTGAAAGGCAGATCCAAGCATGAAGATTCTTGAAGAAATAGCGGGCTATGCGATGGCAACGGTAATTCAGCTCCCTTTCCACCTAATGATCGGACTGCCTTGGTACTTAGTGGCGTGGGCGTTTTGGCGATTCAACCGAAGGTTATCGAGATTCCCTAGGATCTGGGTATTCGCGGCGCTCATTGCTGCAGGTCTAGCGCCAGTCTATGGATTCCATGCTTCTATGCTTCCTGCATATGCAGTCGTGTGTAGCGAGCCTTCGTACTGGTCCATGGCGCTGCTTTCTTTTGGTATCACATGGCTGCTTGTTTTTGCCTGCTGCCTTTTCGCTTTTCGGCAGAAGAACAAAGATGCCACCACTGCTTCAGGAAAGAATGCAAAAATCGCCTAATCAATCGGCAGACTCGACGGTCTCCGCTAGCACTTCGGCTGCGGGGCAGCCTCGGGTGCCAGCCTCGGCCGCGAGTCACTGTAAACATTAGGCGTCATGAATGCTGCACAGCCGGCCCCGTCCGCCTGCCAGGAGCGCCACCTTCACCCTAGGAGTCACCAATGAGCGTGCGAATTGTCCGCCTCGGAACCCCGCGTCTGCCCGGGGAAGGAACCAGGATCGGAACGGTGCGTCGCCCTCCCCGGGGTGTGCCGAAAGCACAGTTCTCGACGCAGAACTGGTACGACGTGTGGTTCCCGAACCTCGCTCCCAGCGTCGCGACCATGAAACTGGGGCAAGCAGTCGCATCACCAGCGCAATGGTCGGCGTTTGCGAGGAAGTACAAAGCTGAAATGGCGGCGCCCGCGGCTAGGCACGACTTGGAACTCCTGGCCGTGCTATCGCACACGACCGACTTCTCAGTGGGCTGCTACTGCCAGCACGAAGACCGCTGCCACCGTTCCCTCTTGAAGCAGCTTCTCGTCGAGAATGGGGCAAAGGTCGAGTAGTCGTGCTGCAGCGCCTTATTCGCCGAGGCGCTTGTCCGGCACGAGGTGGTTCTGGACGTAGTCCCGCACCGCGTCGCCGAGCGGCGTGACCGGCGGCGCGTAACCCGTCCGGCGCAGCTTGGAGATGTCGGCCCGGGTGAAGTACTGGTATTTGTCGCTCAGCGCCGCGGGCATCTCGATGAATTCGATGGCCGGCGGCCGGCCGACGGCGGCGAAGATGGCGGCCGTGAGCGCGAGCCAAGTGTTGGCCTGACCGGAGCCGATGTTGTAGAGGCCGCTTGCGGTGGTCGCTTTTTCGGCGAAGTGCAGCGTCATCTCGACGGCATCCTTCACGTAGAGAAAGTCGCGCTGCTGTTCGCCGTCCTTGAATTCCGGCTTGTAGCTCTTGAAGAGCCGCACTTTTCCCGTGGCGAGGATCTGCTGGTAGGCCTTGTTGACGAGGGAACGCATGTCGCCCTTGTGATCCTCGTTCGGGCCGAAGACGTTGAAATACTTCAGGCCGGCGATGCGATTCAGCAGTCCTTCCCGCTGGGCGTGGAGGTCGAAGAGCTGCTTCGAAAAACCGTACAGGTTGAGCGGACGCAGCCGGGCGAGGTTGTCGTCCTGGTCGTCCATGCCCGCGGCGCCGTCGCCATAGGTTGCCCCCGACGAGGCGTAGATGAAGCGCGCTTCCTGCGCCAGCGCCCAGTCCGCCAGCTCCCGGGTGTAGGCAAAATTATTGTCGAGGAGGTAGGCCTCGTTGCGCTCGGTGGTGGAAGAGCAAGCGCCCAGGTGGAAGACGGTGCCGAAGCGTCCGAACGCGCGAGGGTCGGCCTGCAGCCGCGCCCGGAAGACATCGGCCTCGACGAAATCGGCAAACTTCAACGGTGCGAGGTTCCGGCGCTTGCCGTCCCGGCCGGCATCCAGCGGCACCAGATCCTTCCATCTTTTGTTTGGCTCCAGGAAGTCGGTGATGACGATGTCGGTCCATCCGCGCCCGTTGAGCGCCCAGACCAGCGCGCTGCCGATGAAGCCGGCGCCACCGGTGACGAGAATGCGCCCTTGGCCAAGCGTGCTCATGCGCGGGTTTTTGACCATGGATTACACGGGTTTGCACGGATAAATTTCCGATCATTCGTGCCCATCCGGGTGATCGATGGTGGATCAGTCGTCTTTGGACAGTTCCTCCGAGCGCGCTTTCGCGGCGAGGATGGTTTCCTTGATGGTATCGCGGAAGCCGCGCGCGGCCATGCGCTGCAGGCCGGCGAAGGTGGTGCCGTGGGGGGAGGTGACCTGGTCGCGCAACGCCTCGGGTTCGGCCCGGGTTTCCGCGAGCAGGCGGGCGGAGCCGAGCGCCGTCGCCTGGGCCAGCTGCGCAGCCACTTCGCGCGGCAGGCCGGCGGCCACACCGCCCTCACGCAGAGCGGCGACGAATTCAAACAGAAAGGCCGGCCCGCTGCCGCTGAGGGCGGTGACGGCGTCCAGCTGTTTCTCCTCCAGTTCAATCGCCTGCCCCAGCACTCCCAGCACGGTGTCGACGAGGCGGCGGTCGGCGGCGCTCAACGGGTGGAGGGCGCACCAGCCGGTGATGCCCGCCCCGATCTGGCCGGGCGTGTTGGGCATGGCGCGCACGAGATTGCGCGTCCGGGGAAAGGTCTGGGCGAGGCGGGCGAGGCGTTTGCCAGCGAGGATCGAGATGACCAGCCGGCCGGCGGTGAGGTCGGCGAGGCGCGGATCGAGGCCGGCGAGTTGCTGGGGCTTGCAGGCCAGCACCACGGTGTCGGCCTTGGCCAGCAGCGAGACGAGATCGGAATGGGCGGTGATGCCGGTGCGCCGGGCCAGCACCTGCGCCGTATCATCGTTGCCCCCGATGCAGGCGACGTCGGCGGGAGCAGCCGCCTTCCGGGCCAGCAGTCCGCCGACCATGGCCGAGGCCATGCGGCCAGCGCCGAGGAAGGCGAATCGAGGCAGGGGCGGGAGGTTGCCGATTTCCTTACCCATCCGTCGTCTTCCTCTGCTTCCGGACGATCGGATGCAGGAGGATCGCCACCGCACCCCCGCCGGGGCGGTCCTCCATGGTCAGATCGCCGCCCATGTTGCGCAGGGCATGCCGCGCCACGGTGAGTCCCATGCCCACGCCAACGGACTGCTTGGTGCTGATGAAAGGCTCAAATATATGGTCGCGGATTTCGGGATCGATGCCGTGGCCCTGATCCTCCACGCGAATCTGCACAAATTTGCCGTCCTCCCCCCGGTCGACGAGTTCCGTCGTGACGGTAATGGGCCGCTGCTCCGGCGGCGTGTCCTCCGGGTAAGCCTCCCACGCGTTGATGAAGATTTTCGCCAGCACATCCTCGCAGACTTCGAGATGGGTTTCGATGACCAGGTCGCCGAGCGGATTGTTGAAGGTGACGGACGGCGTGATCTTGTATTCGGCCTGATAACGCTGCAGGCCGTCCTCGAGGATGTGTTGCAGGCCGACCTTGGTGACGGGCAGCCGGGTTTTCACCACCAGCGAGCTGAGCTGCCGGATGATCGACACGATCCGTTGCACGGCCTCCTCGACATTCAGGACGTTCTTTTTAACGAGTTCCGGCTTGTCATAGTAGGCCTTGATGAGGTCGAGGTAGCCGATGACCACACCGAGCAGATTGTTGAGGTTGTGGGCGATGCCTTGAGTGACGGCGCCGATGGTCGCCGCGCGGCGCGCCTCGGTGAGACGGCGCTGCAGGTCGATAATCTCGCGGTTGATGGCGGCGAAGCGGAGCTGGGTCTGGACCCGGGCCAGCGTCTCGTCGAGGTCGATGGGCTTGGTGATGTAGTCGACCGCACCGACGCCCAGGCCCTCCAGCTTGCCCTCCTTGGAGGTGCGCGCCGTGACGAAGATGACGGGGATGGAGCGGGTTTCCTCATTGGCCTGCAGCTTCTGGCAGACTTCGATGCCATCCATGTCCGGCATCATCACATCGAGCAGGATGAGCTCGGGTTTCTCCTGCTGGACCAGCGCCAGCGCCTCCGGGCCTGAATAGGCGGCCGCCACCTGCATGCCCTCGCGCTCCAGTTTGCGTTTGAGGAGCTGGACGTTGATGGGCTGGTCGTCCACCACGAGAATCTTTGGCGCGGCCATGTTCGATGATAGAAAGATTAATTGGACGCGATGGCAAGATTGCCGTGCGTCGTGATCAGGTGGTATGCTGCTGCTTGTACGCCTTGAGGGTGTTCTTCATCAACATGGCGACGGTCATGGGTCCGACGCCGCCGGGCACGGGCGTGATCTTGCCGGCCAGCGGAGCGACCGAGGCGAAATGCACATCGCCGACGAGACGGTGGCCGGTTTTTTTCGTGGCGTCAGCCACGCGATTGACGCCCACATCGATCACGACCGCGCCGGGTTTCACCATGTCAGCGGTGACGAACTCCGCGCGGCCGATGGCCGCAATCAGCACGTCGGCCTGGCGGGCGAGGGCGGGCAGGCCGGTGGTCTGCGAGTGGCACACGGTCACGGTCGCATTGGCCCAGGCCTTTTTTTGCATGGCCAGCAGGGCGACCGGCTTGCCGACCAGCAGACTGCGGCCGATCACGACGACGTGCTTGCCGGCGAGTTTGACGCCGCTGCGGGCGAGGAGTTCCATGATGCCCGCCGGCGTGCAGCCCACAAAACCCGAGTCGTCGTCCTGCGCGATCTTGCCGAGATTGATCGTGCCGAGGCCGTCCACATCCTTGTGCGGAGCGATGCGGCGGAAGACGGCGGTTTCGTCGAGGTGTTTCGGCAGCGGTGACTGCACGAGGATGCCGTCGACGGCGGAGTCGGCGTTGAGCTGGTCGATCAGGGCGAACAACCCGGTCTGCGTGATGGTCACGGGCGGGAGGAGGACGCGTCCGTCGATGCCGATCTCCGCAGCCGTCTTCTCCTTCCTTTTGACGTACGAGACCGACGCCGGATCGTCGCCGACGCGCACCAGCGCCAGGCAGGGCTTGCGACCGGGCAGGGCGGCCACCTCGGCCTTGAGTTCGGCGACGATGTCCGAGGCGATCTTGTTGCCGTCGATGAGCTCCATAAAAAACTGAAAGGCCGGCCGCGTGGCGCCGGCCGGCCGGGCAAGACTTATTGGGTCTCCAGGTTTTCAACCTCGATCACGAGGTCTTTGCCATCGGGGGTTTGCCTGAGCACGCCCGAAACGGTCACGAAGCGGTCACGGTACGGCTCGATTTTTTCGGCGGCGAGCACCTTGCTGACATCGAGGAAGGCGACCCGCTGGCCTGCGGTATTGTTGAGCTGGTACTCGTAGTCGCGACGGGGACCGATGAGAAGAATGCGTTTGGTCTGGACCAGCATGCCTTGGAATGTATGCGGCAGCGCCGCGGCGGTTCCGCTGCTGACCAGCGGCGCCGATTGGCCGGCGGCCAGCACCGGTGGCGAGAGTGGCATGGTCGGGGCGGGCGCGGAAGAGGAAGAGATGCCGCCGACCTTGATATAGCCAATGATGGTCTTGGAGAGCTTGATTTGCGTCCAACCACTGCGGAGGCCGGTGATCTCGGTCTTGTCGCCCTCCTGCATCGTGGTAAGGGTGGGGGCATCGGCCTTGGGCAAGAGGCGGATGGCGGCGCCGGGATGGATGTCGAGACTCTTGCTGAAGTCATTATTGCTGACGTAAGCCTCGTGCGGCCCGGGCAGCTCGATGGCCATCCAGCCTTCGGGGGCGGTGGTGTTGGCCGCGGCGGTTGGTTCGGTGCCGGCCTTGAGATAACCGATGGCGGGCGTGGCGGCGTCGGGCTGGGCGTGAATCGCCGTGGTTTCCATGAGTGGCGCAGCGGCGAGGGGAGCAGCCAGCAACAAGGCGGCGGTGGAAAGGCGAAGCGTTGTCTTCATAGGCAGGCGTGGTTTCAGCGGACTGTGCCGCCCTTAAGGCAGGCACCATTACTCAATTCGATCTCCTTGTTAGAAAGTTGTTTCACCCTGCGCAAAGGAATTCCTTGAAGCGGAAAAACGTTGGTCGGCCCGTGCGGGGACGCTTTCTGTCGTGGCCAGGCAGGGTCGGGGTGCCTTGATATCATGTTCCGGTGCCCAGGCCAGATTGGATATTTTAAGCCGTGGTGATAATCAGGCAACGCCGTTATGCTCACCGGCTGTGTCCATATTCGGAGCCTGGACCGCCTCCCTCGAAGTCTTTATTGGCTGCATTTCCATGAGTTCCGCCAGCGTGGCGCTCGTTAACCAAGAGACCGGTTGCCCTAGCGGGTGGGAGGGCCTGTTTCTGCTGGTTGGTTGAAAAATCGGCTCGCTCATTGCTTTTCGATTCGCGCTACTTACGGCATGACCTTCAACAACCGCATCGCCCTTGTCACCGGCGCCGGCCGGGGCATCGGCAAGGCCATTGCCGGGGAACTTGCCCAACACGGCGTCACCGTCATCTGCGTCAGCAAAAACGAGGCGAATTGCGGCGCGGTCGCCGCCGCCCTCCAAGCCGCCGGCGGCAAAGCGAAAGCCCTCCCGGTCGACGTCGCGGACGGTGGGGCCGTCGCCAAGGCTGCGGCCGACCTGCTCGCCGAATTCGGCACCATCGACATCCTCGTCAACAATGCCGGCATCACCCGCGATGGACTGCTGTTCCGCATGTCGGAGGACGACTGGAACGCCGTGCTCACCACCAACCTCACCAGTTGCTTCCACTGGACGAAACACCTCGGCCGGGCCATGACCCAGAAACGCTGGGGCCGCATCGTGAACATCGCCTCCGTGGTCGGCCTCAGCGGGAATGCCGGTCAGGCCAATTATTCCGCCGCCAAAGCCGGTCTGATTGGCTTCAGCAAGAGCATCGCCAAGGAATTTGCCCGCCGGAATGTCACCTGCAATGTGGTGGCGCCCGGATTCATCAAAACCGACATGACGGCCGGTCTGGGCGAGGAGGTCACCAAGGCCGCCCTGCAATTCATCCCCCTGCAACGGTTCGGCGAACCCGCCGACGTGGCCCATCTGACCGCCTTTTTGTGCTCCGAGGAGGCGGGATATATTACCGGCCAAGTTTTTACCGTTGACGGCGGCATGGTGATGTGATCCCAAAGAGCAGCCCAAACCCTGGCCCATTCCCAATATGGCTGATCAGAAAACCATCGAACAGCGCGTCAAAGAAATTATCGTTAACCAATTGAATGTTAACGAGGAACAGATCACCCCGGAAGCGTCCTTCCTTGACGATCTAGGCGCCGATTCGCTCGACACCGTCGAGTTGATCATGGCTTTTGAAGAAGAGTTTAAAGACGAGATCAAAGGGGAAATCCCGGAATCCGACGCTGAAAAACTCCAGACGGTCGGCGACGTGATCGCCTATATCGAAGAAAAGTCTTCTTCGAAATAATCCTTCCCTTCGCTTTGCGGCGTTCTACCGTGTTTCCCTTGGAAACTTTTCGGTAGAACGCCTTTTTTGTACATGGAAGCTGCTCCCTCCATTCCACGCGTGGTCGTCACCGGCCTGGGTGTGGTCACCTCGCTCGGCTTCGAGGTGGATGCTTTCTGGGCCAACATCCTGGCCGGCAAGAATGGCATTACCCGGGTGACGCAGTTCGACACGACCGATTTCCCGTGCCAGATCGGCGCCGAGGTGCTCGGCTTCGACCCGACGACGCACATGGATCCGAAGGAAGTCCGGCGCAACGACCGCTATACTCACTTCGGGTTTGTCGCGGCAAAGAAGGCGGTGGCCGATGCCGGCCTCAAGCCGTCGGCCGAGAATGGCGACCGCATGGGCGTCATCATCGGCTCCGGCATCGGCGGCATGCACACCTATGAGCACCAGCTCAAGGTTCTCTGGGAGCGCGGCCCGCGCAAGGTGTCGCCCTTCACGATTCCCTCGCTCATCAGCAACATGTGCAGCGGTCTCGTGGCCATCGAGCTCGGCGCGCGCGGTCCCAATTTCGCCGTGGTGAGCGCCTGCGCCACGTCGGCCCACGCCATCGGCGAAGCTTTCCACGCCATGCACCGCGGCGAGGCCGATGTGATGATCGCGGGTGGCAGCGAGGCGGCCATCACGCCTTTCTCCTACGCGGCCTTCTGCTCGATGAAGGCCATGAGCACGCGCAACGACGAACCGCACCGGGCCAGCCGGCCCTTCGACCGGCAGCGCGACGGCTTCATCATGGGGGAGGGCGCGGGCATCCTCGTGCTGGAGACGCTCGAGCATGCCCGGGCCCGGGGTGCCCGCATTTACTGCGAGCTCGTCGGCTACGGCGCCACCTGCGACGCCTTTCACATCACCCAGCCCGACCCCGATGGCCGCGGTCTTTCGCTCGCCATGACCCGGGCGCTCGCCCGCGCCCGGCTGCGCCCCGACCAGATCGATTATCTCAACGCCCACGGCACCTCCACGCCCTACAACGACAAGTTTGAGACGCTCGCCATCAAGCGAGTCTTCGGCGACCACGCGCGCAAGCTCATGGTCAGCTCCACCAAGTCGATGACCGGGCATCTGCTGGGTGCGGCCGGCGGCGTCGAGTCGGTGATCTGTGCGAAGACGCTCCAGACCGGCGAGGTGCCGCCGACGATCAACTACGAGGAACCCGATCCCGAGTGCGATCTCGACTACGTGCCCAATGTCAAGCGGACCGCTTCGGTGCGGGCCGTGCTGAGCAACAACCTGGGCTTCGGCGGCCAGAACGCCTCCTTGATTTTTCGACGGCTGGTTTAGGCGGCGTCCGCGCCCTTCGACGGCCAGCATTTTCTTGGCGCCGGCGTGTCTTTGCGCGAGGCTTCCTGACGCGTGAAACGCGCCATCTTCACGGTCCTCGCTCTCGTCGTCATGGTTGCCGGCTGCACGATCCGCCGCGAGCCGGTTGACCGCCACGAGGTGTGGCGCGCCATCCAGCAGCCGGCGGCGCGCTACCGCCTTGATCCGGTCTTCATCTATGCCTTGGTGGCGGCCGAATCGGGTTTCGACGCGCGGGCGCGCAACGGCGAGGCCCGAGGTCTGCTCCAGCTCAAGCCCGGGGCATGGGGGACCGTCTCCGCCCGGCCCTACGATCCCGCCGTGTGGGATTGGCGCATCAACCTCGAGACTGGCATCGACTATCTCGCCTGGTGCCGGCATGCGCTCCACGCGCGCGGCAGATTTTCCGAACGCCTGCTGCTCGCCGCGTTTCATTACGGTTTCGACTACGTCGAGTCATGCGACTTCGATGAACAGCGCATCCCGCGCCCCGGCCATCCCCTCTATCGTGAACTCTGGCGCGGCAATCTACATCCCCTCCCGCCCCCGGATGGAATGTCAACTAATAGTTGACATTGCACAGGAAAAAATCCGCCCCATTGGGGGAATAGGCGTGACGCTGGCTGGGGTTGCCGGCAGCCGGAGCCTGCAGTGGGCAGCATAAAGTCGCGTTTGAACCGGCCGGGGTTTGCACCCAACCTTGCCGCCACACCATGGCCGCGCCTCCGCCCAACATCCTGTGGATCGTCACCACCCAGTGGCGCGGCCAGGCGACGGGCTATGCCGGCGACCCCAACGCGCACACGCCGCACCTTGATGCGCTGGCGGCCGGGTCGGTCAACTATGCCCAGGCCGTGACGCCGCATCCCTTCGGCCCGTTTGCCCGCGCGGCCATGCTCACCGGCGTGCGGTCGCCGGAGAACGGCGTGCGCGATTACTACGATCCGCTTCCGCAAGGGGCGCGCACCATCGCGCACCGGCTGCGCGCGCGCGGTTGCACGACGGCGTTTTTCGGCAAGTGGCATCTTTATAAGCGCGATCCCCGCGCGGAGCTCATCGGCGAGGCCCATGCCAGGATCGTGGTGCCACCGGCATGGCGCGGCGGTTTTGAATTCTGGGAGGGATTTGAAGGGGGATTCCTTTTGAATGATCCGTGGCTGCATGGAACGCGGCTGCCGGAGCCGGTGAAATTTCCAGGCTATCAATCCGAGGTGGTGTGCGCGCGGGCGGGAGCATGGATCCGTGAGAGCGGAGAGCGGAGACCGGATACCGGAAAGGAGCAGGCCGCCGGAAGTACGCCTGCTATCCGGTCTCCGGTCTCCGGTTTCAAAAATCGGTTCCGGCCGTGGTTTTGCATGGTGAGCCTTGAACCGCCGCATCCTCCTTATGATGCGCCGGTCCCTCGACGGGACCCGGGACAGGCCGCGGGCGTGATGCCGCGCGATCCACGGGAGATCGTGCTTCCCCCCAATGTGCCGCTGGGCACGGAGGTGGAGGCAAAGGCCCGCTGCGAGCTGGCCGGATATTACGCCCATCTCGAGGCGACCGATCAGGCGATCGGCCGGTTGCTGGCGCACGTGCCCCGGGAAAACACGGTCGTGGTCTTCACCTCCGTCCACGGCGACATGCACGGCGCTCACGGCCTGTTCCGCAAAGGCTGGCCGTACGAAGAAAGCATCCGCGTACCGCTGCTGGTGCGCGGAACGCACCCGGATGGTTTGGGTTTTTGGGTTTTGGGTTCCGGGTTGGGAGAGCGAAACGAAGAGCCGGTCTCGCTGGTTGATCTGCCGCGTTGGACGCTGGAATGGACTGGCGGAGGTGGGCTCAAAACCCAAAACTCAAACCCCCCAACCGAAATCCAACGGATTTCCATGCCCAGCGTGGTGCGACTGCCGCATCAATGCGATCGCGTGTGGCGGGGCGTGCGCACGCGCACGCGCAAGCTGGTGCTCAATGAAGACGGCGCGCCATGGTTGTTCTTCGACCTCGCCCGTGATCCCGGGGAGGAGCACAACCTGGCGGGTGATCCGGATCGGGCGGCGGAAATAGCGGAGCTGCGCCGACAGGTTTGAACGGTGGGCAGGGCCCATCTGACGCGGTGCAGGTGAGAGGCGCGGCGCCTTGCCGGGTCAATCCGCAGCCTTGGGGGCGAAGTTGCGGCGGATGGCGGCCGCGAGCACATCGAGCTTGAGCGGCTTGGTGAGGTAATCGTTCATGCCGGCGGCGCGGCACGCCTCACGTTCGCCGACGAGCGCATTGGCCGTGATGGCAATGATGCAAGGCTGGCGTTCGGACGGCAGACGGCGGCGAAGCTCGCCGGTGGCCTCCAGCCCGCCCATGGCGGGCATCTGCAGGTCCATCAGCACGAGATCGTAATCCTGTTTTTCGAGCACGTGGATTGCCTCGAGGCCGTTCATGGCGGAATCGGCCTGGTAGCCCAGCCGTCTCAGCTGACCCAAGGCGACATTCCGGTTCACGGCATTGTCCTCGACCACCAGAATGTGGAGCGGGATGTCGTCGCTTAACAGCCGGCGGTCGGGTGCGGCCGTTTCGGTCGGCGGGGCGGGGGGGACAAAGAACGAGCGGATCGCCAACAGCAGGGGCGTAATCTTGAGCGGCTTGAAGAGATGGAGCGTGGGAGCGAGTTCCGCGAGCAAGGCACGCGGGATCGACTCGCCGACGGGCAGCAGAAGCAGAATCGGCAGCTGCGGCTGTCGCCAGTGTTTCCGGAGGTCAAGGGCCAGCTGGCGACCCTCTCCGTCTGGCAGCAATTGATCCACGATGAGGAGGGCGGGCGGTGGGATGTGTTCGGCCAGCGACCGGGCCGCTTGGACTGACTCCGCCGCCTGACAGGTGAGCCCGGCCCCCCCCAGGGTGATGGTGAGAAAACGGCGGCTGGCGGCATGCTCGTCAACCACCAGCACGGAGCGACCCTGCAACGGGGCGGGAAACACGTCTGCCGACGATGGGCTGGACGACGGCATGGGGTGCACGGGGATGGTGACGACAAAGACCGAACCGTGGCCCGGTTCGCTTTCGACGCGAATCTCGCCACCCATGAGACCGCAGAGTCGCTGGCAGATGACGAGACCGAGGCCGGTGCCGCCATATTTGCGCGTGGTGGAGGAATCGATCTGTGAGAACGGCTTGAAAAGCAGGTTCCTTTTTTCCGGCGGGATGCCGATGCCGGTGTCCCGCACGGCTATCTCGATGAGGCAGGGTTCGGTCGGGGGGGGCGGGTGCGGCACGTCCAGGGGCGTCTCCGCCGGGTACGCTTCGATGGAGATGTAGCCGTGGGGGGTGAATTTGACGGCGTTGTTCAGGAGGTTGACAATGATCTGTCGCAACCGGGTGACATCACCCACAATCCAGGCCGGCACTCCCGGGGCGATGAAGTAGGCAAGATCGATGTGCTTGGCCGCCGCCTGCACGGCGAACAAGTCGAGCGCCTCTTCGATACATGCGGCCAACTCGAAAGGCTGCTGTTCCAGTTCCATCTTGCCCGATTCAATCTTCGAGAAGTCGAGGATGTCCTTGATAATGGCCAGGAGCGCATCGCCACTGGAACGGATGGTGTTCACGCAGTCGCGCTGCTCGGCGTTGAGCGGGGTCTCGAGGAGCAGGCTGGTCATGCCGATGACGCCGTTCATGGGCGTGCGGATCTCGTGGCTCATCGAGGCGAGGAACTCCGACTTGGCCCGCGAGGCGGCGTCGGCTTCCTCCTTCGCGCGGCGCAGGTGGTGCTCGGTCTCCACGCGCGCGGTGATGTCGGTGAGTATGGCGATGAAGTTCTCGACGACGCCGGTCTCGCTGTGAACGGGTTGCAGGTCGAGGTGAAGGTGGTATCGCCGGCCGTCGCGAGCATGACAGACGAGGTCCGCGTGGAACGGCACCGCGCGCTGCAGGGCATCCTGCAGGCGGGAGACGGTGGTCGGATCGGTGTCGGCGCCGACCAGCAGCTGCGTGAAGTGGCGGCCGATCACCTCGGCCAGGCTGAATCCGAGCAGGCGAACGAAGCTGTCGTTGATCCACTCGAGGCGGCCGGTGGCCTGGGTGATGGCCACGAGGTTGTCGGTGCTGCTGGCGACGAGGGAGAGCTTGCGGGTGGCGGCCTGACTCGCGCGCAGCGCCTGCTCGGCCCGGCGGCGCTCCTCGTTCTCAGTCACCAGCCGCTCATTGGCCCGCTCAGCGGCGCGGCGGCGCACATGGGCGGTGCGGGCGAGATCGACGACAACGCCGAGGAGCAAGCTCAGTCCGAGCCCCAGTACCGTGACGAGCTCGGGGAAAAGCTGGCGGCCGCGCTGGAGCACGACCTCAGAAGGCGTGAGACTGATGCGAATGCGCTGGTTGAAGAGGTTGAAGACCGAGTCCTCGCGCAGACTCGCCCTGACGGGATCGGGGGGGAACTGTTCGAACACCCGCTGGCCGTCGATATCGATCGTGACCGCATAGAGGGCGGAGAGATGCAGGCGGTTCTCGACGGTCGCCAGCAGGACGGGATAAAAGAATTCTCCCATCAGCATCTCCGGATTTGAACCGGCGGCCGCCGGCACGGGCACGCAGATAAGGAAGCCCTGGCCGCCCAACGGCAGCTGGATCAGGGAGGAAAACACCGGTTTGCCGGTGCTCTGCACCTGCTCGATGAGTTCGCGGTGCAGCGCGTCCTTGCCATGGTCGTATTCGAGGAGGTGTTCGTTGCCCTTTTCCGGAAAGACCCAGCGGGTATGCCGGGTGAGGTCGATCCAGGTCAGCGAACGAAGGGCGGGGAAGTCCTCCTGATAGGCGGCGCCTTCGCGGTTGCGAATAACATCGGTGAGCTGGCTGATCTGCATCCAGCGCGCCGCCATGCGCTGGAGAGTCTTCGCCTCGTTATCCAGCTCGTAGTTGAGCACGGTGGCGGCGTTGTTGATGGTAAGCTGCGTGGTGGAGCGGATGAAACCCATCTCGCGGTCGCGCAGGGCGGCCGTAAACAGCAGGGTGAGCATGGCGCCCGCGGCCACCACGGGTACAGGCAGCCAGCTGGGAGGGCCGGCCGCGCGGTCGGGATCGTCGCGCCAGACACGGCTGAGCAGCAGATGCCCGAGCAGGACGAGGGACAGGCCGTTGAGCGGTGCGGGCCGGATGTTCAGACCCCACATGGAGATCGTCGATAGTCCGAAGAGCCATCCGATCAGCGGCTCCAGCCCGATGGCAATGACCAGCGAGGCGGCGAGGGCGATCATCAGTGGGCGCTGCCGCGACAGCAGCGGCCGGTCGAGCCAGGGCAGGCACAGGCCGGTGATGAAGAGCGAAAGCGCGGTGAGGCGCGACATGCGGCCGGGGGCTGACGGATCGACCGTGATGTGCACTTGGAGAAGGAATTCGTCGAGGTGCAGATTCCAGCCAGAGAGATACTGCAAAATCGTCAGGAGTCCCACGGCGGCCGGCAGCGCGGCCAGCCACACCAGGCGGTGCTTCTTCCATTCCAGCGCCAACAGGACGATGCCGATCGCGACCAGGCTTAGCGCCATGTTGGGCTGCATCGGCGCATATTCCGGCTGAATCTGCACGAGTGCATCGATCCGTTGCGCCCAACCCACCAGCACCAGCGTTCCCATGAGGACAAGCAACGCGGCTCCGAGCAGTGAGGCGCGGCTGAGCCAGTCGCTGGAAACAACAGGTGAACGGCGGATCATGAACAGGGTCAGGTCCTAGCTAGGCGCCGCCGTCATTCCGGGGCAACGTGTTTCTAAACGCCCCGTTCATTTTTAATCCTGCGCCAAGCCGGTGCCCCCTGCCAAACATCGGGGAACCCGGCTGGAGGCCGGGGGCGGTGATGGAAGCAGCCCCGGGGCTGTCATCCTGATGGATTCAGGGTCTTGGGGCAGGGGGAGGAGAATTTTCCGGCCGTGGCTCCTGGCCGGATTGGGCCGGAGTGGGCGCCGCCGGTGCCATCCCGCCCGGTGTCGCCTCTGGCGGTGCTTCGGCCGAAGGCCGCGTCAGCGCCCGCAGCAGGTACATCGGTCCGTAGTAAAACGCCCAGGAGGGTTTTTCGAGCGGACCGGTGAGCTTGAGCTCGAGCACGTTGGAAAGCGGAGTGAGCACGGCGCCCAGCACATCGGTGAGCACGAAGCCGCTTTCTTGCAGCGGGAAGACCTTCGCTTTGAAGTCGAGCGTCTTGGCATCGAGCAGGTATTCGCCCCGGGCATCGATGGCCGCGGTCGGGCCGGTGAGTTTGACTTGAGAAAATACCAGTTTGTTGCCCTCGAGCTTGAAGTTGGCATGGGCGGTGTCGAGGCGCAGCGACGTGAAGTTGAACAGCGTCTTGCTGAGCAGCTCGGAAAGGAGTCCGAGCAGGTGGATTTCGCCGAGTTCCCGGCCGGTGATGATGAAGTAGCCGTCGCCCTGGAAACTGAACGGCTGCCGGTAACGGCCTTCCGCGGTCAGTGACGCGTCGAGGCGGCCGCCGGTGGCACGGCGGAGGAAACGGCCGGGGGGACGATCGGGCGAGCGGGGCTTGCCCGCCAACTGGAACTCATCGAGCGCGTTGACGAAGCGGGCGAGATCCGCCCCTGTGAGGAGCGCATCGAAGGCGAGTCGGCGCGTCTCGGGCGGCCCGTCCAGCCGGGCCTGGCCGGTGGCGCTGCCGCCCGCGAGACCCGCCTCGATCTGGCGCAGGTTCAGAATGCCGTCATTGTAGTCGGCGGTGAACTTGAGATGATCCAGCGGAAAGTTGTGGGCGGTGAGATGGCCGCGGGAAGCGAGCACCAGATTGATCCGCGCATGGGGACCGCCGGGAATCGCCGGGCCTTCGAGGCGACCGCTCAGATGAACCGCGGGCGGTTCGGCAAACTGGTAAGGCGCCACAAACGCCGTGCCCGCCGGACCGTAGAGCCGGGCGCATTCGGCGGGATCAAGGTCGGAGACCCCTTCGAAATCCAGTGTTCGGTAGGTTGCCCTTTGCGGATCAATGGTGAGTTCAAACGAACCATGAGCGGAGTGCCCGGCACGCTCGGCGGTGAACTCAAACACGTTGAAGTAATTGGGTCGGAAGAAAAGGATGGTGCGCACATGGTCGAAGGGCTCGCCGCGGATGCCGAGATGGTCGGCGTCCACCTGGCAGAAGACAGAGGTGAAGCGCGCCGTGCCCCAGCGGCCGGTCACATCAACGTCGGCCACGGGCGGGGCGGCCGTGAAATCGTAGCTTCCCCAGAAACGCGGCCACCAGGCTTTGAACCAGCCGGAGATGTCGGGCGGACGCAGCCGGCCTTGCAGGAGAAAACGGTAGTCACGCGTGGCAGGGTCCACCGTGTAAGATCCGCGCGCCACGTTGTCGCCTTGGAGCAGGAGGAGATCGGTGACGCGCAGGTCGTGACCGGTGTACGTCACATGCCCGCTGGCGGCGTCAATCGGCACATCGCGGACGGTGACATGGCGAACAGAAACGTCGGCTTCAGCATGGGCGGGCTTCCAGCCTTGGGCGAGTTCGACGGTTCCGTGCATGGGGGCGGGTTCATGCAACTCAATCCCTTTAAGCACGGGAAAATCGAACCGGTGGAGGGCGTGGTTGAACAGTGCCGGGGTGAGCGCGCCGGAGAGTTCAAAGGCGCCTTCACCCGTCTTGACATCGGCCTCTCCGCGAACCGCGATGGCGGATCCGCCGGCGCGCACGGAAAAATCGCCCTGCAGGCGCGGAAACCGGGTCAGGGTCACGTCGAGGAAGGGAGCCTCGAAGGGGATCGCCATCATCGTGCCGCGTGCCGCGGTCATTTGCGCGGACTGCGGAGTAAAGGCAAACCGGTCCGGCACGAGCGAGCCGGCAAGGTCGACGCGTAACCGCCCGGCCTGTGCCCGACCCTCCCATTCCACGCCGTCCGCCTCCAGCTTCACCCGCACGGGATAAGGCGCCGCGCCCAGCAGCGGGAAAGTGGTGTGGGCGCCGGCCATGGTCACACGGCAAGGAAACGCCGGATGAAAGGCGCGGGCGAACAGCTCGGCTTCCACGATGGCGCCACGTTCCTCCGAAGGGGTGAGTACCAATTGCACGCGGGGATCCTCCAGCGCGTCGAGCAGTGGACGCAGCGCCACCAGCTTGCGGCCCGCCTTGAGATAGCGCTGCAGCAGCAGATCGAGCATCGGCATCGTACTGGAGCGCGTGCGGACCGCCGCCGGCAGGTGGAATCCGCCCCGGCTGGCGATGGAGAGGCCCGCGAGGCGGAAGGTGCACAACGCAATGTCATAGTCGGACCGCGATGGATGGAAGACACCGTCAAGATCACTCAGCACCACCTCATCCGTACCGGAGGGAGACAGCATGGCCGGCAAATGCAGGTCGAGTCCGGTCAGGCGGAGTTCATGCAGACGGAAGTCACCGACCAGCAGGGCCCAGAAATCCAGACTGGCATAGGCGCCGCGGATGGTCACCAGCGGCGTGGAGTGGGGGGGAAAAAAGAGTTGCACATTCTCAATCACGAAGCGCCCCGTGGGATCGAACACCGCGCGGCCAAAGCGGGCCGTGATCTCCGAGGCGGCGAGGCGGCGCTCAAGGGCGCGCAGCGCAAAATCGGGCAGCGCCAGTTCGCGATGGGTGGCGATCCAGATCTGCACGGCCAAGAGCGCGGACAAGGCCAGCCAGACCGCCCAGCAGATGATCAGGAGAACGCACGAACCGCACCAGCGCAGCGCGAACAGCATGGGCTGCTTGAGGTTCATGGTGGAAGGCTGTGGTGAGGGAAAGCCCGGATGCCGGATCCCCATCCCCGGTCGGCGGGAACTACGGGCCGGTCCGCGGAGTCTTGGACTCCGCAACCGGCGCCGCGGGCGGGGCTGCTGGCGCGGGTGCGGCCGGTCCGGGATCGTGCGGGCCGAAGGTGAGGGTGAAGAGCGCGTCGAGCAGCTTCTGATCGGCTTCGAACACGGCGTTAAACTCGGGGGAGCCGGCCAGCTGCGTGCCGCCGCCCGTGCGCTCGGTAAAGAAAAGCGTGTACGGAGCCGTCTGGACACCCGTGCCGCCAGGCAACGACAGGGTGGCTTCGAGCGAGTATTTCCAAGGCCGCGCCTCGCCGGCGATCTCGACCGACGGTGGGAATGAATCGAGCACGTAGCTTTTCACGCGCAGGCTGCGAAGCTGCTCGAGGAGCGCGAGCAGGGCGGTTCGCCTCGCCTCGGGCTCGGCCGCGAGCGCCTGACTCCAGGTCTCCTCCCCCGTGAGCTGGCGGGAGAACAGCACCGTCTTCGTCTTGGTGTCGGTGAGGGCGAGGCCGGTGATGCGCGCGCCGGCGTGCTCGTCGGCGGGCAGTTCACGCAGCAGGCGGTCGCGATAGTAATTCACGGTCACGGGCGTCTCGCGCAGGATTTCCGGATCGACGAGATAGACGAACGGCTCGGTGGCGAGCTTGGCGTAGGCCCGGTTTTCGCGTTCGCTGGCGACGCCGATCAGGAGCGTGACCGACGAGGGCATCGCTGCGGTCTGGAGGCTGCCCTCCGCGAACGTGCCCTTGGCGGCAAAGTTAAGCGTGATCTCGCGCTCGGGGCGGTTGAAACCCCAGTTCTCGAGCTCGATGGCCTGCGGGGCATCGCTAAGGAACTTCTGCGCCTGCAGCATATAGAGTTTCTCGATGATCCGCCGGACGAAGGCGTGGTCGGCGCGCAGGGTCTGGGGCGCCTGGTTGGGCGCGCGCGTGACAATCTGCCAGGGATCGGTGTCGAGCGGCTGCGGGCCGGAGAGGCGCTGGAGGGTCAGTTCGGGGCGGTTGGGGGCAGCGAGCGTGAGGGAGGTAAGGGCGCGCGAATCGAAGCTGAGCAGGTGTTTGTCGCGCAGTTCCTCCTGGGCGTTGCGCAGGATGTCGAAAAGCTTGTCGGGAAAAGCGACGGTGAAGACAGGCGTCCTGTCCTCCATTTTCGCATAAAAATCGGTGGCCGGCTCGGACGGAGATTCGTCCGGCCCGGCTCCGGCGGCCAAAGGTTTGCCCTCCGCACGGGCCGGTGCGGCGGGTTTGCCGAGCAGCAGGGTCTCCCGGCGGCCGTTGCCTTCCAGCGTAAGCCGGAAGGCGGGATTGGCGAGGCCGGTCTGCTCGGGCGGGACGGAAGCCGGATCGACAAACAACTTGGTGTAGAGGGCGTTGAGGCCGTTGATCGCGAGTTCGACTTCGGTACGATTCGCGCGGGTAAGGATGGGCGCCTCAAACAACCAGCGGGGTCCGTCGCGGCGGAGCCGGATGCGCAGGTTGGCGGGAGCGGCGGTTTGCAGGTTGAAAAAGCGCACCTCGAAGAGCGGAATGTTGAAGATCGTGTCGGCCCGCAGTTGGTCGAGCGTGAGCGCCAAGCTGTCGACCAGACTGCGGCCGACGACGTGGATGCGTTCGCCATCGGGCGAGAGGACGTACAGGCGGTTGCCAACCTTGGTGGCATCGCCGACGCGGAGGGTGACGGTCTTGAGCGGAGCGGCCGCGATCTCGCGGGCGGGCAGCGCGTTATTCAGACCTGAGGTGAACGTCAGCGTGAGCTGGGGTTTGTCCAGCCCGTAGTCGGCCAGCGAAAGGCCGCTTTTCGGGAGATCCTTGACGAGGAAGCTGGTCTCTTGCTCGAGGAGCATCAATTCGTTGAGCATGCGGCTGACGGCAGGCGGGTTGGCAGGCCATTCGATGGGCTTGGTGAGCATCCAGCCCTCGGGACGCTTCTCGATGCGCACGGGCTCCGCCAAGCGGCCCCCCGTGATGGCGAGCGACTGGATGGCGGCGGCTTCGGGGCCCAGCACGCGCCGCCGGCTCTCCTCCCAGATCCGGTCCGTCTGCCATTTGCGCACGAACGTGAAGATGAAGAAGAAGAGGACGACGTTGAGAAAAAGCAGGACGAGCGTGACTTTGGTGCGCATGGCAACAGGGATTTAAAGAAGAAAGATGGAAAACAGAAGCGGGGGCGAGGGGCACCCTAGGTTTTCGTTCTTGAATTCGCATTCTTCATTCGCGTTAGCGGCGCCGCGTCCAGTGGACAATGAAGCCGAGCAGAGCGGCGGAACCGGGGAGGAGAAACAGGAGACCCAGCCGGAGCTTGGCGAGTTCCTCCTGGGAGAGCGAGAGTTCAAAGCGCTCGATCGGACGCGGGGGGATGTGGAGCTGGGTGTCCCGGTCCACGGTCCAGTTGACCGCGTTAAGGCACAGAATCTGGCTGCCTTGATCGGTCAGGCGGCGGTTGGAGAAAATGTCGCCCGAGCCGATGACCACGAAGCGGCCGCCCGGCACGCTGAAAGGCAGGGCGCCGGCGGTGACCCGTTCGGAGGAGACGATCACTCCGAGTGGTCCCTGCAGATCGGAACCGGGCGTGAACGCCGGCAGGACGTTCGTCAAGCGGTAGCCGAACTCACCCCACGAGGTCGGTGAGGAGGTGGCGAGGATGGAGACCTTGAGGGCATTGTCGAGCGGGCGGTCGGGGTCGGGCCGGACGGAACGGGGCGGGCTGATGCGCAACGGAACCTTGTAGTCAGCCAGGCCCTTGGTGATGGGATGGCTCCCATCGATGTGGCGGATGATGAGGTCGCCGCTGTCCGTGATGACTTCGGGATTGGTGTCGTAGATGACGTCGTCGTCGACGCGCACGCCCCAGTCGTAAAAGAGATTGTCGAGGCCGAACTCGCGCGCCGGATCGAGGGTGAGAATGATGCGGCCGGCATGCGTGGAAAGGTACTGGCGCAGCAGTTCCTCCTCGAACGGCTGGAAGCGTCCCTGGGGGGAGGGAATGATGATGAGATCGGTGCCGTCGGGGATGCGCTTGGTCAGGGAAAGATCCAGGCCTTCGAGGTCGAAATTCCGCAGGCGCAGCTGGTCGCGCATCACGGAGAGACCGCGGACGGGGCTGACGTCGTCCGGGCTCATCTCGCCATGGCCGGCGAGGAAATAGATCTTTTTCTTCACCGGATTGGAGACGTCGAGGATGGCGGCGGTGATGATCTGCTCACCCTGAAAGGCCTCCCGCCGGCGCTCCTTGCGCAGGTAGAGTTCGTTGAAGGGCACGAAATGGCGGTTGTCCCCGCTGAGGAGCAGGATGACATCGGGCGCGTCGATGCCGAGCGCCTCGGCGTCGCGGCGGCGCTGGTAGACGTCGAGATATTCCACGCTGATGCGGCCGTCGCGGCCGGCGTGGGGGTCATAGTTGGTCGCGGAGGCGTAGAGGTATTCCCGCAGCAGGTTCTGCACGTCGTGGTAGGCTTGGACGGCGTCGGAATTCTCGGAGTCGGGCGTGAGTGTGACGACCACGCGGACGGGCCGCGTCAGCTCGCCCAGGTAGGAGAGGGTCTCGGGCGAAAGCGAGTAGCGGCGGTGCTGGCTGAGGTCGTAGCGCCAGTGATAATGGATCGAGAGGTAGTTGAGCCCGCCGAAGAGCGTGAGGAACAGCACGGCCTGCAGCACCAGGTTGATGGTGCGAAGCCAGCGGGCGGCGCGATAACTCTCGATCGGCAGCATGGCGGGATTAGTGGTGGAGCAGCTTCGCCTCGACGCCCAGGATGGTCAGGATGAGCGTGAGCGTGGTGCCGGTGAAGTAGAAGAAGAGGTGCCGGGTGTCGATGATGCCGCGGCTGAAGTCGTCGAGATGCTGGAACACCTGGGCGTAGTCGAGCCCCGCGCGCACCGGCCGGAAGACTTCGAGCTGCAGCAGCTGGACGTCGAGGGAGAGCTTCGGGCCGAAGATCAGCACCATGAGCATCACACAGCTGAGCACGGCGGCGACCGCCTGGTTGCGGGCCAGGGCGCTCGCGAACACCCCGATGGCCACGAAGAGCAGACCGGACACCGCGACGTAAAGATAACCGCCGACCAAAGTTCCCAGATCGAGCAGGCGCGGGTCCGCGGCGAAACGGTGCAGAATGTAGAACAAGCCGCCGGTCGAACCCCACAGCAGCAGATAGAGGAAGTAGGCGGCGCCGTACTTTCCCAGCACCACCTCGGCGGTGGATACCGGCGTCGTGAGCAACGTCTCGAGCGTGCCCAGCCGGCGCTCCTCGGAGACGCTCTTCATCGTCATCAGCGGCACGATGATGAACACCGCGAACCCCAGGAACAGCCGGAAGAAGTCGTAGGCGGGCGAGGTCTCCTGCGCCGTCTCGCTGTAGACATTGAGCAGGAACGTGAAGATGAAGCCCATCACAAACAGGAAGAGCACCGCCGCGAGGTAGGTGCTCGAATTGACGAGCAGGATGCGGATTTCATGGCCGAGGATGGTGAAGAAGTGGCGCATGGTTCTTCAGGGGCCGGAGGTCAGAAGTTGGCGATCGGAGGGTAGGGAAACGGGCATGCGATGCGTAAGGTCATCTGACATCTGAGGTCGGACGTCCGTCTTCTCGTTCCACGGGCGTGTCGACGATGTCCCAACTGCGTTTGGTGGCGGCCAGGAAAACATCCTCGAGCGTGGGATGGGCGCGGTTGAGGGCGCGCACCCGGTAGGACTTCGTGGTGAGCGCCTCGAGCAGGCGCTCGCCCAGTTCCCGGTCACTGGTGGTGGTGAGCGTCACGGCGTGGAAGCCTGCGTCGTCCGGGCCGGTGGCCTTTTGCACGGCCAGCGCCGGGTCAACCCCCGCGAGCACGGCGGGCAGCGCCGCCACGTCGCCGGCGAGTTCGAGCTCGTAATGGGTGCGGCCCAGCACCTCGCGCCGCAGCTCGGCCGGCGTGCCCTGCGCGACGATCCGGCCGTCGTTGATGATCAGCACGCGGTCGCACGTGACTTCGATCTCGGGCAGGATGTGGCTGGAGATGATGACGCTCATGCGCCCGCGCAGGCCGCCGATGAGATCGCGCACGACAAGGATTTGATGGGGATCGAGGCCGATGGTCGGCTCGTCCATGATGATCACCTCCGGCTCGCCGAGGACGGCCTCGGCGATGCCCACGCGCTGACGCATCCCCTTGGAAAGCTTGCCGAGGATGCGATGGCGGATGCGCTTGAGATCGCAGAGTTCGAGCACCTCGTCGAGCCGCACATGGAGCTTTTCGCGGGGAATCTCCTTCAGCCGGCCGCGGTAGTAGAGGTATTCATTGATGCGCATGTCCTCGGGCAGGGGATTGTTCTCGGGCATGTAGCCAATGTGGCGCTTGGCCTCGTCGCTGCGCGAGGCGACGGGGATGCCGCAGATGCGCACGACGCCGGAGGTGGCCGGCAGGAAACCCGTGAGGATGCGCATGGTGGTGCTCTTACCCGCGCCGTTGGGGCCGAGGAGCCCCACGATTTCGCCGCGCCGCACCGTAAAGCTGATGTTGTTCACCGCCGCGATCCCCCCGTAGGTTTTCACCAGGTGCTCGACCTCAATGGTGGGCGGGGCGATGTCTGGATCGACGGTGGGCATACGGAGGAAGACAGCGTGATAGACAGTGATTTCCGCTCAAAGTCACACCGGCGGGGCGTTCAACCGCCAGGCGGCGGCGAGGCCCCGCAAGGTGAGGTCGGGCACGACCGTGAAGGGATGGCGCAGGGTCTTCTCTAGTAATGCAGCCGCGCCGCCGGTGGCGAGCACCTTTGGCAGGGGCTCGTCGCGCCGGGCCAGCTCGGCCAGCACCGCGTCGAGCAATGCCTGGATCATGCCGCCGAAGCCGATGACGGTGCCGATGCGCATGGCTTCGACGGTGGACTGGCCGATGATGCGCGACACCTCCAGCGAGTCGTCGAGCAGCGGCAGCAGCGCGGTCTGCTCATGCAGGTAGTGCCGCATCACCCCGACGCCCGGGGCGATGATGCCGCCTTCGTAGCCGTGCGCGCGCGTGATGATGTCGAAGGTGACGGCGGTGCCGAGGTCGATGACGATGACGGGCGTGCCGCAGAACGCCTGCGCTCCGGCGACGTTGGCCAGGCGGTCCTGGCCGATCTCCTGCGGCTTGGGATAGCTGAGCGGCACGCCGAGCCGCTTGTCGGGCGTGAGCTGAAGGACGGGGCGGGCGAACTTGTGCTGCTCGAAAACGCGTCCGAGCAGTTTCGCCGCCGCCGGCACCACCGCGCAAAACGCGGCGCCTTCCAGGGCGGGATGATCGGCGACGATGCGTTCCAGCACCGGGCCGAAGCCCTCGGAGGGATGGTCAATCAGAGGCGTGGGCAGCTCGCGCTGGAAGAGGGCCTGCCCGTTGCCCACTACGCCGTAGTGCGTGTGCGTGTTGCCGATGTCGATGCAGAGGAGGGGCATGGAGCTGGGTCGAAAGGTAAAGGTCGAAGGTCGAAAGTCGAAAGTCGAGCGCCGAAGGGGAATCGATCAAGCGGGATCAAGCAAGCCTTCGACCTTGGACTAGCTTTTCTCCAGCGTTACTTCGCCGGCATGGAAACGCTGGGGACGGCCGTTCTCGCCGCGGATGAGCAGCGAGCCCTCGTCGTCGATGCCGCCGGCGACGCCCGTGATGCGCCGGCTGCCCTGCACCAGCGTCACCGGATGGCCGCGCAGGAGGTCGAAGCGGTTCCATAGATCGGCAAACGTGTTCCGGTAACCGTCCTCCATGAACCGCTCGTAGGCGGAGAGCACCCGGCCGATGATCGCAGCGGTGAGACGGTTTAGGTCGAGCGGGTGCCCCGTGCAGACGGCCAGCGTGGTGGCCAGGCGGGCGAGCTCGGGAGGCAGCGCGGCGAGCGGACTGTTGATGTTAAGGCCAAGGCCGAAAACGAGGTCGCGAATCTGGTCGGAGTCGATGCGAGCCTCCGTCAGCATGCCGCCGAGCTTGCGCCCCTCAAAGTAGAGGTCGTTGGGCCACTTGATGCCGGGCTCGAGGTGGCAGAAGTTGGCCACGAGTTCGCAAAGGTTGGCGCCCATCCAGAGGGTGAACGTCTGCATGCGCCCGGGCTCGAGCTGCGGACGGAAGACGAAGCTGGCGTAAAGATTGCCGTTGTCCGCGCTGTGCCAGACGCGGCCGAGGCGGCCGCGGCCCAGGGTCTGCCGACGGGCGAGCACAACAAACGGCGTGGTCCGGCCGGCGGCAAGCTGGCGATCGGCTTCGTCGTTGGTGCTGTCGACTTCGGGCAGGCAAAGGATGTCCAGCTGCCGGGTGCGCGGCTTCAAGTGGGCCTGCACGAGCAGGGGATTCAGGCCAGCCGGCCGCCGGATGAGCCGGTAGCCGCGGCTGCGCACCGCCTCGAACTCAAAACCCTGTTCGCGCAGCTTGCCCATGTGCATCCAGACGCCGACGCGGCTCATGCCGAGTTTCCCGGCGAGGAAGTTGCCGGACACAAAGGCGGATTCGTGTTCGAGCAATTCGCGGAGGATGACGAGTTCGGGGGGAATCATGGCAGTCGAGTCCGAGGCCGCCCCCCGGCCGACGGCGGATGGGTTTTCGGCGGAGGGGAATCGCGGCGCGGACGGCATGGACGGGGAGGACGGTGAGTGACGGTGAAAGTAAAAACCGAAGCGCTACGGTTCGGCAAATGACAATTGACAAGTTCCGGCAGTTGCTCCGTCGCAGCCGGCCGGGCCGAACCCGCGCTGACGCTGGAGACGGAGGAGGGAATCGATCGCGTGCGAGGTGCGGCCAGGGTGGAACCCGCTACGGCTGCTCGTCGCGGGTGAAAGTGTCATTGCGAACCTTCGTCAGCTCCTTCGCGGCCTCCGGATCGAGTTTTTTCAACTGGTCGATCTGGTCGTTGATCCATTTGAGGTCGTCCAGGCGCTTGTCCTCCTCATACATCATGCGGGCACGGGCCTCCTTGGAGATACCGATGATCGGCAGCGTGAAACGGTTGAGAAATTCACGGTCGAACGGCGTGAGGTATTCCTTCACCAGCATCGCATCCAGCGCCTTCGGCGTCAGCCACTCTTTTTCGTCGATGCGCGGCAGCCGGTTATCTTTGACGATGACCGGGGCCATCTGCACGACGTCAGGATCGGGCGGAGGCGGGGGAGTCTGATTGACTTTCTCGGCTGGTGGCGGGCTCCAGACCGGCAGTTGGGTGGACAGTTCGGCGGTGAGCTGAGGGGAAAGCCGGGGGCGGGGTTTCGGCACCACGGGTTTGGCCGGGCTGGGTGCGGCTGAGGTGGTCGTCTCGTTTGTCGAAATCGCCGCGGCTGGCGCGGTTGGTTGGGTGGGCGAGATGGTGGCGCCGGGAGCCGCCGGCCCGCTTCCGGGGTCTTTCTTTTCAGGCGCCGCACCGGCCAACGCGCCCAGCGCCATGATCAGGGCAAACCGAGATACGACGTTATGCCGGCGGAAGGGCATTGTGAAGTTAGATGGGAAATTATGGGAAAAGTTTCCCGCACGGCCGCCGATGGGAGGCAGACATCGGTCAACGCCGGCCCGCGGCCAGTTTGCGGGCGATCACCACGACTTGGGCCTTAAGCACGTCGATGACTGCCTGCTGGTAGGCCGCCGGGTCCACGGTCACTTCGTAACTGCCGCCCTTGCGCTCGTCGCGATCGCGACCACGCGTGCGCCGGAGACCGGTCACAAAGGCCTGCTCATACCCGATCGCGGTGGAGAGCGTGAGGGAGGCCGTCTGGCCGTCCGGCGTGAGCAACGCCGCCGTGCCCGCCGAGAGGAAGATCTGCGGCCGCGCCCGCAGCGGGGGGGCGTCCGTGGCCTGCCCCGGGGGGAGAAATTCGCGCCAGTCGTAGGTGGTGGTGCGATCGGTCGAGTATTCAACGAATTCGACCAGAAACGAAATGATGGGCAGGGTCGCGCCGAGTTCACGGGTCAGGCGGGAGGCGGGAAGAAAGTTTTCCAGCATGAATGACCCCACCCACGGGCAATGGTGTCCCACGACGGTCATGGTCTTGCGCGCGCCCGAGATGCCCGCGATGGTCTGGTAGGTCTGGGGTACGTCCTGTTCTCTCCCGCTCCGCGGCGCCTGATGGGCCAGCTCCTGGAAGCTTGGATTCACCGCGAGTGGTTCGTAGGGCATGACCTCGATGCCCTGCGCCCGGAGTTCGGCGACCAAGGCGTCGTGCACGGCATCGGCAATCGCCTGGAAATTCGCGGGCTGCAGACCCGTGAGCCGGAGGCTCGCCGGCAGGGCGCGGTCGGTCTCGTCGCGCTGGGACAGGCGAAAACCGGAATCCGTGACAAAGGTGAGATTGACGAGGGGGGGCGTGAGGCGTTTCAGGCCGCGCAGGTTGCCCCATGTGGTCTCGTGATAAAAAGCCGCCACGTCCGAGGTGGCGGCGAGCCGGGTCACCTTGATCTGGGCGCAGAGGCAGGCGGAACCCGCCGGCACGAGGACGGCAGTCCATGCAAAACGGCGGAGCAAAAGGCGGAGCGGCATGGCGGGCAATTCGGCGGCTAGGATTGCCGGAAACCGCGGCGCCGTCAACCGGACTACACCGCGGAGAGCACGGAGAACGCGGAGCCAATTCACCACGAAGAACGGGAAGTCGAGTAACAAACTCGGGCGGACTGGTTATCCCCGTACCTGGCCGGAGCCGGTGACGACGTACTTGTAGCTGCAGAGTTCGCGCAGGCCCATGGGACCGCGCGCATGCAGGCGGTCGGTGCTGATGCCGATCTCGGCGCCCAGCCCGAATTCAAAACCGTCGTTGAAGCGCGTGCTCGCGTTCCACAACACCACGGCGCTGTCCACCCCGGCGAGGAAGCGCTGTGCCGCGGCCGTGTCGCGGGTGACAATGGCGTCGGTGTGCGCGGAACTATCGCGGTTAATCGTGGCGATGGCATCCTCCAGCGAAGGCGTGACGCGCACGGCCAGGATCAGGTCGAGAAACTCGGTGGTGTAATCCGCGGTTTTGGCGGACCTGTGGGCGAGCTGGTGCTTTTTGAGGATGGCGGCCGACGCCTGGTCGCAGCGCAGCTCAACTTTTTTCTCGAGCAACGCGCGGGCGAGGCGCGGCAGGAGTGTGCCGGCCACGGCTCCGTGCACGAGGAGCTGCTCGGCGGCGTTGCACACGCCGGGGCGCTGCACCTTGGCGTTGACGACGATGCGCTCGGCCATGGCGGGATCAGCGTCCTGGTCCACGTAGACGAAACACACGCCCTTGAAATGCTTGATGACGGGAATCGTGGAGTTCTCCGCCACGAAGCGGATGAGGCTCTCGCCGCCGCGCGGGATGATGCAGTGGACGAGCGAATCGAGTTTGAGCAGCGTGGTGAGCGCCGCGCGATCGGTGGTCGGAATGAGTTGAACCGCAGAAGTCGAAAGTCGAACGTCCAGGGTCGAAAGCGGGGTGTCCGCGATGGCTTGGTGGATGATTTCGACCAGCATTCTGTTTGTATGAAAGGATTCCGTCCCCCCTCGCAGGATGGCGGCGTTGCCGGATTTCAGGCAGAGCACGGCGCAGTCGATGGTCACGTTGGGCCGCGCCTCGTAGATGATGCCGATGACGCCGATGGGCACGCGGACCTTGCGAATCTCGAGTCCGTTGGGCCGCACCGTGCGCTCCAGCTCCTCGCCCACGGGATCGGGCAGCGCGGCGACCTGTCGCACGCCCTCGGCCATCTGGGCGATGCGCGGTGGCGTCAGCGTCAGCCGGTCGATCTGGGCGGAGGTGAGTTTGTTTTTCTTCGCCGCAGCGAGATCCCTGGCGTTGGCGGCGAGGAGGGCGTTCGTCGAGGCGGGTATTCTGCTGTCCAGCAGAACGGCCAGCCGGGTCAGCGCGGCGTTCTTCTGGTCCGTCGACGCCGTGGCGAGCACGAGCGACGCCGCGCGGGCGCGGCGGGCGAGAGCGGTCACGAGCTTGGGAAGGTCGGCGGGCATGGAATTGGAGATAGCCGCAAAAAGGCACAAAAAGCGCAAAAGAATTTTTCTCCGGACCGCCTGGCAGGCGCGTTGAACCACGAAGCCGCAGAGGGCACGAAGGAATTTCCGTCATGCTTCGTGCCGAGGCGCCGTTGCGATGCTCAGGTCAGTCGAAGAGCTTGCCGCGGCTGAAACACCACACGGCCACGGCCATGACGCCGGCGGCGATGCCGGCGAGGATGCCGACCTTGGGCAGCACCTCCAGCAGCGACCGGCCCGCCCAGAGCACGTCGGTGAAACCTTCCACCGCCCAGTACACCAGGGTGAACTTGCTCACCGTCTGGATGTAGTCGGGCATGAAGCTGACCGGGAACCAGGCACCGCCGACCGCGCTCATGGAAATGACGACGAACGTGGAGATGCCGCTGGCGGCCGCCGCGCTGGGGGCGATCGAGGCGATCAGCATGCCGAAGGCCGAGCAGGCCGCGGCGGCGCTCAAAGCCACCGCGAACAACGCGCCGGCGTGGCGGAAGATGTCGAGGCCGAAGAACAGGCGCCCGGCGCAGAAGAGCGCGGTGATCTGCACCAACCCGAGGATCACCCCGAAGAGAAACCGCGCCCAGAGGATGTGCGCCGGCCGCACCGGGGAGGACAGCAGGCGCTGGAAGACGCCGGAGTTCTTTTCCTCGAACAGCGTGGTGGCCGAGGCGCTGACGGCCATGAGCAGGAACATGATGGCGTAGCCGCCTACCAGGCGCGCGCCCATGGGATTCTTGACCTCCTTGCCGGCCACCTGCTCGGTCTCGATCTTCACCATCCGCGAGAAAATGTTCGTGGAGGATTCTTGATCAACGGGGGTCGCCGTGGCGGGATTTTTGATTTCCGGGTTCGCCCCCTGGCTTTGCGCATCGGGCCCGGCCGGTGCCGGGGTCGCATCCAGGCGGCGCAGGCCCGGCGGTGGGGCGGGAGTTTTCTCCGCCTTCATCCGGTTGAGTTCGCTGAATCCCAGGTCGCCGGAGATCGCCCGCTGGTAGATCTTTTCGCGGTCCCCGCCGAAATTGTCCGCGACGGTGTTGGCAATGGTGCGGTTGAAGCGCTCGAAGCGTTCGTTGCCGAGGAAGCCGCGGGCGTGCTTCTGCAGCGACTGGCCGAGCAGCTGCGGCACGTTGGAGAAGACGGTCTTCTGCAGAAGGCCGTTGACGGTTTGCGCCTCGATCTCGTTGCGCGGGTTGAAGAGAAACTTCATGCGCACGCCGAAGGCGTCGTCCGGGAGGAGATCGGCCGGCAGGATCAGCGCATAACGGTACCAGTTGTCGTGCAGACCGGCGCGCACGTCGGCCTCGGTCAGCGGCCGGGTGGCGCCATTGCCCAGATCGCGGGTGGTGATGACCTTGAAGGCCTTCTCCGCCTTGAGCGCATCGATCAGTTTCTGCGCGGCGGGCTCCTGGCTCAGGTTCACGACCGCGATCGGGATGCCGACGGGGCCGCTGTCCTTGCGGTACAGCCCAAAGACGTGCCCGAAGAGGTAGATCAGCACGATGGGCACCAGGAAGGTGATGACGACCGCGGCCTTGGCGCGCCAGAACATGAGGAGACTTTTGCGGAGGAGAATACGGACCTGTGACATGGGGATGGCGATGGAAGAACGCGGGGGTCAGGCGTCGCGCAGCGTGCGGCCGGTGAGATGGAGAAAGAGCGCTTCGAGCGTCGGGCGCTGGCTGACGAAGAGCCGCGGCGGCAGGTTGAGTGACTCGGTGAGGGCGAAAAACGCGGACAGGGGATAACCGGTGTGCGGACGGAAGCGGTGCGTGCCATCGACCGAGGTGATCTCGCCCTCGGCGGCCAGGCGGGCCACCAGCGGGGCGGTGGCGGGATCGACGGGGAAGGTGATTTCGTCTTCGAAGGGCAGTTGCACGAGCAGTTCATCCAGCGTGCCGAGTGCGAGGATTTTGCCGTGGTCGATGATGCCGATGCGGGAGCAGAGCCGCTCGGCTTCCTCCATGTAGTGGGTGGAATAGATGATGGTGACCCCGCCCCGATTGAGCTGTTGCAGATATTCGAAGATGGCGTTGCGCGACTGCGGATCGACGCCGACGGTGGGCTCGTCACAGAGCAGGAGTTTCGGGCGGTGCAGCAGCGCGGCGACGAGGTTGAGCCGGCGCTGCATGCCGCCGGAGAAGGTCTTCACGAGCGAGCGGCGGCGGTCGACGAGTTGCGCGGCGGCGAAGGCCTCGTCGATGCGGGTCCGCAGTTCGGAACCGCGCAGGCCCTGGAGCTCGCCGAAGATCCGGAGGTTTTCGTCGGCGGTGAGTTCCGGAAAGAGCGCGATGGTCTGGGGCACCAAACCAAGGACGCGACGGGCGGCACTTGCGCCGGATGCCACCGGCCGGCCGTCGAGGGCGACCGTGCCGGCCTCGGGAGTGCGCAGGCCGGCGGCGAGCGACATCAGCGTGGTCTTGCCAGCGCCGTTGGGGCCGAGCAACCCGAAGAATTCGCCCAGGGCGATCTCGAGCGAGACGTCATCCAGCGCGGTGATGCTGCCGAAGCGTTTGGAGACGTTGCAAAAAGCGAGCATGGACTGAATAGATGATAAACCGAGCGGCTGGCAAAAGGTTACTGGAAGAATTCGCGGCTCGGCAGAGTTTTCAAGAGCAGTCTTCGGGGATTGTGGAGAGGGGAAACGGTCGGCAGCGTCAAGGCATGACAACCACCGCCGACCATGCCCACGTGATCGCTCCTCCGCCGTTGATTGCGGCCGCGGCGATGCTCATCGGAGCGGGCCTGCGCTTTCTCTGGCCCGAGCGGCTGTGGCCGTGGTCTCACGCCTGGGCGCATGTTTCGCGACGGCGCGCGGCGCTTACGGGGGACCTTTGGCTTTCAGAATCGATGTGAGCGCGGCCACGTGGCCCTCAAATGCGCGCCGGCCCGCCGCCGTGGCTGCGACGAAGGTCTTCGGTTTTCGGGCAACGAAGGTTTTTTGGACGGCAATATAGCCGGCTTCCTCGAGGGTCAGCAGGTGCGCGCCGAGATTGCCGTCAGTAAGGCCGAGCTTGGTTTTGAGAAAAGTGAAGTCCACCTGCTCGCGACTGCCCAGGTGGTTCAGCGCGGCCATGATCTGCAGGCGTACGGGCTGATGGATGATGGGGTCGAGATCGGGCATGGCGGGGGCCGGCGGGTCAGCGCCAGAAGTAACGGATGTAGAATCCGGTGATGATCAGGGTGCCGCCGCCGAAGATGGCGATCCACCACCAGAAAAAGGCGGCGAAGCAAAACAGCCCGACAAGGATAAAGACGGTCATGATCAGGCCCAGCCAGAGCAGGTAGGTGTCGAACCAGATGCCGGCGATCACGTAGCAGAGCATTGCGACGAGGCTGGCGTAGGCGAACACGGCTTGGTCGTTGACCTGTGCTCGCAGCACCAGCGGCCAAAGGGCGGCGAAAAGGATCACCGTAGCGAGCACGCCGAGAAAGCGCTTGTCCACCGGCATGCGAATCTGGCTGCCCTGGATGCAGCCGAGCACCATCGAACCGCCGAACCCGGCGGCGCAGAGCCAGGGAAAGAAGCGGCTGCCGGCCAGACCGCGGAATTCGGCGAGCAGCGCCATGGCAATCCAGATGACGCCCCAGAGCCAGAGATGGTAATGACCGCGATGCGCCCGCACCGCCGAACGCATCGCCTCGCGCGAGGCCTGGATGGCGGCGAGAGCCCGGGCGGCTTCTTCGGATGAGAGTTGCATGATCAGAGTACTCTTCACTACAGAGTACTATGTCAACACTTGTTTTCGGGGTTTGTGGCGGGAAGGGAAGGTCGGTAGCGTCATGGCGTGATGGCCACCGCCGACCATGCCCACGTGATCGCTCCTCCGCCGTTGATTGCGGCCGCGGCGATGCTCATCGGAGCGGGCCTGCGCTTTCTCTGGCCCGGGCGGCTGTGGCCGTGGTCTCACGCCTGGGTGCCGATGGATGCATGTTTCGCGGTGGCGCTGATCCTGGCCGGGCCGGCGGCGCGCCAGATCTGGCGGGTGAGAAGCACGATTCTGCCTCATCGGGCGACCACGGCGCTGGTGACATCGGGATCCTTTCGCTTTACGCGCAACCCGATGTATCTGGCGATGGGACTGCTGCTGGCCGGCGTGGCGTTCGCGCTGAACAGCCTCGCGATGCTGCTGGTCATCGTGCCATGGGCGGTCGTGATGCGCCACGGGGTGATCGCCCGCGAGGAGCGCTATCTCGAGGGGAAGTTCGGCGAGGACTACCGCGCCTATTGCCGGCGCGTGCGCCGGTGGTTGTGACTCCATCCGCGCGACGGGGCGCCGGTCAGCGCGCCGGAGCGAGGGCCATGGCACGGGCCTTCACCCCGGCCCAGTGGGTGTCGGGAATGATCGGGCCCATGTGGCGGACGGTCTCGGCGCCCATCAGCGACGCGAGCGCGCCGCAGGCCGGCAGCGGCCAGCCGCGCAGATGGCCATAAAGAAAGCCCGCCGCCCACGCGTCACCGGCCCCGTTGGTGTCGACGACATCGGAAACCACGACGGGGGCGATGCGGTGGAGGGCCTCGCCTTGGGCGAGCCAGGCGCCGTCCCGGCCGATTTTCACGGCGGCGAGGACACCGTGGCCGGCGAGCCGGCGGGCGAGCGCGGCATAGTCGGAGGTCTGGTCCTGAAACAGCGCGCGGATCTCGTCCTCGTTGGCGAAGACGATGTCGAGGCCGCGCCGCAGCTGCGCCAGCAGCCAGTCGCGCGTGGCGTGCACGACCTCGAACGAGGCGAGGTCGAGGCTGACGGTGCACCCGGCGGCGCGCGCGGCGTCGAGCACGGCGTCGGCGAGGGCCTGGTTGAAGACGAGATAGCCCTCGATGTGCGCGTGGCGGCAGCCGCGGAAGTCGGCCGGGGAGATCTCCCCGGGTGCGAGCGTCATGGCGGCGGCGAGGCAGGTGCGCATGGTGCGCTGGGCGTCGGGCGTGACGAGGGCGAGGCAGCGGGCGTTGGGGAGGGTGCCGTGCTTGAAGCGGCTGCCGTCGACGCCGGCCGCCTCGAAACGGCGGCGGTAGGTGTGCGCGAGTTCGTCGTTGCCCAGCTTGCCGAGGAACGTCGAGCGCAGGCCGAGGCGCGCGGCGTTGAGCGTGGCGTTGGCCGCCGAGCCGCCGGTGGTGCAGGCGGGCTCGCGGTCGAGCAGCGAGAGGACGCGCTGCATCTCGGCGTGGTCGACGAGGACCATGCCGCCTTTGGCGCCGGTGAGGTGGGCGAGAAATGCGTCGGGCACCGGCGCGAGCAGGTCCATGATCGGCGAACCGACGCCGATCAGGTCGAAGGGGACGGGAGACGGTTTCATGCGGGGGCGGACGCTGCGCGGCGCCATCAGTTCGACGCCGTCAGGCTGGTTGCCAGCAGCGGTTCGTCGTCGATCTCGATGAGAATGGACTATTCGCCGGCTGCTCGAAGGTGAGGTTGCGGATCTCGTTGATGAGAATGATGCGGTGCAGAGGACTCTGCGACTCGACCGGGCGGTGGATGAACTCGGTGGGATTGGTCGGATCGCATCCCATGGAGAGGCGGACGCGGTGCGCGCCGGGCGAGACGTCGGTGAGCGTCATGGGATGGTGTGGGTGCCGGAACCGGGGTCGATGGGAACGCCGTCGCAGGTGATCCCGACGGGCAGTTGCGGCTTCGGTTGCACCGGCTGAACATGGGCGGCGCGCGCGACGGAGGGCAATCTTTTTGGTGACGACCGGACGGTGGGCGTTCAGGCTGATGCCATGGAGCTGTTCGAACGCCTGCTGGCGCCGCTGGCCGCCTATCCCCGCTGGTTCGTGATCACCTGCCTCGTCCTGGTCGCGCTGGGGGCGGTGTGGCTGCTGGTCAAGCTGATCAAGTGGACGCTTTCATTGGTGCTCGCGGCTGCGCTGCTCCTGCTGATCCTGGCCGCGGTGGCTTGGATGCTGGGCGGGTGATCCGAGGGTGTAGTGATTCGACCATACTGGTCGAAGTCGGGACGGCGCCCCCGCGGCGCGCGGGTTGCGCGCCAGCGATGCGGCGAGCTTTGGCTTGCATCACCCAAGGCGGGCGCCATTCATGGAATCCCGTGAAGTACATTTTCGTCACGGGCGGGGTGGTCTCCTCATTGGGCAAGGGATTGACGGCAGCGTCGCTGGGGGCGCTGCTCGAGATGCGCGGACTGCGGGTGCGCATCCAGAAGTTCGATCCCTATCTCAACGTGGATCCGGGCACGATGAGCCCGTTCCAGCACGGCGAAGTCTACGTGCTCGACGACGGCGCGGAGACCGATCTCGACCTCGGCCACTACGAGCGGTTCACCTCGGGCCGGCTGTCGCGGCTCAACAACCTCACCTCGGGCCAGATTTACGAGTCGGTGATCCAGAAGGAGCGCCGCGGCGATTACCTTGGCAAGACCGTGCAGGTGATCCCGCATGTGACCAACGAGATCAAGGCGCGGATCCAGCAGGCGGGCAAAGGCGTCGACGTGCTGATCACGGAGATCGGCGGCACCACGGGCGACATCGAGGGCCTGCCGTTCCTCGAGGCCATGCGCCAGTTTGCGCTCGAGGCCGGCCCGCACGAGGTGGTGTTTATCCACGTGACCCTCGTGCCCTACCTGAGCGCCGCCGGCGAACTGAAGACCAAGCCTACGCAGCAGAGCGTCGCCAAGCTGCGCGAGATCGGCATCCAGCCGCATATTCTCGTATGCCGCTGCGACCACCCGCTCATGCCCGAGCTGCGCGAGAAGCTCAGCCTCTTCTGCAACGTGCCGGTCAAGGCCGTCATTGAGGAGCGCAATGTCGCGGCCTCCATCTACGAGCTGCCGCTCATGCTGCAAAAAGAGGGTCTGGATGGCCTCGTGGTCAAGATGCTCCGTCTGAAGGCCCCCCCCAATCCCAAAAACATCTGGGCCGCGATCCTGCGGCGCATCAAATCGCCGCGGCACGAGGTCACGATCGGCGTCGTCGGCAAATACATTGAGCTGCAGGACGCCTACAAGTCCGTCTACGAGTCGATCACCCACGCCGGCATCGCCAACAACTGCAAGGTGAACATCGTTCGCATTGACGCCGAGGCACTCGAGACCCGAGGCGGCGCCGCCATGCTCCGGAGGCTCGACGGCATCCTGGTACCCGGCGGCTTTGGCGAACGCGGCATCGAGGGCAAGATCGCGGCCGCCCGCTACGCCCGGGAGCACCAGGTGCCCTATTACGGGCTCTGCCTCGGCCTGCAGGTCGCGATCGTCGAGTTCGCCCGCCACGTCCTCGGCCTGCGCGGCGCCAACAGCACGGAGTTCGATCCGCGGACGCCGCATCCCGTCATCAACCTCATGGAGGAGCAGAAGAAGATCGTCGACAAGGGCGCCACCATGCGCCTCGGCTCCTACGAATGCCAGCTCACGCCCGGCACCCGGGCGCAGCGCGCCTACCGGACCACCAGCGTGCGCGAGCGGCACCGGCACCGTTACGAGGTCAACAATGGTTATGTCGACCGGCTCCAGCGCGCCGGCCTGGTGGTGAGCGGACGCAACCCGCGCCGCAACCTGGTCGAGATCATCGAGCTGAAGGATCACCCGTGGTTCGTCGCGGTGCAGTTCCATCCCGAGTTCCAGTCGAAACCCAGTTCGGCGCATCCGCTGTTCGCCGCCTTCGTGGCCGCGGCTTTAAAGAACCGCCGCGTCAAGCAGGGCGGCGGCGTGAAGACCGGCAAGCGGAAATCCGCCTTCGCCAAGACCAAGGCGGGCAGGCCGGAGACCGGAAAAGCGAAAGGCTAGCCTGGTATTTTGGCCGCGTCATTCTTCGCTTTGCTCGAAGGAACAGGCCGGTCATACTGATTGACCATTGGACACAGGACCTTCGACGATTGGCAGCCACCCATGCTTTTTAATCCCAAACAGCTCCTCCTCATCGCCGGGCCGTGTTCGCTGGAAAACGAGCGGGTGTGCCGCGCCGTGGCCGAGAAGCTGCTCGCCCTCGCGCTCAAGCAGCCGGAGCTGAAGATCGTCTTCAAGGGTTCCTTCGACAAGGCCAACCGCACCTCCGTCGCCGGTCCGCGCGGCACCGGCCTCGAGGCCGGCCTCAAGCTCCTCGCGATGGTCCGGCGCGACTACGGTTTGCCCGTGCTCACGGATGTGCACGAAACAGTGCAGGTCCCGGCGGCGGCCAAGGTCTGCGATGTCCTGCAGATTCCCGCCTTTCTTTGCCGCCAGACCGATCTGCTTCTCGCCGCCGCCGCGACCGGCCGGGTGGTCAACGTGAAGAAGGGGCAGTTTCTTTCGCCGCAGGAGATGCCGTTCGTCCTCGCCAAGCTGAAGCAGGGCGGGGCACGGGAAGTCTGGCAGACGGAACGCGGCACGACCTTCGGTTATCAAAACCTCGTCGTCGACATGCGCAGCTTCGCCCTGATGAAGGCCAGCGGCTGGCCGGCCATTTTCGACGCCTCGCACAGCGTGCAACTGCCCGGTGCCGCCGGTGGCAAGAGCGGGGGGCAGCGCGAATTCATCCTGCCGCTGGCGCAGGCCGCGCTCGCGGCCGGAGCCGACGGACTATTCATTGAAACGCATCCCCGGCCCAAGCAGGCCATTTCCGACGGCCCCAACATGATTCCCCTCGCCGGGCTTCCCGGGCTGCTCGAGCGGTGTCTGGCCGTCTGGCGGGCCGTGCGAAGTTGAAGCACCGGCTTGGAACTCCGTCGGATTCCCGTGTCCCGGCGTTGACCGCGCCGTTTCACCTGCGTAACATTTGTTCCCGGTAAAACCTCCGAATTGCATGGAAACCTTTCTGATCGATGTGCCGGTTCCCTCGATGGGAGCCACGGTGAATGAATTGACGGTCATCGACCTTCTCGTTGTGCCCGGAGCCAGGATCGCGAAAGGCCAGAAGATCGCCGAAATGGAGAGCGACAAGTCGGTGTTCGACTTCGAGGCGCCGTGCGACGGCACCGTGGTCGAGGTGCAGGGCCGGGCGGGCGACATTCTGCCCTCCGGCGCGCCGTTCCTGCGCATCGAGACCGCCGATGGGAGCCTGAAGCACCTAGAGGTCAAGGATACCGGAAACCGGATACCGGATACCGGAAAGGCTCCGGCGGCTGCCCACCGGCTGGAACGGGACGCGCCGGCGACCGGCGCGGCACTTTCCGGTATCCGGTCTCCGAAATCAGAAATCCAGTGGACGCCACGGGCCACGAAGCTGGCCCAAGAGGCCGGCCTCGATCCTGCCGCCCTTAAGGACGTCCAAGCCACCGGTCCGGGTGGACGCGTTTCGGGTGACGATGTCACGCGCTACCTCGCGGGGCGCGGTGGCGCGAAATCCCCGGCTCCCAGTCCCAAGCCCCGAATGGCAGCGGCAGGCTTCGAGGCTTTCGCCACCGAGACCGTTTGCGTCGCCGGCATCGGGTTTGCCGTGCCGGACAACGTGCGGCCCAACAGCGAGATTTTGAAGGCGTTCCCGAAGATGACCGAGGCGGAAATCGTCAAGCTCACCGGCATCCAGGAGCGCCGCTTTGCCGCCGAGGATGAAACCGCCACTCATCTCGCCGCCATCGCCGTGCAGCACGCGCTGGCGCAGGCGCGCCTCCATGTGAGCGAAATCGACGGCATCATCATGGCGACGCTCCTGCCCGACCAGCCGGTGCCCAGCGCCGCCAGCGGCCTCGCCCGGAATCTCGGAATCCCCACCGCGCTTGCCTTCGACCTCAACGCCGCCTGCGCCGGCTGGCTTTACGCCCTGGAGGTCGGCCGCGCCTTGATTCGTGCCGGCACGGCCCGAAAGCTGCTGGTCGTCACCGCCGAGCTGCTCTCGCGCATCACCAACCCGAACGATCACAGCACCGCGTTTCTTTTCGGCGACGGGGCCGGTGCAGCCGTGCTGCTCGATACCAACGGCGGACACCGTCTCAACCGCATGCACCTGAGCGGCGACGCCACCTTTTTCAGCGCGATCCAGCGCCCCGGCGGCGGCGCCATGCGCCCGGTGCCGCAGCCCAACGGCGACGATCTGCACCACTTTTATCTGCAGATGAACGGCGCGGTGGTCTTCAAGAACGCGGTCATCGCCTTTGGCAACATCATCGAAAACGCGTTGCAGCGGCACCATTTGAAGCCGGAGGACGTGCAATGGGTGGTCCCGCACCAGGCCAACGAGCGCATTCTCAAGGCGGTCAGCAAGCGCGTCGGCATTCCGTTCGAAAAATTCGTCGTGACTCTAGGCAAGTACGGCAACACCTCGGCGGCATCGATTTCGATGGCGCTGGGCTGGGCGGCCGAGGAGGGCATCTTTCGCGCCGGCGACAAGATCGTCTGCTGCGCCGTCGGCGCGGGTTTCACCTACGCGGGCGGCCTGCTGACGTGGTGAACGACGCCGTGCCTGGCGGCTCCCGCTGCAAGTCCGGCGCTAATCCTCCCGCCAGCCCGACATCGAAAAGCTCGCCGGCAATTACTCTGAAATCCCAGCCGGGATGGAAATTGCGGCAAACGCGCGCGCCTGTTCCGCGACGCGCTCGGCGGCGGTAGGGACGGCCTGTTGGACGGCGGGGGTCAGGTGGGTGCCCACGGTGAAGGGGTCATGGACCTCGAGGGCAAAGATGCGCACTTGGCGGGGCATGGCCAGGCCGAGCCGCTGGCCCAAGGCCAGCGTTTCGCCGACGCCGAGGAAGTGGGGCGAGGTCGTGAGCACGGTGGAGAGTTCTTCCGGGCCGAACTCGTGGATGTGGCCCGGCGGAGCCCGTCCGGTTTGAACGGAATCGACCAAGACCACGGCCTCGCGGCCGGCGATCTCGTCGAGGAGCGTCAGACCCATCTCGGTGGTCGCCCGGACCTCGATGTCCGGCTCGCCGGCGAGGCGTTCGTGCACGGCGGCGGCGACGAGCAGGCCGGCGGCATCGTCGGAGAGGATGTCGTTGCCCAGGCCAAGGACGAGGACGGGAGCGGGCATCAGAGGACAGAGATCAGAGGACAGAGATCAGAGGACGGAGGGCAGGGGACGGCGGCGGGGAAGGCGCGTTACTCTTGGATCAATTGCCGGACCAGCTGGCGGTTATGGTTGTAGATGGAGACCTTGAGGGGGGTGTGGCCGGGCAGGGCATGGGTGGCGCAGCCCAAGCAGGGATCGTAGGCGCGGAAGGCCATCTCGATCTGGTTGAGCAGGCCCTCGGTGACGTGGCCGCCCTTGATCAGGCCCTTGGCGGCCTTTTCCACGCTCATGGCGATGCGGGCGGCGTTGTTGCCGGTGGCCACGATCAGGTTGGCCATG
>Ga0208457_1000113_pt1 | contig 108662 bp, 88 predicted proteins | sample June2015DPH_10_1_FD_185513 | JGI IMG/M metagenome (GOLD analysis project Ga0208457, IMG submission 185513) | Peatland microbial communities from SPRUCE experiment site at the Marcell Experimental Forest, Minnesota, USA - June2015DPH_10_150... | ecosystem: Environmental > Terrestrial > Soil >... | reverse complement strand
AGTGATGAGCCTCGTCCTCGCCGGCGAGCGCTTCGTCGACGGTCAGCTCGTCAGACCAAAGGTGGTGCAAGCAGCCTGATCGAGATCAAGCGTCGGAAGGGATTTCCACGCAAGTTGACGCGGGCTCATGCACCAGCGCGTATGGGCACTGTCGCTTCCCCCGTAGATGGCTCCATTCCAGCACTGGGTCCACGCGAGCGCCACAGTTGAAGTGTTGACCGTTGAGACTTGGACGTCGGCGTAGTTTGGTGGCGAGGGATAGAACTCGGTCATGACGATCCGAGGTACCGCGCTCGACGAGTAGTAGGCCATGGCCGCCCTGGTCTGCGTACCGTAGCTACCGACGACCCAGATGGAGACCGACACGTATTGAGAGTCGGCCACGCACTCCGAGTAGATCGTCGTGTCGCAGTTGTGGCTGATGGACGAACCAAAGCGGCCAAAAGCAGCTGACGGAACAAGGAGCGCCAACGCCCCTCCCAGCAAGATCGCTCTGCCACTCGCCCTCAGGCGAATGGGGCGTCCTGCAGAGCTTGCTCTCCCGAATCGCACCTTCGACCCCCCCTCCTCGTGCACTGGACGGGCGCTCTCGGGACCCACTCCGTCCCATCGAGTCCCTTCCCTCAGTGACCCGCCTCTGGAATCCAGTGCCACCCGAGTCTAGAGCGGGCGATCGCTCTGGTCAACCGCCTGTGTACTCGTCGGGTAACCCCGTTACGCTTTGATGCCCAGAGCGGCGATGGAGCCGGCTGCTGCGGTCCTCGAGCGAGCAGGGTGGAGGTCGTGATGGCGCCCAGGCCGCCTGCCCGGTTACTGATGTTGACGTCGGCTTTCTACGTGGCTCGTTCGTCGCGCAGGTCGGCCCGTTTGCCTGGCGATTCGGCCCCTCACCACTCAGTCGGCCCGAAGCCGGCCTCAGCAGATGCGAGGCAGCTGCTCTCCCACCAGCATGTCGACGATCCGCTGCGACCCCACGATCGTCCGCATCGTGACCATGCCCGGATGGTCGGCGACCGCGCGGCCGATCTCCACGGCATCCGCTCCTTCAGGGATGGTGCGCATGGCAGCGAGCACGGCCTCAACGGACGCGGCGGGCACGATCGCGACGAGCTTGCCCTCGTTGGCCACGTGGAGCGGGTCCAGGCCGAGCATCTCGCAGGCGGCGCGAACGGGACCCGGGATCGGGATGGTCTCCTCGCGCAGCTCGATGCCAACGCCGGACGCGGCGGCGATCTCGTTGAGCGCCGAGGCGAGGCCGCCGCGGGTCGGGTCACGGAGGACGCGCACGTCGGGGCACGCTGCGACAATCGCGGCCACGAGGGCGTTCAGGGGCTGCGTATCCGACGCGATCTCGACCTCGAAACTCAGACCCTCGCGGACGCTCATGATGGCGATGCCGTGCAGGCCGATCGACCCGGAAAGAACGACCGCGTCGCCCGCAACCGCGCGATCGGCAGCGACGGCCACTCCCGCCGAGACGAGCCCGATGCCCGCGGTATTGACGAAAAGCCCGTCGGCCGCTCCCCGACCGACAACCTTTGTGTCGCCGGTCACGACTCGAACGCCGGCCCGGACGGCCGCCCGCGCCACCGATTCGGTCACGAGCCGCAACTCCTCGATCGGGAGCCCTTCCTCGATGACATACGCCAGCGAGAGGGCGAGCGGCTGAGCGCCCATCATGGCGAGGTCGTTGACCGTGCCGTTGACCGCCAGCTCGCCGATGTCGCCGCCGGGGAAGACCAGCGGGCTCACGACGAACGAGTCGGTCGTGAAGGCCAGGCGCGTGCCCGCTACGTCGACGACCGCAGCGTCGTTCAATGGACCTCCTGCGCTCGCGGAGGCCAGTGCCGGCCCGATGACGTCGCGCATCAGCGCGGCGGAGAGCTGACCGCCGGAACCGTGGCCGAGCAGGACGCGAGCCCTCTCGGGGATCGGCGCGGGGCAGGCCAGGTTCGACGGGTCAGGCGCCGCCGGATCGTCACCGGCGCGCGACCTACCGGCCGCTCGGCCGGGCGCTCGGCCCGAGGCCGCGCTCTCACCGGGGAACCCGCCCAGCGGATCCGCAAGGCTGCCGAGCGGATCCGCGGTGGCGCGCTTCTCGCTCATCGCTCGGGCCTCGCCAGCTCGTAGAGCGGAAAGGCCGTGGGCGAAGCCAATCCACGCCCCGCGGCGTGGTATGCCGAGCAGACACCTTCGGCGCTGACCATCGGCGCCCCGAGCGGCTTCTGGGGCGAGCACAGAGTGCCGTAGGCCGCGCAATCGAGCGGCGTCTTCGTTCCCTGCAGGATCTGGCCGGCGATGCAGGCCGGGTGCTCCTGGGTGTGGATGTCGCCGACCTCAAAGCGGGTCTCGGCGTCGAACTTCGCGAATTCCGGGCGCAGGTGATAGCCCGAGGCCGGGATCATCCCGATGCCGCGCCAGGCCCGCTCGCCGATGTCGAAGACTCGGAAGACCGTCTCCTGTGCCTGCCGGTTGCCTTCCCGCTTCACCGCTCGGGCGTACTGGTTCTCGACGGTTGCGCGCCCTTCCTCGAGCTGGCGGATCGCCATCAGGATGCCCTCGAGCAGGTCGAGCGGCTCGAAGCCGGTGACAACGATCGGGACGTGATAGCGCTCGGCGATCGGCTCGTACTCGGTCCAGCCCATGACGGCGCAGACGTGGCCGGCGGCCAGGAACGCCTGGACCTGGTTGGTCGGCGACTCGAGGATCGCGGTCATCGCCGGCGGGACGAGGACGTGGCTGACGAGCACCGTGAAGTTGTCGAGCTCGAGACGCCTCGCCTGCCAGACCGCCATGGCGTTGGCCGGTGCCGTCGTCTCGAAGCCGATGGCGAAGAAGACGACCTGCCGATCCGGGTTCGCCGCCGCGATCCTTACCGCGTCAAGCGGCGAATAGACGATCCTGACGTCCGCGCCCCGCGCCTTGAGCGAGAGCAGATCCGTCGCCGAGCCTGGCACCCGCAGCATGTCGCCGTAGCTGGTGAAGATGACGTCGGGCCGGGCCGCGATGGCCAGCGCCTTGTCGATCTGCTCGAGCGGGGTGACGCAGACGGGGCAGCCGGGGCCGTGGATCATGCGGACGCCCGCCGGGAGCGCTTCGTCGATCCCTTGCTTGACGAGGGTGTGAGTCTGACCGCCGCACACCTCCATCAGCGACCATGGCCGAGTGGTGATGCGGTGGATCTCGTCGACGAGCTTGTGGGCGATCTCGGGGTTGCGGTACTCGTCGATGTACTTCATGCGGCCGTCCCCTGGGAGGCCGGCGGCGCACCCGACCCTTCGACGGCCGTCGCTGGTTCCGTCGTCGGCCCGAGCTCGAGGGCCATGCCTTCGGGGTCGATCATCCGCAGCAGCTCGAGCGTTCGGAGCGCTTCGGCCTCGTCGAGCTGGCTGATCGCGAAACCGACGTGGATGATGACGTAGTCGCCGACGACGACCTCGGGCACGTATGCCAGACACGCTTCCTGCCGCACTCCGCCGAAGTCGACGCGAGCCATGCGCAGCGGTCCGTCTTCGCGGATTTCGACGACCTTGCCCGGGATCCCGAGGCACATTCGATTCTCTCCTTGCCGCTGAGCCGAGCCGCTAAGCCGCGCCGGCCAGACGAGCGGCTGCCACCGCAGCTTGACCGTAACTGATCCCGCCGTCGTTCGCCGGGATCTGGCGATTTGTGTAGACCTCGAACCCGTCGCCGCTGAGGCGCCGCACGAGGGTAGTCGCAAGCCACTGATTCTGGAACACGCCGCCAGAGAGGACGACGGAACGCAATCCGGTCGACGCGCGGACATCCACGCAAAGGTCGCGGGTGACGGCGGCGATCGTCTCCTGGAACCGTGCCGCCAGCGTTTCGGCCGTAACGCCCGAGGCGCGGCCCTCGAGGAGCGCTCGGATGGTCGGCCGCGGGTCGTAGACGAGCAGATCGTCCTCCCGGACGATCCCGTACGGCAGCGGACGGGCACTCGCCTCCTCCGCCAGAAGCTCCAGCTCGACTGCGGCCTGGGCCTCGTACTCGGCAACGTCGCGGATCCCAAGCAGGCTCGCCGCCGCATCGAAGAGCCGACCCGCGGACGAAGCCAGGGGCGCATTCAGGCCGCGCGCCAGCTGGACGCGCACGACCTCGACCTCTCGGGGATCGAGCCGGTCGAGGAAGGCCCGCGCCAGCTCAGGGTCGAGCCAGGAGGAGCTTGATCCGGATCGGGCGTCCGGTCCGGCGTCCGACCGGGCGCTCGATCGAGCGTCCGCTTGTTCGAACGTTTCGGCGGCCATGAGATACCCCAGTGCCATGCGGTACGGCTTCTTGACCGCAAGAGCCCCACCTGGCATCGGCGCGCGGCCAAAGCGGCCGACGCGCCGGTAATCCGCCAGCGTAGCCACGAGCACCTCGCCGCCCCAGAACGTTCCGTCGTCGCCCATGCCGAGCCCGTCGAAGGCCACACCGATGAACTTCGTGGTCAAACCGGCTTCCGCCGCCGCCGACGCCACGTGCGCGTGGTGATGCTGGACGGGGATGCGCCGGCTCTCCGGAAACTGGCGCATGGCGTATTGCGTGGAGAGGTAGCCGGGGTGCAGGTCGTACGCCACGTATTCCGGTTCGACGTCGAGCAGCCGCTTCAGGTGGGCGAGGTTCGTCTCGAAGGCGCGGTGCGTCAGCAGATCCTCGAGATCGCCGGTGTGCGGGGCCACGTGTGCTCGACCGCCGCGGGCCAGAGCGAAGGTGTGCTTCAACTCCGCGCCCACCGCCAGAACGGGGAGTGGCGTCGCGATCGGCAGGTCCAGCGGCTCAGGGGCGTAGCCACGACCCCGGCGGATCAGACTCTCGCGTCCGTCGACGACCCGCGTGACGGAGTCGTCGTAGCGGGCCCGGATCTCGCGGTTGTGGGACAGGAACGAATCGACGATCCCCGCCAGACGCTCCAGCGCCTCGGCGTCGTCCGTGGCCAGCGGCTCGTCCGACAGATTGCCGCTCGTCAGCACGATCGGTCGGCCCAACCCTTCGAGCAGCAAGTGGTGGAGCGGGGCATACGGCAGGAAGAGGCCGATCCGGCGGTTCAGCGCGGCGGCGCGTTCCGGCTCGGCGCTCACGACGCCATCGGCGAGTGGCGGCTCCACGTTCCGTGGCCGCTCCACGTCCCGTGGCGCGTTCCTCCGCCGCTCGACCAGGACGATCGGCCGCGCCGGAGAAATCAGCAGTGCCTCTTCCTCCGGCGACAGAACGGCCTGAGCGCGCGCCGCCTCCACGTCCCTGACCATCACCGCGAACGGCTTGGCCCAGCGATGTTTACGGTCGCGCAGCCGGGCCACAGCGGCAGGGTCAGTAGCGTCGCAGGCGAGGTGGTAGCCGCCGAGCCCCTTGACCGCCACGATTCGGCCAGCTCGCAGGTCTGCAAGCGCCGCAGCCAGCGCCGCTTCCCGATGCGCCGCCGGAGCAGCGTCACCCGGCCGGCGGTAGCTCAGCTGCGGCCCGCATTCCGGACACGCGACCGGCTCGGCGTGGAACCGGCGGTTCGATGGATCGCGGTACTCGGCTGCGCACGCGGCGCAGAGCGGGAACTCCCGCATGGAGGTCCGGGCCCGGTCGTAGGGCAGCTCGTCGATGATCGTGGCCCGCGGCCCGCAGTTGGTGCAGTTCGTGAATGGGTAGCGATAGCGCCGATCGGCCGGATCGAATAGCTCGCGCAGGCAGTCATCACAGGTCGCGATGTCGGGTGGGAAGAGCCGTTCGGCCGAGGCGACGGCCTCGCTCTCCCCGATCGTGAATCCCGAGCCCGGGGCGACCTCGCGGTCGAGCGGCCAGACCGCAACCTGCTCGACCCGGGCGCGAGGCGGTGCATCCGATCGGATACGGCGGGCGAACTGCTCGATAGCGTCGGCGGACCCGGCGACCTCGATCTCGACTTGCCCGGCACGGTTGATCACGCTGCCGTCGAGTCCGAGCTCGGCCGCAAGCCGCCAGACGAACGGCCGGAAGCCGACGCCCTGGACTACGCCGTGGACCTCGATCGATCGGGCGACACGCTCGGACGGAGACGCCGGCTTCACCGGACGCGCTCCCGCAGCTCGATATCGATCTCCTCGTCGGTGATCTCGGCGATGGTGTCGGAGCCGCAATTCGGGCACGCCGGCGCGACGATCTCGGTGTCGAATTCGACCCCGCAGCTCGGGCACAGGTGCCCGGACGGCAGCCGGCGCACCTCCAGGTTCGCGATCGCCGCCGTCTCGTCGGGCATTTCGGCCTCAAGGTGAGCCCGCAGCTCAGCCTCGAACACGGCCGGATCGTGGTGACCGCCCCGCACCGCCAGCCTGACCTGGTCCGGCGTCAGGCCGCGATCACTCAGAGCCTTCGCCACGCCTCGGGCCAGACCTGCTTCGTGCATTCGATCGAAACTCCACCGCTGGTGCTCTGCGGGCGCGCAACCGCTGATCGCCCACGCATATCTCACACCCGCACGCTGAAGTTTCCGCCTGCCGAGCGGCCCGCGTCGGCGGCCAAAAGGTCCCGACTCCCGCCCGTCCACCCGGGTGGCTACATGGGCCGCACCGCCCGTCCCCAGTCAGGCCACGACCGGCGAGTCCTCCATACCGACGCCCGCCAGAGAGTGCTTGCAGCGCGGGCACCGGCCCTCGACCAACCGCCACTCCGTTACCGCGAAGTCAGACCGGGAGATGAGAATCTCGCCGCAGCGGGCGCAGCAGGTCGTCGCGGCCTCGACCTCTGCGGCGTTGCCGATGTAGACGTGGCGCAACCCTACCTCGCGGCCGATTTCGGCCGCTTCGACCAGCGTGGCTGCCGGCGTTGGCTCCAGATCCGACATCCGATAGGCCGGCTGGAATCGGCTCAGGTGCCACGGAGTCTCGGGCCCGATCGCGGTCGCGATCCACTCGGCCATCGCGCGCAGCTCGCGCCGATCGTCGTTCAGACCCGGGATGATGAGCGTGGTCAGCTCGAGCCAGATGCCGCGCCTGTGCATCTCCACGACCGAGTCTCGGACCGGCTCCCAGCGGGCACCGCAAACGGTGCGGTAGAAGCGGTCATTGGCTGCCTTCAGGTCTACGTTCGCGGCGTCGAGGTAAGGCGCAACCAGGTCGATCGCCTCGGGCGTCTCGTAGCCGTTGGTCACGAAGACGTTGCGCAGGCCCGCGGAACGGGCCCGGACCATCGTGTCGAGGGCGAATTCGATGAAGACCGTGGGCTCCACGTACGTGTATGCCACGCTTCGAACGCCCGCAGCGACGGCCTCGCCTATCACCTCGTCGGGCGTCAGGTTACGGCTCTCGGGCACTCCACCTTCACGGTGGGCCTGCGACATCTGCCAGTTCTGGCAGAAGGCGCAGTGGAAGTTGCAGCCCTGAGTCGCGATCGAGTAAGCGTAGCTGCCCGGCATGAAGTGGTAGAAGGGCTTCTTCTCGACCGGTTCCGCCTGGGCAGCCACGACCTGGCCGTAGACGAGCGTGTAGAGCCAGCCGCCGCGGTTCTGTCGAACTCCACAGATACCGATCCGACCCGGCCGGAGGACGCACCGATGCGCGCAGGCGACACAGCGGACGCTACCCGGCGCCACCGGGTCGTCGAACGGCTCGCCGAGGAGCGCCTGGCGGATGTTGGGCTCGGACTCGGAGCCGGGTCCGAGGTCTCCGACACGAAGTCCTTCCGGAGGCTCCTCGCCCGGAAAGTGGGCCCGAAGAGGCTGTGCCGGTGCCAGGTCGGGATCGAAGGCCACCGGCGGCGCCTTCGTAAAGGTTTCCGGTCTGCCCGGCGGGCGTGACGTGTCGTCCATGAAGGCCCTCTGAGTGCGGTCCAGCCGTGACTCGGATCCAGGGCCATTGGGACTGCCCTACTCCAAGGGGAGTATGCCATCACGTCTACTCGGGCCGCAGATCCGAAAGACCGTGACGGACGCTCGTGTCGACATCGGGCAACGGATGTTGCATGTTCGGGGTTGGCCTGGGCGGCGAGATTGGGCCATCCACGGATCCCTGCCGGGTCGCTCGATCCTTCCGCCTCCCGGCAGCGGGCCGGCCTTACCCGAATCGGTCGACGCCGCACGTACCTCTCGCAGCGGGACACGGGTCGTTCGGCCCTTGCCCGTCGGGACCTCGCGCGGGAGTCTAGGATCAACAAGTCCCGTGCGCGGGACCGCCGCAGATCGTGAGGTCGGCGGTTTGTTCCGTGATGGGCACCGCACCCGAAAGCGAAGAGCGAATGGCGATAAGTCCGATTGCCATGACACCCCGGCCACCCCTGCCGTGGACGCCTCTCGTCATCGCCGAGGAGCACTGCAAAGGCTGCGAGCTCTGCGTCGCCGCGTGCCCCAAGGCCGTGCTGGCGCTCGACCGGAGCCGAGTGAACGTCCTCGGCTACCACCCCGTGGAGCTGGTGGACGCCGCAGGCTGCACCAGTTGCGCCTTCTGCGCCCGTGTCTGCCCCGACGCCGTGTTCACCGTCTGGGCCGCACCGCGCCAGGTCCGAGAAGAGCGGCTGCGATGAGCGGCGACCCATCCGTGGAGACGACCACTCGATCGACCGCGGCCGAGGCCGACGCCCAACGGCGTGCCCGCGTGCTCATGAAGGGCAATGAGGCGATCGCGGAGGCTGCAATCCAGGCCGGCTGCGACGCGTACTTTGGCTATCCCATCACGCCACAAGCCGAGTTGCTCGAGTGGATGGCACGCCGGATGCTCGAGCTCGGCCGAGTCTTCGTACAGGCAGAGAGCGAGCTCGGTGCTATCAACATGGCCCTCGGGGCCGCAGCCACGGGAGCGCGGGTATTGGTTTCCTCGTCGAGCCCGGGCATCAGCCTGATGGCCGAGGGGATGAGCTACATGGCCGGCTCCGGCACGCCGATGGTGCTCGTCAACATCATGCGGGCGGGCCCGGGCCTCGGCGGCATCGGCCCGTCGCAGAGCGACTACTTCCAGGCAACCAAGGGCCACGGCCACGGCGATTACCGCGTGCCCGTCCTCGCACCCGCGTCGATCGGTGAGGCGATGGAGCTGATGGTCACGTCCTTCGAACTGGCAGAGCGCTACCGGACGCCCGTGATGCTCGTTGCGGACGGGATCCTCGGCCAGGCGATGGAGCCGGTCGAGCTGCGGTTCCGCACGCCCGAACGCCATGCCTTTGATTGGGCGCTCACCGGCGCCGCCGGCCGGCCGGCGCGGATCGTCAAGTCGATCGATCTCGATCCCGAAGTGCTCGAGAAGCGGAACCTGGCGCTCCAGCACAAGTACCGCGAGATCGCCCGCCACGAGGTCCGCTGGGAGGGTTGGCAGCTCGAGGATGCCGAGTTTGCCATCGCCGCGTACGGCACCGCGGCTCGCGTCGCTCGCAGCGCCATAACCAAGGCGCGGGAGAAGGGCATCAAAGTCGGCCTCTTCCGGCCAATCACCCTCTGGCCGTTCCCCGAGCGTGAGCTGGCCAGGCTCAGCAGGCACCTGCACGGAGTCCTGACAGTCGAGCTCTCGTCTGGCCAGATGGTCGAGGATGTTCGGCTCGCGGTCGAAGGCCGATGCCCGGTAGCCTTCCACGGCCGAATGGGCGGCATGGTGCCGACGCCGGACGAGGTCCTTGGCGCCCTGAAGGCGCTCAGCGGGAAGGTGGCTCGTACGCGTGAGGCCGGCCATCATGTGGGCGCCTCGGCTACGCAGCCCCCTGGGGCCGGCGGACATGGCAACGGCAAGGAAGTCCAGCACGGGCTGCACGCCGGCGCGAACTGGGGAGGTCGAAGATGACCCTCCGCACCTCTGCCTCGACCAACAGCGCCCCGGCCCGCCTGATCTACGCCAGGCCCGATGTCCTGCGCGACCGCTCGACCCACTACTGCCCCGGCTGCGGCCACGGCGTGGTCCACCGGTTGCTGGCCGAGGTCATGACCGAGCTCGATCTCCCGGCCCATACCATCGCGGTGGCTCCGGTCGGGTGCGCAGTCTTCGCGTACGACTATCTGAACGTCGACTTCATCGAGGCGCCGCACGGACGCGCCCCGGCCGTCGCCACCGGCATTCGCCGCGTTCGGCCCGAGGCGTTCGTCCTGACCTACCAGGGCGACGGCGATCTGGCCGCCATCGGGACCGCCGAGATCGTCCACGCCGCGGCTCGCGGCGAGCGCATCACCGCGATCTTCGTGAACAACGGCATCTACGGTATGACCGGCGGCCAGATGGCCCCCACCACGCTGCTCGGCCAGCGGACGACCTCCTCGCCGAGCGGCCGGGACGCGGCCCTCATGGGCTTCCCGATCCGCATCACCGAGATGCTGGCGCAATTGCCCGGAGTCACATACGCCGCGCGTGGCACCGTCGCGGACGTCAGTTCGATCGGCAAGCTCAAGGCCATGATCAAGCGGGCCTGCCAGGTCCAGGTCGACGGCGGCGGCTTTGCCATAGTCGAGGCCCTTTCGACCTGCCCGGTTGGATGGAACATGACCCCGCAGGAATCGATCGAGCACCTGAAGGGCCCGGTCGTCGAGGCGTATCCGCTCGGCGTGATCGTGGACCGTGGGGCGTCGCGCCAGGTCGGCGCAAACGCAGCAGCCCAACGATCGGAGGCCTGACGTGGAGCACTCCGTGGTCTTCGCCGGCTTCGGCGGTCAGGGCCTGCTGTTCGCCGGCCAGGTTCTGGCCCGAGCCGCGATCAAGGACGGCCTCGAGGTCTTCTGGATCCCCTCCTACGGGCCCGAGATGCGCGGTGGCACGGCGTCCTGCACGGTCATCGTCGGCGACGGCCCGATAGGCTCGCCGGTCGTCGACCAGTTCGATGCCGCGGTCGTGATGAACCTGCCGTCGCTCCGCAAGTTCGCGCCGCGCGTCGCCCACGAAGGCCTGGTCCTCTTGAACACCTCGCTGCTGGGCGAGGAGAAGATCGGACGCTCTGACGTGGACGAGCTCAGGCTGCCCTGCACGGAGCTGGCCGCAAAGGGCGGCGACGACAAGCTCGTCAGCGTTGTCGCGCTCGGGGCTCTGGTGGGGCGGCTCGGCTGGGTCTCACGGGCCTCGGTTCGCGCGGCCATCACGGAGATGGCGAGCAAGAAGCGGCCCGAGGTCGTCGAGGCAGACCTGGACGTCTTCGAGGCCGGGCTCGAGGCGGGCCTGGTGGGAGTCGTCGCCTAGATCTGCCCGCCTGCTCGCGGGTGCGGCAACTGGGAATCAAGAACCGGGGCCTCGAACGAGGCCCCGGTTCGGCTTGACGAAGATCTCGGGGCGCGGTTCCGAGACTAGCGGATTCCGGCCATCTCCTGGAGGGTCTGCCAGTTCTGGAGGCGATCCTCCTGCGATCGCTGCAGCTCGATGGAGGGGTTGCCCTCCTTGTCGAAGTGCTGGCCGAACCGAGCCTCAGTCCTGGCGAAGGAGACGAAGTCGAAGACCGTCCCGTCGGGGCTCTTCGTCCAGTCTTCCTTCGTGGCGGGGTTGCCCTGCAGTGAAAGACGCTCGGCGATCGACGAGCCGCGACGCGGGTCGTAGGTGAATAGCGGGAATGCGCGCGAGTCGACGGCGAGCTTGGCCTGCCGCGTGGCGGCATCGTCCGCGATGCCGTGTTCGGGCATGCAGGGTGCGTAGGCGATCACGACGGCCGGGCCCGGGTAGGCGTTGGCCTCGATGACCGCCTTGTAGAGGTGGTTGATGTTGCCAGCCGCGACCTGGGCGACGTAGACATCGCCGTGGGCCATCATTATCCGGCCCAGTTCCTTGCGCTTCTCCTGCTTGCCGTGCTCCGCCTTGCCATAGGCCGCAAGCTTCGCGACCTGGCTCGTGAAGGACGCGGTCGAGGCCTGGCCGCCGGTGTTCGAGTAGGCGCCGGTATCGAGAACCAGGACCTTCACGTCCATGCCCGATGCAGCCAGGCGCGATAGCGACTGGAAGCCGATGTCGTACATGGCGCCGTCGCCGCCGAAGACCCACAGGCGCCGATCCGCGTGGCCGGCTTGATCCCAGCGCAGCCGGATGCCCATGGCGTCGGCCGGGCCGTTCTCGAAGAGCGAGTTGGTCCACGGAACGGTGAACGGGTTGTATGGATAGGTGCTCGAGAAGACGGTGTTGCAGCCGGTCTCGGCCACGATGCCCATGCTCTGCGGGCCGTTGACCTGGAGCGTGGCCGCGACGACCATGCGAACGACGGTGCCCTCGCCGCAGCCGGAGCACGAGCCCCCGCCGCCGACGAAGCCGAACGCGTGCTCACCGAGCATCAGATCGGCAAGGGCCTTCTCGTTGCGATACTCGACTGGGGTCGGCGGCAGCGACTTGTAGAAGGCGATGTCGCGGCGGTACCGGTCGAGCGTGCACTCGCCGCTGTCCTCGACGTCGCTCTTCTCCACCATGGCCAGGGCGTTGTGGCCTTGCGCAACGCAGACGTCGACGCACTCGGCGCAGCCCTTGCAATGGGCCGGGTCGATGAAGAGTCCGAAATCGGCCCCTTCCAGGCCCTTCTTGGCGGGAACGTCGGCGTACTTGGTGGTGTGGACGAAGTGAGACCTGGCCGTGGTCTCGGCCAGGGTCGCGTTCGGCTGGGAGGCGGCGAATGCCCCGATGGCCTTGGCCAGTGACCCCTTGGGCTGTGCCGTCGCCACGATGGCGCTGTCCGGGCAGGCGCTGACGCAGGCCATGCAGCCGACGCATTTCTCCGCTTCAAGCGCCGGGATCAGCGGCGAGAGGGCGCTGAAGTCGCGAACTGCAGCCGTCGCCGGGGCAATCAGGCTTCGCCCAACGCCTTCGTCGGCTGGGAGGTCGACGTCGGCCACGCCGCGACGGTACGCATCGATGACGGTCGTGTTGAAGTCGTCGATGTAGCCCTGGACGTTGAGGCTCTTCGGAGAGATGAGCCCGGGGCCGGCCCCAAGCTTCTGGATGTCGGTAGCAACAAGTGTTTCGGTCATCGCTCGCTCAGTCTTCGGATTACCTCAACCAGGACCGGACGAGGTCGCTGGTCGAGATGATTCCGATCGGGGTGGCCGCATCGTCTGTCACGACGAGACGGTGGACTCGGCGCTCCTCCATCGCCCTGGCAGCCTCTTCGAGGCTGGCCGAGGCGGCGATCGTGAGCGCCGGCTTGGTCATAACCAGCCCAACCGCGAGGCCGGGCCAGTTCGAGGCGAGGTGCTGGTTGGCTCGAACCCGAACGAGGTCCGTCTGACTGAGCACGCCAACCAGAAGCCCGTTCGCGTCGACGACTGGAAGACCGGTGATCTTCCTGGTGTCGAGTATCGCGGCGGCCTCCTTGAGGGAGGCCGTCTCGACGATCGAGATCGGGTTGGCGGTCATGACCTCGCCAACGGTTCGAGCCTGGGTCATCGAGCGGCCTCGGCGGGTACCCTGTCCGCAATCCCGGCGGTTACGTCGATGACGCCGTCGTACGCACCCTGGATAACGGCCAGGTTTGCGTCGACAACAGCCGCACCGCGCTTGCCGAAGAAACGAGTCAGGTTGGTTCGGACGGAGTCCATGAGCGCTGGCCGGTCGAGTCCGGCCCGTTCGGCGAACGGCGAGACCTTGAGGAAGACGCCAACGAGAGCCACGCCCTGCATTCGGATCTCGAGATCCTGGCGAGGGGCGTATTTCATCGCGAGCGAGGCGGTGTCGAGAGCCAGAAGCCTGATCTTGCGAGCCTGGACCTCCGCCCGGGTGGCGGGCGGAAGGGCTGCCCAGATCTCCTGCGGATCGGTCAGGGGCGTCGGCACGAAGACCGTGCCGCCGTCGACGAGGCCGGTCAGCGGATTGCCCTGCTTGAACGAGTTGACATCGAAGAGCGGCACGAAGTCGACTTCGGTCAGCTCGTTGTGGAGCCGGATCGGCTCCTCGGCGATGGTCAGGAAGTAAGTCGTGGGCAGGCCCTTCTTCTCCGAGCCGTAGCGCGGATACGCCTGCACGTACAGGTTGAAGAGCTCGCCGACGGTCGTGGCCACCAGCTTGTTGGTCGTAACGCTGCCGAAGCCGCCGACCGAGTGGCCGCGCAGGCTGTAGGCGCCCTTGGGGCGAATGTTGAGGTCGTTCTTGGGCAGGGCCAGAGGATGGCGGATGCCGAGGAACGCCCGCCGGGTCTTCTTCACGGCTTCGTCGTCGGCCATGAGATCGAAGACGGCACCGAGATCGCCCGGCTGGATGTCGCGGGAGCCGAGGCCGCCCGAGACCGATATGACGCGCGGCATCGGTGCGCCATTCATCGCAGCATCGGCCAGCGCCGACTTGAGCTCGCGGGTCAGCGGGTTGTCCGCCGCCGCGGGCTCGTCGGTTCGCTCGACTACGGCCACAACTTTGGCGCGACCAACGGCGCCGGCCAGCTGCTCTGCCGGGAACGGTCGGAAGCTCGTCACGGTCACGCAACCGACCTTGCGGCCCTGATCGCGCAGCGCGTCCACGACCGCGAGCGCCGTGTCCGCCATGGTCCCCATCGAGACCATGATGTAGTCGGCGTCTTCGGTTCGATACGAGTCGATGAGGCCGTACTTGCGACCGGTCAGGGCCGCCCATTCGGCCATCGCCCGCTCGCTGATCTCGACCAGGCGGTCGTACCAGGCCCGCTGCCCGATGCGGCCCTTCATGTAGGAGTCCTGGTTCTGGACCACGCCGGACATGAGCGCGTCCTTCGGGTCGAAGAGATCGCGCACCATCTCGCGCGGGTCGCCCACGAAGCGCTTGAGCAGCTCGTCCTCAGGCAGAAGGACGTTCTCTATCGTGTGCGTCGTGAGGAAGCCGTCCTGGCAGACGAACCACGGCGTCTCGCCATCCTCGGCGACACGGCGCGCGATCGCGGTCAGGTCGGCAGCCTCCTGGCAGTTGCGGGCGAAGAAGATACCCCAGCCGGTGTCGGCGACGCCCATGACGTCGTCGTGACCAGCGTGGATGTTGAGGCTCTGGCTCGTGAGAGCACGCGCTCCCACGTGGAAGACCGCCGGCAGGCGCTTGCCGGAAATGACGTACAGGACCTCTTTCATGAGGATCAGGCCCTGGCCGGCGGTGAAGTTCGTCACCCGGCCGCCGGCAAGGGCGAAACCTTCGGCGGCTGAGGCGGAGGAATGCTCCGACTCCGGCTCGATGAACTTCAGGTGCGTGCCCCACAGGTTTGGGGTGCCGTTGGCGACGGCGACCTGGTAGACCGCGGCCATGGTCGTCGAGGGTGTGATCGGATAGGCGCAGGCGCCGTCGCTGATCCGTGTCTCGACATAGGCGATGGCCTCGGAGCCGTCGATGATGGCCGGAATGCCTGGAAATTCGGGAGTCGGCGTATTCGTCACGATGGTCGGTTCACTCAATGCACGCAGCTGGCGGGCCAGCGCGCTTCCGTCCAAGTGCTTGAGCAGGGTGCCGCCAATCCCGCTGGCGACCGCCTCGCGCTGCTCGTCCGCATGCCAGTAGGAAGCCAGCACCGCGATCCGATCCGCGGGGACCAGATCGCGCAGAGCCGCAACCATTGGCCGCCAGCCCCCCGCGACATCGGCATCGAGCAGAACCACGTCCGGCCGGGCCGCGGCCGCCTCGCGCGCAGCGGATTCACACGACGCCTGAGCGACGATGAAGCCGTGGCGCGAGAGGTGGTCGCAGAGAGCCTCGGTTGCGGCCGGGTGCTGACTGACGATGAGCAGTCGGCGCGAGGGAATCTGGGAGTCGGCGAGCATGCTCATAGGGTGCGCCGCGGCCGCTTCCACCCGTAGCGACAGGGCTCCCTAAGACCGGGGGCCATATGGCCCGCGGCGGCACAAGACCGGATAGGTTGGACCTCCCCTAAGGGGTGGGCTGCGGTCGCCGGCCGGGTGGGCTGCCGTGGGTCTATGGACACCCCGGTCGCGGGGCTTCCGGCCCGGGTGCAGTCCCCCATCGGGCTGGGGACGACTTGCCCTCCCCGGAGGGCCATTCGGCACTGCGCAGCCCAGGCGCGGGCTCGCAGACTGCTCGTCGTGACGAACGCCGGAGGGGACGCCCGGCGTTCGTCCTTTTTGTGCCCGCCGGTCCATGCCGTTGGCGGGCGGCGGATGTCTTGGGACCAGGCGAAGAGAAGTCCAGGCGTTGAGCTTCGGTAGCGGCAGGCTGCGGGTGCGGAAAGGCCGCAGTCTCGGCCGGCGTCGTCGCGGCTGCGCTGCCCCAGCGCCCTCCCCCATCCCATGGCATACGACCCTGGATCACCCGTCCGACGGCGATCTATCTAGAGCTCGTGGTACTTCTTCGCGTACGCCGTCAGCTCGTCGCGGAAGTCGGGATGGGAGATCGCGATGAGGCGCTTGGCCCGCTCGCGGAAGCTCTGACCGAACAGCTCAGCCACGCCGAACTCCGTCACGACAGTGCGGACGTGCGACCGCGTCGTCGTGACCCCGGCTCCCTCCTTGAGGCTGGCGGTGATGCGCGACATCTTGCCGCCAGCGGCCGTGGATGGGAGGCCGATGATCGCCCGCCCTTCCTCGGCCAGCGCCGCGCCGCGCATGAAGTCCATCTGACCGCCGACGCCGCTGTACATGCGGTGGCCGATCGAATCGGCGCAAACCTGGCCGGTCAGGTCCACCTCGATGGCCGCGTTGATGGCCGTCATGCGCTTGAAGCGGCGGATGATCGCCGTGTCGTTCGTGTAGTCGACCGGCCGCATCTCGACCATGGGGTTGTTGTCGACGAACTTGTACAGGCGCTGCGTGCCCATCATGAAGGCGGTGACGATCTTGCCGCAGTTGATCTCCTTGCGCTGGCACGTCACGACCCCGCGCTCGACCAGATCCACCAGGACGTCCGTGAACATCTCCGTGTGGACGCCCAGGTCCTTCTTGTCGTCTAGATGCTTGGCCACGGCACTCGGGATCGCGCCGATTCCCATCTGCAGCGTGGCCTCGTCGGGGACCAGCTCGGCAATGAAGGCACCTATGCGGTCCTCGATCTCTCCTCCGGTGCCTCGGCTGTGGTCGTACGGCGGCTGGTCGACCTCAACCGCAAAGTCGATCGCGCTGACGTGGACAAAGCTGTCGCCGAGAGTTCGCGGCATCGACTTGTTGAACTGGGCGATGACCACCCGGGCGTTACGGACGGCTGTCAGCATCGCATCGACCGAGGTCCCGAGAGAGCAGAAACCGTGCTCGTCGGGCGGGGTCATGTTGGCGAAGACCGCGTCGAGGGGAAGCAGGCCGCTGTCGATCAGACGGGGGATGTCCGAGAGGAAGACGGGGATGAACTCGGCTCGACCCTCGTTGATCGCCTTGCGGGCGTTCGGCCCGATGAAGAGGGCCTTGTGCAGGAAATGCCCTTGCATGTCCGGCGCTAGGTGCGGGTGCGGGCCCTCGCAATGCATGTGGACGATCTTCACGTCCTGCAGTTCGGGTGCCCGACGCACGAGAGCGTCCAGAAGCACGGACGGCGTCGCCGCAGCTCCGTGCATGAAGATCTGCTCGCCTGACTGGATTCCGGAGACTGCCTCATCGGCGCTGACGATACGCATGAGGGGGAGTGTATTGGCCGGAGCCGCACGTGCGAGGGCCGATTGGTACGAATCGCGGTCCACCTGGCTGGTGTCAAGTGGAGGCCGCCGTTATGCAGCTGCCCAGACGCGCGAAGCGCTCAGCCGGCCATCGTTTGAGATCCGAACATGATTCGCACCGCGCGGGTCGAACCTCAGGCGCCGCCCTTGAGGCGGTGACGGGCGACAAAGGCCGCGGCCTGGGCGCGCCGCTCCAGGTTCAGCTTGGAGAGGATCGAACTGACGTAGTTCTTGACCGTCTTGTCGGACAGGAAGACCTCGGACGCGATCTCCTTGTTGGTCTTGCCCTCGGCGACGAGGAGCAGGATCTTCTGTTCCTGCTGCGTCAACTGCGCCATCTCGTCGGTGTATGTACCGGTGGCGATGCGGCGAACGCGGTCGAGCACCTTCTCGGTCACCGCCGGGTCGAGCAGCGACTCGCCTCGACCGACCGACTCCAGGGCGCTCACGAGGTCCCGGCCTCGGATCTGCTTGAGCAGGTAGCCCGAGGCGCCGGCGATGATCGCCGACAGGACCGCCTCTTCGTCCGGATAGCTAGTCAGGATGACCACGCGTGTACCCGGGAACTCGGCTCGAATCTCGCGGCAGGCCTCGATGCCCGAGCCGTCAGGGAGCCGGACGTCCATGACGACGAGGTCCGGCTCGAACTTGCGAGCCATCTCGATGGCCTCGGCAGCCGTTCCCGCCTCGGCGACGACCTGGAAGTGCTCGCGTCGCTCGAGCAGCGAGACGAGGCCCTGCCGAACGACCTCGTGATCGTCGACCACGAGCAGCCGCAGTGGGCGTGCTTCGATCTGGTCGGTCATTCCTCTCCTCGATCCGCAACCCCGCTGGACACTTCGGGACGGGGCACCGCCACGATGATACGCGTGCCGAGCCCGGGTTCGCTTTTGACGTCGAGCCGACCACCGACAGACGAGGCTCTAGCTCGCATGTTGACGAGGCCCTGGTGACCCGCGGCGCGGGGTTTGGCCGTGTCGAAGCCGACCCCGTTGTCGCTGATGATCAACTCCAGGGATCCGTTCCTGGAGCCCACGTGAACGCTGCCACGGGTCGCTTTCGAGTGACGCGCGATGTTGCTGAGGGCCTCGCGCGCAATCGACAGGAGCTGGCCGACCAGGTCCGCCGGCAGATCGGCCTCTCGTAGTCCCGCGGTATCCAGGTCGACGTCGACCATGCTGTTGACCCGGAACTCGTCGGCCAGCGCCGCGAGACCGCCAACCAGGCCGGCCTGCTCGAGCAGCTCGGGACGAAGCCCGAAGATGAAGTTGCGGATGTCGCGGATCGACTGGTCGAGCGAGTCGATGGCCCGCTCGACCCTGGCTCGGGCCACGTCTGGCTCGTCCGTCATCAGCTCCGGCACGTCCTCGAGGGACAGGCCAACCGCGTAGATGCTCTGGATGATGCCGTCGTGCAGGTCGCGCCCGATCCGCTCGCGCTCCTCGACGATAGCCAGGCGCTGCACCTGCTCGTGGAGACGGGCGTTCTCGATGGCGATTCCGGCGTGCAGGGCGAACATCTCGACGAGCCGCTCGTCGTCCTCGGTGAAGTCGCCGAGCGGCAGCTTGTTCGTCAGGTAGAGCCGTCCGATCGACCGGCCCTTTGCCCCGATCGGGACGCCCAGGAGTGAGTGCATCGCGGGATGGTTGGCCGGGAAGCCGTAGCGGCGCGTGTCGGTGGCGACATCGTGGACTCGCACCGGATGGGTTTCGCGGGCGATCACACCGAGCAGACCGTGGCCGCGCGGCGGAGGTCCGATGCGCTCGCGCTCGGCCCGGCTGATGCCGCTGGTCATGAACCGTTCGATGCCGCCCTCCTGGTCCACGATCCCGAGGGCCGCGTACTGGGCGTGGGCGAGCTCGCGAACGCGATCCGTGATCAGCTGGAGAACACGGTCGAGGTCCAGTACGCCGGCGATGCCGCGGGTGGCGGTGTCCAGTGCCTCGAGCTCGTCCGAGGCCTGGCCGGCTCGAGCGCGCGACCAGGCCGACCCGATCACGATCTCGAGGCCGCGGGCGCATTCGTCGACGGCGAACACCGCCGCAGGCGGAGCGTCGAGGCCAAGCGTAGCCAGGACACGATCGTCGAAGCGGAGCTGATAACTCCGCAGGCCCGCCGTCTCGGCACTCTGGTCGAGGAGGCTGCCCGCCCGCAGCTCGACCTCCGGCAGCGGCGGCGCCTCCAGATGCAGATGCCCACCGCCAAGCCCCGAACTGGAAATCACGGCCTCGAATGCCCTCGTGAGAAAGGCGTGGCTATCGGGGCTCGGGCGATCGAGCCAGGCTTCGAGGGCTGCCGACATCTCACGCAGCCCAAGCAGGCCGGTCGAATCCCGGCTCGCGTTCGGCGTCGAATGCGGGGCGCTCATCAACCGGAGCCTAGCAGGCTCAAGGCGCCCCTGTCGCTGGTCTATCCGGGCGTTTCACCGAAGTTGGACGGTTGCCGGGCCGCGACGGGCCCATACTCGACCACGAGCGTGTCGGGGGCCGGGTACGTCCGGCCCGCCGGAACGGGCCGGAGGTCCCTTGGCCCTCCATCCGGCCACGCCCAACCTTGCCGAGCACGAAGACCGGCTGCAATCCAGCGTATCGGCCGAACGGATGGGGTCATGGCCCGTATCGAGACAATCCTCCTCGCGACCGACGGGTCGCCCGCGTCCCAGTCGGCCAGCGAGGAGGCGATCGACCTCGCGACTCAGGTCGGGGCAAGGCTTCTCGTCGTCAGCGTCCTCGGCGCCTCCACTCGCCCCTCCGAAGCATCGGCCGAGCCCGGCGGTCCAGCCGACTCTCGCGATTCCCTCACCACCAAAGCCCAGGTGTTGGTGCAGCGGGCCAAGGCCGCCGGGGCCAACGCCACGTTCCTCGTGTGGGAGGGAGAGCCGGGCGAGGCGATCGTGGCCGCGGCAGACTCGGAGAATGCGGATCTCATCGTGGTCGGCTCGCATGGCCGGAGCGGCGTCAGCCGCTTCCTGATCGGCAGCGTCTCGGACTTCGTGGTCCGCCACGCTCATTGCCCGGTCATGGTCGTCCGCGGCCAGCCCGAGGGGACGCGCCACTAGAGTCGAGGAGTCCGAATGCCGTTCGGGTTCCGGAAGGTGTCCGGGAGCCAGGCCGTCCCGGTCGATACCGGCGCGATCACCACGCGCTTCCTGGCCGCGTTGCCGCCGGACGAAGGCGCCATCCGAGCGGGAGCCGGCACGTGGCGGGTTTCAGATACGAGGAAGCTGCTCGGCGAGGATGACCCAGCCTTCACGGCCATGATGGGCGTCGCTCAAACGAGCCACGGCGGCGGGCTTCTCCGTTTCCTGCTGCCGACCAGCGAGCCGTCTCTCGCCAACATGAATGGTCGCGAGGGCTGGCATTCGGACTGGCCTTCTCTGCCCAGCTCGGTCGCCTTTGCCTCCGACTGGCGTGGCAACCTGTTCCTTTTCGATCCTGGGTGGGCATCGAACGGCGGTCGGCGGATTGCGCGATTGGAAATCGCCTCGGCCAGCTACGACATCCTGGACATCGATTTCGCCATGTTCGTCCTGCCGGCCACGTGGGAGGGTTGCTGGCGAAGCCTCTTCTCGACGAATCGCTTGCGCAAGGCAGGCAGCGCCCTCGGCCGGATCAGTGCGTCGACTGCAAGGTGCCGCTCTTCGTCGGCGGCGCGGCATCAATCGACAATTTGGACATCACCGACCTCGAGGTCGCCGTGTCGCTCAACGGCCAACTTTTCGAGCACGTCCGCAACCTGCGGACCGGTCAGAAGATCACCAAGATTACGCTGTCCAAGTGGGCTTCCGAGGGTGCCGGCATCGCGCCCAGGTGCCGCCTCTTGCGCTTTGCCAATACCAGTTGCGCACTACGACGAAGTGGTCTCGAACGCCGCCTTGCAGCACCAAATGGCGGACGGCCCCGGGCGGACACGCCGTGTGGCTGCGCCCTGGGGCAATAGCTGGATCGCGTTGAGGCCGGAGAATTGCCAAGTCCGCGCTTGACGCAAATACCATCGGAAAACGGCGACAACCGCCCCGCCGCCGCTCTGCCGCCCGCTCCCCTACTTCGTGTAGGCGCCCTCCGGGTCCAGCTCCTCACGGATCAAGCGCAGCTCCTCCGGCGTGGGCGCAGGCGTGGTGCGGAGCGGCTCCGCGAGTTTCGGCTCCCAGCCGATCGTGTCGCGGATCTGGTCGAGCGTCGCGCCGGGATGGATCGAGTCGAGGCGCATCTCTCCCGAGTCGTCGAAATGGTAGATGCCGAGATCCGTCACCACGACCGACGGCCCACGACCGAGCCAGCCCTCCTCACGCCTGATACGGGCAGCCGCCTCCGCCCCGCCGAGGTTGCCGGGCGAGGTTCGGAAGTCGATGCGATCGACGAATGACCGCTTGGACTGGCGCATGATCACGAACACCTGGCGGGCGTTGATCGCGATCTCGCACGCCCCGCCCGACCCCGGCAACCGCGTCTTGGGGTGCTCGTAGTCCCCGATCACGGTGCTGTTGATGTTGCCGAAGCGGTCGATCTGAGCGGCGCCGAGGAAACCGACGTCGACCAGGCCGCCCTGCAAATAGAAGCTGAAGAGCTCGAACATCGAGACGGCGGCGGTCGCCCCGGTGACGATGGTGGGATCGCCGATCGAGAGGGGCAGTCGCGCGGGCTTCGCCCCAAACGCGCCCGACTCGTAGACCAGCTCGAGAGTCGGGGCCACGGTGAGGCGGGCCAGGTTGACGGCGATGTTCGGCAGGCCGACGCCGACGAAGCAGACGCGCTGGCCGGCGAGCTCGCGAGCCGCGGCCACGATCATCATCTCGGACTTGGAGAAGGCGGAGGTGCCGGCCCGGGCGGCGGCCGCCGGCGAGCCGCCAGTCACGCGTGGCTCGCTCATTTGTAGACCCCGTAGTCGACGCTGCCGGAAGGCGCCGTGCCCGACGGCCGCAGGCCTGCGATCCTCTCGGGCCCGAGCTTCTCGACGTACTCCGCCCGTCCGGCCAGGCCGTAGACCCACTCGTCGAGCCATGCCGCCGTGGATCCGGCGTCCCGGCTGATCGTGTCCCAGTCGCGGTAGAAGCGGTTGTCGCGATCGTAGGCACCCTGGACGTACGACGGATGCGCGCCGAAGGGCTCCACGACGACCGCGTCAACGATCAGGCCGGGGATCACCGTTCGGTTGGGGTCGGCTCGGACGACCGACTCGTCGACGAGTTCCTCGACCACGACGATCACCCGCTCGGCCGCGAACGCAGCCTCTTTCTGGCAGCCGAGCAGCCCCCACATCTGGGTGTCGCCCTCGGCATCGGCTCGCTGGGCGTGAACGACGGCCACGTCCGGCTTGAGCGGCGGCACCGCGTAAACGGTTTCGTCGCCGTACGGCGAGCGGATCGGACGGATCAGAGGGTTTGCCTTCGGCAGGTCCGTCTCAAAGTAGGAGCGCAGCGGGAAGAAGGGCAGATTCGAGGCGCCGGCCGTGTACCGGCCGACCATGCCGAAGTGGCTGTATTCCTCGAGCTCGAGGGGTCCTGGATCCGCGTCCTCCACCCGGCGGCGGATGGCATGAAGCCCGCCGACCCCGGGATTGCCGAGCCAGCTGAAGACCAGTTTTCGAGCCGTCCCGGCCGCGACCATCTGGTCGTAGATCAGGTCCGGCGTGAGGCGCGCCAGCGTCAGGTCGCGCTTGCGCTGGCGGATGATCTCGTGTCCCGCGGCGAAGCAGATCAGGTGCGTGAAGCCTTCGATGGCGACGACGTCGCCGTCATGGACGAGGCCGGCTACGGCGTCGCGCATCGACGTGACCTTACTCATCGGCGCTCACCTCGGGATCACCTGGCGCTCACCTGCGACTCATTCTCGAATGATGGCACGCGAGAGGACCCTCGGTCCCGAAGAAGGCTCAGCCCGCGTGGGCCGCCTCGGCGACTGCCTCGCCGAAGAGCGCCAGACCGGTGGCGGCCTCGGCCGCCGTGATCACCAGCGGCGGCGAGATTCGGACCACCGTGTGGCCCGCCTCCAACGCCAGCACGCCGCGCTGGAAGGAGCCCCACTCGACGGCGGCGGCTCGCTCGTGCGAGTCGAACTCGACGCCGATCATGAGGCCGATGCCGCGGACGTCCCGGATCACCGAAGGAAACCGGGCCTGCAGGGTGCGGAGCCCCGCGAGCAGCTCGTTGCCGCGCGCCTTCGCGTTCTCCATCAGCCCACCTTCGAGAAGCTTGATCGTCTCGAGCGATGCCGCGCAGCCGAGCGGGTTGCCGCCGTACGTGGTGCCGTGAGCGCCGGGGCCCCATCGCGTCATCAGCGACTCGCGTCCGATGAAAGCGCCGATGGGCATTCCGCTGGCGATCCCTTTTGCGGTGGCGACGATGTCAGGCTCGACGTCCCAGTTCTGGATGGCCCACATCTTGCCGGTGCGGCCGGCGCCGCACTGGACCTCATCGGCGATCAGCAGGATGCCGTGCTCGTCGCACATGCGGCGCAGCCCCTGCAGGAAGCCGTCCTCGGGGACGACGTATCCGCCCTCGCCCTGGATCGGCTCGACGATGATCGCCGCCACTTCGGTCGGGGGCACGAGGCGGTCGAACAGCACCTCATCGAACCAGTTCAGGTCCGCCACGTGACCGAACGGGGCATGGAAGACACCGGGCAGCATCGGCCCGAAACCGGCGTGGTACTTGGCCTTCGAGGCGGTCAGAGAGACGGAGCCGTACGAGCGGCCGTGGAAGGCGCCGAGGAACGAAACGAGATACTGGCGGCCGGTGGCGAAACGGGCGAGCTTGATCGCGCCCTCGACGGCCTCGGTTCCGGAGTTGGTGAGGAAGACTCGGGTCTTCTCCTTCATCGGCGCGATCCGAGAGAGCTCGGCGCACATCTCGGCATAGATCGGCAGGTAGAAGTCGGCGCTGTAATGGATCAGCGTCGCTGCCTGATCCTGGATGCAGCGGACGACGTCGGGGTGGCAATGGCCCGTGGAGGTGACGGCAATCCCGGCGTTGAAGTCGAGGAAGACATTGCCGTCGATATCTTCGATGGTGCAGCCCTCACCCCGGACCGGCACGAGCGGGTACGCCCGCGGCAGGCTCGGCGAGGTCCATTGGCCGTCGAATTCGAGGTGGGCGCGGGCCTTGGGGCCCGGCAGCTCGGTCACGATGTGAGGAACGGCGGGAGCCTGGACGAGCTTGCCGGGAGCGAGAGTCACGGTGCACCTCGACTTGTCCTTACGGCGTCGCTGGACGGCGCGACGACGGCCGGACCGGATAGCCTTTATGCAGGCTGGATAGTTACGCCAGTATAGCGGAGGCCGTCAGGTGCCGGGACAGCCACCGGCGATGGCAAGTACGGCATTTCCGATGGCAACGCGCCGAGTCCCGTCATCGTGAGTTTCCCATCGCGCGTGAGCCACAGAATCCTCGATACGCTGCCCACCGATCGGTCGAGAGCTGCCGTCCATGACTCGGTGAGGGTGATCTTCCAGAACCCGACGGGAAGCGGCTCGATCCGCGTCGTGCAGACAACTGGTAGTGGCTTCAGCAGGGGTCCATAGCCGGGAACCGCGGTCACCTCCGAAGTGGCTGATGCCCCCGACGTGCTGGCGAAGCAGGAGAGGTATGGATCGTCCGAGCGAGCTTGCTCGAGTCCGGCGACTAACATCCGAGGGCCATCTGCCGGATCGAGAATCGGGGCCGATGGGTCGTAGCGGATGCTGGCAGCCAGAGCCTCGACCTCGGCTTGCATCTGCTCCACTCCAGGCTCCCTGATGTAGGCGGTCAGGATGTAGCGGCTGTTTAGCTGCTCGGGCCGCGAAAGGGTCCACGTCAGGACGGTGGTTGCACCGAAATCGCCCGAAGTCTGAAGCTCGAAGATGGCCGGCAGTCCCCCGACCATCGTGTACTTCTGATCTCGATCGAGCAAGTCCGGCCGGTCGGGATCGATCGGGCCATCCCCAGATGGCCCGTCCCAGGTTGACAGTTCCACCACTATCTGGCCTGGATCGATATTGACATCGGCCGCGCACTGTCCGGGCAAGATGACCTTGCCCTGCCCGGGCGTGGCCGCCTCACACGTCGCCAACCCAACACCCGTGCCCAAGAAATCGAGGATGGTGACGTAACGCATGTTCAGCCCCGAATCGAGTCCGGTGACCGAAAGCCGCCACGAGGCCGGGTAGTCGAAAGCCAGGCCGTCACGGTCGAAATGGACAAGACCGCTCGCCGGGGCTGCCGCCGAGGAGGACGCAGCCGAACCGCGGGCTCCATCCCCGCCCGAGCGCAAGCTCGTCGCTACAGGCACGAGGCCCACGATCAGAAGCATCGTCACGACCGCGGCCAGCCGAGCAGGCTGGTCGAACCGGATCGACCGGCTGCGCACCCGTGCGACGGGTTCGACAACCTCGTCGGCGAGTTCAGCCCGAGCCTCTGACTTGCCGACCGCCTTCGCTTTGTCGACCACTTTGGCCGCCATTTCGCCGTCGCCGGCCTCCGCTTCCGGTCTCGCATCGACACGGTTGCAGCGCGTCTGGCCGCAGCTGTCCGCCTACCTAGCTACTGCGCGTCGAACGCTCATTTCGTTCACGAATCTTCAAGGCTCACCGAATTGATCTTGCCAAAGGCGGCTGCTGCCCATTAGTTGTAGGCGACAGTCCGTCAGTCGACGAGCGTCTGCGACTGCTCGCGCATGAACTGCTGGACGTAGTACATCCCGCCGCCGGCCTTGCCGGTCGTGCCAGAGCCCTTCCAGCCGCCGAAGGGCTGGATGCCCGGCCAGGCGCCGGTGGTCGCGCCGGCTCGGCGGTTGATGTAAATGACGCCCGCCTCGATCGCCTCCTTGAACGCCTCGATCTCTTCGCGATCGTCGCTGAAGAAGCCGGCGGTCAAGCCGTAGATCGTATCGTTGGCGCGCTCGAACGCCTCGTCGAGAGACTCGACCCGGCCAACAGCCACGAGGGGCACGAACAGCTCTTCATGCCAAATGCGGTGATCGGCCGGCAGGTCGGCCACGACGGTCGGCGCCACGTAGAGATCCGAGCCGTGACCTGCGAGAGCCTCGCCACCAACGACGATCCGACCGTCTCGCTTCGCATCTGCGACGGCGGCGTCGTACTTGGCCCTTGCCGCCGCATTCACGAGTGGCCCGAGCCACACCTTGCGGTCGGTGGGATCGCCAACGGCGATGCCCCTGGTCTTGGCCACGAGTGCCTCGACGAAGGCGTCATACACCGGCGCCTGGACGTAGACCCGGCTACAGGCCGAGCACTTCTGGCCGCCGTAGCCGAATGCCGACCGCATGACTCCCTCGGCCGCCTCTTCGAGGTCTGCGCGGGCGCTCACGATGGCTGGGTTCTTGCCGCCCATCTCGACGACGACCGGCTTCGGGAAGCGCTTGCTGAACTTCTTGAAGACCTCGTCGAACCCGATCTCATATGAACCTGTGAAGAGCAGGCCGTCTACGCCTTCGTTCTCCTGGAGCTCGGCGCCGACCGTGGCGCCCGGGCCGCTCACCATGTTGAAGACGCCGCGCGGAAGCCCGGCCAGGTCCGCCATCTCAGCTAGCTTGACGCCGCACAGCGGGGAGTCGCTCGAGGGCTTGTACACGACGGTGTTGCCGGCGACGAGCGCCCCGCCCGACGGACCGCCGGAGAGAGCCATCGGGAAGTTGAACGGGCTGATCACCGCCCAGACGCCGTGCGGCTTGAGTACCGAGCGGGTGTGGACCGTGGCGTCGCCCAGGTTGCCCATGGCGTGGTCGAAGCCGTCGTTGGCCACGAACTGGTCGCAGTAGTAGCGGATCAGGTCGGCCGTCTCCTCGACGTCGCCGAGTGCCTCGAGGCGGTTCTTGCCCACCTCGATGCCCATCAGCGCAGCCAGCTCCATCTGCCGCTCGCTGATGATGTCGGCCATGCGCCGCATGACGGCGACACGTTCGAGCCACGGAGTCCGGGCCCAGCCGGGCGCTGCGGCCCTGGCCGCCGCGATGGCGTCGCGAACGTCCGCTCGGGTGCCGGACGCGAACTGGCCGACCAAAGATCCGTCGATGGGAGAGCGCTTCTCGAACATTGCTTTCGTCGGCCGCCACTGACCGTCGATGTAGATGCCGTGAGTCGCACCGAGCTCGCCGCGAGCCATCGCCAGGCCGGCGTCGAAGGAGGCGTGAAGCTGCTCGTTGTCATTGCGGAGCGTGGCGTAGGTGATCTTGAGCCGGGGCTCAGACGTCGCGGTCACCCGATACCTCCTGAAGGCATTTCACAGGCATGGAAGCCACACCGCCTCGAGCCGCGCGCTCGCAGCTGGGCGCAGCCTGTATTGTCCTCCAGTCTACTGCGACCCCGATTCCGGGCGCTCTGTTGGGTAGCGCTGCCGGTCGCCAAACGGCCGTCGAGCGGAGGGCCGCTGCCGCGCGCACCATCCAGCGGCAAGCAGCAATCGAGTGGCTGGGGGCCGCGCCAACCGTCACTCCCCGAGTGCGGCAACGACCTCGGCGATCGAAGAAGCCACGGCGTCCGGGGCCCGACCGCCACGCTCCGTGGCAACCCTGGTCAGCTCCGCGTCGCCGTGCTTGCCCGAACGGACGAAGACGCCGCGCAGCCCGGCTCGTTGCGCCCCGCGGATGTCGTTCCAGAGATCGTCGCCGACCATCGCCACGTCCCCCCGCGAGAACCGGCTCGACGGCCCGTGGCCGCCGAGCCGGTTCAGCATCCTGACGGCCTCGCCGAAGAAGGCCCTAGACGGCTTGCCCGTGACCGTTGCGCGCCGCTCGGTCGCGAATTCCAGTGCGGAAACGTAGGCGCCTGAGTCCAGCGTCACCCCGGCCGGCGTGATCCACCAGCGGTTCTTGTGCATGGCCACGAAACGGGCGCCGCCGCGCAGCAGCCGGAAGGCCGACTGGACGTTGCGGAGAGTGAATTCCTCGCCCGCATCGCCGACGATGACCGCGGCAGCCGTGGCGTCCGGCTCCGCGGCCTCCTCGTTGGAGAGCAGGCGCAATCCGGCGAACTCGGTCATGCCGTCGGGCGAAGCCATCACGTAAAGAGGCGCCGCCGGATATCGCCGCCTGGCCAGCGACGCGGCCGTGGAGACGGCGCTCACGATCCGTTCGGTGGGGATCGGCAGTCCGCCCTGCTGCAGCTGGCGGGCGAGCGTGGCGCGGCTGACCAGCGACATGTTGGTACCGATGACGTACGGGATCCCTCGCTCATCCAGCCGAGCGAGTGCGTCGAGGGCTCCAGGCAGGAGGGCGTCACGAAGGACGAGGACTCCGTCGAGATCCAGGACGAGGCCCCTCACGCCGGCCAGGCGTTCTCGAGGATCGGCGGGGTCGGCGGTGGCTCCGGCGACCTGGGGATGGCGCATAGGGAGATCGTCGCACACTGAACCGAGACTCCGCGGCACCACATTCCGGTCACGGGCACCCGCGCTGCGAGACGCGACGACCGGCACCCCGGTCGGGGTATCCTTCACCGGAACCGCCACGCGTCCCACATCGGTTCTCCGCCACCCGGGAGGCAACCAAACCCGGGAGAGCCTTGACGTCATCCGCCCGGCCGCCGGGCGGGCTCCGGAGATTTGATGACCGACTCTCGACCAATACACAGCGTGGTCCTGGTTAAGCAGGTTCCCGACACGCACAACCTCAGCGGCGACGTGATGACCAAAGACGGCACCATGAACCGTGGCGCCTTGCCGGCCATCTTCAACCCCGAGGACCTCAACGCCTTGGAGATGGCGCTCGAGATCAAGGAGCGGACAGGCGGCACCGTGACCGTCCTGACGATGGGTCCGCCAAAGGCCGCGAACATCCTGCGCGACTCCCTCTACCGAGGAGCCGACAAGGTGGTCCTGTTGACCGACCGCAAGTTCGCCGGCGCAGACACACTGGCGACCTCCTACGTGCTGCAGTGCGCCATCGGCAAGCTCGGCGCCTACGACCTCGTGTTCTGCGGCCGCCAGGCCATCGACGGCGACACAGCGCAGGTCGGCCCGCAGACGGCCGAGAAGCTCGGCATCCCTCAGATCACATACGCCGAAACCATCGTCGACATCGACGCGACGCATATCACCGCCGAGCGAGCGCTCGACTCCGGCTCGGAGATCGTCCGCTGCAAGATGCCGGTGCTGCTGACGGTAGTCGGCTCCGCCAACACTCCGCGGCCGGCCTCGGTTCGCCGCCAGATGGAGCGCAAGCTCGCCGCTATCCCGAGCGAATACGCGGCCATCCGCAAAGAGTGGCCCGAGTTCGAGTCGGACGAGGCGCTCGACGCGTACCTCACTCGCCGCGACCTCAAGATCCCCGTCTGGACGGCCGAGGACATCGGCGCGACCGAGGGCAGCATCGGCCTGGCAGGCTCTCCAACGCAGGTCCACAAGATCAACTTCGTGGTCCTGGAGAGCACCGAGAGCAAGACCATCTCCCCCACCCCCGAGGCGATCGCCGCGATGGTGGCCGAGCTGATCCATGAATACATCGTCGGGTAGGCGCGAGATGGCAGAGCAGAAGAGCATCTGGGTATTCATCGAGCACACCGACGGCATCATCGCCGACGTCACCCTCGAACTGATCGGCAAGGCACGGGAGCTGGCCGAGAAGCTCGACCACGAGGTCGTGGGCCTGTTGTGCGGCCACGGCGTGGATGCGCTGGCGCAGGACGTGATCGCCCACGGCGCCGACCGGGTTCTGCTGGCCGATCACGAAGAGCTGGCCCTCTACCGGACATTGCCCTACGCCCGCGTCGCCATCGCCGAAGCCAGGGTGCGCAAGCCCGAGATCTTCCTGATCGGCGGGACACCCAACGGCCGGGACTTCGCGCCCCGGGTCGCCAGCGCCCTTCGCTGCGGCCTGACGGCAGACTGCACCGACCTTCAGATCGGCGACTATTACGTCAAGAAGACGGACACGACCTACAAGAACCTGCTCTACCAGATTCGGCCGGCCTTTGGCGGCAACCTCGTGGCCACGATCGTCAACCCGAACACGCGGCCGCAGATGGCCACGGTTCGCGAAGGCGTAATGCGCAAGCCGGCCGCGAACGCGGCTCGTACCGGCGTCGTGGAGGAGATCGTCCCGACATTCGAGCCCGAAGATCTGGTCCTCCAGGTCCTCAGCCGCCAGGTCCGCAAGTCCACACTGAACCTCAAGGACGCCCCGGTCATCGTGGCCGGCGGCGCGGGCATAACCAGCGCGGACGAATTCGCGCTTCTGCGCGAGCTGGCCAACCTGCTCGGCGGCGAGGTGGGCGCCTCGCGAGCGGCTGTGGACGCCGGCATGATCGAGCGAGCGCACCAGGTCGGCCAGACCGGCACCACGGTCCGGCCCCGCCTCTACATCGCAGCCGGCATCTCGGGAGCCATCCAGCACCGAGCCGGCATGGACCAGTCCTCCAAGATCATCGCCATCAACACCGACCCCAATGCGCCCATGTTCCAGATCGCGCATTACCGCATCGTCGGCGACGCCGGCGAGGTGTTGCCGCTGATCATCAAGACCTTGCGCGAGCGCGCCATCGATCAGCGAGAAGCCGAATGAGCGAGAACTTCTTCACCGACAACCCGGACCTCCAGTTCCGGCTCGACCAGCTCGATCTCCGCGAAGCGCTCGAGCTCAAGGAGAAGGGCTACGGCGAGGCCGAGAAGTATCCGGGCGCCCCTCGGAACTACGCCGACGCGAAGGACAACTACGAGATCATCCTCGGGGTGATGGGCGAGATCTGCGGCGAGCGCGTCGCCCCCCGAGCCGCGGAAGCGGATGAAGAAGGCGCCCATTTCGAGGATGGCGTGGTCACGTACGCCGCGCCGACGATGGACGCGATTGCGGCCTTCCGGCAGGCCGGGCTCTTCGGAGCCATGTTGCCGCGCGAGTTCGGCGGCCTGAACCTGCCCGAGTCCATCTATTCGATGCTCGTGGAGATCGTGGCCCGGGCCGAGAGCGGTCTGATGACCGTCTACGGCCTGCAGGAGATCGCATCCTGCCTCGAGGAATATGGCGACCCCGAGACCAAGGCCCGCGTCCTGCCGCGCTTCTCGCGTGGCGAGGTGTCGGGCGCGATGGTCCTGACCGAGGCCGACGCCGGGTCGGACCTGGGTTCCGTGAACACCAAAGCCACGCTCGACGAGGCCACGGGCCAGTGGCATCTCAACGGCGTCAAGCGCTTCATCACCAACGGTCTGGCGGACGTCTCCCTCGTGCTCGCCCGAAGCGAGGAGGGCTCCACAGACGCACGCGGCCTCTCGATGTTCCTCGTCGAGAAGGACGATACGGTCAAGATCCGCCGCATCGAACACAAGATGGGCATCCGTTCCTCCCCCACTTGCGAGATCCAGTACAACAACACGCCCGCCATCCTGGTCGGCAAGCGCCGCTTCGGGCTGATGCGCTACTCGATGAACCTCATGAACGGGGCGCGACTGGCGGTCGGGGCTCAGGCCCTTGGCATCGCCGAGGCCGCATACCGCGAGGCAGATCAGTACTCCAAGGAGCGCATCCAGTTCGGCAAGCCGATCCGCTCGCTGCCGGCCGTCGGCCGGCTGCTGCTCTCGATGAAGGTCGACCTGGAGGCGTCCCGCGCCCTGCTCGCCGAGACCGCTCGTTGGGTGGACCTCTGGAAGGTCTACGAGAAGGCCGCAGGCGACGGCGGGTCGGAGGTCGACCCGGCGATCCGAGCACGCCTCAAGGCCTGCCAGACCCTGGCCGAGACGCTGACCCCGATGGTGAAGTACTGCTCCACCGAGATGGGCAACCGCGTCTGCTACCAGTCGATGCAGGTCCACGGCGGCGTCGGCTACATGAAGGAGTTCAACATCGAGCGGCTCTTCCGCGATGTTCGGATCACGAACATCTACGAAGGCACGAGCCAGCTCCAGGTGGTCGCCGCCATCGGCAAGCTGCTCAACCGCTCGCTCGATCCGCTCCTCGCGGAGTGGGCCGCGGCCGAATACCCGGAAGACATGGCCGCCGAGAAAGCGACCCTGGTCGAGTTGACCGGCGTCTACCAGAAGGCCGTCGATGCGCTCAAGGCCCAACCCGACCGTGACAAGGTCGACTACTACGCCTGCGACCTGGTCGACCAGGCCGTTTGGCTGACCTGCGCCTGGCTGCTGCTCCGCGACACGAACTTCCTCGAATCGAAGAAGTCGATCGCCCGCGCCTACGTCGCCTCGATCGCGCCCCGGCTTCACGCCGCGGCCGAGGTCGTGGTCGCATCCAGCCCGGTCCCGCTGGATGCCATCCCGCTTCTGCTGGGATAGCCGGTTTCACGCAGAGTTCAGAGCGGACCCTAGGGTTGGTACAGCTCGGCTGAGGTTAGGTTCCCCGGCTCGCCACCACCAACGCCGCCGGCCACCAGAACGCGGCCGTCCGCAAGAAGCGTGGCACTGTTGGCCAGACGCCCGGTACCCATCGAGCCGGTGGGGCTCAGCTTGCCGGTTGCCGGATCGAACAGCTCGCACGTGGCGAGGTAGCCACCCGTCTTGCCGCCCGCCGGATCGTACCCTCCGATGATGAGGACACGGCCGTCGGCGAGAAGAGTCGCCTGATAGAAGCCGCGGCTCGTGTCGGCCGAGCCGGTCTGGCTGAACTTGCCCGTCTTGGGGTCGTAGATCTCAAGGGAGTAGACGGGCCCGTTGCCGTCGTTGCCCGCGGAAACGAGAACCCGCCCGTCGAGCAGCAGCGTTGAGTTGAAGGCGAATCGAACGCCAAGCATCGAGCCGGTACGGCTGAACTTGCCGGTTTTCGGGTCGTATATCTCAGCCGAACGGACGGCAGCGCTGCCCTCGTTGCCGCCTCCTGCAATCAGGACCCGACCGTCGGCCAGGAGCGTGGCGGATGCCGCATCGCGCCCCGTCGTCATCGGGCCTGTTGGGCTGAACTTGCCTGTCTTTGGGTCGTATATCTCGGCCGAAGCCAGCATCGCCGGCCCGGTCATGGTCTCTGGGATCGTATCCCGCCCGCCGGTGCCGGGATGGTAGGCCATGGCAATGGCCACAGGCGTTGCCGCGTAGTTCAACGTCGATCCACCCGCGATGAGGACGCGGCCGTCGGCCAGCAGCGTGGCTGTGTGGCCCATGCGACTCGTGATCAAGGAGCCTGTCGGGCTGAACTTGCCGGTCGCTGGGTTATACAGCTGGGCGGAGGCGAAAGTAGTCGTGTTGCTGTTGCCTCCGACGAAGAGGACGCGGCCGTCGAGGAGCCGCGTCGCGGTTCCGAAGTTGCCGTCAATGGCCGCGTTGCCTGTGCCGCTGAACGTGCCGGTCTTCGGGTCATAGAGCTCCGGGGACGTGGCGAGGTTCCCTACGACGAGAACGCGGCCGTCGAGGAGCAATATGGCCGTGCCGTTATCCGAACTTGTCATCGTGCCGGTCGGAGTGAAGCTTCCCGACGGTACAAGGGATGCCGCGGGCGCCGGCGTCTCGCTCGCTACCGGAGAGGACGGGGCGCTATCGGAAGCCGACGGACTGGTATTCGCGACCGTGCCACTCGCCCCTGGCGATGCGCTGTCTCCCGGTCCGCCGGCCGGCGGACCGCCCGTTGCCGGCCCCCTGAGTGCCAGTGCCGCGACAATCGCGATCACAGCCAACGCTCCAAGGCCGGCCAACGCCGTGCCGCCCTGGGAACGGCGCGACTCGGGCCGAATAGACAGGCCGGCTGCATCGATTCGTGCGGCGGCGAGCTCCTTGTCGACGAGACCCCGCAGGCTGTCATCCAGCTTGCGATCAGCCGGCCAGTCATTCATCTCTGAGTTCCTCTCGCAGGCGGGCTAGACCCGTCTTTAGCTGTGTCTTGATGGTGTTCTCGCTGACACCCAGGGCCGAGGCCGTCTCGCGCACGGAATAGCCCTCCAGATAGTGGAGAGCGATTGCGGCGCGAACGCGACGAGGTAGCGTTCCGAGGCTGTCGCGCAAGGCCAGCGACTGGTCGTGGCCATACTCCGCGGCGGCGACGTCGTGGACATACGGCCCAAATGACAGGAAACGGCGCATCGAGCGCACGCGGCGGACCGCCTCCCGCGCTTCGATCACAAGCAGCCAGGCGCGAAGCGATCCCCGATCGCGGAGTGTGTGGCCACGCCGGAGGGCGATCTCGAACGTGACCTGGACCACGTCCTCCGCCTCCGTCTCGTTCAAGGTGATGAGGCGGGCCGCTGCAAGGAGCACCGGGCCGTGCTCGGCGAGCATGTCGCCGATATCCAGCCGCGCGTCCTCCGCTGCCAGGGCTATCGATGCCACATGTTGCCCTCCCGTCGCTTCACCACTCTAAAGAGGGAGGCGAGTGCCGATTCGGGTGATACGACGACACGCAGTTCGCGGTGATCACATCCGGCTAGCCCACCCTGCACCGGAGGCCGCCGCGCATTGGCTGGCCCGGGTGCCTCGCTCCGCACCCGCCTCGCCGAGCGGATTCCTGCGCCCGGTCTCGAAACCGCAACGCGGCGCCGGCCCGATTGTGTAGGGACATTGATGAAGTTATCCTGCGGCCCAGTCGATGGACGCTGTCACGCTCCGCCTCGGCGTCGTCTCTCACAAAGCAACGCACGATCCCGACTCGGCTTCCCGACCGGCACCGACTGGGCAGCGGAGCGCAGCCGGAGTGCGGGTCGTTCGCGAGTAACGATCGGCAGCCGGCGGGGTTAGGGAATTCGAGATCGGTCGGTGCTGTGCAGGCCCGACCAGCGACGCGCCTGCGGCCCGCCTGGATCGCAGCCGGACAGGGAGCGATTCCGGAGTGGCAGACAACGGAGGACGACGGAACTCATGAGACTGACCAAACGATCGGCGATGCCGGCCGAGCAGGTTGCCGTGGCAGAGACCCAGGCGCTGGCCCCGGATTCGACGCCCGAGTCCGATTCGCATGGCGCGTCGGGTTCCCGGATCCAGGCCGCGGCCGTCGAGGCCCCGACCGTTGTCGCCAGGCCGCGCCCCCGGCGACTGGCCAGACCGGCAGACGACTGCGTTCGCGAAGGGCTGCTCAAGGGCAAGAAGGCCCTCGTCTTCGGCGTCGCGAACGACCATTCGATCGCCTGGGGCATCGCCAAGGGTCTCTACGACCAGGGAGCCGACGTCGGTTTCAGCTCGATGGCGTCGCTCATCAAGCGCCGCGTCCGACCGCTCGCGGCGTCCATCGGCTCGACGTTCGTCGAAGGCTGCGACGTCCGCGACGACGACGAGATCCGCAAGGTCTTCGAGCGCTGGCACGCCAAAAAAGGCGACCTCGACATCCTGGTCCACGCCGTCGCGTACGCCGAAAAAGCGGACCTAGCGGGCAGCTTCTCGGCGACCAGCCGCGACGGCTTCCATACCGCCTTCGACATCAGCGTGTACTCGCTCATCGCGATGGCACGCGAGGCTCGGGCCTACATGAAGCCCGGTTCTTCGATCATGACCATGACCTACTACGGTTCCGAGAAGGTCATGCCGCACTACAACATCATGGGCGTGGCCAAGGCCGCTCTGGAAGCCAGCACCCGTTACCTGGCCGCCGATCTGGGCCCCGATGGGATCCGTGTCAACGCCATCAGCGCGGGGCCGATCCGGACCCTCTCCGCCCACGGCATCGCGGGCTTCCGGACCATGTACGGCGCATTCAAGGACGTCGCTCCTCTGCGCTCGCACATTTCCATTGAGGACGTGGCGGGTACGGCAGTGTATCTGGCCAGCCCGCTTTCGGGCCAGACCACCGGCGAGGTCATCTACGTCGACGGTGGCTTCAACATCCTCGGCCTGCCGGTCGCCGAAGAGGAGTAGCTCGCGGGCGGGCGACCTTTGTCGGCCGCGGCCGCGGAGCCTCGTGTCGCGGCGTCAGGCGGCCCGTTGAGCCCGGAAACGGAGCCACGCGGCCAGCGCCAGCAGGGCAACCAGGGCACCTACCGAGTCGATCCCGACGTCGATTGGCGACGGGTGGCGGCCGGCCGTGAACGACTGGTGGAACTCGTCCGAGGCGGCGTAGGCGACCGTCAGTGCCAGGCTGATCGCGAGTGCGCCGCGTTGCCTCGAGTATGAGACTGCCCTCCACAGGAGCACGGCAAGGACGCCGAAGACGGCCATGTGGCCAGCCTTGCGGACGATGAAGTCCATAGCATCCGACTGGACGAAGCGCAGATTCGGCGTCGCCGACAGGGTGAAGATGAACCCGGCCCAGACGACCACCGGGGGCCACGTGAGCGCGAGCCGGATCGGCTCGGCATCCCAGAAATGCCTGCCTCGATTCGATGATCCCCCACCGGCAGCTGCCAACTCAGTCACTGCCGCCCGGCAACTCGAACCGCATCAGCCGCCACGTCGCGATCGCCAGGGTCAAGACCACAAGCACGGCCGAGAGGATCAAGGCGGTATTGGCGGAGAGACGTGCCTCTTCGACCGGCAGCTGGTATATCGCCGCCGACGCGCCAAGGGCGTACTGCCGGATCGACAGGTTGGCGATGCCGGGCAGCATGACCGAGAGAGCGCCCTCCCAGACCAGCATGTACCCGATGCCGATGACCAGCGCCCGACGCGTGAAGAGGCTCAACGCCAGGAAAAGCGAGACGTAGCAGATCGACCCCACCGCCATCGCCAGGACCTGGGCCTCGGTCGCGAGCACGCCGTCGTTTCCGGCCGGCGCGAGCACGATGAAGCCTGCGACCGCCGTGGAAGTCCCCGACAGGAGTATGGAGACGATCATCGCGGTCATGGCCTTGGCCGCGATCACGTTCCACCGCGGGACGGGCTTCGCCAGCAGGTAGACGACCGTACCTTCGTCGATCTCGGCGCCAAAGGCTCCAGACCCAAACAGGATGGCGACGAGCGGCAGCAGGATGGTCATCGAGACAACATCGAAGCTCTGTCGCGTGAAATGCTGGATGTCCGTCTGGCCGCCCAGACGGAACACCAGGGCGAGCAGCACCGGCAACGTCGCAAGCAGCACCAACAGCAACGTCCGGCGGCGACCCATCAGCTGTCGAAGGGTGATCCTCGAGATCTCGAGCATGGCCGCAATCGAGCCCAAAGGCCCCGCCCCTTTCATCGGCGCACCAGGTAGTCGAAGACGCTCTCGAGCGACTCGTCGGCCGGGGCGACCTCGAACAGGCTCACCCCCGCGGCCCGGCTGACAACGGCGATCAGCCGGCGGAAGGCCGCGAGCTGAGCCGTCTGAACGCACAGCCCGCCCGGAGTCAGCTCCACCGCGAAGACCGACCGGTCGGCCATGAGGCTGATCGCGAGCCGCCGATCGTCACTGGAGCGAATGGTGATGTTGTGGGGCCGGTCGGTCATGAGGGCTCGGATGGCGCGGAAGTCGCCCGAGGCCGCGAGTCGACCCGAGACCATGACCAGGATCTCGGTTCCGACGCGCTCGACCTCCTCGAGAATGTGCGACGAGAAGAGGATGGTCCGACCGGCCTCGGCCAGCTCGACGAGCAGATCCATCATGGCTATGCGTTGGCGCGGGTCCATGCCGTTGAAGGGCTCGTCGAGGAGCAACACCTGCGGATCGTGGACCAGCGAGCCGGCGACCTTGACCCGCTGCCGCATCCCCTTTGAGTAGGTCCCGATCGGGCGATCCATCGCGTCGTCGAGTCCAACCCGCGCGATCGCCTGGCGCGCCGCCCCGGCCGGGTCGGCCATGCCCTGCAACCGAGCGTTGAATTTGACGTAGTCCAGGCCGGTCAGGAACGGATAGACGGCCTCGCGCTCGGGAACCAGCCCGATCTGGCGGTAGACGGACGGGTCGCGGTTCGGGCTCCGGCCCAGGACCCGCACCTCGCCCGCGGACGGTGCGAGGAAGCCCGCCAGCATGTGTAGAACGGTCGTCTTGCCGGCGCCGTTGGGTCCCAGCAGGCCGGTCACGCCCGGGCCGAGGCTGAAGCTCACATCGTTGACCGCGACCACGTTGCCGTACCAGCGCGCGGCATGGTCGAGCACGATCGCGGGTGCCGATGCCGGCGGCGTCGGCGACACGGGCGGCGTCGGCACCCGCGCGGCGGCCTCAGGAGCGGGTCCGGCGGTCATGCCGGCATCCTCCGGTACCTGTAGAGCAGGACGCCGGTCGTGACCAGAATCCCGGCGATCGCGGCGGCGAGGTAGTCGCCACTGGTGAGCGATCCGCTGAATACCTGCCGATCGAGCGGTCGCCCGAAGAACCAGCTGAGCGCACCGAAGAGCGGCGTCAGGGGCGACAACAGGAAGAGCTTGTCGGCCCAGGCCCAGCCGGCCTGCTGGCCAACCGAATAGATCGCCGCCGGGATGGCTTCCATGAGCAGTATGTAGGCCACGATTCCGATCGCGGAATAGGCCCGGCGTGGCGAGAAAGACGAGATCGCGAGCGAGAGTGCGGCAAGGCTGAGCGCGATCAGGGCGCAGGCCGGGATCGACGGCAGGGCCAGGGGCAGCTCATCGCCGATCGCCTTGAAGGTGTCCGGCTTCATGAGGATGTCGCCGACGAAGAGGGCCACCATCGGCACGAGCAAGAGGATGAAAAGGGCCATTGCCAGCGAGGCAAGCCTGGCCAGGGCGTACTCGATCCGGCCCATCGCCCGGGTGAAATAGAGCGGCAGCACCTGATAGCGCTGGTCGCGGCAGACCAGCTCCGGAGCCTGGGCCACGCAGAAGAAGAAGACCAGGAAGTAGAAATCGGTGAAGTAAGTGTGGTATCCGACCAGCTGCGGCGCCTGCCCGGACGTGGCCGCCTGCTGTGCGATGACAGATGAAAACGCCAGCTGGATCACCGCCTCCAGCGCGTACAAGCCGGTCAGGATGAACGGTGCCGCCTTCGCAGTCATCGGCCGCCCGAAGCCCCAAACGCCGCGGAAGCTCTCGACGAAGAGCGACCACATGGCGTAGCCGCGGCCGTTACGGCGGCCTTCGTAGTGGCGGTAGCCGAGGTCGTAGATGCTGCCGGCCGGGGCGCCGGGGGCCTGAGCGGTTGCAGCCGTGACGGGCCTCGAGGCTCTCATTGGACGATCCCCGACGGCGGTGCGGCATCGCGGAAGAGATCCTCGAGGCGGCCTCGCTCCTGCTCAATGCGGACGAGCGACAACCCCAGGTCGGCAACGACGTCCCGGATGCCGTCGTACATCGCGTCGCTCTCGAGCGCGACCAAGACGCGCCCGCCGCTCTGCTGAACGCGCGCCCCCCCGGCGACGAGGGCGGTCGCGAGCCGGTCGGCGCCCTCCTCTACCTCGACCGCGAGCACTGGCGTCCGCCGCGTGAAGTGCGAGAGCGGCGCGGCGCTGAGCAGATGGCCGGCGTCGACGGCCAGCAGATACGTGCACACCTGCTCGATTTCGCCGAGGAGATGGGAGGCCACCACGACCGTGATCCCGAAGTCGGTCCCGGTGCGCTTGATCAGGTCGAGCATCTCGTCGCGACCGGTGGGGTCGAGGCCGTTCGTCGGCTCGTCGAGCAGGAGCACCTTGGGGTCGTGCACGAGCGCCTGCGCCAGCTTGACGCGCTGCTTCATGCCAGTGGAGTAGCCCCCGATCTGACGGTAGCGCTCCTCGTACAGCCCGACGTGGCGTAGGACCTCGGCCGTTCGCTCGCGGGCCGCGGTTCGGGGCAGGCCCGAAACCCTCGCCATGTGGGTGACGAAGTCGGTCGCGCCGACGTCTGGGGGCAGGCAGTCGTGTTCCGGCATGTAGCCGACGAACTGGCGAATGGCGCGCGTCTCCGTCACCGAGTCCATGCCCAGGACGGACGCCCGCCCTGCGGTGGGCCGGATGAGCCCGAGCAGGATCTTGAGCAGCGTGCTCTTGCCGGCACCGTTCGCCCCGACCAGGCCAATGATGCCCGGCTCAACCTGGAGGTTGAGTACATCCAGCGCCTTAACAGGGCCATAGTGCTTCGAGAGGCCGGCCGTCTCGATCAACGCCATCGCGAGGTTCCCTCCTCAGGTCGAAGGCAAATGATAGCCGGACCCTCTACGCGGATGGCAGCGCACCAGTTGGCGGGCAGCCGGCGCACGGGAGCCTCAACTAGAAGGGCTCCTCTCCGCGAACCTGAGTTCGTGTCGTCCCCCTTTGTTCAGTATTGACTGAACGTCGCGAACAGACTAGGTTGCGCGAGTCTCCGCGGGCCGCGCATGCCGCCTGGATCCGGAGACGAGTCCTGAGGTACGCGACGGTGGACGACCTTCTGCAGCGAGCGCGTGGGGCGACGGGCTCGCGCATATCCGCGGAGCGCTTCGTAGAGGAGATCGGCCTGGTCTTCGATTCCATGCACCTGCCGCGCATGGCCGGCCGGGTGTTGGGAGCCATCTTGCTCGGCCCCGCGGACGGCCCTACCGCCGGCGACCTGGCCGAAACGCTTCAGGCCAGCAAGGGCTCCATCAGCAACATGACGCAGCTGTTGATCCATTACCACTTCGTCGACCGGACCGTTCGTTCCGGCGATCGACGCGACCGCTTCGTGATCAGGTCCGGAGCATGGGCTCGGATGATGCTGTGGCGGCTCGAGCTGCTGCAGCGACTGCAGGAACTGGCCGGCGACGGCCTCGAGCTGCTCGGACCGGATGGCAACCCAGAACCCCTGCAGGAGGTCCGTGACATGTACGCGTTTCTGGAACGTGAGCTGCCCAAGCTCTTCGATCGATGGGAGGTTGAACGCCGAACGGTCCGAAAGGAGGCCTCCTGATGAAGGCCGCGATCGAAACCCACAAGCTGACCAAATGGTACGGCCGCTCACGCGGCATCATCGACGTCGATCTGACCGTGGAAGCCGGCCAGATCTTCGGCTTCCTGGGGCCCAACGGCGCTGGCAAGTCGACCACGATCCGGCTGCTGCTCGACCTGATCCGGCCGACGAGCGGCTCTGCCCGCGTCCTCGGGCTGGACATACATCGCGATCGCCTGGCCATCGACCGGCGCGTCAGCTACGTTCCGGGCGAGCTTTCGCTATACGGCGACCTGACCGGCAACCAGCTACTGACCTACCTGGGCAATCTCCAGGGCAGCGTCGACGCGGCATTTCGGGACGCGCTGATCCAACGGCTGGAGCTGGACCCATCGAAGCGGATCAAGAGCCTGTCTCGCGGAAACAAGCAGAAGGTCGGGCTCGTTGCGGCGTTCATGATCCGGCCGGAGCTGCTGATCTTCGACGAGCCCACCGCCGGTCTGGACCCGTTCATCCAGCTCGAGTTCGAGCATCTCTGCGAAGACGCTCGGGCCGAGGACAGGACCGTGTTCATCTCGTCGCACCAGCTGCCCGAGGTCGAGCACTTGTGTGACCGCGTCGGCATCATCCGTGAGGGCCGGCTGCTGGCCGTCGAGTTGATCGCGGACCTCAAGGATCGCGCCCTGAGACACCTCGAGATCGATTTCGGGAGCGATGTGCCAACCGACGGGTTCGCAAACCTACCCGGAGTTCGCGACTTGACCGTCGACGGCGGCGTCCTGCGCTGCACGGTGATGGGCAGCCTCGACTCGCTGGTCAAGACCGCGGCTCGCTACGAGGTCAAGAACCTGAGGACCATCGAGACGAGCCTGGAAGAGATCTTCCTGGCCTACTACGGCGCGGGCGACGGGACCGTCGCAGAGGGGGAGGCCGGTCATGCTGCTGCGTAACGTATTCACCAAGACGATCCGCGACCTGCGCTGGCCGACCTTCTGGGTCGCCCTCGGCATGGGGGCGATGACCGGTTACTTCTGCCTCCTCTTCCCGACCTACGCGAAGATCATCGATCTGAACTCCATCCTGGAGAAGATGGGTCCGGCGGCCAAGCTGATGGGCGCGAGCCTGGGCGACGCCAGCACCCTGATCGGCTTCCTGCACATAGAGCTCTTCTCGATGATCCTGCCAGCTTTGATGGTCGCCTTCGCGGCGGGAATGGCGAGCGGCTTCACGGCCGGGGAAGAGTCTCGCGGCACCATAGACGTGCTGCTCTCCTACCCGGTCTCGCGGCGGCGCCTGGTCCTCGAGAAGTCGCTCGCGGTCGTGTTGGGGTGCATCGTGGCCGCGGTCGTCGTCCTGGTCTTCGCCCTTGGAGGCGCCGCGTTGAGTGCCAGCCCCCTGCCTGCCGATCGACTTGCGGCCGCCCTGGTAATGGTGGTCCTGCTCGGCCTCGCTTTCGGTGCGATCGCCCTGGCTATATCGGCCGCGACCGGGAACAGGGCCGCGTCGATCGGCATTGCCGTCGCCTTGATGGTGGCCATGTACCTCGTGGACGCCCTGGCGAACATCGTCGACAGCCTCGGCGCGGTGCGCCCGATCTCGCTGTTCCGTTACTACATGGGCAACGACCCGCTTCGCAATGGCATCAGTCTTGCCGACGCGGGCGTCCTGGCTGCGGTTGCGATCGTGTTCCTGGCCCTCTCCGTCGTGCTCTTTGAGCGTCGCGACCTCGCGGCCTAGCCCCACGGTATCGGCGGAGCTGAGTGGCCGCGGCCGCCCAATCCGCGGCCGCGGCCACGATTCGCTGCTTCGGGCCGCAGATGCCGGGTGCCGCGAGGAACGGAGGGGTGCCCACCGATCCAAGCCGCGATAAAGTAGTCGCGAGCTATGTGTTCGGTCGCACACGCACATTGAGCGGGCGGACCGGCATCGAGCGCAGGGTGGGAAGATTCATGCCCGGCCAGATGGCCCAGCCGCAGGACGAAGTCAGGGGCAAACGTTCTGGCGGCGATTTCCATGCGTACATCGCCCGGAATCTCTCCGACGCGTACCGCCTCGCGGTGATGACGCTCGACGATCCGACGGAGGCTGTGGCGGTCGTCCACGACGCGGTCACGGCGATGTGGCGCTCGGCCGGCGGGTCGTCCGACCGCGACCTGGACCGGGCCCTCAGGCAGCGACTCGAGGCCGGCCTTCATTCCGCGCTCAAGGCGCAACGGTCCGGTGCGGATGCCCTCGCACTCGATCCGCTCGACGCCGCGATCGCCGGCCTGAACCCGAAGTTCCAGGTGGAGCTGGCACGTTCGTTCGGACCGTGGGAGTCCGCAGCGCCAGTCGGAGCGTCTTGGGCCTCGCTGGGCGGCGACGCCCAAGAGGCGTTCGCCGCGTTGCGCCTTCGTCTCGATGCGCCCGATGCCCCCGCGGTCAAGGCCGGCGACCCCGAGCCGGCTCTACGAGCGCTGTACGAGAGGCGCGACCCGGGCGAACCGGCGCCGCTACAGCTGCGTCTGCGGCTTCAGCAGGAGGACCGCGATGCCGAGGCCGCGTCGGAGCGGTCGGGCGAGGCTCGACCCACGGGTTGGGGCTTCGTGCTGAACACCTTCATGGCCCTGGTGGTGCTGGTGCTGGTGCTGGCCCTCGCGAGCGTCATCAACGTTCGGTCAAGCGCAGTGGTCAACGCGGATCCGACGAGCGACCCGACCAGCCCGCTGACGATATCGGCCGTGACGACGATCCAGGTCGGCATCGACAACGGGGACGTCCAGGTGGGCTCGACGCAGCGGACCCTCCTGGCCGCCTTTGCGCCGTCGGCGCAGTGGCATCTCTCGGCCCAGCAGTGTCTTGCCGACGTGTTCGGAACGATCGACTGGCGGGGCAACGCAACCTGGGGCGGCCAGCCGGCCGGCCATGCCGACTTCATCGCGGGCGACCCGTCCTCCCCGAGCGCCTATGTCGCCGGGGAAGGCTCGTACTGCGAGGTCGGCCAGCACGTCAGTCTCGACGGCGGCGCAACCTGGTCGGCCGGCTCGCTGCCCGGCGACCCCGGTTCGAGCCCGACGTGGATCGGCTTCGATCCCGCCCACGCCCACACGCTTCTCGTCTACTACCCCGGCGCCCTGTACGAGAGCTCGGATTCGGGCTCGACCTGGACGGCCTACAAATCGACGGTCGCTCCCATCGCGTTCGACTCGACCGGCCGCCTCGTGGGTTGGAGCTCGGGCAGCCTCTACCAGTCGCTCGACGAGGGTGCATCCTGGGAGGCGACCAACCCCGGCCCCACCCGGCAGCCCCTCGCAGCCGGGGCGTCCGCCGACGGCGTTCTCATCGGGACCGGCAACGGCCTGTGGTGGTATCCGCTGACATCGGCCCCGAGCGAGGTCTATTCAGGCAGCGTCTACTCCATCGCGACGCTCGCGCAGGGAGCGGTCGTGCTGGGGGCCGATGCGGCCGGTCACCCCTGGGTTGGCACCGTCGACGCCGTGCAGCCGGGGATCTCGCTGGCGACGCTTCCTCCGGACGTAGCGTCGATGCGGATCTCGGGTGGAGGCGCCGCGGTCAACGACAGCGGAGCGATCCTCGCCTTCTCGGGCTCGAGCTCGGTCATCGCCTTCGCGGCCTTCGCCCACTAGCCGGCGCGGATAGCCGGCGGCTGCGCTCCGGCCGGGGCGAAGCGGGCAGTCGCCATTCGCGGCATGACCGATCTCGCCCTGAACGCATGGATTCCCGGTCCCGAGGTCGATTCCGCACCTCGCCGGAATCCCTCACGCAACCCGGCGGCAACGCTTCTCGCTACGAAGCACAACCGGGACGCAGCCAAACCGTCACGACGCGACTACTGATTCTCGGACGGTGATGACCGATTCTTCGTCCAGGCACGGCAGCCACCGATCGAATCGTGGTCGGCAGGTTTGGACCGGGCTGGAAAAGGAGGACCACGATGGCCGCCGCGCCAGGGACCGAAATGAAGCGAACCCTGACGATGACCGGGTTGACGATCAACGCCATGGCGCTCATCGCGCCGGGTGCGTTTCTGTGGACGACGTTTCAAGCACAGGTCGTCCAGCAGAATGGCGGAGCGACCACCGCATTCGACATGGTCCCCGGGGTGTTGTTCGTTCTCGTGCTGGCATTCTTGACCGCGTTCTCATACGCGGAGCTGGCTAACATATTCCCGGAAGCCGGCGCGGGTTCTTCGTACTACTTCGCCGAGGCCGCGTTCCTCCAGCGCGAGGAGGCGATCCACTACAAGTTCGCGAGACTCGCGAAGTTCATCGTCGGCTGGGTGTCGCACCTCTACTACTGGATCTATCCGGGCATCATGGTCGCCTTCACCGCGACCCTGCTCGTCTACATCCTCGGGTTGTTCGGCATCGCCCTCAATGCGCCGCTGGAGATCGCAGCTGCCGTCGTCTTCTCGGGGCTCGTCGGCTTCATCGCCTACCGGGGCATTAACGGTTCCACGATGACGGCCATCGTGATCAACGCCATACAGCTCACCGCACTCGTCGGTTTCTCCGTCCTGGCGATCGCCTTCCGATTGACCCACCCCGATCTCGCCTACGCTCACTCGGGCGTCGGTTCGGTGGTGCTGCCCCACAACCTGACCAACGTGCTCTTCCAGGGCACCATCGCCATCCTGCTCCTGGTCGGTTTCGAGTCCGTGACGGCCCTCGGTGGCGAGGCCATCAACCCCAAGCGTGACGTCCGGCGCGCGGTCCTTCTGTCGCTGGCGATCCAAGGTGCCGTGGCCTACGTTCTCGAGTACGTCGCGGCCAACTTCCTCGTCAACAGCAGCGTGACCGCCACCGACGCGACCGGCGCAACCGTCTCCGGATACGGTGCCGCGGCCGCCTCGGCGGCGCCGATCGGCGACATGGTCAGGTTCATCGGCGACAAGATGCTCGGCGGCACGGGCTTCGCCCTCGCGATCATCCTCGCCGCCACAGTCCTCGTTGCCCTGATCGGGACCACCCTGGCCTGCTTGAACACCGGGGTTCGCATCACCTACGTCATGGGTCGCGACAAGGAAGTCCCGGGAATCCTGGGCATGCTCCACTTCCGCCACGCCACCCCGCACTACGGCGTGATCGCCCTCGCGGTTGTCTCGGCCGTGCTCGGCGGTTACGCGGTCCTCTCCGCGGACAACCTGCTCCAGATCACGCTCGCCAGCAACACCGGGACGTTCCTGGTCTACGGGATGACCAACGCAATCGTGCTGTTCGCGTTCGGCGGTGTACGCAAGAGGAATCTCGTGAAGCACGTGATCATCCCGGTGGCCGGACTGGTCGCAAACATCGGCATGCTCGTGGGCGTCGTGTTCATGAGCGTCTCCTCCGGGGGGTCGACGCAGAGTGACACCGTCATCGCCCTCGCCATCGTCGGCGTATGGATCGTCATCGGGGCGGTGTGGCTCGTCGTCAATTCGGCCGCCACCAAGACCAGCCTGCTGGTCAAACCTCAGGTGATGAGCCCGGAACGCTGACCCCAAACCTGCCATCAATCGAGACCGCGCCGTCGGTGAGGCTCCAGCCGCGGCGCGGTCTCACCACGTAACGAGGCAGAGATGCCCATTGCCCGGTCAGCGCTCGGTGCTGACATCATCTGCAAGCCGTGACCACACCCCTCGCCGTCGAATACGCGGGCCTGACCGTGATCGGCCACGTCCGCGACCGCAACGAGGATCGGCTCGGCTGGGTCGCGTTGGACGGCGATCCACCGTTCGTCACGCCACCCGAGGAGCACACCCTCACACCATCGGCGGCCACCTCCGGCCTTGGGATGGTCTTCGCCGTCGCCGACGGGCTGGGTTCATACGGCGGCGGCGACATCGCTGCCGGCATGGCGGTGGAGGCGAGCCTAGGCCAGGCCCAGCGCAATCTCGCCAACGGCGGACGCATCTCGGGCACCTTGCGGGACGCGTTCAACAGAGCCAACCAGTCGATCCTCGACGCCGCCATTGCGGGCCGCGGGGGCCGCAAGATGCAATCCACTCTAAGCGCCCTGGTCATCACTCCCGGTGAGGCCCACCTCGGCCACGTTGGCGACAGCCGCGTCTACCGCCGCCGCGAAGGCGAGCTGGAGCTGCTGACCACGGACCACAGCCAGGTCATGGAGCTGCTGCGGCTGCACCTCATCACGCCCGAGCAGGCGATCGAGCACCCGGCCCGATACGCGCTGACGCGATCGGTTGGAGGCGACATCACCGTCCGGACCGACGTGCGGAGCGAGCGGCTCGAGCCCGACGATACGTTCCTGCTCTGCTCCGACGGGCTATGGAGCAACGTCACCTCCAGCGAGATCGCCGAGGCCCTGACACGGGCGCCGGAAGAAGCATGCCGGCGGCTCGTCGACCTCGCCCTCGAGCGTGGCGGCGACGATAATGCGACAGCCATGGCTATCCGCGTTCGCGAGGCCGGGCAGCGGCCCGAGGCGCCGCAGGGATGGCGGAGGTTGTTCGCGTGACCACGACCGACGTGCAGCCGGGCGCGAAACTCGACCAGTTCACGATCGTGCGGGCGATCGGCCACGGCGCCTACAGCGACGTCTACCTGGCCGAGGATCCCACCGGGCGCCGGGTGGTGCTCAAGTGCCCCCACGAGTCGATCATGGGCGACGTCTCGACATTCGATCGGTTCCGTCGAGAGCTCGAGATTTCGCGCCACCTGGAGCACCCCGGCATCCAGCGCCCGATCGAGTTCACGACCGATCGAAGCCGGCCGTACATGGTCATGGAGTACGTCGACGGCGAGACGCTCCGATCGCTGCTCTCGCGCGAGAAGAAGCTGTCGGTCGATCAGGCGGTGGACTTCGGGCAGCAGCTCGCGGGGGCGATGGGATATGCGCATTCGCAGGGTGTCATCCATCGCGACCTGAAGCCCGAGAACGTGCTCGTGACTCCGGAAGGCAGGCTCGTCGTCACCGACTTCGGCGTGGCCTTCATGGCGGGAGCGCGAAGGCTGACCTGGCGGTGGTTCTCAACCGCGCTCGGCACCCCGGACTACATGTCCCCCGAGCAGGTCCAGGGCAAGCGCGGCGATGCCAGAACGGACGTCTACGCCATCGGGGTCATGCTCTACGAGATGCTCGCGGGTCGCGTTCCTTGGGAGGGCGACAACGCGCTGTCGGTCATGAGCCAGCACATCAGCGCGCCGGTTCCCCCGCTCCACGAAATCAACAAGGACGTCCCGCCGCCGATCGACGGGATCGTGCGCAAGTGCCTGCGGAAGTCGCCCGACGAACGCTACGAGGACGCGGCTTCGCTGCAGTCGGATCTCGAGCACTGGCGCGATCTGCCCCTCTCACAGTTCATCTTCGGCGATGAGGTCGCGATCGCTCCCCAATCGTCGGATCTGCGGCTGATCCTCCTCGTCTTCGGGGTGAGCGCCGCCTTTCTGACGGCCAGCATCTTCCTCATCGTGCTCGTATATGTCATCGGCCATGCCCACTGATAGCCGCGCCGGCGCCCCAGGACCGCGCGGGAGGAACAACATGCCTCACAAGACCGGACGCTCGCTCAACGGGGACTCTGGCTCGGATGCGCAACGCAGCGGCGCAACCCACAAGGGAGCCGGCCTCAGCCCGGCTGAGACGGCATCGAGCGACGTCGATCGCCGGGCCACCGAGCGAATCCTGGCTGCGGTGCGCGAGGCCGGGGTCCAGCAGATCGAGCTGCAGTTCGCCGACGTGACCGGGGCGGTCAAGACCGTTGCCGTGCCGGCGCGCCGAATTGCCGCCGTCCTGGCCGAGGGCGAGTGGTTCGACGGTTCGGCGATCGAGGGGCTGGCCCGCGAGGTCGAGTCGGACATGTACCTGCGTCCCGACCCGACCACTTTCTCGATCATGGAGCCCTCGGGCGTGACGTGCGCCCGCCTGATCTGCGAGGTCGTGACGCCAAGCGGCGAGCCCTACCCGGGTGACGGTCGCGGCACGCTGCGCTCGCTCCTGGACAGCGCCGAGTCCGCAGGGCTGGGCTATCTGGTGGCGCCGGAGATCGAGTTCTTCCTCTTCCCGGCCGACGTGATCGGGCCTCTGGCCGACGACACGAGCACCTACTTCGAGCGCACCCGGGGTCGTTCTCGCAGGGTCGAGCTGGAGATCGTCGCCGGTCTGGAGGCCATGGGCATCCACATCGAATCGAGCCACCACGAAGTGGCGAGCGGCCAGTTCGAGCTGGACCTGCCCCTACTGCCGGCCCTCGTCGCGGCCGACACCGTGACCACGCTCAAGCCGGCGGTCAAGGAGCTGGCGCGTGATCGCGAGATGCAGGCCTCGTTCATGCCGAAGCCGCTGTCCGACGCCGCGGGTTCTGGCATGCACACCCATCAGGTCCTCGTGGACCGGACCGGCCGCAGCGTCTTCGACGACGCGAGCGATCCGTACGGGCTCTCGGCGATAGCGAAGTCGTTCCTGGCGGGCCAGCTCGAGCATGCTCCGGGCATGAGCGCGCTGGTGGCGCCGGTCGTGAACTCCTACAAGCGCCTCGTCCCAGGGTACGAGGCCCCTGTTGCGGGGAGCTGGGGCCGGCACAGCCGAGGGGCGCTGATTCGCGTTCCGACGCCGGTGCAAAGCGACTCATCCGGTGAGGTCTTCTGCACGCGGCTCGAGCTCCGCCTGCCCGACCCGAGCTGCAATCCATATCTGGCCTTCACCGCCATGCTCGCCGCCGGCCTCGACGGCCTCGATAGAGGTCTCGAGCTCGGGCCTCCGCTCGAGGAGCTCGAGCACGGGTTCGGCGGCAGCGCCCACAGCGTCACCAAGCCGCTCCCCGCGTCGCTGGGGGAAGCGCTCGCCGCTCTCGAGGACGACGACGTGATCACGGCCGCGCTGGGCAGCGAGCTGATGGAGCTCTTCCACTCGGCCAAGACGCTCGAGTGGGAAGCCTACCGGCGCCAGGTCACGCAATGGGAGCGCGACACATATTTCCAGCGCTGCTGAGCCGTCCCGGGAACGGTGCCACTCGGCGACCGATCCGGCTGGCGAGCCGCAGGCAACCGTTCCGCTACCCAGGTCGGGCGCCGCGGATCCACGGCTCGCGCTAAGCTAGTGGCGAGGGGCTCATCGGCTTTCGGCCAATACGGAGGCATAGGTGCGCGTCTCGATCGGGATCGACCTCGGGTCGTCCAGGGTGAAGCTCCTCGCGCTCGACGAGGCAGGTGAGTCGCTTGGCGTGACGATGGCCTCGTATTCGACCGAGTCGCGGCGCGCCGGCTATGCCGAGCAGAATCCGGACCGCTGGTGGGACGCGTTGCGCCTGGCGATGTCGGAGCTGCTGGCACGACCTGCGCTTCGCGGCGCGAGCGTCGAGGCCATCGGCATGACCGGACAGATGCACGGCGCCGTCTTCCTCGACGCCGGCGGAACCGCCATCAGGCCCGCCCTGATGTGGTCCGACGCGCGGGCCGAGGCCGAGACGGCCGAGATCGAGAAGCGGATCCCACGAGCCGAGCTCGTTGCGCGCACCGGCAATCGTTCCAACGTCAGCTTCACGGCCCCGAAGATCATGTGGGTCGCGAACCACGAGCCGGAGGTCATGGCCCGGACGCGCTGGATCGTCCAGCCCAAGGACGCGCTGCGCGCCCGCCTCACCGGCGAGATCGCCGGCGACGTCTCGGATGCGTCGGCTACGCTCCTCTTCGACCTTGCGGCGCGGAGCTGGTCGGACGAGATCTGCCGGCGGCTCGAGATCGATCGCGACCGGCTTCCACCGCTCTCTGAGTCGGAGATGCCGGCTGGCGGCCTGCGCGAGGACGCGGCGCGCGCGCTCGGGCTTCCGGGCGGGATCGCAGTAGCCATCGGCGGGGCCGACGCACCGGCCGCGGCGCTCGGTCTGGGTCTCGCGCGAGAAGCGGACGCAGATGGAACCGTCCTCATCTCGCTCGGGACGGGTGGCCAGGTCCTCGCCCCTGTTGCGGAGCCAAAGGTTGACCCGGACGGCCGGGTCCACGGCCTGTGCCACGTGGTTCCCGGTCAGTGGTGCGTCATGGCCGCGATCCTTTCGGCCGCGGCATCGCTCGACTGGGCCGTGCGGCTGCTCCACCCCGACGACCCGAACGGCGCCCGCGAGCTTCTGGCCGCCGCCGCAAAGGTGCCGGCCGGCAGCGATGGGCTGCTGTTCCTGCCATATCTCCGCGGCGAGCGCACGCCCCATTTCGACCCTTCGGCTCGGGGCGCGCTGGTCGGGCTGCGGATCGGCCACGGTCAGGCGGAGGTGACCCGGGCAGTTCTCGAGGGAGTGGCCTACGCCCTGGCCGAGGGCCTCGACCTGATGCGAGGCCTGGGTCTCGATCCGAAGGCCGGCGTGGTCGCCGGCGGCGGCGTGAACCGGCTGTGGCAGCAGATCATCGCCGACGTCCTGAACATGCCGGTCGCGCTCGGCGCCACCGAACACGCGTCGGCCCGCGGCGCCGCGCTCCTCGGCGCGGTCGCGGCGGGGATTGCGCCGTCCACGACCAAGTCGACGTGGCCGCTTCCCGGCGATACACGGGTCATGGAGCCAGACCCGGCTCACGCGAGCATGTACGCCGAGCGATCGGCCACCTACCGCGAGCTATACGGCCGGCTGCCGCGCTTCTGAGCCCGGTGCCAGCGGCACGATCGGCCACGTCTCAGTCGCGTTTGCCGCCTGCCCCAAACGACAGACCGGCTACCAGCGCTGGTGCACCAGCGCCTTGATGCGCTCCTCGTACATGGCCCGGATCCGATCGAGCGTTGCCGGCGGGATTGCCGCCAGATCCGCCGCCGCAGCATTGCCCTCGGCCTGCTCCGGCGATTTCGCGCCAGGGATGGCGGCCGTGACCCCGTCGAACATGAGGACCCAGCGCAGGGCCATCTGGGCCATGGTTGCGCCGGCCGGCACGAGGCCGCGCAGTTCCTCGACGAAGGCCAGACCCGCCTCGTAGTCCACGCCGGCGAAGGTTTCGCCCACGTCGAAAGCCTCGCCGTGGCGGTTGTACGACCTGTGGTCTGATGGGTCGAAGGCGGTCTGCCTGCTCATCTTGCCGGTGAGCAGCCCGGACGCCATCGGGACTCTGGCGAGGACGCCGACGTCGCGACGCTTGGCCTCGGCCAGGAATCGGTCGGCCGGTCGCTGGCGGAGCATGTTGAAGATGATCTGGACCGAGGCCACCCCTGGAAACTCGATGGCCTTGAGCCCTTCCTCGACCTTCTCGACGCTTACTCCGTAGTTGGCGATCGCCCCGGCGGCCACCAGGTCGTCCAGGGCGGCGAATGTCTCCGGTTGGTAGTAGATGGGAGTGGGGAGACAGTGGAGCTGGACCAGGTCCAGGCGATCCATCTTCAGGTTGTCCCGGCTTCGATCGACCCAAGCACGAAATGACTCGGGCGTGTACTGGGCCATGTCGAGGGGCGCGCGGCGGCCCATCTTCGTGGCAACGAAGAAGCGCTCTCCGCTTCGTTCCGCCAGGAACCGGCCGATGAGCTGCTCGCTGTGGCCGTCGCCATAGACGTCGGCGGTGTCGATCAGGGTCACGCCAGCGTCGGCGGCCGCGTGGAGCGCGCGAAGGCTCTGCGCATCGTCAACGTTCCCCCAATCGGCCCCGATCGCCCACGCACCGAATCCGATCGCACTCACGTCTCGACCGGTCTTGCCCAGCCTCCGGTACTGCACAGATGCACTCCTCTCCAAGGGCGGATCGACCGCGCCAGGTACGAGCCCCGGTCGATAACAGTAGCCGGCGCGCCGCGGAAACGGGAGGGCGGTCCGGCGGGCGAGATCAGACTCGGGGCAGTCAGGCCCGTCCCACCGCCAGCTCGATGAAGCGGCACAGGGCGTTGGCGAGCTGCATCTGGCGTGGTGTGCGGGCCCTGACACGGATGAGCGCAGGGCTGGCCACGACGGCCGCAAGGCACAACGCCCGCGACGTGGCCACGTTGAGCCGGTTGAGGCTGTAGAGGAACTCCATTCCGCGCGGCGCATCCTCCGGGGTCGAGGTAGCCATCGAGTAGATCGAGACCGGCGCTTCCTGGCCCTGGAACTTGTCGACGGTGCCGACCCGCGCTGCGGGCAGGGCGCGGGCGATCTCGGCGACCTGGGCGTTGTATGGCGCAACGACCAGAATGTCGTCGCGTGTGAGCCGCCGCCTCCGGCCATCGCGACCTGTCCACGTCCCGGCTTCATCGAGAAGGTCGCTGATGAGTCCCGCAACGACGGCCGCCTCCTCGGGCGACGAGTTCCGGTTGCCTTCGTGGACGACGGGCACGAACCGCACGCCCGTCCCGGTGAGCCGACCTGGCCCCTCGAGATCCTGACGCGCAAGCCATTCCTCGGACGCTAGACGGCCCTCGTAGAACGCCTCGGAGGTGAAACGGCACAGGTCAGGGTGGAGACGTCTGGTCCGCTCGAGGAACAGGCCGCGGTCCGCCGGCATCGTCGATTCCTTGCCGAGCACGTGTCCGAGTGCGGAGGCTTCGGCGCCCGGCGGATGCGTCCCCTGGAGCGGCTGGTCGAGCTGCTGCGGGTCGCCCAGCAGCACGATGTTGCGCCCCGCCCCGGAGGCGGCGACGGCGTTTGCGAGCGAGAGCTGCCCGGCCTCGTCCACCACGAGCACGTCGACGGCCGAGAAGAACTCGGGTCGCGACCACAGCCAGCCCGTGCCGCCGACGACGTCGATCTCGCCGGCCTCGAGCGCTTCGAGGAGGGAGACGTAGTTCCCGTACGGCGCGGCGGCATCCGAGGCGCACTCACCGGCCCGGTCCGTCTTCTGCCCGATTCGGACTTCCACGCCGTGTTCGGCCGCGCGCTTCGCGACCGAGTCGAGCAGATTGCCGATGACCCGATGGCTGTTCGCCGTGACGCCGACCTTGCGCCCGAGTCGAACCAGCTCGACCACAACCTCCGCGCCGAGATATGTCTTCCCCGATCCGGGCGGCCCCTGGACCGCCAGGCAGCCGCCGTCCATCCGGGGCGCCAGACGTTTCGCCGCTTCGAGCGCCGTCTCGCCCGGCCGGCGCAGCGGCTCGCCGTCTCCGATTCCGGGCGGACGTCTCATCAGCAACTCGCGCGCCGCGGCGAACTCGCCCGCGCCCTCAATGCCGTGGTCGGCGACCCATTCGCCGATGCGTAACAGGCTCTCCTTGAGCGGCTTCGAGTCCACGTAGTCGAACGGGACGAGGGACGTGGGGTGCCGACCGTCCGTCTTCGGCCCGCGCCGCAGGTCGAGGGTGCCCGCGGCCCCGTCCATCTCCACGACGCTCCCGGGCGAGCGGCCCGTGGCCGGATCGAAGACGTCGGTCCCGACCGCGATGGCGTGCTCCTGCTCGGGGAAGCGGTAGCGGTACACCACGGAGCGGGCCGACTCCCCCACCCTGCCGACGAGTTCGAGCCGTCCGATCGGCTCACGCTCGGCGACGCGCTCCTCGTCCGTGAGATCGTTCATGAGGTAGAAGTAGCGCCACCAGAACGACTTCTCCTCGCGCCGGTGCCAGCTCAGGAGCTGGGCCAGCAGCCAGCGCCCCGCTTGCACCGGCGTCCTGGCCGACGGCTCGGCGGGCACCCCCGCGCATAACCGATCGGCCACCTCTGCGACGCGGGCCAGCCTCTCCGAGAGGGCCTCGCTCGGCTCCGAGGCGGAGGGAGCCGGCCGCGGCAGCGGCTCGCCAAGGTTCTCCGCAAGCTCGAGGCGCCGCTCTTCCAGCCAGTCGCGCAACCGCCAGTTCGAGACGCAGTCGTCGCGGTTGTACCGCTCGATGCTCTGCAGCGTCTCGTCGGTCTCGGGCGATCGAGCGACCGCCGAACCAGTGTCGGCCTCCGCGAGCCAGCCCTCGAAGGCGACGATGCTCGACCCGGCGTCGCGCAGGTTCTCGTCGCGCGTCAGTCCGTACAACGGCTCGATCTTCTTTATGGAATAGCTCTCGACCGAGGCGCGCAACCCCTGGCGGACCGCCCGGAAGAGGTCGACGAAGACGTCGCCCCGCAATAGCCGATCGACCGCTTCTTCGCGGGTGGCATGGCGGCCCATCAGCCTTCCGGCCGCCGTCGGCTCGTACGGGGCGTAGTGGTAGATGTGGATCGCCGGGTCCTTCGCGAGCCGGTCCATCATCAGATCGATCGTCGCCTCGAAGGCCCGTTTCTCCGCTTCGGGGGTGACCTGCCCCTCCTCGTCGACCGCCCAGAAGGTATGGAAGGTCGGTCCGCCGTCGGCCGCCGCGAGTCCGGGTTCGAGGATGCCGAAGAGATAGTCCACGCCGTCGTCGAGCGCGAACGGGTCGCCTTCGATATCGAAGAAGATGTCGCCAAGCCGCGGTTCGGGCAGGCTCGTTAGTCCCCGGTTTGGCTCGATCGTGCCGTCGGGAAGCTTCCCCGGCGGCAGCAGCTCGTACAGGATCTCGTGGGCATCTTCGCCGCGGACCTGGAGCGCGGCCTGGTGCCTGGCCTTGGCCAGGGACTCGCCGCCAACCCCGTCGAGTGGCTCCGAGAGCGGCAGGTTCAAAGTCGCGAGCCGGCGGCGGGTGGGGGTCCCGGCTTCCTTGAGCGCGCGCCGGAGTCGAGACGGCGCGTTGGCCACGAGCGATAGGTCGTCGTCCGCACGCCGCTTCGCCGTGCAGACGAGTTGCCAGCGGCAGACGTCGCAGTGCTCTACGGGCTCCGGGTAGGTGCCGGTGGGCGGGTACGCGGCCGACTCGAACCCGCCGTCCGCGTCCACTCGCGCCTCGAAGGCGGCCTTGACCGTGCGGTAGTAGGCCATGTAGTCCGCCACGCGGTGGCGCTCGATCGCCCGGGCGCTGCCCCCGAGCGCTACGTGCATCCACTCAGGCTCGAGGCCCTGGATCCGCGTCAGCTGCTCGACGTAGCTACAGATCTGGAGCAGCGCCGAGGCCTTGACGTGGCGGGCCAGCTTGGTGTCGACGACTTCGTAGCTCCACTCCCCGAGAGCGCTCGGCCGGTCCACGCGGAGCAGGAAATCCGCCAGTCCAAGCCACCGGCCGTCGAAGAACGTGGCCTGGTAGATGGCGTCGTCGCCGCGCCGGATTGCCTCCTCGGTGGCGGCGGCGGCTCCTCGCAGCAGTTCGAGACGTTGCGACCCAGGGGCGTCGTGATCTCCGGGATCGATGCGCGTGACCCGGCGGCCGCCGTCCTCCAGCGAGGCCAGGTAGCGAGCCTCGTGCTCGAGCCCTCGCCTGGCGATCAAGTCGATCTCCGGGTCGAGCCTGACCGGCCGATCGACCAGCCCGGCCATCGCCGCGAGCTCCAGACCCACCATATGCTCGCACGCGAGGAAGCCGACCAGATCCGTCGCGGCGAGAACGGGTCGGCCATCGATGAGTTGCATCGACGCCACGTTAGCGCCCCACAGTGTCACCTCGCCTGGCACGCCTGCATCTCGCCGCCCGGAGGTCGCCTCCTGCGCCCCCCTGGTCTCCCCTGCGTTTGCGACCGTTCACGGCACCGCGCCCCGATCTGTGGCACGCTCATCACCTAATCCCGCGATCAGGTCATGTGCCCGTGACCGAGCCCGTCTCGACTCGACCTTCATACCGCGCCCTCTTTGACGTTCCCTCTCTCGGGCGTGTCCTGCTTGCCATGCAGATCGCGCGTATCGCCCAGTCGATGATCGGGATCGTCATGATCCTGTTCGCGCTACAGCGGTACAACGACCCGTCGCTTGCCGGCCTCGTGGCGTTTGCCAGCATCTTCCCCGGCCTGGTCATCAGCCCAATCGCCGGGGCCTTGCTCGACCGCCATGGACGGGTGCGGCTGATCATCGTGGACTACCTGGTCGGGATGGTCGCGCTCGCCGTCGTGGCCACGCTGTCGCTGACCAGCCACCTGTCCGCCGGGCTTCTGGTCCTTGTCGTGAGCCTGGCGTCGCTGACCGGCCCGCTCAGCAGCTCAGGCCTCCGCAGCCTGTTCCCGCTGCTCGTTCCCGAGCCCCTCTGGGAGAGGGTCAATGCCGTGGACTCCAACGGCTGGGTTCTGGCCACGGTGGTGGGGGCGCCGCTGGGAGCGGTCGTGGCGCAGCTCGTCGGATTCGAGGTGGCAATGATCGGGATCGCCGCGGCTTATGGCGCGTCGGCTTTGATCATGGTCGGTTCGCCGGACCCGCGCACCGATGTGGCCTCTACCGGGAACCTCATGCGCGACGCCTGGCTCGGCCTCGTGTACACGTGGAACAACCGGACGCTGCGCAGCCTGGCCATTTCGCTGTCGACGATGAACCTGGCCGGGGGAATGATCGAGATCGTGGTGCCGGTGCTGATCCTCAGGCATCTCGGCATGGGCCAGGAAGTCGTGGGCTACATGTTCGGGCTGATGGGAGCGTTCGGCGTGGTGTCGGCGTTCCTCTCGGGCCGCCTCAAGACCGAAGGTCAGGAACGCCGGCTGATCCTGATACCGGCGGCCGGCTTCACTATGGCCACCGCCCTCCTGCTGTGGCCCGGCAGCCTGCTCCCGATCGCCGCCTCGATGGCTCTGGGCGGGTTGTTCAACGGGCCAATGGACATCGCCATGTTCACGCTCCGCCAGCGCAAGACGGACCCAGCCTGGATGGGGAGAGCGTTCACCGTCTCGATGAACCTCAACTTCTCCGGCTTCCCGATCGGGGCCGCCCTGACCGGCGTCATGGTTTCGATCTGGCCCGTCGAGGTCGCGATCGCCTTCGGGGTTGCCATGAATGCGCTTGGCGCCGTCCTGGGTTACGTGCTGATCCCGCGGGGCGACGAGGATCTCGCTGGCACCGAACTCTCGAGCCTCGAGGCTCGCGCCGCCGACTGAAACCGCACCGCCGGCACGAGAGAAAGGGCCCTCGGTCCTCCGAGGGCCCTTTCCGTTACCACGTCACTGGGTCAGTGACCGGCCTCAGCTACGAGGCAGGCTGCTCCTCTGGCTGTTCGGCGCCGAGGCCGGCCGCCCCACGCGCCCGGACCTTGGCGTCGTCCACCAGCGAGTAGACGACCGGCACCACGATCAGCGTCAGGAAGGTGGAGGTGAACAACCCGCCGATCACGACCGTGGCCAGCTCCGAGGCGATGATCTCGCCCTGGGAGAGGCCCAGGCCCAGCGGGATCAGGGCCAGGATCGTGGCGATGGCCGTCATCAGAATCGGCCGGACTCGCGTCCGCCCGCCCTGCATCAGCGCCTCGTACATCGGCAAGCCGCGCCGCCGGTGTTGCTCGACGAGGTCGAGCAGGACGATGGCGTTCGTGACGACGATGCCTATCAACATCAAGAAGCCGATGAGGGCGCTGATGCCGATCGGTCGCTGTGTGAGGAAGAGCGCCGGGAAGGCGCCGATGGTAGCCAGCGGCAGGCTGAACATGATGACCAGCGGGTCGATCAGCGAGTTGAAGACCAGCACCATGACGAGATACACGAGCAGGATCGCTACTGCCATCGAGACGAACAGGCCGGTGAAGGCGCTGTTCATCTCCGCGGTCACGCCGGAGAGGGTGACGGTCACCCCGGAGAACTTGCCGGCGGCCTGAAGCTTGTCGATCTGCTTCTGGATCTCACCCGAAACGCCGCCTGTGTCCTGGCTGGTCGTGTCGGCGCTGATCGTTGCGGCCGGCGACTGGTCGACCCGGCTTATGCGAGCCTGCGTGTCGACCTGGGTCACCGTGGCGATCAGGCCGAGCGGCACCTTGTAAGTGCCGACGGGCATCTGCTGGAGGGCCTGAAGCGAATCGAGCTTGGAGTCGAGCTGGAGGTAGACGTCAGCGGGCACGCCGTTGAGGATGACCGTCCCTGCTCTTGCCCCGACCAGGGCATTCTGGACCTCGCCCTGGACCCCGACCGTCGTCGTCCCGTCGAGGATCGCCTTGGTCGGATCGACGTCGATCTGGAATTCGGGCGCCTGGGTGGCCAGGTCGCTCTTGACGTTGATGAGGTCCGGCAGGGTCTTGAGGGACGCGATCAAGGCCGTGGAGGCGTTCTGGACGTCCGTCGGGTTCGACCCGCTGACGACAACGCTGATCCCACTCCCACCGCCGAATGAGCTCTGCTGGGCGACCTGTATCTGCCACGAGTCGACCTGCGTCTTGTTCAGCGCGTCTGCCAGTTTCTTCTGTTCTGCGTTCAGATCGACGCTGCTGTCGAGCCGCACGACGATCGTGGCGCTGTTGGACGCGCCGCCGGTGAAGGCCGCCGAGAGTGCGGATAGGCCGGTGCCGGCCGTGTCGCCGGGCACTGTCGTCTCGATGAGGTTGATTTCCGAGTACGTGCGAAGTTCGGCCTCCACTGCCTGGGCCACCTTCAGAACCGTGGCCGATGGAGTCCCGGAGGGCGGCGCAACGCTGATCTGGAGGTACTTCTGAGAACCGGTATCGAGGAACTGCGTCGGGATATGGGGGACGAGCAGCCCGGCGCCCACGACCAGCAGTGCGGACACGCCGATGACACTCCACCGGCTGCGTCGGTTGTGGAGAGCAGCCCTCAGCAGAGGCGTGTAGATCCGCTGGACAAAGCTGTCGTGATGCTGGACGCCCTCGTCGGGGTTCAGCTTGATGCGGTCGATGAAGAGCGTGGCCATCACCGGGACGACGGTCAGGGCGCACAGCAGCGAGGCCAGCAGCGCGAAGGTCACCGTCAACGCGAACGGCAGGAAGAACTGGCTCACGATCCCGCCGACGAAGCCTATCGGCAGGAACACCGCGACAGTCGTAAGCGTGGAGCTGGTGATTGCACTCGCCACCTCGCGCGTGCCAGAGATGACCGCCTCACGCATTGGATCGCCACGGCCGCGGTGGCGGTAGATGTTCTCCAGGACGACGATGGCGTCGTCCACTACCCTGCCGACGGCCACCGCCAATCCGCCCAGAGTCATGATGTTGATCGTGACTCCTGCCACGAGCATGAGAACCAGAGCGCTCATGATCGAGACCGGGATGCTGACCGCGGCGACGAGGGTCGAGCGCAGGCTCATCAGGAAGATGAAGATCGTGATGATCGCGAAGAGCGCGCCCAGCAGGCCCTCACGGACCAGGCTGTCGCGAGACTCGATGATGAACTTCGAGTAGTCCTGGACGGTGACCAGCTCGAAGGCGCCCGTCTGAGACTGCAGTTCGGCGAGCTTGCTCTGGACGGCCTGGACGACGTCGACCGTGTTGGCACCCGATGTCTTCGAGATGTCGAGGACCAGCGACGGCGCAGCAGGCTGCTTGCTGGGATCGCTGTTGAGCTCCGCGTACCCGCTGGCGTAGATCGGAACCAGCTGGACGGTGCCCAAGTCCCCCAGGGTGATGGCCGTGGGCAACACGTCGGTAGAGCCTGCCGGCGGCGTCTTCGATGCCACAGCGAGGGAGAGGATGTCGTTCTCGGTCTTGAGCAGAAGCTGATGCTGGGCCGAGACGGGGATATTGATCGTGGTCCCGTTGGCCGTCGTCGTCGGAAGCGAGCCCGCCGGGAGAACGAGATTGTTGGCAGCGAGAGTGCTCGAGATCTGGCTGATCGAGACGTGGTTCGCGGCCAGCTTGGCCGGATCGAGCTGGACTATGAGCCGTTCCTGGCTGGAGCCGCTCAGATCGACCTTGCTGACGCCCCCGATGCTTTCGAGCGACGGAACGATCGAGGACTGCGCCAGCGCATCGAGCTGCGCCGCCGTCGTGCTGCCCTTCGCCTGTATGGCCACGGTGAGCGGCGGCAGGGCGTTGATGTCGAACGACTCCACATTGGACGTCGAGCTCAGGCCAAGCGCCTTGACGTTGGCGTCGATCGTCGCCGTGGTCGCCTTGACGTCGGTCCCGTAGTCGAAGGAAGACACGACGATCGAGAGGCTGTTCACCGAGCTCGAGTCGATGTGCTGAAGCTGCGGAACGCTGCCGACCGAGCGCTCGATCGGTTCGGTCACGGCCACCGCCACGTCTTGTGCGCTGGCACCCGGAACCGACGTGATGACCACCACGAATGGGAACTGGATCTCGGGCAGCAGTTCCTGCTTCAGTGAGGCCCAGGCGAAGACGCCGCCGAGCAGCATGGCCACCGTGATGAGGACGGTAACGCTGCGCTTGCTGACGGCTAGCTGTGTCAGTCGGATCACGAGCTGCTCCTTGACTCCGGGCTGTTTCGTGGCGATGTCGGTATTCGGTACGCCGATCGGCGTTCAGGTGCCGGCGGGCTGGCATACCGATTGCGTGGCCGAGGCCGTTCGCGTTGGGGCCGGTTCAGGAAAGTTGGCTGGCCCCTCCGCTGATCACGACTCTGGTCGTGGGCCGGACGTTCACACCATGCTCGCCTTGGCTCGTTCCAAGACGATGTTCACCAATCGGGCCATCTCGACTAGCTCTTCGTCGTTCAGGACGCCGAGGAACCGGCGCATCATCTCGAGGCGCATCCCCGAAATCTCATCGATGAGGCCCCGGCCGGCGTCTGTCAGATGGCAATCGACGACTCGACGGTCGTCGAGGCGATGCCGCCGCTCCACGAGGCCGTGCCGCTCGACTCGTTCGACTGCACCGCTGACGGTCGGCAGTCCCACGCCGAGCCACTCCGCGATGCGGCTCATCGGCGACGGACCGTGCTTGCTGAGCAGGAACAGCAGGCGCATCTGGCCAAAGGTGAGCTCCTGCTCGACCCAGGCTGGCAACTCCGAGGCGTTGGGGTCCCACATGCCGACGAGGGCGTCGATTACGGCCTCGATCTCGAGTTGCCTGGTGGATACTTCGCTCATCAGCGAACAGTCTTACATATAGCTAACTACTTCGCATCGTCCGAGCGAATGAGTCCCGCCGACCGGGCCGATCCTGTCGGACGGCCAGCCTCGTAGTGCTTGTGTCTTCCACGCCCGAGGAGCGCGTAGGACGGGGCGCGCAGCCTACCCACGGTCTGCGCCGCCATCCCGCCTGACGAACGTACTTCACGGACCTATCGGCTCGCTGCTAACTTTGCCAATGACGGTTTGCAGAGGAGGGCGGCGGTGATCAGGTGGGGGAAGCCAGAGGGTCCAATCCAGTGGACGACTTTGGGCAATGCGCCGTATCCAGGGCCAGACGATCCGTGCTCGGGCTTTCTTCTGCAGGCCGGCGGCGCCAATGTGCTGGTCGACGTCGGCGGCGGAGTGCTCGGTCCGCTTCAGCGCTACATCCGGTTGGAGGACCTGCACGCGGTCTGGATCAGCCATCTCCACGCCGACCACTTCGCCGACATGCCGCTTCTCTACTACGCCTTCGCCTTTGCCGAGACGCCGATGCGCAAGATCCCGATCCTGGGTCCGGTCGGCTGGGCGGCACGGGTCGAGGAGTTCGTCAAGAGCTCGGTCGACCACCACATGAGCAACTACTTCCAGGTGGTTGAGCTCAAGGACCGCGGCGTCGCCGAGATCGGCGACCTCAAGATCCAGGCCCGAGCCGTGGAGCACGCTGTACCCGCCTTCGGCCTGACAGCCCGATACGGCGATAGACGGCTCGCCTACACCGGCGACAGCGGCCCCTGCGACAACCTGGTCGCCCTGGCCAAGGGAGCCCGCGTCCTGGTCGCGGAATGCTTCGCCACGGAGATCGAGATTCCGTCGGTACACCTCACGCCGGAGGACGCCGGGCTCGTCGCCACCCACGCCGGCGTCGGCAGGCTGGTGCTAACGCATCTGGGTCAGGGCCTGGGCGAGGAAGAGGCGATCGAGCGAGCGTCGTCGACCTTCAACGGCCCGATCGAGGTGACCAAGCCGGGGGCGCTTGCGGAGTCGTGACCAGCGGGGCGGAGAGGCGGGCGCGGGGCGGCGCCAGGCTGGGCGCGGGCGCGCGGAGTGCAGGCGCGGCGTCGCCCGCCACTTCCCTCGACTAAACCCCTCGCCGATACGGCGTGTCGAGGACCACGAAATCCTTGCGCCCGACCAGAGCGGCCCGGATGCGATGCACGTTCGAGTTGTACAGGACCCGATCCCACCAGTGGCGGGGCAGATGCTCGGGCAGGAGCACGACCGTGAGGCGGCCCGGATCCTCCGCCTGCGATACCTCCAGATACCGCACGAACGGCCGCACCAACGCTCGGTAGGGGGACTCCACCAGCACCACCCGAACGCCCGGCAGCTGCTTCTCGACACGCTCGCGGAAGTGCTCGCCCTCGGCCGGATCCAGCGTGACGTGGACCAGCTGGACCTCTTCGCCCATCGTCTCGCCTACCTTCACCGCCTGCACGACCGCCCGGCTCATGGCCTGAGCGGCAACAACCACTCTCTGGCGGCGATGGGGCGGCCCGAAGACGATGTCGGGTTGAACGTCGAGGCCCAGCCCCTCCGCATCGTACTCGTGCTTGATGAAGAGCATCAGCAGGACCAGGATCGGGACCACGATGATGATCATCCAGACGCCCTGGGCGAACTTCGAGAAGCCGATGACCACAACCACGATGGCCGTCACCACGGCGCCCACGCCGTTGATCAGGGCACTCCGACGCCAGCCCGCGCCGCGCTCGGAGAACCAGTGTCGAACCATGCCCGACTGAGACAGGGTGAACGAGGTAAAGACTCCGATGGCGTACAGACCGATCAAGGCATCGGCGGATCCGTTGTAGATGATGACCAGGAAGATCGACACCAGCGCAAGGGCAACGATGCCGGAATTGAAGGCGAGCCGCTCGCCGCGCAGGGAGAATTGGCGGGGGAAGAAGCCATCGCGGGCCAGGATCGAAGAGAGGCGCGGGAAGTCCGCGAAGCTCGTCTGGGCAGCAAGGACAAGGATTCCCATTGTGGACATCGACAGGACGTAGTAGAGCGGCGAGCCATTGCCGAAGACCGTCCGACCGATCTGCGACAGTACGGTCTCGCCGGAAGCGTTCAGGCCTGCCGGATGTGCGCCGACGTTGACGGCGAGGTAGCTGGTACCGAGGAACATGATTCCGAGCAGGGTGGCCATCATGATCATCGTCTGCTGGGCGTTCTTCCACTCGACCGGCTTGAATGCCGGAACGCCGTTGGCCACGGCCTCGGTACCTGTCATGGCCGAGCAACCGTCCGCGAAGGCCCTGCAGACCAGAAACAGGCCGAGACCTGCCATCGGAATGCCGCTCAGTTTCTCGACGTGGTCGACCTGCGGCAGCTGACCAGTCACCGAACGGAGCACTCCGAGCGTGATCATCAGCAGCATCGTGCCGATGAAGATGTATGTGGGGCTGGCGAACAGAGTGCCGCTCTCCCGCAGGCCGCGCAGGTTCACGACCATGACCAGCAAGATCGACGCGGCGATGAGTGACACCTTCACGGGCTCAAGCGCGGGGAAGGCCGAGTAGAGCGCCTGCACGCCAGAAGAAACGCTCACGGCGACCGTCAGGACGTAGTCCGTAAGCAGAGAGCCAGCGGCGACCAGACCGGCCAGCACGCCCAGGTTGGCGTGGGCGACGATGTAGCTGCCTCCGCCGTTCGGATAGGCCCGAATCGTTTGCCGATAGCTGAAGGTCACGATGACCAGCAGGGTCACGACGATCAGCGAGAGCGGTATGACGTATTTGAATGAGTCCTGCCCGGCAACGGCCAGCGTGAGCATCATTGCCCCGGTCCCGTAGGCCACCGACGACATCACGTCAGAGGAGAAGACCGGCAGCGCCTTCCACTTGGGCAGGCGCTCGGTCAGATCGGCGGCAGATGAAAGCGGGCGGCCGAAGAGCAAGGCTCGCAGCGTCGCCATCCGGCGCTGATACCCGGTGCGCGGCGCCTGGGCCTCCAGTTTGGCCTCGAGGACGCCGGGGCCTAGATATCGGAAATATCGGGCGTGCGGCCGGTCAACCACTACCCGGCGGTCGCCAAGCTTTCGGCCCTGCAGAGGCCGTTGGTCAGCCATTTGAGGCGGTGTCCCTCGTGATTGCGATGTCCACCTTACCGCCTGGACGCACGACCGTCGGCAGAATGAGCACGCCGGTGCTGTCGGCAAGCTGGTACGCGCGCCACAGCAGCCCCGGCCATGACGTGAAGCCCGAGAGCACGACTCGCGTGGCCAGCCCGGCGGAGACGAGAGCCACGGCCGCCTCTAGATCGGCGAGTCCCGGCTCGAGCTCGTTGAGATCCGGCGCGGCGCCGGCGGCCATCTCAGCGTCGAGACGCTCGAGCACCTCAGGCGCGGCCGATTCGATCGGCGAGTGCGCGGTCGACACCTTCGAAACGGCGGCTTCACCGGCGGCCGTCTCTGGCCCTGTGAGTGGCACGGTCTCCGACGCATCGGCGTCGTCCGGAGCCACCCAGGGATCGATCCGGGCCCCAACTCGAACCAGGTGGAGCACGCTGTCGGCGAATGTCACCACTTCACCCTACGCACGTCCCCACGAGGAAATGCCGGTTTCACGGCCACGGAGCGCTCAACAACCGCTCAACAGGGTGGGCCGGAACTGGTCACGCGAGGGTGCGGCGGGACTACGATCGCATCGATGGCAATTACGCGAACGGGCAGTTGGAAGCCCGGCGTGGTACGCGGTGGGCTGGTGGCGGTATCGATAGCCGGCGCCCTGATCCCCGCCACCCTGGCGATCGCCCTGCTGGCGGATCTGGGAGTCACCCACGCTGCCCCCGTGTATCTCCTGGCGGTCGTCGCAGTCGGCATGCGCTGGGGAACGATCCCGGCGGTCGTGACGTCGGTGGCAGCTTTCCTCTCTTTCGACTTCCTCTTCGTGCAGCCGCTTTACGCCTTCACGATCAACAGCCCTGAAGAGTGGCTCAATCTGCTGCTCCTCCTTGCCGTCGCAGTCGCGATCGGCCGGTTGGTGGCGGTCCAGGCCGAGCACGCGGAGGCCGTGGCTCAACGGGCACGCGAGGCGCAGGCTCTCTTCGGCATCAGCCGGGCCCTCGCCGAGACGCGCACGGTCGAGGAAGCTGCACCGATAGTGCTAGAACGGCTCGCCGCCGCCGCGGCAATGGACCGTATCTGGTTCGGGTTGGGGCCGACGCCGGCCGAGGAGCGAACCATCGCCGACACGGCGCCGGGAGAACCACTTCCGGTGCCGGCCTGGCAGGTGGTGCTGCAGCGCTCCCCAGGGGATGAGCCGGCTCGCTGGGTCCGGATGCACGTCGCGACGACCGTGATCCGGCGCAAGGCAAGTCGCGCCGTGGTCCACCGCGTCCGCGTCGAGGCGTCGGGCGAGGCGCTCGGTTCAGTGTGGGCGCTGAGAGCCCGTGGCGAGCGCGAACCGGACAGGGCAGAGACGCGCATCCTCTCGGCGGCGGCGGACCAGCTCAGTCAGGCGATCGTGCGCGATCGGATCGCGCTGGAGCGTACCAACGCCGAAATCGCGCGTCGCAGTGAAGCGCTGAAGACGGCTCTGCTCGACTCGGTTTCGCACGACCTTCGGACGCCGCTCGCGACGATCCGGGCCGCCGCCGGCAGCATGCTCGACGAGTCGGTGACATGGACCGCGCAGGACCAGCGCGAGGCCTTCCAGGCGATCGACTCCGAGGCGGAGCGAATGGGCCGGCTGGTCCGCAACCTGCTCGATCTCAGCCGAATCGAAGGCGGCGCACTCAGGCCAGAGCTCGAGCCGCTGGATCTCGACGACGTGATACCGGCAGTGGCCAGGCGAGCCGGATCGAGCGGCGCAAAGCACGTCGCGGTGGAGTTGCCGGAGTCGCTGCCGCCGGTCCTGGCCGACCAGCTCTACCTCAGCCAGGTCCTGGCCAACCTGCTGGAGAACGCCATCCGACACGGCGGCGCAACCATTCGCGTCGGGGCGTCGGTGCGAACAGACGGCTTGGTCGAGATCACGGTCGAGGACGATGGACCGGGCGTTCCGAGCGCCTCGATGCCGCATCTGTTCGAGAAGTTCTACCAGGCTGGGCCTCAGGGCGAGGGCAAGCGCCGCGGCATGGGGATCGGCATGACCGTAGTCGAGGGCCTGACCAGGGCGATGGGCGGCGAGGTCGCCGCCAGCCAGAGCGAGCTGGGCGGTCTGCGCGTCGACGTGCGCCTCAACCCGGCACCCATCCCCGGCTACCTGACCGGAGCGGATGGCTCTGACCCTGGCGCCCCGGCCGCCGCCGTCGCGCCTCCCAACACGCCAGATCGATGACTGGCCCCGCCCTGCTCATAGTCGAGGACGAGGCGCCCGCCCGACGTGCCCTGGCCGACTACCTCGAACACCGCGGCTACGAGATCCATCAGGCGGGGACGGCGCAGGAGGCGATGCGCCAGTGGGATGCCCACCGGGCCGACGTCGTCCTGCTGGACCTGGGACTGCCCGACCTCGACGGCGTGGACGTCGTGCGGCGGATCCGGCGCGAGGCCACCACCCCGATCATCATCCTCTCCGCCCGCGGCGACGAGCGCGACAAGATCGCCGGCCTGGAGGCCGGCGCCGACGACTACCTGACCAAGCCGTTCGCGACCGACGAGTTGAACGCCCGAATCAGGGCCGTCCTTCGAAGGGCCGGCGGTGCCAACGCCGACGCCAGCGGACGGCTGCGGCTGGGTCCGATCGAGCTCGACCCGGTCAAACGCGAGGTTCACGTTGGCGGACAGATCGTCCGGCTCACGCCCCGAGAGTACGAGCTGCTCAAGGTCATGCTGTCCAACCAGGGCCGCGTCCTGACCAAGGCCCGGTTGCTCCGCGCGGTCTGGGGCCTGGCCTACGCCGACGAAAGCGCCTACCTACACGTTTACGTGAATCGGCTGCGCCGCAAGCTGTCCGCCGCTGCGCCCGACGCCCAACTCGACGGCCTCATCGAGACGGAGCCCGGGATCGGCTACCGCATCGCCGACAACGACGTTCTTTCGGAGATTCGCGGCGCCTAGCAGCCGAACCCGCCGCCTCCGCCGCCTCCGCCGCCCGGGCTCGAGGCCGGCACGTTGTCGAGGCTGTGTGCGACTACGTTCCGGATCGTTGTCACCGACGCGGAGGTCAGGACGTTGTTCTTTGCGCCGCTGGTCGACGGATCCAGGACGACGCTCTTGAGGTTACCGGTGGTGATGTGTTCTGCCAGCCCCACCCAGGACGAGATCACCGACGGATCGAGTGGCAGGTTGGTCCAGAAAGCAGTGCCGAGATCGCTTATCAACGACGGGATGCGCGGCAGGATGGTGCAGGGATCCAGCGTGCTCCTGAGCGACTGCAGGACCAGCTGCTGGCGCTTCATCCGGTCGTAGTCGGTGGAGAACTCGCGGGTGCGGGCGTAGGCGAGAGCTTGATGGCCGTCCATGTGCTGGATGCCCGGCTCGAAGTCCAGGCTGATATCGCCGGTTCCCTCGGGTACGGCGTACCCGCCGTGGACGGCGGCGCAGTAGCCGTAACGGTTCTCCGGCGTGCCCTTGGGACCGCACGGATGGTCCACTACCCGAGTGGGAACGTTGATGGTCACTCCGCCGAGGTCGTCGACGAGCTTCACGAAACCCATCAGGTTGACCTGGGCGGTGCCGTCGACGTGGAGGCCTGTCAGGGTTCCGATGGCCTGTTCGAGGGCGGTGATGCCGCGCATGTAGTCGTTGGCCGGCGATCGTGTCTGGTAGTAGGGGAAGTTGCCGGGATGGACCTGCGCCGCCTCCTGCCACAGGTTCTCGAGCATGTAGGACCAGGTGTACGGCGGACAGCCGTACGTGATCTGGGCGTTGCTGATGTTCGGGTAGTGCTCGGCCGTTCCCTTCGGCAGCGGGACGCAGTAGGTATTGCGGGGGATGCCGTACATGGCCGCCTGGCCGGTCTTGATGTTGACGTGGAGCAGGATCATCGTGTCCGGCCGCAGGCCCACGTTTCGACTCCCACCTGCCCCCGCGTCGACGCCGATCAGCAGCACGTTGAGCTGCCCGTCGGAGGCCCAGTCGGCGGAGTTGGTGGTCGTCTGGTAGGACGGAATGCTGGCTGGATCGAGGGTGGCGACCGATCCGGACGGCGCTGTGGACGCCGACCCGGAACCCGAAGACGACGGGCTGTGGATGACGTTGGGATCGCCCGAGGCGTCGGCGGGGTCGATCGAGGGCATCGCGTACGTCTCGCCGGGCGACATGGCCGATACCCAGCACGGCGTTAGCGCGGTCCAGCACGAGAGGTCGCCCTGCCAGTTCATGACCACCGAGCCGAGCCCGGCATGGACGAGGACTGTGGACGAGACGATCACCGCTATGCCGGCGTTGGCCAGCCACTTGCGCGACGGAACCCGGGCGGTGGCAACGGCCGCGGTGGTGGTTCGACCGCGCCTCTGCGGGGAGACCGGACGAGCCAGCGTATACGCGTCGACGACTGCCCATAGGTGGTAGACGAGCGCCGCCACGTCGAGTATCAGCAGACTGGTCAGCCATTGCTGGTCGAAGGCCGCGTTGAAGATCGAATGCCGGTCGACGAGGATGACGAGCAGGAAGGCACCGATCACGGCCAGCGCTGGGATGGCGACGATCGCCCCGCGGCGCCGGTTGCCCGCCGCTGCCTGACCCCAGCCGGGGAACAGGAACGACAGAACGGCGGCTCCGACGGGCCGCCGGAAGGCGGCGCCGATGCGTCCGACGATGGAACGGAACTGCATTCTGTCGAAGTCTCCCTACACGGCCAGGGACGGCCGGCCGACCAAGACGCCCCTCTCCAGGCCGATATTCTGCACCAAATGGCACCCCGGACGGGTGGCACTGCCCTGGTCGACCGATCCGGCGCTCGGACGCGGGATCCTCGGCCTTGCTAGAACGGAGCCGTGGTCCGGGTCTTGAGCCGTCCCCCGACCGACCCGTAGAGCACGAACCACGACGCGATGCCGCCGGCGATCGCCACTCCCCCGGCGGCCGCGAAGAATGCACTCGGTCCGATCGAGCCGTACGCCACGCCACCGAGAACGGAGCCGAGGACGGCCCCGAGGCCGGACGTCGAGGCCATCACCAGGACCTGCCCGGTCGCCTGAAGCCGCTCCGGGAGCAGCCGAGGAACGATCAGGACGCGAGCTGCGGTGAGCGCGCCGAAGCTGACGCCCGTCATGAGGCGGGTCGCGTTGATCGCAATCGCCGTCGGCAGAATCCCCCACGAACATATGCAAGCGCCGTAGAGGGCAAGCGAGATCGCGAATAACCAGCGGAGCCCGAGCCGCCGGCCGATCCAGCCCGCGGCAACGAGCCCCGGGATCTCGGTCAACGACGAGAGCGCGAACGACAGCGCCACGTCCGAGGGCTGGCCACCCAGCTCGACGATGCGGATGCCGATGAAGGCCAGCCCGGCCTGCATCCCCGCAAACGCGAGCGCGAAAACAACGAGGACTATCCACAGCCGCGGCTGGACGGCAAAGGCTCGACCGATCGATCCGAGACGGCCCGACGTCTCGCCCGCGGTCAACTCAGACGCGGCGCCAGAGCGCGCGCACACGAACCGGGCAGTGCGGTCGCGGACCCGGCCCACGAGCAAGAATAGCGCGCCGGCCCAGACGAGGAAGACCCAGGGTGCCATGCCATATCCGGCCCAGCTGTACAGAAAACCCACCAGGGTCAGGGCGACCGTGTAGGAGAGACTCGCATGGGCGCGGAGGGCGCCGTACTGGCGTTCCGGTGCGGGGAGCTCCACGACGGCCAACGCATCGCTCAGCCCCAGGAACAGGCTGGCATAGATGGTGAAGCTGACGACCATGGCCACGATCGCGACGAGCGGCAGGTCTAGCAGAAGGCCCCCGGCAGAGCCCGCGGCGATGAGGAGCCCGATCCGGAAAGCGCGCGTTCGGCCCAGCACCATGTCCGCAACGTGACCCCACGCGGGCACCACCACCGTCGTCAGGAGGGCCGCCAGCGCGAGGGCGAGTCCGATGGTCGCGGGCGCGAGACCACGTTCTTTGAGAATGACGGGCACGAACGGGGCGATCGACGCCGTCGAGCAGCCGACGCCGATGTAGATCGCCCGCAGCGTCCAGGGTGTGGATTCGCGGCTGCGGTCGGGGCCCTCGGCGGCGTCGGCACGAAGCTCAGCGGCCTCGCGGGTCGTCCCGGCCTCGTCTCGACGGCCGCTCAGACTGGTCGTCCCATGACCCAAGTATGACGGAGCGGCGGCGGACGGCGGCCACTACGGCGGTGCACACGTTTAGACCGCGTTTAGCGCCCCGGGGCCCGGAATGGCGGTCGCCTCTTGGAGTTGGCCGCAATCCTTGAGCCATGGAGAGCGACGAAGCCACCCGAGCCGGGACCACCGACTCCGAGGAAACCCGACGCCGGCTGGCCTCGGAAGTGGCCGAGATCGAGAGCGCGATGGCGCTCGTGGATTCGGGCTCTGCGTCGCGGATTACCCTGACCGGCCTGAGGTTCGGCGAGGAGCTGGCGCGGCGTTTCCGGGCTGACGCCACCTCGAAGGGTCTGCTTCTCGAGCCAATCCTGTGGCCCGAAGACGCGGGCTGCGATCTGATCGTACGGAGGATCGATGAGTAGCGGAGTCACCCCGGCCCGAGTCCTGCTGATAGAGGACGACGAGCCGCTGGCTACGATCGTAGCCAAGCACCTGAAGGCTCGCGGCCACGACGCCCGGGTCGCGGGATCGGCCGAGGAGGCGACAGAGATGATCCGCGCCGGCTACCGGCCGACGATCGTGCTACTCGACATCAACCTGCCGGGCGAATCGGGTTGGAACTTCCTCCGCTCCGGGGGACTCGACCCGGCGGGCAAGCCGCCGGTCTTCGTCGTCAGCGCAACGGCGGTCCCGCAGACCCGCCTCCGCGAGTTCGACTGTGCGGGCTACCTACCCAAGCCGTTTGCCGTTTCGACTCTCATAGAAATCGTGGAACGCCACCACAGCGAGGCGGACGGAGACGAAACCCCACCTCAGGGAGGATTCGATGCTTTTTGATTTGTCGATGGTCGCCCTGATGGCAGCCTGCCTGCTGTTCTTCATGGGCCTGATCTGGCTCTGCGACAGGCTCGCCCGATGAACGCGCAGGACGTGCTGGGCGGCGTGATCGTCCTCTTTCTCGGCGTCTACCTGCTCTTCACCCTCCTGCGAGCGGAGAGGTTCTAGATGATCCCCTCGCTTCCCGGCCTTCTGCAGGCCGTCAGCCTGTTCGCCGTCGCGATCCTGTTGGCCCGCCCGCTGGGCGGCTACATTCGGGCGGTCATGGAAGGCGAGCGCGTCTTCCTCTCGCCGATCCTTCGTCCGATCGAGGTCGGCATCTACAAGGTCCTCCGCGTCGACGAGACCAAAGAGCAGCGCTGGAGCGCATACGCGGTCTCGGTCATCGTCTTCTCGTTCGTCGCCATCCTGGCCCTGTACCTGCAGCAGCGGCTCCAGACTTACCTGCCGCTCAATCAGACCGGCGCGTCGGGAGTTGGCAACGTCGCCCCCGACCTCGCATACAACACCGCCGTCAGTTTCGACACCAACACGAACTGGCAGAACTACCTGGGCGAGACCACGATGACGTACCTGAGCCAGATGGCCGGGCTCGCCGTCCGCAACTTCGTCTCGGCCGCGACCGGCATCGCCATCGCCATCGCCCTAACGCGCGGCCTGGTCCGCAAGTCCTCGCCGACGATCGGCAACTTCTGGGTGGACCTCACCCGCAGCACGCTCTACATCCTGCTGCCGATCGCCTTCGTCGGGGCGCTGTTCCTGGTCTCGCAGGGCGTGATCCAGACCTTCGCCAGCTCGATCGACATCCACACCCTAGGCGGTGGCACGCAGACGATCCCGCTCGGACCTGTTGCCTCGCAAGAGGTCATCAAGGAGCTGGGCACCAACGGCGGCGGCTTCTTCAACGCCAACTCGGCCCATCCCTTCGAGAATCCGACCGGGTTCACGAACTGGTTCGAGATGCTGCTCATCCTGATCATTCCGTTCGCCCTGACGAACACCTTCGGTCGCATGGCCGGCAACGTCCGACAGGGCTGGGCCCTTCTGGCAGTCATGGTCGTCGTCCTGTCGGCAGGCTCGCTGGTTGCGATGTCGAGCGAGGAGCGCTCTAACCCGTCCATCCCGGCCGCCGTCGCACAGAACATCGACCAGTCGGCTGGGAACATGGAGGGCAAGGAGACCCGCTTCGGGGCCGACACCAGCGGCCTTTTCGCGACCGTCACGACGGGCACGAGCACCGGCGCGGTAAACGCCATGCACGACAGCTTCCTGCCGATCGGCGGCCTGGTCCCTCTCTTCAACATCGAGCTCGGAGAGATCACCCCAGGCGGCGACGGAGCCGGGCTGTACGGCATCCTCGTCTTCGCCATCATCGCGGTCTTCATAGCCGGTCTGATGGTTGGTCGGACTCCGGAGTTCCTGGGCAAGAAGATCGAGGCCTACGAGATGAAGATGGCCATGCTCGTGGTCCTCTTCCTGGCCTTCAGCATTCTCTTCTTCACGGCGGTAGCGACCGCGACGACGGCAGGCAAAGCCGGGCCGCTGAACGGCGGCCCCCACGGCTTCAGTGAGATCCTCTATGCCTTCTCCAGCCAAACCGGCAACAACGGCTCCGCCTTTGCCGGACTCACGGGTAACACCCTCTTCTACAACCTGACCGGCGCCTTCGCGATGATGCTGGGGCGCTACGCGATGATCGTGCCGATCCTTGCGATCGCGGGCTCAATGGCCGGTAAACGCCGCGTCGCGGCGTCGCTGGGCACGTTCCCAACGACCGGACCGATATGGGTCGGGCTGCTGATCGGCGTGATCATCATCGTCGGCGCCCTTACTTTCTTCCCCGCGCTGGCACTCGGTCCGATCGCCGACCAGCTGCTCAACAACGCCGGGAGGCTCTTCTGATGGCCTTCTCAACCCTGGGCAGCGCGCTGCCCAGATTCGCACCCAGGATCGTAGCCGGCGGCTTCCGCCGCAAGGTCCTCGCCCTTTCCGTGATCGACACCGCACGCGGCAGTCGCCGCTTAGCCCGCGAAGACCGCCAGGCTCAGGCCAGTGGCAGCCCCAGAAACCGCGGCATTTTCGATCCCAAGCTTCTGCGCGGGGCCCTCGGACCCGCGGTACGGAAGATGGACCCGCGCCAGCTCGCCAGGAACCCGGTCATGTTCGTGGTCGAGGTCACTGCCGCGCTCGTGACGCTGGTCCTGATCTCCGACTTCCTCGGCCTGAGCAAGGCCGCCCCGGGCGAGGTCGGCCGTTCCACTGGCTTCGAGCTCCAGATCGGAATCTGGCTGTGGTTCACGGTCTACTTCGCCACCTACGCCGAGGCGCTGGCGGAGGCACGTGGCAAGGCCCAGGCCGCCACACTTCGCAAGACCCGCTCCGAGACGCTGGCCCACCGCCGGTGCGACGACGGCACCTTCGAAGACGTCGGCTCCTCCGCGCTCCGAGCCGGCGACATGATCGTTGTCCGCGAAGGGGAGACGATCCCCGGCGACGGCGACGTCGTCGAGGGCGTGGCCTACGTCAACGAAGCGGTGATCACCGGCGAGTCTGCGCCCGTCCTCAAGGAGCCGGGAACGGACATCCGGAGCAGCGTGACCGGCGGCACCACGCTCACCAGCGACACGCTCACGATCTGCATCACCGCCAACCCCGGCGAGACCTTCCTCGATCGGATGATCGCGCTGGTCGAAGGCGCGAAGCGACAGCGCACGCCCAACGAGATCGCGCTCTCGATCCTGCTCTCAGGCCTGACCATCGTCTTCCTGCTGGCGACGGCGACCCTGCGACCATTCGGCCTGTATGCCGGCACGCAGCTCGGAATCGTGGTCCTGGTCGCGCTCCTCGTCTGCCTGATCCCGACGACGATCGGCGGTCTCCTCTCCGCCATCGGTATCGCCGGAATGGACCGCGTCGCCCGCTTCAACGTTCTGGCCATGAGCGGCCGGGCCGTCGAGGCGGCTGGCGACGTCGACGTGATCCTCCTCGACAAGACGGGCACGATCACGTTCGGCAATCGGCTGGCGTCGCGAATCGTGGCCCTGCCGGGCGTGGCCGAACGCGCGGCCCTCGATGCCGCGCTGCTGACATCGCTCCAAGACGAGACGCCTGAGGGCCGATCGATCGTGGAGCTGGCGCACGAGCGCCTCGCGGAGATCGCCCCGGATGGACCCGGCGCAAAGGCAGCCACTTCCCCGACGCCGGAGATCGCCACGGTCGTCCCCTTCAGCGCCGAGTCGCGGACGAGCGGCGTGATCCTCGCCGACGGCACCGTCGTCCTCAAGGGCGCCGTGGACGCGATCGTGGCAGCCCTCGACACGGAGGCCCCGCCGGAACTCAAGACGCTCTCCGACGAGATCTCCTCGCTCGGCGCCACTCCGCTGGCGATCCGCCGGAACGGAACCCCGCTCGGCGTCATCGAGCTCAAGGACACCGTCAAGCCCGGCCTCAAGGCGCGCTTCGACGAGCTGCGCCGGATGGGCATCCGCACCGTGATGGTCACCGGCGATAACCCGCTGACTGCAAAGACGATCGCCGCCGAAGCGGGCGTGGACGACTTCATGGCGCAGGCCAAGCCGGAAGACAAGATCGCCCGCATCCGCTCGGAGCAGGCCGACGGCCACCTCGTGGCGATGACCGGCGACGGCACCAATGACGCCCCGGCCGTGGCTCAGGCCGACGTGGGACTCGCAATGAACAGCGGCACGTCCGCCTGCAAGGAAGCGGCCAACATGGTCGATCTCGACTCCGACCCGACCAAGCTGATAGAGGTCATCGCGATCGGCAAGCAGCTGCTCATCACCCGTGGCGCGATCACGACCTTCTCGATCGCCAACGACGTGGCCAAGTACTTCGCCATCCTGCCCGCGATGTTCGTGGTGGCCTACCCGCAGCTCAACTCGCTCAACGTCATGGGTCTTTCCAATCCGCAGAGCGCAATCCTCTCGGCGGTGATCTTCAACGCCTTGATCATCATCGCCCTCGTGCCGCTGTCTCTCCGGGGCGTCGCCTATCGCGCCGCCCCGGCGGCCGAGCTGCTGCGGCGAAACCTGCTCATCTACGGCGTCGGTGGAATCTTCGCCCCGTTCATCGGAATCAAGGCGATCGACCTCCTCGTCACTGCCATTCACCTGGCCTAGGAGTCCACGATGCGAAGCTTCCTCAAAACCCAGCTCTGGCCGGCGGTGGCGATCCTGCTGGCGTTCACGGTGATCACCGGTTTCGTCTATCCGGTCGCGGTGACAGCGGTCGCCCAGGCCGTCTTCCCGAGCCAGGCAAACGGCTCCCAGATCGTCGTCGACGGGCAGACCATCGGCTCGAGCCTGATCGGCCAGGCCTTCGACGCCCCCAAGTACTTCTCCGGCCGGCCTTCCGCCGCCGGGGCGGGCTACGACCCGACCAGCTCGAGCGGATCGAACCTGTCTTCGACGTCCAAGGCGCTGATCGACCAGATCACCCAGCGAGTCGACGCGCTGCGCAAGGCAAATGGCAACGCCCCCATCCCGGTCGACCTCGTGACGGCATCGGCTTCGGGGCTCGACCCGGACATCAGCCCGGCCGCGGCGGAATACCAGGTGCCCCGCGTTGCCAAGGCACGAGGAATGACCGAGGATGCGGTTCGAGCCGTGGTGGCCAGGCATACTTCGCAGCCGTTCCTCGGGTTCATCGGCTCGGCCAGCGTCCACGTGCTCGAGCTGAACCTGGATCTCGATGGGTTGCTGAAATGACGACCGAACCGGCGGACCCAAGCCGCCCTACCGGCGACCAGATGCTCGCCCGGCTCCAGGCGGAGCAGAAGCCCGAGCGCGGCCGATTGCGCATATACATGGGCATGGCTCCGGGCGTCGGCAAGACCTACAAGATGCTCGAGGAGGCGCACCGCCGCCACGACCGCGGAACCGACGTCGTGGTGGGTTTCGTGGAGACGTACGGCCGGCGCAACACGGCAGCGCTGCTCGACGGCCTCGAGATCGTGCCGCGCCGCCGTGTCGAGTACCGTGGCGTGGCCGTTGAGGAGATGGACGCGGACGCGATAATCGCCCGCCATCCCGCCGTTGCTCTGGTCGACGAGCTCGCCCACAACAACGTTCCGGGCTCTGCCAACGGGAAGCGCTGGCAGGACGCGGAGCTGATCCGCGACGCCGGCATCGAGGTCATCAGCACCTGCAACGTCCAGCACGTGGAGTCGATCGCGGATGCGGTCGAGACGATCCTTGGCGTGCCGGTCCGTGAGCGCATCCCCGACGAAGTGGTCCGGGCCGCCGAAGAGATCGAGTTGGTGGACATGAGCCCGCACGCGCTCCGGCAGCGGATGCGCCATGGCAACGTCTACCCGCCGGACCGGGCGGCGCTGGCCCTGGAGCGGTTCTTCACCGAGCCAAACCTGACCGCGCTGCGCGACCTGTCGCTGCGGTTCGTGGCCGGGAAGGTTGACGAGCAGCTCGAGGACATCGTCAGCGAGCGCGGCCTCCACGTCGGCCCCATAACGGAGCGCGTAATGGCGCTCGTGGACGAGTCGCCCGAATGCCGCCGGGCACTGCGTCGGGCGGCGTCGATAGCCAGCGCGTTGCACGCCCCGCTCCTCGCGATCGCCATCGAGACCCCCGGGGTACGGCTCTCCCGCGATCGCCAGCAGAACGTGCAGTCGAACGTGGACTACGCCACGGACCTGGGCGCCGAGATCATCAGGGGCGAAGCCTCGGACGTAGCCCGCGGGCTGGAGGAGGTCGTGCGCGACCGCCGCGTCACGCACCTGGTGCTCGTCCATCGGCCGCACCACGGCCTGCACATCGGTCGCGCGTCGCTAGCCGACCACCTCCTCGACGCGATACCCGGCCTTGAGGTCCACCTCGTCGGCGAGGCGGCAGCCGGGCCGCAACACCGCCATTGACTCGCGCATCACTGGGCGAGCCTTGGATCCGCTGACGCTCTTCGGGGCGCTCGCCGTGTCCGCGATGCTGCTGTTCTACGCGCTGGAGGCGCGGTCGGAGTGGTTGGTGCTGGCGTTCGCCGGAGCCTGCCTTGCCTCGTCGGCCTACGGCTTCCTCCAGGGCGCGTGGCCGTTCGGCGTCGTGGAATTGATCTGGTCGGTTGTTGCAATGCGGCGGTGGAGAGTACGGAGGACAGGGCGACAGTCGGGGTCAGAGTAGTGAGCCGACGTGTCCTACATGTCGGATCGTGTTGCCAAGCTGGATCAGGGAAGCGTTCGTGGGCGTTCCGATGAGGCGCATCGCCTCTCGACCAACGGTGCCCACGTCTGTAGAGAACCCAGCCGCCGCGTTGGCCGTGCCTGGAGGCGCGTTCGACTACGACGCGCAGGGTGCCGGGACCACGCCCGGCCTCGCATAGTAGAGACTCTCGCGACCAAAGAGGTACACCGAGAGCCCGGCCACACGGTCGATATCCAGCCGGCTGGTCCAGGTGCCGCCGGTGGTCGACGTGTCAGGGTGATAGCTGTACGGCGGTCCGAGGACACACTGGGTCGGCGTCCCGACTCGCCTGAAGGCAGTCACGAAGTTGCGGGCGTACTTCATCGGAAAGTCAGTGGCGATGGTCGTCCCGGCCAGCGACAGCAGATCCGGCAGCTGGGGGACTACCTCGGGGGTCACCACCTTGCGAGCCAGGGCGATCAGGACGTCCTGCTGGCGACTCGAACGTGCGTAGTCGCTGCTGCTCTCACGAGACCGCGCGTACTTGAGGGCGAGGTGACCGTCCATGTGAATCAATCCCGTCGGCACGAAGGTACCTGTGAACGGGTCGTTGACCGCGGTCCTGACGTTCACATCGACGCCGCCTATCGCTTCGACGATCTTGACGAACCCCTCGAGGTCTACCGCGGCGAAGTAGTCGACGGGCAGCCCCACCAGGAACCCGACCTCCCTGGCGAGGGTCCTGGCCCCCGAGTCGGGCGAGCCGAAGCTGGGGGAAGAGGCCGCCGACATCAGCCCGTTCAGCTTGAACTGGCTACTGACCCAACCGCCGTAGTAGAGGTCGAAATTGGCGGTGTCGCGGGGCACGCTGATGATCGTGGCCTTGTTGGTGTGAACGTCCAGGGTGGCCAGAATCATAGTGTCGGTCAGGGCGTGAGAGCGCCCCGGCATGAAGTCCACGCCTATGAGCAGGAAGGTGATCCGGTCCGGGTTGGACCAGTACGTGGGCGCCGGCGTGGGACTGGGCCCGGTGGAGGCGTACGGTATGAAGGCCGAAGTGTCCTCTGCCGTAGGGGTCGGCGACGGGGTCAGCGCCGCTGAGGTAGCGGAGGGAGATCCGCCCGCCAGGGAGCTGTCGCTGAGCATGTCATTGTTGTTGATCGCGGCGCCGGTCTGATAGACGGCCCAGGCTCCGGCCATCGCGACGGCGTGGGTGGCCACGATGGAGAGCATGAGTACCGCCATCATGACGCTCTCGAGCTTGGGCCAGCGGCGCCGGCCAGGTGCGGTTAGGAACGCGTGCCCGAGCGCGAGAATGCGCCAGATACCCATGAAGGCCACGATCGCGATCAGCGTGGCGACGAACGTGTCGTCGAAGAGGCTGAGCCCGAACCAGGCCATGCCCTGACTGAGCTGGAGAGCGATCCAACCCAGTCCCAGCAGGGACGGCACCAGGAAGAGCGCGGCCCAGCGGCCGCGGCCCATTAGCAGCTGACCGAGCCCGGGCAGCAGGTAAGACAGGAGCGATGCGGCGACAGGCGATTCCAGGCGCCGGACGCGCCTGAACCGACGGGCGCTCACCGCAAGGCGGTCCGGCTCGCCGGCAACCGAAAGAACGGGTTCTCGATCAGCGCCCGTGCAGTTCCCCAGATCCGTGGTGAAGGTAGATCAAGACCCAGTGTCAGACGAACCTCGCCCCAACCCCGTGACATCGTGGCAGACTCTGGCAAGCCGATCTGGTCAGGCTGAGACGTGGGCCAAGGGTGGAGGGGGCCGCAGGCTGCCGTGAACGCGGGCGTTCTCTCGCATCGGATCCGGGCGAGAGGAGACCTCCGACTGGATCGCCAGGCCACGAAGCCCGAGCGGCCGCCGACAGCCTGCTTCCCTACTCCGCGACGATGCGGTAGCCGACGCCCGGCTCGGCAACGATGAGCTTCGCGGCGGCGCCTGAAGGGTCCGCGGCGGCGAGCTTGCGGCGCAGGCGAGAGACATAGACGTGCAGGTAGTGGGCCTCGTCTGAGTACGCGGTTCCCCAGACGGCGCGGAGCAGCCGGCCCGCCGTCACGACCCGACCAGGATGGGACAGCAGCACCTTGAGCAGCTCGAACTCGCGTGGAGTCAGCTCCACCGGCGTCTCCGACACCGTGACCTCGTGGTGGGGCACGTCTAGGACCACCGGGCCGAGCCGCATCCGGCCGTCGACATCCGCTTCCGGACCCGCCGCGCGCCGGAGCACCGCCCGCATCCTCGCGTGAAGTTCGGAGAGTCCGAAGGGCTTCGTCAGGTAGTCGTCGGCGCCGGCGTCGAGGGCCGCCACTCGATCCTCCTCGCGGCCGCGCGCCGAAACCACGATGATCGGCGTGTTTGCCTCGCGGCGAACGCGGCGGATCACGGCCTGGCCGTCGAGATCGGGCAATCCCAGGTCGAGCAGGATGAGATCCGGGCGGCGGCAATCCCACATTCGCAGCGCCTCGCGGACGTCGCCCGCCTCGTCCACGTCGTGGCCGCGGGCGCGGAGGTTGCTCGCGATCGCCGCCCGTGATGACTCGTCGTCCTCGACGATGAGGACGACCGCCTCGCCCTCGCTCATTGGGGCTCGGCCGCGGTCCGACCACCCGGGACCTCGGCGACCGGCTGCACTTTGGGCTCGACCGTCTGTTCGGCTGCCGGCTCGACCACGCCTCCGACCCCGGGCTCGCCCGAGGGCTCGGCCGCCGGCCCGACATCCGGCTCCACCTCGCCTTCGACCGCCTTCGGTTCTTCTTCGACCTGCAGGCGCACGGTCACCGCAAGGCCGCCGAGCGCGCTCGACCGCGCGACCGCCAGGCCGCCCATCGCCTCGGCCAGACCCCTGACCACGGCCAGACCTATCCCCGACCCGCCCGATGACCGTGAACCCTGGCGTCGCGGCGCTCGATAGAACCGCTCGAAGATGTGCGGCAGCACCGTGGCCGGAACGCCGAGACCCGCGTCCTCGACCGTCAGCCAGACCTGTCCCCCGACCGTCTTCGCCGACACTCGGACCTTCTTGCCTGCCGCGTAGCGTCCGGCGTTCTCGAGGAGGTTGGTGAGGATCTGGTCGACGAAGATGGCATCGACCCGGACGGCGGGCAGGTCGACCTCCATCTCGACATCCACCGGCGAGGGCGCCAGAGATGGCCCCATGCGCTCGACAACTGGATCGATCAGGTCGGCCAGGTCGTACAGCTCGAGCGACGGATGAAGGGCGCCACCCTCGATCCGCCCGAGATCGAGCATGTTCCGGACCAGCCGACTGAGCCGCTCGGCCTCGGCATCGATCGTACGCGCGATCGCCCGCTCCTGGCCCAGCTCCAACGCGACGGCGGGATCCATCAGGTTTCCAGCCGCTGCCCGGATGACTGCGAGTGGAGTCCGGAGATCGTGCGATACGGAGTCGAGCAACGCGGACTTGAGCGCGTCCCCCTGGCGTGCCACCTCGACGGCCGTGGCCTCGGAGGCGAGCCGGTCCCGCACCACCGATTGCGCGAGCTGGTCCGCCGCAGCGGCCAGGAGTCGCGAGTGAGACCGACCCGGGAAAGGAGCCCCACGCAGTCGAGTGGCCCACAGAGAGCCTATCGTCTCGCCGCCGAGCGCAATCTGGACGCGGAGGATCGTGAGAGGCTCGTCGTCACGGGTCCCGCGCAGTCGAGACTCGCGCATGTCCGGGATGTCGCGACCTTCGCGCAGCTTCGACACCGACGTCTCTCGGATCTTGACCCAGCTCGGCTGCACCTCCACCGAGCTCGAATGAAGCACCCAGCGTGAAGCCGTCGAAGGTCTGGGTTCGCCCGGTGCCGTGTCGGCCACGACGTGCTCGTCCGCGATCGATGGGCCCAGGCCGATCCAGACGCGGGCCATCTCGGCCTCGCGGGCCAGCCTCGACGCCAGGAGAGGCGCCGCCTCGAGCGCCGACGCCGCAGTGGCGATGTCGCGGCTCATGGCGAACATGGCCCGAGCTTCGGAGCTGCGCAGCTCGGCTTCGCGGCGCCTCTCCAACTGAAGCGCACTCAGCCGGCCGATGGCGATTGCCACGACCAGGAAGAGCAGCAGATCGAGCCACTCTTCGGGAGCGGCGATTGCGAAGGTGTAGAGCGGCTGGACGAAGAAGAAGTCGTACAGCAGGAACGAGGCAACCGACGTCGCCACCGCCAGCCAGCTGCCGTAGCCCATGCCGACGGCCACGACGGCGAGCAGATAGACGATCGCGGCATCGGCTACCCCGAGCTGGCCGCGCACCAGGGCGGCGAGCGCGGTGGCCAGGGCCAGACTGGTTACGGCAAGGATCAGACCCGCGACTCGGGGCCGGTGAGGGCGCGCCAGCGCAAGGCTCGATCGTCTAAGCACGCCCCCATGGTAGGCCCCGAACCGGGCCCCGGCGAGAGTGTCCGGCGGGGACGCAGGCGAGCGGTACGTCGCGCCCGCCGGGGACCGCGGGCACAGCAACTGCGGCGCTCTGCCGCGTCTGGCCGGCCTGGCGCCACGAATCTGCGGCGAGCGGACCATAGAATTGCCCTGTGGTGCCCACCTTGCTTCTGCTGACCTCGGCGCGGGGGCGGCTGGCCGGAATCGCAGGCTTGCGCTGGGCACGCGTCGGCGGTCTGGATCTGGTCGTGCCCGCCGCGCTCCTCCTCGTATTCTGGAACGCGGCTTCGCTGCTGGGCCGCGATCTGGCAGGGGTTTCGTTCGGGGTGGTCTGGATCGTGGCCACGGCCGCGGTCGTGTTGGGCTTGCGGTTGATGCCCCGCATTGCGGCCGCCCCAGACGTCGTCGCCGAGAGAGTGGGGCCCGCACCGATCCCTGTGCTGCGTCTGGCGCTCCCCGTCGCCGTCGTCGTGTCGTGGGTCCTCTACGACACCCTGTTCTGGGGCCAGACCACCCAGCTATACGACCTCAACGTCTACCTTGGCTCGGCGGCGCGCTGGCTCGACGGCGGCCAGCCGTACCTGACGGCGGCGCTGACCGCCTGGCCGTCGAGCGCCCGCGCGGACTTCTTCCTGTACCCGCCGCCGCTGCTGCCGGTCTTCGCCGCGCTGTCGAGGCTGCCCGGCGGGCCGGTCGATGCCGCCTGGGTCGCCTTCCTGGTCGGCTGCGCATACAAGGCATATCGGCTGCTCGGGCTTCCCCGCATCTGGAGCGTGGCGCTGCTTGCGTTCCCCCCGATGACGATCGGATTCGAGTCCGGCAACATCGCCAGCCTGACGTTCCTGCTCTTCGTCGCCGGGGTGCGAGCGGGCGGCGCGCTGGTTGTCGCCGGCATATTCAAGGCCCAGACGGGCCTGCCCGCCCTGTGGCTGATCCGCCAGAGACGGTGGCGCGGCATCCTCGCCGGGGTGGCGGCGCTGGCGGCGGTCAGCCTCGTGACCCTGCCGCTCGTCGGTTTCGACTCGTGGTTTGCATGGTGGGCCGGCCTCGGCTACCGCGCGGTGTCGCAGGCGACGGTCCGGGCCATGTACGGCTACTCCGAGGCCCAGGCCGTGCCCGGCTGGCTCTTCGCAACGATCAGCGCCGGCTTCGTCGCGCTTGCCCTCATCTTCCGCGGCCGAAGAAGCCTGGCCGGCCTCGGCCTCGCGTCGATCTTCGCCTCGCCGGCGCTGTGGCCCCACGGCTTCGTGTTCGCCCTGCCCGCCCTGCTCATGCTCGAGAACGGCGCCTTCGTGTGGCTGCTTCTCGGGGTGGGCGCCTGGGGGACCAACATGTGGCTGCTCTTCTGGGCCGGCTGGCTCGCGGTCCTGGCCGCTCGGCGGATCCCGTCGGGCAGGCTGCATCCGATGGCCGGCACCGACGGACCCTGGCCGAGCCCAACGGGAGCGCTGCCGGCCCGCCGAGCGACGCCACCGAATGTGAGGGTGAGTGCTGCGGAACCTGCCGATTAGCGTCCCGCGAACGACTCGAGCCGGGTTGAGTGGCGCATCGCCACACGATCGCGGAGAATTGGCGAGCGCCCGCGTGCCGTAGCTCTTCCGTCCAAGCTCGCGGCATCTCGGCACCAAGCCCGGCCAGAGGAACGAATGCAACCCACTACCGGCACGCCGCCAAAGTCGATCAAAGGCCGCCTGACCGCGCTCCATAAGCCACCGGCCAGCCCCCACGAGACCCGCGGAGCAAGCGTCGTGCGGCCCGTGGTCTTCGGTGCGACGGACGGCCTGGTGTGCAACCTGTCGCTGATCATGGGCGTCGCCGGCGCGGCTGGCGAGGACCCCCACTCGATCGTGATCGCCGGGGTGGCCGGCCTCCTCGCGGGCGGCTTCTCGATGGCGGTCGGGGAATACGTCTCCGTCAGATCGCAACGCGAGTTGCTCGACTACCAGATCGAGCTGCAGCGCCACCAGCTCCACCACACCCCCGAGCAGGAACGGCAGATCCTGCGCGAAATCTACGAGGCGAAGGGTCTCTCGGGCGGCGAGGCCGACCTGATCGTGAAGCGAATCATGAACGACCCCGAGCGGGCGATCGACACCTTCGTCCGCGAGGAGATAGGCCTCTCGGCCGAAACGATGGGCTCCCCGGTGGCGGCCGGCTTCGGGTCGTTGTGCGCATTCGCGCTTGGCGCATTCATCCCGTTGCTGCCGTTTCTCATCCTCAACGGCGCGGCCGCCTTCGGCCTGAGCATCGCCGCATCCGGCGCCGCGCTCTTCGCCGTCGGCATCGGCGTGAGCCGGCTGACCCATCGTCACGCCATCTGGGCGGGGATCCGGCAGGCCGGCCTGGGCGGTCTCGCGGCGGCGGTGACGTTCGGGATCGGGTCATTGCTCGGGACCGCCGTCCATTGAGTCGGGGCGTCCCCGGCAGAGTCCGCCGCGCGAACGTGATCCCGTACCGCGGGCAAACCCACTGGCAACAACCCGTGGCAAGGCAGGCCGACCTGGCCTGAGCGCCGTTTCATGGCAGGGTCGCTTTCCCCCCAAGCGGCCCTGCCACCTCTCCCGCAAGCCGGTCTTCGAACTGGAGGCGAACCCGCGGAGGCCGGCGACTTGCCGGCTCCCGAGCCGTCCCCGACCCTTTCGGCATCGCCTCCCGCCGCGCGGATCGGTGCGTTCCCTCTCTCGGGCGATCGTGTCTTTCGCGCTATGCTGACCCTCATGTCGGACCCGTCTTCGCCTGCCACGTCGCCCGTGATAGTCCTCGTGGTTGCCGACCCAGCCGGCTCCCGGGACCCGGACCTGACACGCCGCAAGAACGAGCTGTACGCCGATGGCATAAGACGCCACGGCGGAACTCCCGTTCTTCTCACCGCCGCCACGTCCCCACGCGAGCGGGACCGCGCCCTGGACGGGATGGCCGGCCTGCTGCTATCGGGGGGCCCGGATATCGACCCAGCCCTCTATCACGAATCGATCGACGGAGCAGTGGACCTCGATCCCGCCAGGGACGCGATCGAGCAGACGGCGTGGCACGAGGCCGAACGGCGCTCGGTCCCGGTCTTTGGCATCTGCCGCGGGCTGCAGGCGATCAACGTCTTCTCGGGTGGAAGCCTCATCCAAGACGTGCCCGACCACGCCGGCACGCCATACGGTAAGGGCCCAACTCAGACCCACAACCTGGAGATCGACTCGAATAGCCGCCTCGGTCGAGCGCTGGCCGAGGGTTCACCCGAGGGTCTGGCAACTACCGACGAGGACGACGCCTCGATCGAGCTGACAGTCAATACCTTCCATCACCAGGCCGTCGACCACTCTCGGCTCGCACCGAGCCTCCGCGCCGTCGGCTGGGCCGCCAGCGGAGCCGGTCGGCTGGTCGAAGGGCTGGAGAGTCGAGACGGCCGCTGGATCGTCGCCGTGCAGTGCCACCCGGAGAGAACCGACTCGACGTCGGACGAATTCGAGGGACTCTGGGCGGCCTTCATCCGGGCGGCGCGAGAAACCGAGGCGTCTCCGCTCTCCTGAGTCGCGGCGGCTCGCTGACGGTCGCGCCACGCCACCCCGCGCCGTTTGCAGCGGCGGTATCGTGTCCCGGTCACGGGGGGCGCTCACGCGTCAAGGTTGGCGGCCACCCGCAGCAACGCGGACAGGCGGAGGAGGGCTTCGGTGTTCGTACCGCTCTCGGTTCTCGAGTTCCGCGATCGGGCGGAAACCTACTTTGCCGACAAGGTGGGTGTGGTCGATGGCGAGCACCGCTTCACCTACCGCCAATTTGGCGAACGAACCCACCGCCTGGCCAACGCCCTGGTCGACCTCGGCGTGCAGCCCGGTGACCGGGTCAGCTTCATCACGTACAACACCCACCAGCTGCTCGAGGCCTACTACGGCGTGCTCGAAGCGGGCGCCGTGCTCAACCCGGTCAACATCCGGCTGACGCCAAAGGAGATCGCCTACATTCTCGGCCACGCGGGTTCGAAGGTCGTCTTCTTCCACAAGGACTTCAAACCGCTCGTCGAGGCGCTGCTCCCGGAGCTGGCGACGAAACCTCGGTTCGTCATCATGGAGGGGGCGCCCGACGGCATCGCCTCCGACGAATACGAGGCGCTCCTGGCCGGCAGCTCGGCCGACCCGCGCAAGCCCGAGATCGACGAGAACGCCGTCGCCGAGCTCTTCTACACCAGCGGCACGACCGGGTTCCCCAAGGGCGTGGCAATGACCCACCGCGAGCTACACCTGCACTCCCTGTACGCGCAGATCGGGCTGCGGTTCAGCGAGGACGACGTGATCCTGCACGTGGTCCCGCTCTTCCACGTCAACGGCTGGGGCACGCCCCATTTCCTGACGATGATCGGCGGCCAGCACGTCATGCTCCGCAAGTTCGAGCCGCTGGCGCTCATCCAGGCCGTCGAGCGTTACCGCGTCACCCGGATCCTCGCAGTCCCCGCGATCTTTAACGCCATCCTTCACCACTCCGAGCGGTCCAAGCACGACCTGTCGAGTCTCCAGCAGTTGATCATCGGCGGCGCGCCGTCCTCGCCGACCCTGATCGCGGGCCTGGAGGCCGAGCTGAGGGTCCAGGCCTTCGCCGGCTACGGGCTGTCGGAGACATCGCCGATTCTCACCCTGGCCACTCCCCGATCGTTCCTGACCGCATCGGAGCCCGATGAGAAGCGACAGTCCCGCCAGTCGTGGACGGGCTGGCCGATCACAGGCATCGGGCTCCGGGTCGTTCACTCGGACGGCAGCGACGTTCGAACCGACGGCGAGCAGATAGGCGAGATCGTCGTTCGATCGAACACCGTCATGGACGGCTACTACAGGGACCCGGAGGCGACGGCCGCGACGATCCGCGACGGATGGCTGCACACCGGCGACATGGCCGTCATCGACGAACAGGGCTACGTCCTGATCAAGGACCGGTCGAAGGACATCATCATCCGTGGCGGCGAGAACATCTCGTCGGTCGAGGTCGAGAACGCCATCCTTGCCCACCCGGCCGTGCTCGAATGTGCCGTGGTCGCCGCCCCGGACAAGGCCCTGGGCGAGGCGCCAGTCGCGCTCGTGGTGCTCAAGCCCGACGCGTCCGTCACCGTCAAGGAGCTGCGCGACCACTGCAAGGGGCGGCTCGCCCGCTTCAAGGTGCCGCGCGACATCCACTTCCGCGACGCCCTGCCGAAGGGCGGCACGGGCAAGATCCTCAAGGGCGAGCTGCGCGAGCCGTTCTGGAAGGGCCACGAAGCACGCGTCCAGTAACCTGCGATTTGCCGCTGGGCCGGACGACGAGCCGGAGGAGGAAAGCATGCTGTTCGATCTCCCGCTGTCCGAGTTGCGCGTCTACAAACCCGACCGTGAGGAGCCGGCCGACTTCGACTCGTTCTGGGCCGAAACGCTGGCTGGCGCCCGATCGCACGCCCTCCACGCCAAGTTCGAGGCGATCGACGCAGGTCTGGCCACCGTCGACGTGGCCGACGTCACGTTCGCGGGTTTCGGCGGCCAGCCAATCAAGGGCTGGTTCCTTGCGCCTCATGACGTCGCCGCGTCGCCGTTCGCCCGCGACGCGCGGCTGTCTTGCGTCGTCGAGTACATCGGCTATGGCGGCGGCCGCGGTCGGCCGATCGACTGGCTGCCCTTCTCGACCGCCGGCCACGCTCATCTCGTCATGGATCTCCGCGGCCAGGGCAGCTCATGGCGCGCCGGCGACACCCCGGACCAGGACACCGGGGCCGCAACCGGCCAGTTCCCGGGCTTCATGACGCGCGGGATTTCGGATCCGGAGACCTACTACTACCGGCGGCTCATCACCGACGCCGTCCGCGCCGTCGAGGCCGCCCGGGCGAATCCCCTCGTGGATCCGACCCGTATCGCCGTCACCGGCGTCAGCCAGGGCGGCGGGCTCGCCATTGCCACCGCCGCGCTGGTGCCCGATCTGCTCGTGGCAATGCCCGATGTCCCATTCATGTGCCACTGGCGGCGCGCCGTTCAGATCACGGACAACGATCCCTACCACGAGATCGTGCGCTACTGCAAAGTCCACCGCGACCATACGGAGCGCGTCTTCCGGACCCTCTCCTACTTCGACGGGGTGAACTTCGCGGCTCGGGCGAAGTCGCCGGCACTCTTCTCAGTGGCCCTCATGGATTTCACGTGCCCGCCGTCCACGGTCTTCGCGGCCTACAACCACTATGCGGGCGAGAAGGAGATCGAGGTCTACCCGTTCAACGACCATGAGGGCGGCGAGTCGATCCATGACGAGCTGAAGCTCCGCCGCCTGGCCGCCGCAGCCCGAGCCTGACGCGGGTGCGGAGCCGGAGCGCCTGGCTGGTCCTCGGTGCGCTGGCGGCGATCGTCGCCGGCGCGGTCCTGCTTCGTTTCGTGGATCTCGCCGCGAACCCGGGCGGGCTCTACCCGGACGAGGCGGCGGAGGGGCTGGACGCCGCGCGGCTGCTCCACCAGCCCGGGTTCCATCCCGACTTCCTGGTCTGGTTCCAGGACGACGGCGGGCGCGAGGCCCTCTTCGCGTACGTGGTGGCTGCGGCGTTCCAGCTCTTTGGGGCCACGGTGACGGTCCTGCGCGCAACCGCCGCCGCATTCGGCGTCGCGGGCGTGCTCGGCATCTGGGCTCTGGGGCGACGGTTCGGGACGGCGACCGGGCTGGTGGCCGCGGCCTGGGCAGCGGGCTCGCTCTGGCTCATCGCGATCAGCCGCGACGGCATGCGCAACGCAATCGTGCCGTTCTTTGGGGCAGTGGCGTTGATCGCGCTGCTCCACTGGGCCGCGCGGCCGGGCCGCGCAACGGCTCTTGTGGCCGGGGCGGTCACTTCGCTCGCTGCGCTCTACACCTATCAGCCGCTCAAGCTACTTCCCGTCCTCGTCGTGGTCTGGCTGGTGTGGCTGCGGCACGCCGACCGCGCCCGCTACGACGAACTGCGGGGCGGTGCGGTGCCGTTCGCGGCGGCGTTCCTGCTCGTGGCCGCGCCGATGCTGGCGGTGGCGGTAACCGAACCCGCGAGCTACTTCGGCCGGGCAGCGGCGGTCACCTCGCTCAACCCAGACGTGCAGACCGCGGACAACCCGCTGTTACACGTCCTGCGGACCGTGGCGATGTTCGGCCTGACCGGCGACCCCAACCCGCGCCACGACATCGCGTCACTGCCGCTGGTGCCGTTGCCGTTGGGCGCGCTCGCGGGCATCGGGGCCGTGCGGCTGTGGCGGATGCGCCGCGACCCGAGCCACTCCCTGATCCTGCTGGCACTGCCCGTCTTCCTCGTCGCACCGCTGATCGCCACGGAAGGCGGCTCGCCCCATGCCCTTCGCGCCCTCGGTCTGGCCGCTCCGCTGGCAGTGGCCGTGGGACTTGGAGCCGTCGAGGTAGCGGCGTGGGGCGGCGAACGCTGGGGGCGAGCGGCGGCGAACGCCGCGCTAGTCGGAGTGGCGGTGATCCTGACCGCGGTAGCCGTCTGGAGTGGGTGGGCATATCTCGCCAGGCCAGTCGCCGACCGCTATCGGGCCTTCAGCTATCCGGTCGTCTCCATGGCTGATCTGGCGGCCGGCGGCCCTGGTTCGGCTGTGATCGTGGACGATTACACCGCCATGGACGTCCTCTTCCTCGACTTCGACCGACCGCCCGCCATCATCTCGCCTGGCATTGCCATCTCGAACCCGAGCACATATCGCGAGATCCTGGCGCTCAGCCCGAACGACCTGTCGAGCGCGCTCGGACCCGCCCTCGGCGGGACCGCCAGACCCGTCGCTTGGGACCCGTCCGGATCGCCAACCGTGTGGGCGGTCACGCCGTGACTCGCCTCCGTGCCGCCCTCGGCCGTCTCTCATACGGCCACGCCCTCTCCCTGTTGATCGCCGCCGGCGCGGTGCTTCGGCTTGCATTCATCGCCCGCCAGGCCATCGGCTTCGACGAGGACTTCACGGCCGTTGTCGTTCACCAGCCGATCGGCCGGATGATCGACATCGTCAGCCACGACAGCGCCCCGCCGCTCTTCTACCTGCTGGAACGCGGCGTCGTGGCGGTATCTGATCTGCTCGGTCTCGCGTCGTTGGGCGGCCCGGGCGGGCCCGTGGCTTTGCGGCTGGTGCCCGCCATCGCGGGGATCGCGTCGATCCCGTTCATCGCCGCGCTGGCCCGGCGGGTTGCGGGAAATCGGGCCGGTCTGTGGGCCGCCGCGTTTGCCGCGTTCGCGCCGACGACCGCGATGCTGGCCGACTTTGCGCGGATGTACAGCCTGGCAGCGGCGGCCACGCTGGCGGCGGCGCTGCTGTTGTGGCGCGCGATCGAGAAACCCGACGCGGGTCGCTGGGCGGCATACGTAGCTGCTGCAGCAGTCGCCGTCTGGAGCGACTACTTCTCGGTTGTGGCGCTGGCTGGGATATTCGCGGCCGCCCTGGTACTGCGCCCGGGTCGGCGGATCGCGGCGGAGGCGCTGACAGCCACGGCCATCGCGGTGGCCACGCTCGCACCCTGGCTGATCGCCGCCTCCTCGCAGTTCCAACACACCGGCCAGGGCTTCTGGGTCCAGCCACTCAGCCCGACCACGGTTGGCGGGACACTGGCCCAGCTATTCATGGGTCCGCCCCTCGACGGGAGCCTGCCGTTTGGCTCGGCGCTCATCGTGCTCCAGGGGCTGGCGGTGGTGGCAGGCTCGGCAGCTCTGGTCGCCGCCATCGCCGCGTGGCGTCGCATGGGCCTCGACGCCCGGCGCGCCGCAGAATTCTGTCTCGTCGCGACGAGCGGGGTCGTTCTGCTGGCCGTGGTCAGCATCTGGCGACCGATACTCGACGGGCGCTATGCCGGCGTCATGTGGCTGCCGCTCTTCGCTCTGGCGGGCGTGGGACTGGCGGCAATCCCGCGGCGCGCGGCAACGATCGTGCTAGCGGCCCTCGCCGTTCCGGCGCTCGCCCTGAGCGTCGTCCCGACCCACGCCGAGACGACCCTCCTGGTCCCGGAGCTGGACGCCCAGGTCGGTGGGAACGACGCCGCCCTCACTGCCTGGGGCAACTATCTCGTCCTGCTCGACGAAGTCGACCCGGATGTGCAGGCCCGGCTCCACGTCCTGAGCTCGACCGATCTGCCCTGGTTCGTCGGCACGGCCGCGTATCCGCCCGGCGCCGTGGTCCATTCCGTGCCGGCCGACGTGATCGCTGGCGGCGGCCGCATCTTCTGGGTCGCGGATCGGGGTGTCGCCCTGCCGTCCACGCCCGCGGGCTACGTCGTCTTGGAGAGCCGCTGCGTGAACCTTGCCTGTCTCACGGTCTACAGTCGGCCGGGAAGCTGACGCGGCCCTCGCCTGCGGCAGCCCGGCGACGCCTGGCCCGATCGGGAGAGGAAGCAACCTCAGACGGCCGCAGTCGATCAGCTGGCGATGGGATGCGGCTCGATCTGCGCGCGGCTACCGATACTCGATCTGCGCGCGGCTACCCATAGTTGACCGTGCTCGAGGCCGCCAGCAAGACGCCACCCTCGAGGACCAGCATGAAGATGGCGATGGCAAGCGCCACCAGCGTCGCGTCGCGGCGAAGTCGACCGCGTCGCGGCGGCGCAGCGGCAAAGGCCGGGCTCGGGATCGCGGGCCGCTTCGGCGCGGATATACGTCGCGGCCGGACGACGCCGCTCATCGATTTGGCGACGCATGTCAGGCAGCTGCCGCGGGAAGTGCTCCAGCACTCGTTGCAAACGAACTGGCGGCACTCTTGGCAGAAGCGGAACCTCTGCACGAAGGACCGAAAGGCTTCGTCGTCCATCCTGGCGAAGAGCTGCCGGCGGGCGGTGCCATGGCCGGCACCCAGGACCTCGTGGTGGCGCAAGGTACGCCCGATGCCCATGGCGACGACCCGGATCTCGCCAAGGAGGCCCAGCCTCAGTCGCGAGGGCGGTGGAACGAAGCGCGTCTTGCACCGCTCGCACGTGTACTGGATCAGCTCCGGGGCCTCCTGAGACGCGCTCAATTGAGAGGCCTCGACCGAAGGCGATCGCAGATCAGAGCGGACGCGGAACAAACGAACCATGATCGTTGAAGGTCGTTTGTATGCCGGCTCGTCGCAATGAGACAGTGGTACGCGGGGTACCGCTCAGGCGCCCGGCGACCGTAGTACCTGCTGAGAAGACGACCCGGCTAGACGCCAGCGGCCGGTGGCCGCACGCGGCAGCAGCGGGGTGGCCCGCGGCGGCGAGTCACCCACATGCTGTGGTCCGACGGCGGGTCCTCGGGTCGGCCCGCGGGACGGAACGGCGGCAGGGCACGACGGCCCGCCGCAGGTCCTCAAGGCCGGGCTAGTGGGTGGACGCGGACCCGCAAGCCGGCTCCGCCGCCGCATAGAATGGCGGCCCGCCCCCCTTCCCTGGAGACCAGATGAGACGCCGGCCAGTTCTGTGGGTATCGATGGTCCTGCTCGCCGTCTTCGGCTACGACGCCGTTCTCCGCTCAGCCCTCACGGACGTAATGCGGCTACCGGCGATCCCGGGCGGGCTCAAAGTCCTGACCGCCGCCCTGGCGCTCTTCAGCCTGACGCACGCCTGGTACTCGATCGGGGGTCGGCTGACCGCCGCGTTCTTCGTGCTCAGCGCGGCGATTTCGTGGGGATACGAGCAGGTAGGCGTCATGACCGGGCTCGTGTTCGGTGCCTACCACTACACCGATTACCTGGGATCCAAGCTCGGGGAGGTGCCGCTGCTCATCCCGCTGGCCTGGTTCATGATGATCTACCCGAGCTACGTGACCGCAAACTTGCTCCTCGAGGGGCGACCGACGGGGACCCCCGGCGGGGCCTGGCGACTGGTCCGGCTGGCGGCCGCGAGCGCGGCGGTCATGACAGTCTGGGATCTGGTCGTGGATCCGATCCTGTCCGGCCCGTCTGTGAAGGCCTGGGTCTGGGAGAACGGCGGCCCGTATTTCGGTATTCCCGTCCAGAACTACCTCGGCTGGCTGGCGACGACGTTCACCGTGTATCTGGTCTATCGGGCGGTCGAACAACGATGGACTGTAACCGGACCCCGCGATGCGGCGTCCATCCCCACGCTTCGAACCGCGACGCCGCTCGGTCCCGAGATAGCGGTGCTTCCGGTGGCCGCGTACGGCCTGATGCTGGTCGCGGACCTGCTCTCCGGTGTGGCGCCCGCCGGGTTGGCTTCGGTCGGCACGGTCGTGATGGGCGTGCCGTGCGGTCTCGCGGCATTTCGGCTGGTGCGGGCCGGCCGCCAGGGGCAGAGCGCGACCCAGGCAGTCGGACGCTGGGCGCCATGACCGACTGCCGGCATTTCCCCGGAACTCATCTTGGTGGCATCGGCAGCCTGCCCCTGGACCGCAACTCCCTGGAGTCTCCGCGTCGTGTTCTGCGGTGCGACTCCATCTGCCTCAGACTTAAGGAGTGATAGCCATCCTCGGTGGCCTCAGCGCCGCCGCCCTCTGGGCAACTGCCAACCTGGCGTCATCTCGATCCACCCGCCTCATCGGCGCCGCTTCGACCGTGGCCTGGATGCTGCTCGTTGGCCTGATCGTCGCCGCTCCTTTCGCGGCCGCTTCGGGGCCGCTGCCGACGATCACTCCGACGCTGGCAGTGTGGCTCGCCGCCTCCGGTTTCGGCAGCGTCATCGGTCTGCTTCTCATCTACAGAGGCATGCGGATCGGCAAGGTCGGTGTGGTGCTGGCTCTCGCGTCCACCGAGGGAGCGATCGCCGCCGTGTTCGCCGTCGTCGCCGGAGAGAGCCTCAGCCTCCCGACGTCGCTGGTTCTCGGTGCGGTCGCCGTCGGCATCGCGATCGTGGCCTTCGCGAGCGGCGATGCCGCGGCCACGTCTGAGACAGACGCGGGCTCCGGATCTAGCGGGATGCTGAGCGCAGACGTTCCGCACCCGGCTTCCGTAGCCGGAACCTTGCGAGCGGCCCTCAGCGCGGAGCAGCGAGCCGTCCTCTACGGGGCCGCCGCCGCGATCGCTTTCGGGTTCAGCATCTATGGGACAGCGAGAGTTGGAATTGCCCTCCCGATCATGCTGGCCGTGCTGCCGGCCCGCGTCGTGGGGGTGACATTCGTGTTCGTGCCATTGGCGCTCACCGGGCGCCTGCGGATGACGCGCCGGGCGGCCCCGTTGGTCGCCATCGTCGGACTCGGAGAGGTGCTCGGCAACGTTGCCTTCGTCGTTGGCGCCCGCGAGAGCATCGCCATCGCGTCGGTCCTGGCCAGCCAGTACGCCGCCTTCGCCGCGGTGGCGGCTTTCTTCCTCTTCCGTGAGCGGCTCTCGCCAAAGCAGCGCTCTGGTTTCGTCATCATCGCGGTGGGCGTCGCGGTGCTGACCGGAGTCAGGGGCTGACCTGCGCCTAGCCCGCAAAGGTCAGGAGGCGGCTCGCGAGGCGCGGGTTGCGACTCTGGCGGCGGTTTGGGTTGCGGCTCGGCAGGCCAGGCCATCACGGTGCTTGGAGCTGCCACACCTCCACGCCGTCGACGCTGTACACCGTCTTGAAGAGCGGGCTCGATCCAAAGTCTGTCGGAGCGTGTGCACCGCAGTCGAGAAGGCCACCCGACGATAGAACGTAGGTCGCGCCGTAACGGGCCATCACGGTCACGGCATGGGTATCGCCATCGCAGTACACGCTGTGGACATCGGCCGCGCGAGGGTCGGGATCGTAGCCCAGGTTGGCGGCGTAGGGGCCGTAGGTCGTGATCCGGAGCCGGCCCGCTAGATCGACCGGGCTGTTGATCCAGGCGTCCGTCACGAACACGGAACGTTCCGGAGTGTTCGCGGCAATCCAGTTCGCGGCTTGGTCTTGGGCCGGCGTCATCGCCTCCTGCGTGCTCGTCACGTCCCAGACCGCCACAAGCGCGGGCGAAAGGCAAGATAGAACCAGAACGGCCGCGATGAGCGGACGGGGCCAGCCGCGAACCAGCCACGCGGCCATGATCGCGACCGCAATCCACATCATCTGGAAGTACTTGTTCATGTCGAATTGGACCGCGCTGACCCTGATCACATTCGGGACTATGAAAAGCGCAAGTGCCCAGGCGAACAGGAAGGCGCGGTCGGGTAGATCGCGCCTCGTCAGCGCAACCAGCGCGAGCATGAACGGCACGCCGAGGTTCGTGAGATAGAAGAAGACGACAGCTGCCGGCCCATCCGACAAAGGGGCAGATTCCCAGCCGGTCACGAAACCAAAGTAGCCGTGCCCTACCTGTTGCAGTGCCGGACCCACGACGAATGGCAGCGCCAGCACGAGCGGGGCGAGGAACAGGATGGCATCGCGCAGCCAGGTGGGACGCCTCCATTCGCGCCGGACGAGCACGTAGAGAAGCACGATCAGGTACGTGGCCGGGAACGCGAAGAAATGGAATGGGGCAAGGAGTGCGGCGATCAACCCGGCAAGGAGCATGCCTGCCGGTCTCTCACCAAGGGAGACTCGAACGAGCAGCACGGCCGCAACCAGCCCAGGCAGCCCGAGCGCCGTCGCCCGGTGGGGCAGCAGCCCCGTGCCAAGAACCGACGCGATCCGGAAGTACGGCCAACCTGGGGCCCAGGTGTTGTCGTAGCTACCGCTGGCGATGAGCGAGCCGAGCGAAGTATGGGTCGAAACCATGTCCATCGGGAGTCGGATGAAGCCCATCCCTCCGCCGAAGACGACGAGCACCGCGGCCAGCCCTGCGACTCGCCGGTCGTTTGACAGGACGAAAGCCAGCTCCCACGACACGAGCGCCAGAACTCCAGCCATGACAGCGTTCGTGAACGTATAGACGGGGATGACGTCCATTCCGGCCGCTGTCGCAACGATCGCCCCGTGGAAGTCGCCGAACCAGTGATATGCCAGGGGGACGCCTGCGAAGTAAGGCACCTGCGGCGGGAAGTTGCCATTCTGGATGCTCGCCCCGATCGAGACGTGAACCAGGTAGTCGCTCCAGTTCCACCCGCCCGACACCCAGCCGGCCGAGGTCAGGTAGAACGAGCTGACCGCGAGAATCCCACCGATTACCAGCGCCGCAAAACCGGCTATCGCCCAGGGCACGGGCTCGCTGCGTAGTGCCGCCACCGCCGCGCGGGCGCTGATTCGGGGAGGCGGCGCCAGCCACGGGAGCGGCGCCACCGCCAGTATGTATGCCGCGACCGCAAGCAGGTACACAACCGAAAGCACGACGTCGCGGCTGAACCCGCCCGCCACGGTCGCGATTGCGTTAGTGAGATGGGCAGAGACGTAGATCGAGGCCACGACACCGACGGCCAGTCTGCCCGGTGCTCCCAGGCCAGGCACCGCCCGCGAGACGAGCAGCCAGCCGGGTACGACGAATAGAAACGGCCAGGCGAGGAGCGGCGCGGAGGGTGGCAAGAATCGGACGAGGACGAGACCGACGAGGATCGCCACAAATGCGACGAGCGGGCTAGGCAGGCCTGGCGCGTCCGGGTCCGCTGGGTCGCGGAGTTCGAGACCGCGTCGAAGGAGCCGGCCGATGGCCGTCATCGGAGTGGCCTCCGACCCACGACCCGGCGATACCAGCGATCCGAGTCGGACTGCCCGACCATGCGGTCGATCCTCACTCGCGATGATCACCTGCGACGCAGACTCCGGACAGTCTACCTATGGCCTCGACCCTCGTGCGTGGCCTTGGCTGACTCAAGCGAACCGCGAGCTGGGCAAGGCTCGGCTCAGAACCGGCTACTCGCCCATCAGCTGGAAATGGACCGTCCGATCCCGTTCGCGCACGCCGTCGAAATCGACGAAGTAGATCTGGCCAAACTGGCCGAGCTCGACCTCGCCGTCGACTATTGGGATCGTTTCCGACCGGCCGATGAACGCGGATCGGATGTGGGCGTCCGTGTTCAGGCTCCAGACGGCCTCTTCGCCGAGATCTTCCTCGGCATGCTTGATGTGCGCCGGCCCGGGGTGCAAGTACTGGCCCTCGCGGCGACAGGTCGGCACCATGAATTCGAGGCGGTCGAGCATGTCCTGGAGCAGGTGCTTCGTCCCGTCGTACAGCGTGTCGTGCGATTCCTCCTGGATGATCACGCTGCAGGTCGTGTGCGCGGAGTAGACGGTGATCGTGCCGTTTCGAATGCCGGACTTCGCGACCGCCGCCTTGGCTGCATCGGTCACATCGTGGAACATCGGCTTGTGGAGATCGCTCCGGACTCCGATCGTGTCGTGGTAGACGGTCACCCGCTGGCTCCTCTCGTGTTTGCTCGCAAGTCAGTGTCATTCACCTGATCAGCGGCGGCTCGCCTGACCCGACACGCCATCGACCGGATGGATCTTTGCCCAACTCATCTGCATGGCCTGGATCATGGCCCGCATCTGCGCGATCGGATCCGCGGCCTGGAGGATGCCGCTCGTGGACCCGGTCGCCCCCACGCCCAGAGCAACCATCGCCGAAACGTCTTCGGGCGTGTGAATCCCGGCGCTGCACATGACGATGATCTCGGGATCGATCCGGCCGACCATGTCGATCGTCCGCTGCACGAAGTCCCGCATCTCTGTCGCAACGGATCGAGTGCCGCCGATCAGCTCCGGCGGCTCCGCCAGGACGATATTCGGACCGAGCTGAGCGATGGCGGCGGCTTCCTCCGGAGAGTCGGTGCAGACCATTGTGGCGAGACCGACTTCGTCGGCGCGCCTGATCGCGCCGCTGATTTCGGCGAGCGTCATCCGCCGCTCGGAGTGGTTCAGCATGGTCCCGACCGCTCCCGCTGCCTTTATCGCCTCGGGCAAGACCATGCCTGCCCCGCGACCCACTTCTACGGGGTCCATGTGTTGTGAGAAGACCAAGAGGTTCTTGGTGGCGCGCGCGACGGCCGGTATGTCGACGTACTGGGGGTCGAAGATGACGCTGACCCCGCACTCGGCACTGACTCTGTCGGCCTCGACGGCCAGGTCCACCGCGGCGTCGCCGTACAAGTAGCCTTTGAGCCCTATCTCGAAGAGAGGCTTTCTCAGAACGATTCCGTTGTACACGTTTGCCCCTTCGGCGATTGGCTCGGTGGCTCCGGGTCATCCAACGACTTTTCGGTATCGCTCGAGGTCCACGGCACGAGGCATATCCCCGAGACGTAGCTCGACTCGCCGTCTTCAACGAACAGCCCATCGATGCTCCAGCCGTCGAGTACCCGGGCGCTCAAGCGAGGATGACCTCCACCCCGGCCGCGCGAATCTTCGCGACCTCGTCGGGGGGAGCGCCGGTGTCGGTGACCAGGATGTCGACCTGAGAGAGCGGCACGATCGTCGAGAACCCGTAACGACCCAGCTTGGAGGAGTCGGCCAGCGCCACCACGCGCCGCGCCCGGCTTGCCATCGTGGCTCCGACCTCGGCGATCAGGACGTGGGGCGTCGTGATCCCGGCCTCTACCGACAGGCCGTCGCAGCCGAGGAACGCCACGTCCGCCGAGAACCCCTTGAGGCTCAGCACCGTCTGAGGACCGACGAAGGCCTGGTAGTCGGGCAGGAAGAGCCCACCGAGGCATAGCAGGTGCGGACCGTCCCAGGTCGCGACCTCGCGCACGACGAGCAGGGAATGAGTCACGGCGGTGATCGCATTCCCCGACCTGAGCTGGACCGGGAAATGCGCGGCGACCTGCGCGACGGTGGTTCCGGAGTCGAAGAGGACGACCTCACCTTGTTGGATGAGACTCGCGGCCGCGGCGCCGATCCGTCGCTTTTCCTCGACGTGCTCCTGAAGTTTGGTTGAGACGACCGTGGCACGGGCGGCCGCATGGATCGAGATCGCCGCACCGTGGACGCGCTTGAGCCGGCCTCGTCCCTCGAGGACCGCCAGGTCGCGCCTGATCGAGGTCTCGCTGACGCCAAAGCGTTCGGCGAGGGCCGAGACTTCGACCTCCTCCTGTTCGGAGACGAGTTCCGCGATCCGCGAGCGCCGCTCTCGGGCCCCAGTCGTTGGCCGGATCGCCTCCGGCATGAGACCGCTCATTTGCCCATGCCCATGGTCAGGCCGCGCACCAGGTGCCGCTGGAAGATGAGGTAGACGACGATCGCCGGCAACGCGCTCACCAGCGATCCGGCCATCAGGGCCGGGATGTTCACCATGCGAGAACTCTGCAGTGTCGCCAACCCGACCGTGATCGTCCGCACTTCAGGCGTCTGAAGGAACAAGAACCCGATGAGAAAATCATCCCAGATCTGGATGAACTGGAGCACGGCGACGGTGACGAGCGCCGGCGTGGCCAGCGGCAGCATTATCCGGGTGAAGACCTGCCAGTACGACGCCCCGTCAATCAATGAAGCCTCGATAAGGTCGGTCGACACGCCTCGGAAGTATGTAGTCATCAGGTACGTCGCGAACGGCGCCCCCAGCGCCGCGTAGACGATGATCGCGCCCTGGAACTGGTTGATCAACCCGAGCTGGCTGATGTTGACGTACTCGGGGATCACGATCGATTGAACCGGCACCATCATCCCCGACAGGAGCAGGAGGAGGACCACCGCCGACCCGGGATAGCCGAGCTTGGCAAATGCGAAACCGCCCGTCGCACTCACGGCGAGGATGATGGCAACCGCCCCGAGGGTCACGATGGTCGAGTTCAACAACTCCTGGATGACCGGCAGGACGTCGAACAGAACCTTCCAGCTGTCCAGCGAGAACCCGGAGCCGCTGAGGTACTGCTGATACGACCGGAAGGAAACCAGCGCCATGAAGACGAAGGGAAACAGCATGATGACGACGAGCAGGGCGAGGATCAGGAAGATCGTGGTCCTCGTCAGCTGGCGTCTGGCCCGGTCCATCACAGCTCCTCAGTCCGCCCGGTCTCGGAAGATTCTGAATTGGGCGATCCAGACCACGAAGACGACCGCGAAGAGGACCACGCCGATCGCCGCCGCGAGGCCGAACACACCGGTCTTGAAGCCCTTGTTGTACACAAAGAACTCCAGGGTGGTGGTTGCGAAACCCGGACCTCCCTGGGTCATGATGTAGATCAGGCTGAACAGTGCGGTGAAGGCGGTGATCACCGTCAGGATGAATGCGAACTGGATGAAGCGCATCAACATCGGGATCGTTATGTAGAAGAGGGTGGACCAGGCCCCGGCGCCATCCACGCGCGCCGCCTCATAGACCTCTCGGTCGAGAGTAGCCATGCCGGTGATGAATATGATCGTGTTCGTCCCGAAGACGGACCAGATGAACGTGATGATCACCGCGATGATCGCGGTCGATTCCTTCGACAGAAGGTCGGTGTGAATTCCTCCCAGGCCGACGGTCTGCAGGGTGCTGTTGAGGAGTCCCTCAGAAGCGAAGAAGCGGATTGCCACCATGCCGATGACGACCCAGGAGATTGCGGTCGGCAGGAAGTACACGGATCGAAAGAAGCGCCAGCCGGCCACGTGCTCGTTGAGAAGGAACGCGACGATCAGCGGGATCAGGATCGCCAGTGGGATGGAGGCGAGCAGGATCGCATTGTTCGACACCACCTGCCAGAAGGTCGAATCGGCGAACAGCTGGCGGTAGTTGTCCGTGCCGACCCAAGTGGATGTCATGCCGTTCCACCTGGTGAAGCTGTAGTAGAACGTCTGGAGTATCGGAATGGCCAGGAAGCCCGCGACGAGGAAGATCACCGGCAGGCTGAAGACGATGCCGGCCCGCCGGCGTGCCCGAGCCAGCTGCCCGCGCCGTTCCGGTCGCTTGCTCGCGCTCACTGGTCGGCTGCCTCGCTGTAGAGACGCCAGTCGGGCCATCGAGGATGGCCCGACTGGCCACCAATGATCTACTTGTAGCTTGTCGACCGGCGATCGGCCGGCAGTGCGTTAAGAGCATCCTGCATCTTCTGCAGGGCATCCTGCGTCGACATCGTTCCGGCGAACGCTGCCACGAGGACTGTGCTCGCGACCGACTGCACTTCCGGCTGGATCACGTTGTCTATCATCGGATATCGGGCGTAGCCCTTGGTCGCCCCGTAGCTCAGGAGGTCCTGGGCGATCGCGTCGCTGGCCGTCGTCCCCTGGATGGCAGGGATGAGACCGGCGTCGTTGATGATCTTCTGGGCATCCGACGTGGCCATGTACTTGAGGAAGTCAGCGGCTACTGCCTTGTTCGGGCAGTAGTTGGTCATCGCGAAGCCGTCGCCGGGGAACTCGACGATGCCCTTGATCGACTGATCGCTGAACGGCGGGACGAAGACACCGACGTTGGAGCCGAGCGACTTCTCGGCGGCCGAGATCGCCCAGGTGCCTTCCAATGTCATTGCAGCCTTGCCGGCCAGGAACTGCTGCCAGGATTCAGTGTCGTTGAGGACATCCTGGTTGGTGTACCCGCCCGTGAAGAGCGCCACCCACTTGTCGAGTTGCGCCTTGATAGTCGGGTCGGTCCACGGCAGCGCCCCGGTGTAGAGCTTCTGCCAGTCGGCGACGGGCAGCATCATCATCATGTAGCTGAGGTCGTAGAACGGGTAGAAGCCGGCGGTGAGGCCCTGGGCGCCCGTGCCGTAGACGAAGGGCTGGATGCCGGCGGCCTTGAGCAGCTTGACGTCGGCCATCAGGTCGGTCCAGTCGGTCGGCAGCGTGGTGATCCCGGCCTGCTTGAAGAGAGCCTTGTTGTAGAAGCCGTTGTAGGTCTGCATTTCGAGCGGCACGGTGTAGACACCGGCGGTCGGGTCGAAGTTGGCAGACCCCCACTCAATCCCCTTGAACTGCTTGAGAGTGTCCAGAGGGATGTACGAGTTGAGCGGCTCGAGGTAGCTGGCGTTCTGGAGGGTGAACAGGCCCGTCCACTGGGTCGCCAGGCACGGCCCGGTCTTCGAGATGGCGGCTGCCGTCAGAAGGTCGAAGTAGTTGTTCGCAGGCTGGCTCACCACAGAGATGGTGACGTTGGGGTGCAGGGCCTCGTAGGCATTGACCAGATTCGTGGTCGCAGTGGCGTTGGACTCCGTCCCGTAGTTGTGCCACAAGCTGATGGTCACGGGCGCCGTACCGACGCCGCCAGATGAACCCGGGGTGGACCCGGAACTGCTGCAACCGGCGAGAAGGCCGGCGACGATCGCGCCGGCGAATGCCAGCGCCGCGAACCTTCGGTAGGGCATCAGATCCTTCTTCCTCCGTGGGCCCGCCCGCGACGTGGGGGTTGCGAGTACGGGCAGAGCAATCACCACGTGGGCTGGCCGCCCTGGTCCTCCCGCATGGTCGAGCACGAAGTAAGCATAAGTCGTGCTCGCGCGGAGTGTATACGGGCGTTGTACGAGCGTCAATCATGCGCCTATCGCAACCTCATAGGGCGCCCAAGGGGCCGTATGGGCCTCCTAAGGGGCCTTGTGTGCGGTTGTCGATCACCAAACGAGCGCTAACCGGAACATTCCTCGTTGACGGAGGACGGATTGTGCTAATCTTCCGAGCGTCCTGCGGGAGGACGCCGGCCGAGACAGCCGCCCGCCTGCCGACCAGGCACCGCGACCAACAGCACAACTCCGACAGCGGTCGAGCGATCCGAAGGAGGGTTCAGGGTGTCGACGGGCGAGTCGATCAGGCTTCAGCGCCTCTTCGACGGTGGGCAGAACATCGTGATCGTGGCCATCGACCACGGTCTCTACAACGGGCCGCGTCCGGGCTTCGAGGACCTCGCCCCCATCGTGGATCGGCTACGCGGTGCCGACGGCATCCTGCTGAGCCCCGGGATGGTTCCGCACGTGCAATCGGTCTTCGAGCACCGTGGCGCTCCGGCTCTCATCCTCCGCCTAAACTGGGGCACGCAGTACGCCACCCAGTGGGGCTACACCGAGAGCAGGAGCGTGCCGATGATCTCCGCCGCCCAGGCGGTCTCGCTCGGGGCCGACATTGTGCTCGTCGGAATGTCCATCAAGACCGGTTCGGAGGCCGTCGACGCCGAGAACGTGGCCCAGGTCGCCCGCTGCGTGGCCGAGAAGCGAGAGGTCGGCGTTCCGATAATCGGAGAGGTGTATCCGGCGGGCCATGAGGACATAGCGCCCGAAGAACGGCATGAGCAGATCTCGATCGGCTGCCGGATCGCCGCCGAGCTCGGAGCCGACATGGTCAAGACCTTCCATACGGGTGAGCGCTTCGCCGAGATCGTGCGCTCCACCCCTGTGCCGATCCTTGCTCTTGGGTCGCGCAAGCTGCCGCACGAGGTGGACGCCCTCGAGCTCGCTGCTACCGCCGTCCGCGACGGCGCCCGGGGCGTAGTCTTCGGTCGGAACGTGATCCAGGCTCAGAGCCCGGAGCGGTTCCTCGAAGCGCTCCAGGAAGTCGTCAAGAACGGCGCAGACCCGGTCTCTGCCGCCAAGAAGCACCACCTAGCCTGAAGCGCGGGGCGGCCAGGCCATGACCCTCCTGCTTGGTCTCGACGTCGGGACGACATCGGTCAAGGTCGGCCTCTTCGATGTCTCCGGTCGCCGTCTGGCCACCGGCGCGCAGGAATACCGCATCCAGCACCCGTCTCCGGATCGAGCCGAGCTCGACCCGGAAACGTACTGGTCGGCAACCGTAACCGCCGTCCGCGGCGCTCTGGCCGACGCAGGCGCCGATCGGCGGCAACTGGCCGCGATCGCCGTGAGCAGCCAGGGGGAAACGGTCATCCCCGTCGACGCCGACGGGCGGCCGATTGGCCCCGCCCTGGTCTGGCTCGACAACCGGGCCGGAGCCGAAGCCCGCGAGCTCGCAGAACGATTCGGGGATGCGGAAGTCTACGATCGCACGGGAGTTCCCTCCATAAACCCGACGTGGACCGCCTCGAAGCTGCTGTGGTGGCGGCACAACGAGCCCGAGCTGTTCGCGCGGGCACGGCGATTCCTGCTCGTCGAGGATTTCATCCTCCACCGGCTCTCGGGCCGCTTCGTAACGGACGGCGGTATTCACTGCACCTCGCTGCTCTACGACATCCGCGAGCATGGCTGGTGGGAACCCATGCTCGATGCCGTCGGGGTCGAACCCGGCCGGCTGCCCGAGCTCGTTCCTCCCGGGTCGGTCGTAGGGAGTCTCTCCACGGCCGCCGCCGAGGCACTCGGTCTGCCGTCCAGTGTCCTCGTCGTCGCGGGTGGCATGGATCAGGGCGCCGGGGCCGTGGGCGTCGGCAACATCGAGGCCGGAGCCGTCTCCGAGAGCACCGGCGGCGCGCTAACGCTCCAGGCCTCGGTCGAACGGCACGGCTTGGATCCCACAGGCCAGACGCCGGTCTACATTCACTCCGCTCCGGATCGGTACCTGTACTGCCCGGTCTGCCCCACCGGGGGGATGGCCCTCACCTGGTTCCGCGACCAGTTCGGCGGAGAAGAGGTGGCCCGCGCGGCCCGAGAAGACCGGAGCGCGTACGACCTGCTTACCGAGCTGGCCGCCGAAGCGCCCCCCGGAGCCGGGGGTCTGACGATGCTGCCCCACCTGATGGGGGCGTTCAGCCCCGAATACGACCCGGAGGCCTGCGGGGTCTTCTACGGGTTCACACTGCATCACGGCAAGCCGCATTTTGTGAGAGCGGTGCTCGAGTCGGTCGCGTTCATGCTCCGGCGGAATCTGGAGCTGCTCGCCGGGGCCGGCGCGGCAGCCTCGGAGATCCGGTCGCACGGCGGCGGGGCGCGCAGCGTGCTCTGGAATCAGATCAAGGCGGATGTGTGCGGGCTCCCGGTCGTCACCCTTCAAGGCGAGGATGCCGCAGTTCGCGGCGACGCGATGCTCGCCGGAACGGCGACAGGCACCTACGCGACCCTCGCGGAGGCCGCAACGGCAATGGTTGTGGCCGGCGGTCGCTACGAGCCCGACCTCACGACGCGGGCTACATACGACGAGGCATATGCGCGCTACAAGCGGCTCTTCGACGCGCTGCGCCCGATCTTCCACTCCACCGGCTGACGGTCGGCGCCGGTGACTGTCAATCCCTGATTCGATGCGTTCCAAATGAAAGCGGAAGGTGGACCATGGCAGTGAGAGCGAAGATCGGGCTACTGGTGATGGCCCTGCTCGAGGACGACTACAACAAGACGGCTCACATGCGGCCCGCCGCGACGGCTGCCGCCCAGGGCATCGCCGACCTCCTGAGTGACTACGGCGACGTCGTCCATGCGGGGCTGGTCGAGGAGGAGCACCAAGCCGCCGCCGCAGCACGCCTCTTCAATGCCGAGGATGTCGACATCATCGTGGCCATGGAGCTCGCCTACACCAAGGGCGTCGTTCCGGCACGGGTGATGATCGACACCACGGCCCCGGTCCTGGTCTGGAACGCGCAGAAGATCGCCCGCCTGGGGGAGAGCGACGGTTTCGACGTCGTGATGCTCAACTCCGGCATGGCCGGCATTCCCGAGCTGACCGCGGTGCTGCTCCGGACCGGCCGGGACTTCACGATGGTCACCTCCCGCCTCGACGACCCGGAGGGCAGGCAGAAGGTGCGGGACGTGATCGCCGCCGCGGCCGTTCGGCGCCGCCTCCGCACGGCGCGAGTGGCCCTCGTCGGGCATCCCTTCGAGGGCATGACCGACCTCATGTTCGACGGGCTGTCGCTCCGCCAGGAGATAGGCCCGGTCGTCTGGCCGCTCGAGCCCGAGAAGATCGCGCTCCGATTTGCGGCGATCCCGCAATCGCAGGTCGACGCGGCGGTCGCCTCAGAACGCGCCCGCTACAAGGTCGACATGGAGCCGGCCCTCTTCGAGCGCTCCGTCCGTCTGGCGCTCGCAATCGAGTCGACCGTGAAGGAAGGCGGGTTCGATGCCTTCACCGCGTTCGACCAGGTGTGGCTGACCGATCAGCGCGTGGGGATCATCCCTTCATACGGCACCGGCAGGCTCTGTGAGATCGGGATCCCGGCCGCCCCCGAGGGCGACGTGAACTGCGCCGTCGCGCAGCTGATCCTTCAGGAGCTGGCTGGCCAGGCCACCACCGTCGAGAACTACGTCATCGATTTCGAGAGCAACGCAGTCATGTTCTCCCACGATGGCCACGGCAATCCCGCTCTGGCAACGCCCGGCGAGGTGAGCGTCAAGCATTCCATCTATTACGAGGGCGTCCACGGCTTCGGGGCCGGGTTCGAGTTCTCTTACACGCCGGGACCGATCACCAATCTCGCCCTCGTGACCATGGGCGAGAACCAGTGGCGGTTCGTGATATCGGAAGGCGAGTTCCTTCCCTTCCCGCCCCGGCCGATCTCAGCGCCGCAGACGCTGTTCCGGCACGGGACTCTTCTAGTGGACGAGTGGTGCAACCAGTGGTGCGCCGCCGGCGCCCCGCATCACATGGCCGCCGCCCAGGGCCACTGGACGGACCAGCTCCTCAATCTCGCGCAGATGCTCGGCATCGACGCGGTCGTGGTGTAGGTAGAAGCGGGCCCGCGGCCGAAACCCCGCACGAGGACGAAAGAGATGACGGGCCCCGGCCGAACGGCCGGGGCCCGTCATCGCTGCCTGGCAGCCTGCCAGCTAAGGAACGAGTTGATCCAGTTCAGCCGCGCCTTCACATCGACACGGGTGTCGTAGCCGACGCCGCTGCAGTTCGAGTTGGTGACGAAGGAGTTGACCGCCAGGACCGTACCGGTGCCGCCGACGATCCGGTGGCTAGGTCGGAACCGGCGTATCGGTCGGCGCCGGAGTCGGCGTATCGGTCGGCGCCGGAGTCGGCGTATCGGTCGGCGCCGGAGTCGGCGTATCGGTCGGCGCCGGAGTCGGCGTATCGGTCGGCGCCGGAGTCGGCGTATCGGTCGGCGCCGGAGTCGGCGTATCGGTCGGCGCCGGAGTCGGGGTTGGCGTCGGGGTCTGACCGGGGGCGAGCGTCGGAGTAGGAGTCGCCTGCGGGGCAGGCGTCGGGGTCTGACCGGGGGCGAGCGTCGCGTTAGGCGCCTTCGTCGGGCCGCTCCCTGGCTTCGACGTCGGCGTGCCCGACTGGCCGGGGCCCGTCGTGGAACCGGCCGACTGGCTCGCCAATGCGGTGGCAGACAGAACCTTGGAGAGAGTTCCGGCCGAAGAAGTGCCAACCGTAGTAGCTGGGTTGGGTGTCGCCACACCGCCCGCGACCCTCGGGGCCGCGGAGGGCTCGCCCGGCACCGAGGCGAGCAAGAAGCCTCCTTCGAAGACCAGCAGGACCAGCGCGACAGCCAACGCCACCATCGAGACGTCCTGACGGAGACGGCGCCGTCGGCGATTTGCCATCGAGACCACCGGACGCACGAACTCGATCGCTACCGGGGCCCCGGGAGCCAGCGGCGGGACCGCGCTTCTGACTGCCCTCGTCGCGCACGACTTGCAGGTTCCACGAGAGGCGCGCCAGCAATCTGAGCACACGAACTGGTTGCATTCGTTGCAGAAGTGGAAGCTCTGCACGAATGACTGGTAGGCATCGTCATCCGCCTCGTCGAAGAGCTGCTGGCGGGCATGGCCGTAGCCGGCGCGGAGGCCCTCGTGGTATCGGAAGGCCTTCCCAACCCCCATCGCGAGCGCGCGGAACTTGCCGGAGCGGCTAAGCGATTGTTTCGACTGCGGCGGCGCAAATGCTTTCTGGCAGCGCTTGCACTCGTACCGGATCAGTGCGAGGGGTTCCTGAGACGTGGTCATCGAGTAGCCTCAAACCACGGCAGATGGTCTCGGTCCAGCCCATGGCCGAGAGATTCACTGGGCAAACGAAGTACATTCGTGGAGCCGGGTACAGGGTAGAGGTACCTACAGCCGCTCGCAAGACGCCCACCCGAGGGAGTCCGAGCAGGCTGCGGCTCTCGCCTGGCAGGACGCGTTCGTGCTGAAGGGCCGGATGGTGAGCCAGGTGCCGGGGTTTGCCACCCGTCGCCGTAGCGGGATCAGCGCCGTAGACGCCAGCTCGGCCGGGGCGAACATCACGAATGGGAGAGACGAAGGCTCTCGAACGATGGACCGGTCAGAGCGCCTCGAGTGCTCCAATCTCCTCCTCGCTCACGGAGGTGCGTGCACAGCAGCGAGATGGCGGGCCGCTACAGTACGGAGATGGCTGCCTCGCCTCGCGCCTTCGTATTGCGCCACACGCGGCTCCTTTCCGTACCCGGTCTCGAGGAGATCAGACTGCATCTGGCCGACGAGGTGCTGCCTCTATGGCGCGCCGTGGTGGTCGAGACGAACGATCCGGAGGCGGCGCTCCCGTACTGGGCATTCGCCTGGGCCGGCGGGCTCGCGATCGGCCGGTACCTGCGCACGCACCCGGAGGCCGTGGCCGGTCGGCGGGTGTTCGACCTGGCAACCGGCTCCGGACTTTGCGCGATCGCGGCAATGCATGCGGGCGCGGCCGAGGCGACGGGCGCCGATATCGATGCCTTCGCCGGCGCGGCGATCGAGCTCAACGCTCGCGCCAACGGCCGCCGAGTGACCGTCGTGCGTCGCGATGTCCTGGACGAGAAGCCGCCCGACGTCGACCTGATCCTGGCCGGCGACTGCTGGTACGACGCCGGCCTGGCCGAACGCGTCCTGCCGTGGCTGCACAGAGCGCGGGACCGCGGAATCGATGTCCTGGTCGGCGACCCGGGCCGCCGCTACCTGCCCACGGACGTGCTGGTCGAGCTCGCCTCATACGAAGTCCGCACGACGACCGAGCTAGAGGACCTAGAGCTCAAGCACGGCCGGGTCTATGCCATGCGACCGGC
>Ga0208457_1000112_pt1 | contig 109242 bp, 95 predicted proteins | sample June2015DPH_10_1_FD_185513 | JGI IMG/M metagenome (GOLD analysis project Ga0208457, IMG submission 185513) | Peatland microbial communities from SPRUCE experiment site at the Marcell Experimental Forest, Minnesota, USA - June2015DPH_10_150... | ecosystem: Environmental > Terrestrial > Soil >... | reverse complement strand
ATAATTTTTCTAAGGACAATGAAAGATATAGTATTCACACGTTCAGAAATACGCTTCAGGTTGAGACAACCGTGAAGCCTACTCCGGAAGTGACGCTTTTTCTTATGGCTAGAGGATATTTTGATGGCAGCTGGTACTTAGGTAGGGGACTTGATCAAAGCCCTAAGACTAAGGATGCAGTTCCCAACGGAGACCCCATGAGAATGGATTTGGATGCACGGGAATATCACGTAGCCTTTAAGCTGGGTGACTTCGCATTTAAAGTGGGCCGGCAGCAGGTGGTATGGGGGGAAGCGGACGCCATTCGCATTGCTGATATCATTAATCCACTGGACTTGAGCTGGCACTATAATTTTGAGAGTTGGGATGATATCCGAATCCCTCTGCGAATGGTAAACATTACCTATACCCCGAGCTTTCTAACGGCACACCAAGTAAGGGCGCAACTGCTTTACATACCTGAAGATTTCAGACCAAATGAGTTTGCCCCGACAGGAGCTGTATGGGGGATACACTCGGTTCCGGATATAGTATGGCACCAGGAGCATAAAGAACTACCTGAGAATCCCCGGTTCAGTAACGGTCAAGTTGGCGGAAGAGTTCAGGGAACGGTGATAGGAGTGGAATTAAGCGTTTTCGATTTTTATCACCGGACTGACTCCGCGGTTTACACCTTTGATCCCACGCACGCACCGCTTCCGTTGCATTTCCAATGGCCTTATGCAAACACTGTTGGTGGCACTTTCAACTACTTCGAACGTTTCACCAGCATAGTATTCAGGGGAGAGATGGCAGTTACACTCTCTCAGCCCTATACGTCTACCGTTTTGGATGAGATTATCAAGAAGGATACAATTGCCTTCATGCTCGGATTTGACAGACCGACAATGTTTACTTTCCTGAATCCAACACATTCTTTTTTTATCAGTGGTCAGTGGTATCACAAACATATACTTAACTATGATAAAAATATTACTGATCCCGTTTTGGCAAACCATAGGAGGGAAGATATCTTATCGCTTCTTGTGAATACAAGCTATTGGCATGATCGCATCACACCTCAATTCCTGGTCGTCTGGGATACGTGGGGTAACGGCTTCTTGCAGCCTTCGATCAAATACTCGCCCAATCAACATTTGGACCTGTCTTTGGCGGCCAATTTTATTTTCGGCTACGGTGTAGGAGAGGAGGAGGGGTACTGGGGTCCGGTGAGAAAAAGTAGTGAAGTTTACTTTAGGGTAAGGTATAAATTCTGAGAGAGATGGAGCATTAAATTTAACAAAGGGATAGATTAGAAAGGAGGAACGACAATGGAAGAGAAACTGAGCAAGAAGGTATCAAGGAGGACCTTTTTGAAAGGTGCGGCGGCGGGTATGGCCCTCCTAGGACCGGGTGTACCCTATATCGTAAAGCGAGCTGTGGCAGCTGAGGAAAAGATCGGTTGGCATGCCCCTTGGCCCTACGAGCTACCAAAGGCCGGAGTCAATCCAAAATACGAAAACGCTAAAATCGTTAAAAGATATGACAAAACTAACGCGAATGAAATAAAAGGGATGGTACCAGATATCATGATTGAGTGGTTAACAACCCCGGATAAATGGGGGCCTTTTTACATGAATGAAACGGAACCGATAAAATTCGAGCCACCCCCTGGATTTGCGGCAGCGACAGAAAAAAATTTTTCAACCGGTAAGTGCAAGGTTAGGGAAGATGGTGCGTTATTAAACTGGGAGGCAGGTACCCCTTTTAAAGACCCGAAGACCGGTTGGGAGGTGATCTGGAACGCTGAGAAAAGATACCATGGCGATGATTGGCAGCACCCTTATGTAGGAGTTATCACAGACAAGAACCATAAAGTGCAGCACTGGATCAAGGGGGCTTGGCGGAGGATATACTTTGCGGGGAGAACTGAGACTGATCCCAAGCCGATTTATCCGAATAGCGAGGGGCTGGAATTGTTCGATTCCTTTGGCTATTCAGACCCTTATGACATGAGGGGACTAATTCCACTGTACCATCGGTATTTAGCCCAATTAAAGCCAGACGACCAGTGGATGTATATACCCTCCATGAGACGCACCCGACGTATGTCCACTGCCCAACGTTATGATGCGATCGGACTGGGATTTGATATGTGCTGGGATGATTTTCAGAATTTCGCGGGCAAAGTAATGCAATACAATTGGAAACTTATTGGAAGAAGAGAAACGCTCGTTCCCACGCTATGTAAAGCAAAATGCGAGTGGGCGGCTGGCTTTCATCTGGCTGCACCCAACGACAATTACAATCGTGTCAATGCTTACGTCATCGAGTGTATCCCCAAGGACCCAAACCACATTTACAGTAAGAAAATCCTCTGGATAGACCCCGAAACCTGGTTTATTCCATATGGGGAGTATTTCGATCAAAAAGGTAAACTTTGGAGGGTTTGGCACAATCACTCAACATACGACTCCAAGATGGGCTATTTCCCGGCTGATATGGCAATTTTGGACGTCCAAAGGATGCACAGTTCAAATTGCTATGTCTTTGGATCTACTGGGAATACTAACTTGACCCCGGAAATGTTTTCGTGGGAATACTTGAAAAAAATCTACCCGAGCGAAAAATAGGTTGCCTGATGGGGAAAAAGGGGCCCGTGCTTGAACGCGTGGGTCCAAGAGAGACTGTCGAAAAACCCTATAGAGGGTTTTTTCGACAGTCTCGGAAGAAATCTTCCATCCGACGGGAGAAATTTAAGGGTTAGAGTTGGCAGGCGAGGGATTTTGGGACCCCTTTCGCTTTGTCCCCAGGGCGTGGGATTGTATGTGAAAGAGGGACCAAGGAAAGAAAATCCCTCTACTTTGAGGAGAGTCACGAGATTGGGTTAAGTACCTTGATCCAATCGTTGCAAGAAATAGAGAAACTCTTGGACGGGAGCACTTGATTGACAGTGGCCAGTGACGTCTCATGGGGTGATATGTAAGGCGGCAAATAAGGGTGGTGCCCCGCACATAATCATGGGTATGTCTCTCGATCTGTCCGGGCCGCAATGGAAGTAGGGTTAAAAGAAAAGGTTGAAGATACGCCGGGTGGACGAAAAACTCAAGCTCGCCAGTGACTGTATTAAGTAATATGGACTAGCAATATCCCGCTGTCCTTACTATGTTTACTAACTGAAGAAGCTTTGCCTTGGGGTGGAACAGGGAATCCGTCAGCGGGTCCATGCGTATACGTGACACACTTTATGAGGTAGACCACTAACGTAGTGTAATGTTACAATAACGGCTTTACAATGAGACACCTTCTCCAAGATCGAATCGACGTTTTTGGTCCAGACAAAAGGCTTGGGATTTTCGTTGTTCAGCCGAATATACTCCTTGATGGCGGCCACCAAGTCCGGCACGCTGCGGAAGACGCCTCGACGGATACGCTTGCGTGTGATCTCTCCAAACCATCTCTCCACCAAGTTCAGCCAAGACGAACTTGTCGGCGTAAAGTGAAGATGGAAGCGGGGATGCTTTTCCAACCAAGCTTTGACCTTGGGATGTTTGTGCGTTCCGTAGTTGTCGAGAATCATATGGATAGCCAGCCCCTTGGGGGTTTCTCGGTCGATCTGCCGAAGGAAATGCCGGAACTCTACGTTCCGGTGTCTCGGAAAACAGGTGCCGATGACCTTGCCTTCCAGCACGTTCAACGCCGCGAACAGACAGGTGGTTCCGTTACGCTTGTAGTCGTGGGTCATCGTCCCGCAGCGTCCTTTTTTCATCGGCAACCCAGGCTGCGTCCTATCCAGCGCCTGCACCTGCGACTTCTCGTCCACGCACAGCACCACTGCCTTGTCCGGCGGGTTTAGGTACATCCCCACCACGTCCGTCAACTTCTCGACAAAGCGCTTGTCCTTCGAGAGCTTGAATCCTTCCACGCGGTGCGGCTGCAATCCGTGCGCGTCCCAAATCCGGGATATTGTGGCGTTGCTGACTCCCGTGGCCTTGGCCATTGTCCGCGTGGACCAGTGAGTCGCATCCTTGGGCATCGTGTGCAGGGTCGCCTCAACGATCGCCTTGACCTTTTCGGCGGGAAGGGCGCGCGAACTGAGCCCGTGGGGCGCATCTTCCGCCAGTCCATCGGAACCTCGTTCCTCGAACCGCTGTCGCCACTGCACGACCGTCGGACGACTGGTCTTCAGTGTATTGGCAATGACCCTATTGGGCAGACCCTGGGCTGCCAACAGGCAAATGCGCGCACGCAGCACAGTCCTTTGGGGGCTGGTCTTTGCCCGAACCCAGGCTTCCAACGTCGCGCGCTGCTCGTTCGTCATCTGCAATCTTTCGGCTGGCTTCCACATGAAGCCAACTGTAGCATACATTTGGCATATTGTAAAGATATTATTGTAACACTACACTAGCAATTCTTATTCAAAAACATCCTTTTATTAACATTTGAGCCACCTTTCATTTCTTGTTCTTTTCTTGTAAAATCGGAATTACATTTCGAAAATCGTCCACAATTCCGTAATCGGCTACTCCGAAGATAGGAGCGTGGGGATCTTTGTTGATGGCGATGATTGTTTCAGAGCCCTTCATGGCTGTCACATGTTGGAAAGCACCGCTGATGCCAATGGCGATGTAAACCTTTGGCTTTACCGTTTTCCCAGATATTCCAACCTGTCGCTCTTTGGGTAGCCAATTTCGATCCACCACTGGTCGCGAGCAGGCAATGACCCCACCTAAGCTTTTTGCCACTTCTTCGATCATCGGGATATGTTCAGGTCCTCCAATTCCTTGCCCCACAGAGACGATGATCTCTGCTTGAGTGATGTCTTCTCCTGTGATAGGGGCTTCAATATATTCAATAAATTTTTTTAAATCAATCGTCCCCTGAAGAGGGGAAGATTCCATAACAATTCCACCCTTTTTTCCACCCGGTGTACCAGGGCTGGAAACGCCCGGCCGAATGGTAGCGATATATCCTTTGGATTCCTTCAGAGATACATTGGCATTCACTTTTCCTCCATAGATGGATCGAACAGCTTTCAAACGGTTCCCCTCAAACGAGAGACCGATGCAATCCGTGACCAATGGAAACCCCATTTCCACAGAAAGGCTTGGCGCCAGGTCCATTCCAAAAGCCGTGTGCCCTATCAATGTGAGAAAGGGTTGATATTTTGCGATGAGAGAGGAGAGGACTTTTTGATAGAGGATGGAATTGAAATGTTCAAGTTGCGCATCCTCAACGACTAAGACCTTTGATGTCCTTAAAGCCAACTCCTCAGCGAAATTTTTAACATGGTGACCCAATAGAATAGACGTTGATGAAGCTCCCTGCTGGGAGGCAAGCGTCTCTCCCGCCTGTAACATCTCGTAGGTGATGTCACGAATTTTTCCCTGTCGATGCTCAACCAATACAAAAATTTCGCCCATTGCTTTGCCCCCTATTTATGACTTGTCATTCCTGTGAAAACAGGAATCCAGGCTTTATGTAGTTCCCCGCTTCCGCAGGGACGTCGTCTGAATTTCCGCCTGCGCGGGAACGACGGAGTAAACACTTTTCATCCTTTTTTCTTCTTCAGGATTTCAGTTAATTGTGTCACGACCTCTTCAGGATTGCCTTTTAATATTTCGGCCATCTTTCCAACGGGAGGGAAAAATACTTGATCGATTTTTATATCGACTGATTCGCCTGAGGTGAGCCCTATCTCCTCCATTCCAAGATCTTTGATCTCCTTATCTTCTGCTTCTAAGAGAGCAGCAAGGGAGACATATTTTGGCTCGTTGATCCCTGTCTGAATCGTCAGGACAGCAGGCAGTTTGATCTCTGTGACTTCATCAATACCACCTTCCAATTCTCTCTGGACCTTTGCCTTGTCTCCATTAATCTCGATATGGGTCACAATGGCCGCGTGAGGGAGACCTAACATTTGAGCCAGGCTTACTCCAACCTGTCCGCAGTTGTCATCCTCTGCCTGGACTCCTGTTAAGATAAGATCAAAGGATTGATTCTTGATTGACTCAGCGAGTATCTTGGCAATAAGATGACCATCCTGAGTGGGAGGTCCTTCTATCCTCAATGCCCTATCTGCACCCATAGCCAGGCATCTCGTCAATACTTCTTTTGACTCTTCAGGTCCTACTGTAAGGACAGTAACTGTGCCGCCATGTTTCTCCTTCAGAAGAACCGCCTCTCTGACCGCATAACCATCCCAATCGTTGAGGTGGAAGACCAAATGGTCCTTCTTAATATCCGCTCCATCCTTCTCAATAAATATGTCCGCCTCTGCAGTCTTTGGAATTCTTTTGACGCATACCGCGATATTCATGAGTACCTCCCAATCATTGACAAATTCAGGCGCCTAAAATATTAAAATGTTTAGATCCTTATGATCGTTTCGACTATTCAGATCGTTTATCGTCTAACGATATTGACGAACTGAACGATTTCAACGGATTCTATATCGCTTCAGCGACCAACTCCGAAATATCTTTTACCGCAATCTGATCTGCTAAGCTTGAGATTTTTACAGCATCTTCCAGGGTTAAAAGGCAGAAAGGACAAGCTGTGGCCATCACCTTTGCGCCCAAAGCAACGGCTTCCTTGATTTGTATCTCTCCATTCCGGATCCCTTCCGTTCCCCCTTCAGCCCACATCCTACCCCCTCCTCCTTCACAACAAAGACTCCTTTGCCTTGACCTTTCCATCTCAATGAATTCCAATCCAGAAATGGCGATGAGAATTTTTCTCGGTTCATCGAAGACGAGATTCTGTTTTCCGAGAAAACAGGGATCCTGATAGGTGGCGAGGAGGTTCAACACCTTAGACATTTTTAATTTCCCTGTCTCGATCAATTCTGCAATGACCTGAGTATAGTGTTGAACAGGGATATCGAGGTCGGGATACTCATTTTTAAAAACGTTGAAGCAATGAGGTGAGATGGTGATGATTCTTTTGATTCCAGATTTCTTAAAAAGATTTGTATTATCTTTTGCCAGTTTTTTGAAAAGGGTCTGCTCGCCCATCCTTCTGATCTCGTTTCCACAACAGGATTCTTTCTTCCCAAGGATTCCAAAGTCGAGATCTGCTTTTTGAAAGATCTTGACGAGGGCTGTTGAGACATTCTGAACCCTTGGGTCATAAGAAGGGGCACAGCCCACATAGAGCAATGTTTCTGTGGTTGCTTCGCCGAGAATTTTTACTCCCAGGTCTTTTGCCCAATCTGCCCTGCGATCACGGAACCGTCCCCATGGATTCCCTTGAAGGAAGGTATTTTCAAGAGCATCTCTGATGGTTGAAGGGACCTCACCTTGATTGGCAAGAAAATTTCGTATCCCCATAATCAGCTCAACGTTTTTCACTCCAGCAGGACAGCGAAGGCTACAAGTGCTGCATGTGGTACAGGCCCATAATTCAGGCCTTTTAAATAGGAGAGAGGGGTTGGCTGTCAAAAATGTTTCTCTGACTAGCCTCCTCATATTGAGGGGAGATCTAAATTTAACAGGACATCCTCCTGTGCACATCCCGCATTGGATGCATACATTGAGTTGGTAATCCTTGACAAAAGTTTTAGGATCAATTTTCATTTTGTTATATTAACAACTCCTGTTTTCTCACTACCCTGAGAGATTGGAAAGTTGAGGGGGATTATGTTCAAGTTCGATATCTTCTGCTGGAGGGATTGAACAATCTTAAGAAGATCAATCTGCTGCGGGCAGATGTCCTGACAAGCCCCACAATTTGTGCATCTTTCCATCACATGAACCAGCCAACCGATTCCAAAGTTTTGAAAAGATTCCGGATAGCATTTTTTACAGAAACAGATTGGACACACCTCCCTGCATTGATGGCAATCACTGCATTTTTTGAGCTGATTCCACCATTTAAATTCTTCTTGACCTTCTGATTGAGGAAAAGCTGAAGGGCCCAATTTTGTTATTCCTTCGTTGAACCCGTTCACCGTTTCGAGCAATCTTGAAATTTCGGAAGGGTGGACCCAGGCATAATTGAGACGGTCTTTTCCAATCCCAAGGATTTCCAGCAGACACTGAATGACTTGTACGTTTCTTTCGGCCCTTTCATTCCCTCTCTTATGTCGGCATTGTCGTGGAGGGCATCCTAAGACCAAGACTCCATCTGCTTCTAAAAAATAGGCCCTCAAGGGGAAAAAGACATCCAGACTTCCAAGGCAGGGGAGTTTCACTGGTAAGAAATTCGGCGTATAACTTTTCTGTTCCATCCCGGCAAAATCGGCGCAAAGGTCTGCGCTATTTTGGCATAAGAACCCCAATAACTTCGGTTCGAAACTCATGCGAGCAGTCCTTCCACCTCTGCCAATACTTGATCTTGTGTGAAATGTTTCTGCCTCGCTGCTTTGCTTGGGCAAACAGATGTACAGGCCCCGCATCCTTTACAAAGGGCTTCATTCACCGATGAAATTCCTTTGATATCAAGAAAATCGATTGCCGTATAAGGGCAAACTTCGATGCAAAGTTTGCAGCCTGCGCAGATCTCAGGGTCAATAGAGGAGATCGTGGCCTCCACCTCGATCTCACCCTTGATAACCAGGGACATCACCTCTGCTGCAGCCGCAGAGGCCTGTGCAACTGTGTCAGGAATATCTTTGGGCCCCTGGCAGCACCCTGCCAAGAAAATCCCATCAACATTTGTGGAGACCGGCCTCAGTTTCGGATGAGCTTCCATAAAGAATCCATCTGCGCTCTGGCTAATCCCCAATACCTGAGCCATTCTTTCGGCATCGCGACGGGCAGTGAGACCTGTTCCCAATACGACCAGGTCCACCGGGATCTCAACAGGAGTCCCAAGAAGGGTATCCTCTGCTTCGACAATGAGACGGCCATCCTTTTTATAAATCTCCGAGCCTTTTCCCCGGATGAAGTAAATTCCTTCCTCTCGAACCCGTTTATAGAACTCCTGGTATCCTTTTCCAAAGGCATTGATGTCAATGTAAAATTCATAAATCTCAGCCCCGGTCTTCTCTTTCGCCAGATGAGCCTGCTTCATGGAGGCCATGCAGCAAATCCTTGAACAGTGGAGCTTTGCATTTTCATCCCGGCTTCCAATACAATGAAGGAAAGCGATTGTTTTAGGAACCGTTCCATCCTTCAACAATATCTCTCCACAATTGGGTCCGGAAGGACTTGAAAGCCTTTCAAACTGAAGACCGGTGATGATATTGTCATAGACCCCATATCCATACTGTGGAAGGAGATAGGGATCGAATGGATCATATCCTGTTGCAACAATGATCGAACCCACCTCCTTTTCAATCACTTCCTCTTTCTGATCAAAATTGATTGCTTCTGCCTTGCAGGCCTCGATACAATTCTTTTTACATTTCCCTTTGGTTAAAAGGAGGCAACTCTCGTTATCCACTACTGCTTTTAAAGGAACGGCCTGAGGGAAAGCGATGTAGATGGCTTTTCGCCTGGCCATCCCTTCTTCAAACTCTGAAGGAACTCCTTTTTTCAGAACGCAGGCTTCCACGCAATCTCCGCAGCCGGTGCACCGACTTGGATCGACATGGGTAGGATGTTTTTTAATCGTCACAGTAAAGTTTCCAACATAACCTTTTACATCCACTACCTCCGAGCAGACAAAGAGTTCGATATTTTTATTTCGAACCACTTCAACTGTTTTGGGTGTAAAGATACAGGAGGCGCAATCCAGAGTGGGGAAGGTCTTGTCCAATTGGGCCATGTGGCCCCCGATATAGGGCGCCCTTTCAACGAGGAAGATCTTCATGCCATCGTTCGCCATGGTCAAAGCAGCCTGAATCCCAGCAATGCCCGCTCCAACGACCAACGCAGAGGGCTTGATCCCAACTCTTCTTGCCTCCAGAGCCTCGTGGAGAGAAACCCTGGCGACGGCTGCCTGTACGATATGTTTCGCTTTTTCTGTTGCCCTTTCTTTATCCTTATGAACCCAGGAACACTGCTCCCGGATATTCGCAATATTGATGAAATAGGGATTGAGGTTTTCTGAAGAGATGGCATTTCGAAAAGTGATTTCATGCATTCGAGGGGAGCAGGCCGCAACTACCACCCGATCGATGGAGAGCTTGCGGATATCCTTTTTGATTAAATCCTGTCCAGGGTCAGAACAAAGATAACGGTAGTCCCGGACTACCTTTACTCCGGGAAGCGTGCTGGAAAAACGGGCAAGTTCATTACAATCAACCGTGGCAGCGATGTTGGTGCCACAGTGACAGATATAGACGCCAATTTTTTGTTTCATCTAGCCATTCTCCCTCCCCCTTGATGGGGAAGGTTGGAGGTGAAAAATAGGTTTCAGTTCCCCCTCCCCTTCACCCCGTTAGATAGGCTTATCTCTTCGCCCCCTGCCAGTCAAAAATGTTTTATCTAACAGGGTGAATCCCCTCCCACCGGGGAAGGTGAGATTTTTGGAAGTTTAGCTAATGCCGAGGATTCGGCGGCCAATGGCGAGCTTCTGGATTTCCTTCGTCCCCTCATAGAGCTCGAGTAACTTGGCAGCCCTGTAGAAGCGCTCAATGGGATAGTCATCGAGGTAACCATACCCGCCATGAAGCTGTAAGGCTTCATCGACGACCCTTACCGCCACTTGGCAGGCCCACCATTTTGCCATGGCTGATAGTTGGGAATCGACATTCCCCCGGTCGACATTCCAACAGGCCTTATAGGTTAGAGATCTGGCGGTTTCGATGAGCGTTGCCATCTCAGCAATCTTGAACTGAGTGACCTGAAAAGATGCGATTGTCTTCCCAAATTGTTTTCTCTTCTTTACATAATTGATGGCTTGTTCCATCGCCCCCTGCGCAAGGCCTACTCCATCCCCCGCTATCATCAGCCTAGAATAGTCAAGAAACTTCATCAATTGGATGAATCCATCGCCTTCTGAACCCACCAAGTTTTCCTTTGGGACTCTCACATTATTGAAATAGACATTGGCGGTATCAGAAGCATGAAGCCCCATCTTTCCATGAATTCTATCCGCCTTGTATCCCGGTCGATCCGTCTCCACCAGAAGAATACTGTGGCGCTTTGATTTAGAAGTCTCTTCGGGATGAGTCAAACAGTAGACGAGAAGGAATTTGGCTTCTGTGCCGTTACTGATCATCACTTTATTGCCATTGATCACATATTCATCTCCCATCTTTTCTGCACGGGTGGTGGCAGAGGCTGCATCGCTTCCCGCCTCAGGCTCGGTAATGGCAAAACCCATGACCCAGTCCCCTTTGACTAAGGGGGGAAGGTACTTCTTCTTCTGATCCTCAGAACCATATAGTAACAGTTCTTGGGCACCAAACGTGGTTTGAGAAAACACCTGGCCAAGCCCGGGTTCGGCCCTCCAGAATTCCTCCAGGATGATGTTATGTTCAAGGGAACCTAAACCAAGGCCGCCATACTCTTTCTTGATATAGACACCGACGAAACCCAATTGAGCTGCTTTTTTAATGATGTCTCTGGGAAATTCTCCTTTAGCCTCACACTCTTTGCCAATTGGCACCAGTTCACCTTCTGCGAACTCTCGGGCAGCTAAACGGATCTGTTTTTGACGATTGGTCAGTTCAAAGTCCATGAATTACTTCTCCTTAATATTAAGATGAAGTGTGCTCGCTTTTCAACGATTTAGCAAACATCTCCTTTACTACGATTGGAGCCAGGCGACTTATTGGACAAACTCTTAACGTTAAAATCAGAGAAGAAAAACCAAATCACTTTGGAAAAGGGGATTGAGGGAAAAAGAGCAAATCCTTTGTCTTCTCAATATTTCCCCAACAGCTCTCGGGCAATAATTGTTTTTTCAATCTCTTTGGTCCCTTCGAAGATTTCAACAGCCTTGCAATCCCGATAGAAACGCTCGATATCGTAATCTCCAATAAACCCGTATCCTCCATGGAGTTGAAGAGCCTCTTCGGCAACCCTCACTGCCGTCTCTCCTGTGTACCACTTCGCCATGGAGATGAGATGGGGTTGCACTCTCTCGTGGTCGAGAAGCCAGGCAGCTTTCTGGTAGAGATTTCGGCCGGCTTCGATTCGGGTAGCCATTTCTGCAATCTTGAACTGGGTGACCTGGAAAGAGGCGAGCGGCTTTCCAAATTGTTGCCGCTTTCGGACATGCTTAATAGCCTGCTCCATGGCTCCCTGGGCCAGCCCAACAGCCTCGGCACAGACATGGAGACGAGTGTGATCAAAGAACACCATAAACTGTTGAAATCCTTTTCCTGCAGTTCCGATAAGGTTCTCTTTGGGTACCCTGACATCGCTGAAAGAGATTTCAGCAGTATCCGAGGCGCGGAGGCCGAGTTTGTTTTTCAGCTTGCTCGCCTCAAAGCCTTTGCGGTCTGTCTCGACCGTGATGACACTAAACCGGTCATGCCGGGACTTGACATGCGGTTCTGTCACGCAAAGAACCTGCAGGAAATTGGCAAGGGTCCCACCGGTGATGAATGTCTTGGTGCCATTGATCACATATTCATTCCCATCCAGAATAGCGGTGGTTCTAACGGAGGAAACGTCACTTCCGGCGTCAGGCTCGGTGATGGCAGCTCCGGTGATGGCCTTTGCCTTCACCAGGGGAGGTACCCATTTCATTTTTTGCTCCTCCGTGCCAAAAAGGAGAATCATTTCCGAGCCAAAAGTGCCTGCCAAGATAAAATGCGCAATCCCAGGATCAACCCGCCAGAATTCTTCGTTGATGAGACAGTGCTCCAGATACCCCAATCCTGCCCCGCCGTACGTTTCAGGTATGAAGACCCCGACAAAACCAAGCTCGCATGCTTTTTCCCAGAGGTGTCTTGGAGATTTCTCCTCGCGATCGCACTCCTGGGAGACATCCGGGAACTCTTTTTCAGCAAATTCCCTTGCGGCCTTGATGATATCCTTCTGCTCATCAGTCAAATCAAAGTCCATGAATATTCCCCCCTAACTGACCGATTCCTTGCCTCCGGGTGGCTAAACGGATCTGTTTTTGTCGGTTGGTTAGTTCAAAATCCACAACAACCCTTATTTCTTAGATCGATGGGGTCTACCATTTCTGAATTTCATCTGGGCCAATAGTTTGCTGAGGGCCAATTGATGTTCTTCCGTCTTCATGGCATCGAGAAAGACCATCGCTTCATGCTGTATGACTTGATCCAGAGTGGATTGCATCCCGTGACGTAGAATCTCCTTTGACTTTTGTACGGCATTAGGAGGCATGGAGGCAATTTGCCTGGCCATCTTTTTGGCCTCGGACATCAGTCGGTGATGGGGGAATACCTGGTTCACCGCCCCGATTTCTAATGCTTCATGAGCATCAAAAGGCCTGGCAGTGAAAATAAGCTCTGCCGCTTTGCCATATCCGATGAGTCTGGGTAGAAAATAGGTGCTACAAAATTCCGGGGTTACTCCTATCCGGACAAAGGCACAGCTAAATTTTGCCCTTTCAGAGGCAAGACGAATATCACATGTTAGGGTTACGGTAAAACCAAACCCATAAGATGGGCCATTGATGGCGGCGATGATTGGTTTGGGATACTGTATAAAAGCCCTTGGTAAATCGAGTGATCCGAATCTTGACTTCTTTTTATGATCCCTATCACTTTCTTGAAGCTCCATAAACCTGTTAAGATCGGCCCCGGCGCAAAACCCCCGACCCCGTCCGGTTAGAATCATGACCCGGATGTCATGATCTTCTTCAGTCTCTTTAAGCGCATGGATCAACTCATCCTTCATCGTGTCATTCAGAGCATTTAGAACTTCAGGCCTATTCAGGTAGATCAAAGCGATCCCTTCTTCTCTGATCAATTCAATAGTCTTGTATTCCATTATTTTCCCCTTTCAAAAAATCCTTTGTATCGAATTGAGGCATCGATTGGTATCTCTCCATGAGATGCTTTTGGGCTTGTTGAGGATTTGGGTATTTGCTGGAATGCCTTGAAGCCCCTGACAGAGATCAAAGGCCTGGGCTAATGAGTTTGTATCAGGACGGTAACGAATGAGGGCAACATCGTTGCCGAAGGTTGATTTATTTTCCATCATCCAAAGCGATATTGTACACCGAAACCACTCCTGGGGTATTTCCATTTGACAGAGCCGTAGATACAGGCGATCTGGCAGGTGCCACATTCCAAACAACCGGCAAATTCCACCACCATCTCTCCCTTTTCATTAAGAGAGTAGAGGTTTGCCGGGCAGGCATAGATACAAAAACGTTCTTTGCAGTTCTGACAAATTTTTTGATCGAGAGAGATATGGGTCTCTTTGTCATTTTTAAAGGCGTCGAGGGCCAATTTTTCGGTTATTTTCATTGAACCTTCCCTTTAAGAGATTCTTCGCTTCGCTCAGAATGACAACCCTTCACCTGTCATTGCGAGGCGAAGCCGAAGCAATCTCTATTTCGAAGTCCTAAATTTTCCTAAATTGCATCCAGTCTTTAAACGTTTGGAAATTCAAATAGTCTTTCTTAAAGGCCTGCCAAATGGTCTTGTAAAGACCTTCTTTGGGATTCTCATCCACCCTCATCACTTTCTCGAATAGATCGGAAATCGCCTGAGGGTACTTGGAGAAGAGCCTTTCGTTCTCCAGGATCGAAAGGGTGTTTTTAAAATTGCTCATTTCTTGAATTATAAAACTTTCGTTTAAAAGTTTCTCGTAATAGGCCAAAGAAGAGGCTGAGAAATCGTTTTTCTCCTTTGCTATTTTTATTGTCCGGCCTGCTAGGACTCCTGAAGCCATGGCATATTCCATGCCTCTTACGGTGACCAGCATGTTGAGGCCCAGGCCTGCTGCGTCTCCTGTGATTAAAATTCCATCTCCAAAGACCTTCGGTTTGATGTGGATTCCTCCCTCAGAGATGAGGTGAGCGGAATATTCAACGACCTCTCCACCCCTGATCAAATTTTTTATCTCGGGTCTTTCTTTAAATTCGTCTAAGAGTTTATAAACTTCCTCGCGGGGCTCTCTCTGATTAAGAGAATGGATTCCAACCACGATTCCCAAAGAGAGACTTTCCTGATTGGTATAGAGAAAACCTCCTCCCATTATGCCTTTGGTAAGGGTTCCCACAAAGAGTTGAGCCGCCCCCTCTTTTTCTCCAAGTCGGAATCGGTCCTCAATGATTTTTGGATCAAGGGCAATCACCTCTTTAAAACCCAGCGCAAAATGTTGGGGTTGAAAAGGTTGCCGGAGTCCTGACTTCTCAGCTAAGAAAGAGAGGATTCCATCTGCAGCCACCACACAGTCTGCTCCAATCTCTTCATCCTCAGCCTTGACTCCGATGACCTTTTCTCCCTCTCTGATGAGATCGTTCACGTTCTTCTGAGGGATGATGAAGACTCCTTTTTCTGAAACGAGGTCAGCGAGCCACCGGTCGAATTTCGCTCTGAGGATGGTGTAACTGGGGTAGGGTTCTCGGTTAAATCGATCGCTATAAAGTTCAAGGGTGGTCGAATTAGATTCACCCAATAAGGTAATAAACTCCTTCGTCACGTGCCTCTCTAAAGGGGCCCCTTTCCAAAGATCTGGGAGGTAATTTCGGAGGGGGCTCAGATAGATTCTCCCCCCTGTCACATTCTTACTTCCTGAGAAATCTCCTCGCTCCAGAACGATCACGGTCATTCCTGAATCGGCCAATTCATAGGCGCAGGAAAGGCCTGCTAATCCCCCTCCTACAATGATGACATCCACCTTTTCCATCGTTATTCCTTTAGAGCCTTTTTCAATTCCTCTGTTAAGGTGGGAACAATCTGGAAGAGATCTCCAACGATCCCATAGTCGGCATAGTTGAAAATGAGGGCATTTGGATCGGTATCTACAGCCACCACCGTTTTACACGTGCCTATGCCTAAAACATGGTGGATGGCACCCGAAATCCCAAAGGCCATGTAGAGTTTGGCAGAGATATTCTTTCCACTCTTTCCAATCTGGTCCTTCTGATCCCTCCAACCCACGTCCACAGTAGCTCGAGTGGTTCCCACTGAGGCATTGAGCACATCAGACAGCTTTTCAAGGATCTTAAAATTTTCGGGTGCTTTGATTCCCCTTCCAGCAGCCACCACAATTTCAGCCTCTGTAATATCTAACTTCGTTCCAGCTGCCTTCTCCCATCCGATGACCCTCTTTTTCAATGAAGAAGGATCGGTATGAGAGGAAATCGAAACGACCTGAGCCGATTTACTAAGGTTATGATTAACAAGAAAGGTATTGTTTCTCACAGTAGCCATCTGAGGTCTGGCCTCAGAAAAGGCCATCTCTGCAAAGACCTTTCCTCCGTAAAGGGGGCGTTTCGCAATAAACTTTCCGTTCTCTTCCATGGCTAAACCCGTGCAGTCAGGGGCATAACCTGCTTGGAGGTGCATGGCCAGCCTTGGGAAAAGATCCTTTCCTGTAGAGGTGGCTCCCCCCAGAAGAATGGAAGGTTGATGTTCCTTAATTAAGGGAGCCATATTGATCAAATAGGCATCGGAAGTGTAAGAGGCAAGGGATGGGTCATCAATAAGATAGATTTTGTCGGCAAAAGGAGTCAGGCTTTTGACAGCTTCTTGAAGCCCGCTCCCAAGTAAAATCGCTGCAACCTGAGAACCGGTTTTCTTTGAAAATACAGCCCCTGCCGATAGGAGTTCGAAGGTCACTTTTCTGACCTTTCCTTCCTGTTGCTCTGCAAAGGCCCATATCTCATTAGCCACGATGTTCTCCCTTTTTTTCAAATTCGGAATGCGGAATTCGGATTTCAGAATTAAATATTTTGATTTTCACTCTGCATTCCGCAATCCGCATTTAGATGACTTTGGCTTCTTCTCTGAGAAGTTTAACCAGTGCCTTCACATTCTCCGGAAAATCTTCTTTAATCATTTTCACGGGTGGTCTCTTAGGGGGTGGTAAATATTTCTGGATTTTTATTTTGGCTGCTTGGCCACCCGCATCGGCTGCGCTCAGTCCCAGAGCTGCAAGATTCATCTTCTTCATCTGTGCCTTCATGGCCTTCATCACGTTCATGACCTGAGGGATGCGAGGATTATTTAGACCTTTCTGGCAGGTGAAGAGTGCAGGGAGGCAACAGGAGAGGATTTCATTCCCACGCTCTACCTCTCGGATCACCTTTACCTCTTTCTTTGGGTCATCCACCTCGAGGCCGATGATCGTATTGACGTGTGGAATCCCCAATAACTCAGCCACAGCAGGTCCAACGATTCCAGCATCATCGTCCATGGCCTGCCTCCCCGCCAAAATCAGATCAAAAGGTTTATCTTTGAGATAAGCAGCCAAGGCTTTGGCGATGGCAAACTGATCCGAACCCTCCAAGCCAGGGTCAGTGATCTGAATCGCATCATCTGCACCCATGGCGATTCCTCTTCTCAGGGCATCAACCTTCTTATTGTCGACAGTCAAGACGGTGACCTTGCCGCTAAACTTTTCTTTTAATTTCAAGCCTGCTTCTATTGCAATTTCATCGAAGAAGTTGGTGAAGTATTTATTCTCGATCTCCAATTCAGAATCCGATTTGACTTTTATGATCGCTTCCGGATCAGGAACCTGCTTCACCAACACATAGATTTCCATCTTAACCTCCGTGATTAGTGAATCGTGTTGGTGAATCGATGGTTAAAAACGAATCACAAGCACGAGTCACGAGTCACCATTTTAATCCTTACAAAAGATTCTTCCAAGATAGTCACATAACACTTCATGGGTGCCGCCGCCATAAAGCAAGAACTTGGCATCTCTCCAGTAACGTTGTGGAGGATATTCTGTGCAGAAGGCATTCCCGCCATAAATCCTCATCGCCTCTTCAACAGCATACATACACATTTCGGTCGCATGATATTTGGCCAGCATGCACTCATTGGTACAGGGGATCTTGTTTTGGATCATCCAGACACATTTGTAAGTGTAATTCCACGAGGCTTCATACCAGGCCCAATATTTTGCGAACTTCTCCCGGATCAACTGGTACTTACTGATGGGGTTTCCAAAAGCGATCCGGTTTTTTGCATACTCCCTTGCATCTTCCATGGCTCCTTTTGCAATGGCCAAGGCATTCATCGCAGTCATGATGCGGACTTCATTAAGAATATCTCCGGCATACTGAACGCCTTTTCCGACCTCCTCACCTAGAAAATTTTCATCAGGAACAAAAACATTGTCAAAAACCAATTCGCCTGTAACGGAGCAGCGAGAACCTAACTTATGAAGCCTCTGGCCAGGGACGAACCCATCGCGATCTGCTGTTTTCTTTTCAACCAGGTAGAAATTGAGACCTTTTAACCCCAATTTTGGATCGACTGTTGCCATGCAGGTACAAAACTCAGCAATCGGTCCATTGGTGATCCACTGTTTTCTTCCATTGATCCTCCAGCCCCCGTCCACTTTGGTCGCTAAGGTTCTTGTTCCGCCCAGGTCAGAACCGGACTGGTCTTCGGTGAAGCAGATCGTCCCGATTTTCTCACCTTTTATTGCTGGTACGAGAATCCTCTGTTTGATGTTCTCGTTTCCAAAACGGGCAATGAAGTAAGTTCCCATGAGAATTTGCATGATCACCGCCATGGCAAACCCGCAGGATCCCCTTGCCAGTTCTTCATAGAAGATCATCTGGGAGATGGTGTCGGTAGCCATTCCACCATATTTTTCTTCATGCCTCAGACCCAAGTATCCCAGTGCGGCAAATTCTTTCCAGAGGTCCCAGGGGAATTCTTCTTTTTCATCCAATTCAGCCACCCTCGGCATGATCAAACGATTCACTGCATCCCGAACCATTTGCCTGAAGAATTCTTGTTCCTCTGCAAAGGTGAAATCAAGTGCCATTGGCTTCCACTCCTTTCATACTTTAGAGGGTTCGAGCCTGCCTGCCGGCAGGGATTCGAGGGTCCGTGGGTTCTAGTGTTTACTTTCCTAAGATGTATTTACTTGAACCCTTGAATCCTAGACCCCTTGAATCCTTTGAAGTTTAGATAATATTCTTCTCCTTAAACTCCTTCAACTGGGCAGCACTATATCCCAGGAGACCACTATAAATCTCCTCGTTATGTTCCCCAAAACGGGGAGGGAAGCTCATCATCCGGTTGACCGATTTCAGATAAGGGTTATTGATAGGAGGAGGTGCGATAGTAATCTCTACCCCTGTCTTGGGATCTTTGCTGCGAATCAGATTCGGTTTGACCAGTGGATCCTGAACAACATCTCCGATGGCGTTGACTTTGGAAATGGCAATCGTGGCCTTGTTGAAAATGTCGATCAATTCATCCGTCGAAAATTTCTTGGTGATGGCATTGATTGCGTTATTTAAATTTTCCACATCTGCAATCCGGCCAGCATTTCGCTCATACTCTTTTTTATAAAGGGATTCAAACCCTGGAATCTTTGTCATCGTCTCCCACTGCTTATCATTTCCTACTGCCACATAGGCATAGCCATCTTTCGTTTCATAAACAGAGACTGGAGCGAAGAATTCGTGGGTGTTTCCCCTCCGACTGACTGTTTTCTTGAAGCTGACCGTGTGCGTGATAGCCTGGGTGAGCCAGGAGACGGTGCTTTCGAACATCGAGAGATCGATGCGGCTTCCTTGGCCTGTCACTGCCCTTTTGAAGAGGGCCTTCATCAGAAGACCATAGCCATGTTCACTGGCTCCCATATCGGGAAGGGGGATGCCCATCACTTGGGGGGTTCCTCCCTTCTCTCCAGTTAATTCCATTAACCCTCCTCTTGCTTGAAGCACTGGATCATAAGCGGCCTCATTGTTTTGGGGACCGAACCCTGTCATTCCCAGCCAGATGATGTCCTCTTTGATCTTTTTGAGCATCTCATATTCAATTCCAAGTTTGGTGTAATTTCTGGGCAATTGATTGGTGGCAAAGATATCCACCTTTAATTTGGTGAGGAGTTTTTTGAAAATCTCCCGTCCCTCAGGAGCTCCTATGTCAAGAGTGAGGGCTTTTTTCCCGGCATTGATGGATAGATAATAGGAGAACATCCTATCTTCTTTCAACACGTCGTCCCCCACACGTCGATTGGGATCTCCGTAGATGGGATGTTCCATCCGAATGACATCAGCTCCATCTTCAGCCAATCGAAGGGTTAAATAGGGGAGAACAGTTGCCTGCTCGAGACTTAAAACCGTAATATTTTTGAAAAGTTGTACTTCGTCCATGAAAATCACCTCCTGATCTTGATTTGGATACTGTATACAAAGAATTATATATACCCAAAACCCCAATCGTGTCAAGACTTTTCCATACGATCTTCATAGGGGCTTCAATGATGAGGATCCCCTGAACTATTTAACTGAAGGTGGGGAAAAAGACGTAATCTTTTGGCTTCATGAGAGAGTATTTGAATCTACTGTTTAATAAATATAAAATTTAGTTCTTTATTGAAAAGGTCCCAACATGATTTCAGCGATTAAATCTTTCTGTTCTTCCTCTGTTCCAAGTTCTACTCCAATTGCCCAGGCATCCCGGAAGTAATGTTCAATGGCTTGTTCAGAAATATAACCGTAACCCCCAAAGATCTGGAGGGCCTCATCGACTATCGCCACCAATCTCCTTCCTACCTCCAATTGGGTGATGGAGAGGAATCCAGGATCGATCTTTTTATGATCAAACTCTGTCGCCGCCTTATAAGTGAGGCATCGAACCACTTCAATACTCACAGCTATATCAGCCAGTTTATGTCGAATGGCTTGGAACTGCGAAAGCTTTCTGCCAAACTGTTCCCTTTGTTTGGCATATTGCATCGCCCGATTAAAAGCCCCCTGAGCGGTGCCCAACGCTTGAGCTGCACTTTTGAGCCCTATGGCTTGATAACAATGGTCCACATGGGTCAACCCTTCACCTTCTCTTCCTATCCGGTTTCCAAGTGGTACCAGGACCTCTTTGAAAAGGAGATCACCGAAGGGGATCATCCTTAAACCCATCTTATCGACGGGATGAACTTCGATACCCTCCTTTTCTCGTTCTACAATTAATGTGATCCACCCCTCCTTGGGCTCTTTGCAGAGGGTGACGAAGGAATCTGCTAGAGAAACGTTGAGTACGAAACTTTTTTTCCCATGGATGGAATAATATTCATCTACCTTTCTTTCCGCAATGGTGGAGATGTCTGTAAGATCTCTTCCGTCCTCTGATTCCCCAAGGGCAATGCCCAGCTGTTTCTCTCCCTTTGTGAGTGGAGTGAGGAATTGATTCTTCTGTTCGTGAGAACCAAATTTCAGAATGACCTCTGAACCTAGATCAACTGTGCTCAGGGCGCTCCCGATTCCTGAATCAACCCTGCAAAAAGCTTCAATGACCAGAAGGTTTTCAAAGATCCCTAACCCCTGACCTCCAAACTCTTCAGGATAATGAATTCCAATAAACCCTAATTGAGAGGCCTTCTTCCATATCGATTCTGGAAATTTCCCTTTCTGGTCCAGTTCTAACGCCAGATCGGGATCGAACTCTCCTTGGGCAAACTCCCTGGCCGCCTTTTGAACATCCTTCTGCTCATCGGATAATTCAAAATCCATTCTCCTTCCTCCTATAGTCCCAATTCCCTAGCGATCACTAAGTGTTGAATTTCAGAGGTCCCTTCTGGGATCTTAAACAATCTCGCATCACGAAGGAACCTCTGAACAGGATTGTCCATCATCAGTCCGGCATTTTTTTGGATGGCCATAGCCTTCTGAACAATACGCTGAACGGATTCGCTGCAGAAAAGTTTTACGATCGAGGCGTCTTTCATTGAAGCAAGGCCTCGATCATAAAGCCAGGCCCCTCGATAGGTCATATATCTCATGGCCTCAAGGGACATCGCCATCTCGGCCATGACGAATCGAATCGCCTGTGACCTTGCAAGAAGCTGGCCATCTCTCTTGGTTCTTTTGATATAAGAGAGGGTTGATTCGAATGCTGCCTGACCTACTCCGGTGCTCCTCGCCCCATAGGTGAGCCTTCCTGATTTGAGGGTTTCTTCCAACTGTTCCAAACCTCCTCCTTCCTGTTCTCCAAGCATCCTCTCTTTCGAAACGTAACAATCATCAAAGGCCAACTCGGCAGTATCCGAGGAATGATTTCCTAACTTTTGTAACTTTTTGGTCATAGAAAATCCTGGATCTTCACGCTCCACGACAAAAAGATTGATGCCTGTCCCTCGCCTGGAAGGATCGGTGTAGGCAGCAACGGTCACAAAATCACAGATGGTCCCGTTCGTGATGAAGGTCTTCGGACCATTGAGCCGGTAACCATTTCCCTGCTTTACGGCCGTTGTGCGAATTCCTGACGCATCTGACCCTGCATCCGGCTCCGTCAATGCAAAGGCACCGATCTTCTCCCCCCGCACTGCCGGAGAAAGATATTTCAGCTTAAGTTCCTCAGAACCATAATGGAGGAGGGGGTCTGTGGCCAGACCTCCCTGAACCATGATACTCGCGCCAATGCCTACGCAGATCCGATTCAATTCCTCCACTGTAATGCACTCAGAAATCTTGTCTAAACCAGGACCCCCGTATTCTGCGGGGCATCGCAGGCAGAGCAGATGCTCGGCACCCAGGATTCGAAAGAGTTGAACTGGAAAGGCCTCTTTTCGCTCATATTCCTCAACTAAGGGACTGACCTCTCTCTCATAAATTTCTCGAACTCTTTTTTGAAACTCCTTCTGCTCATCATTCAGTTCAAAGAACATGTTCTTCTTGCCTCCTTTACCCCGTTAGAAATAATGCCCCGCTGCTCCCTCCGGGCCAGGCTCCGCCCCGGAAGGGCTCATGCCCCGGAGGGAGGCCCTCTGGGCCGGCGGCTGCAACAGGATTAGATTTTAAAATAATTCCGCCTGCCTGCCGGTAGGCAGGGCGGCGTTTAATGCCCCGCTCGGTTTCGAGTCGCAACGACTGGAATTTCTAACGGGGTTTACCCGCCTCTTCAACCAGCCTCCACATCAATTATTCATTCTTAAAAACGGGCTTTCTCTTCTCCAAGAAGGCAGTTACTCCTTCCTTGAAATCCCTTGTTTTGTAAACCTCCCCATAGATCTCCGAATCCTTCGTCAAGGCATCTTTTAGAGAGAGTTGAGAGGCATGAAACATGGCTCTCTTTGCCAAATGGACGGAAGCAGGTCCTTGAGCAATCTGTCGGGCCATGGTCAATGTCTCTTCCATCAATTTTTCATGCGGGACCACCCGATTGACCAACCCGATTCTCTCTGCTTCTCCTGCGTTCACAATCCTTCCAGTGTAGATCATCTCTTTAGCCCGGCCCGGCCCGATGAGACGCATCAAACGGACATTTCCTCCATATCCAGGCATAATTCCCACTCGAACTTCTGTCTGGCCGATCTGAGCCTTCTCGCTGGCAATCCGGATATCGCAGGCCAAGGCGATCTCACAACCTCCTCCCAAAGCCCAACCATTGATCGCTGCAATCATCGGCTCTTCCATCGATTCCATAAAAAGGAGAATCTCGTTGGCCTTCTTCGAGGCATTGACTGCATCTTGAGGGGTCCGGTCCTTGAGCATTCGAAGATCGGCTCCAGCGACAAATGCCTCGTCGCCGACACCGGTGATGATGCCCACCCTGATGTTGGGTTCTGAATGCAACCGCTTTAATACGTCCTCTAACTCCATCCAGGTCTCCCAATTCAGAACATTCCTCACTTCAGGCCTGTTGATTTTGATGATGCCAATTCTGTCATCCGTTTCATAGATCAAATTTTTGTAGGACATTTCAATCCTCCGTCTGTTCATTTTCGACAATCATCGCTATGCCTTGCCCTCCTGCAATACACATGGTTACTAAGCCAAACTGGGATTTCCGTCTCTTCATTTCATGGATGATTTTCGTCATAAGAATGCAACCTGTTGCAGAGATTGGATGGCCAAGGGCTATCGCTCCACCATTCACATTTACCTTTTCCATGTCAAAGTTTAGTTTTCTTATCACAGCAAGGGACTGAGCTGCAAAGGCTTCGTTTAACTCTATTAAATCGATATCCTTAAGCTCCAGCTCAGCTTTTTGTAATGCCTTTTGGGTTGCTGGAATAGGGCCGATCCCCATAATCTCAGGCTTCACTCCGACGGATGCATAAGATCGTATGGATACGAGTGGACGGATGCCCATTTCTTTTGCCTTCTTCCGAGACATCACCACAACCGCAGAGGCTCCGTCATTCAAGCCGCTTGCGTTTCCAGCAGTGATGGTGCCATTTTGTTTAAATGCGGGTTTTAGTTTTGATAGTTCCTCCAGCGTGGTGCCGAACCTTGGATGTTCATCTGTATCAAAGATCACAGGAGATCTGCCAGTTTGAGGAACTTGGACAGCCACGATCTCTTCCCTAAATTTATTGGACTTGATAGCATCTTCAGCCCTCTGCTGACTCAGAAAAGCAAACTGATCCTGGTCCTCACGGGAAATCTTATAAAGTTCGGCCACATTTTCTCCGGTCTCTCCCAATGAATAACCTGAAATAGGATCTAAGAGGACCAGCTGATCGATGAGTCGGGCATGGCCAAGCCGGCTGCCCCATCTCACTTTGGGTAGGATGTAAGCAGCCCTACTCATACTTTCCATTCCTCCAGCAACAATGATATCGCTTTCTCCAGTCTTAATGATCTGACCGGCTAAACTAATAGCCCTTAGGCTTCCCCCGCATGCCTTATTGATTGTAAATTGGGGAATTTCAATTGGGATTCCAGCCTTAAGAGCTACAGCCCTTGAAGAATTCGCAGGGAGATCGCCAGTTCTAAAGCCATGGGCCATGATGACCTCATCGATTTCGTCACCCTTAAGGCCTGCTCTTTTCATGGCCTCTGCGATGGCGATAGTCCCCAGGTCCCAATCGCTCACCTCTCTTAAACTTCCACCAAATCTTCCAATGGGAAGTCTTGCTGCGCTAACAATTAGAACATCGTTCAATTTGTATCCTTCCTTTCTTAAATATATTTTGATCACTCCTCTGATCTCTTCATGCTCATATGGATGGTGAATTTTTCAGAAGTCGCCGTAATACTTTACCGGAAGCACTGCGGGGAATCGTCTCCGTGAACACCACTTTGGCCAACCGTTTGTACTTGGCCAATCCTTGCGCCGCATATTCGATGATGGCCTCCTGGGGAAGGCTGGCCTTATCCTGGAGTACCACATAGGCTACAGGAACCTCGCCATATTCTGGATGGGGCTCACCAATGACGGCCGCATCTTTTATATCGGGGTGGCTGACCAGAATGTTCTCAATCTCAGCAGGTGGCACTTGAAACCCCTTGCATTTGATCACTTCTTTTAATCGGTCGACAATGAAAACATATCCTTCCTCATCCTTCCAAGCCAGGTCCCCTGTCCGAAGCCATCCATTTATCATTGTCTGCGCAGTCGCTTCTGGATTGTTGTAGTATCCCTTCATCACCTGTGGTCCTCGGACCCAGAGTTCCCCCACTTCCCGCGGCCGCAATTCAGCCCCCGTTTCTGGGTCAACGATTCTATCTTCTGTCAAAGATAATGGAAGCCCGATCGATCCCACCTTGATCTTTCTGATGGGGGTAACGTGGGTGGTTGGTGAAGATTCGGTAAGACCATATCCCACCATCACAGGAACCCCGGTGATCTGTGTAAACCTCTCTTGAACCTCAGGGGAGAGGATCGCCCCCCCTGCATTGACGTACCGGAGACGGGTCCAGTCCATGGTTGGAACTTTTGGATGGTGGCAGAATTCCTGAACGATCAAAGGAACAGTGAAAAAGAGAGACGGCCGATAGGTTTCGAAGAGGGAGAGAAATTCGTCCACCGGGCGGAAACGACTTGCCAGAACCTGAGTTGCCCCGGCCATGATGGATGTTCCCATCAGGACAGTCATCCCATAAATATGAAAAAAAGGGAGCTGGTTTATCATTATATCCGTTGCCGAAATTTCATGGACCTGAACAACCTGGTAGAGACAACTGAGAAGATTGAAGTGGGTCAGCATGACCCCTTTGGGAAGCCCGGTCGTACCACTCGAGAAAGGCAATACGGCGATCCTCTCTTTGGCGTCTATCCCAATGGAACGATCCAGTCGATCCGATCCCGCAAGGAGCGACGAAAAGGGGAGGGTGCCCAAAGGCGGTTCCCCTTGCCCTTCAAGGACTACGAATCGTAACCCCTGAACCTCTGAAATGAGGCTTCCCACTTGGGTATACAGGTTGTCCGAGGTGATCATGCCCTTGACTTCTGTCTCTTTCAATTGGTGTAAAACCTCTCTCTCTCCGTAGTGGGTGCTTATTGGAACGACGACGCCCCCTGCCTTCAAAATCCCATAGAAAGAGAGGATGTATTCCAGACTGTTCTTCATCCAGAGGGCGATACGGTCTTCTGGCTCCACTCCCATCCTTGCAAGGGAAGCAGCAAGGGCTGAAGAATTTTCCTCCAGCCACCGATAGGAATATTCCTTTCCACCTGTTTCAGGGGTGATCACAGCAACCTTTTCCGGGTATTCCTTCGCCGCTTTTCGAAGCGGGAAAGTCAGAGGCTCCCAAGGTACGGTTATTGAAGGATGGATCGAATTCATTTCCTTTTACCTCTTTATTTTTTTCTGACCCACTTACCCAGTAAACCAACAGGTGCCCAGACGATGACAATGGCCAACAGTAGTCCAAAAAAAAGCTTATGTCCAGTCTCAAAGAACCTTTTGAAGACAAACTCATCCAATCCCGTGATGACGAGTGCTCCTATGCTCGGCCCGATCAGCGTGCCAATTCCGCCAAAAAGTGATCCTACAATGGGCATGACGGACCAGAACCCGTCGAATGCTGAATCAGGATTGAGGAAATGGATGTAGTGGGCGTAAAAGGCGCCCATCAAAGCGGTGCAAAACGCTGAAACTATAAGGGCAGTGATTTTGGTCCTTAAAACCGGCACGCCGATACCGGAAGCCGTCTCTTCGTCCCCGTGAACGGCTGACATGGCCAGCCCTATGTTCGAATGTCGAATTAAATAGATCACCAGATAGATGGCAAACATCAGCGCCGCAGCCAGATAATAATTGGTTGTCCTGGAAATATAAAAATCAAATGTCATTCCCCAAATTTTTATTAATGGCAGGGAGGGGATGCTAAAAATTCCTTTAGAGCCTTCTGTCAGGCGGGTTAAGTTCAGGGTAAGGAGCTTCATCACCTCTGCGAAACCGAGGATGGATAAGGCGAAATAGGGTCCACGCAATCGAAAGGCAGGAACCCCAATGATCAGTCCTCCAAACACCCCGACCATTGCTGCGGCTACCATGGCCAGGAAAGGGTTGAACCCCGCTTTCATCACCAGAAGGGCTGAAGCATAGGCACCGATTCCGAAAAAGGCCGCATGTCCGAAGGAAACCTGTCCGCACACTCCTGCGAGCAGGTTCCACGCCAGACAAACAGATCCGAGGATGAGAGCTGAGATGAAGATGCTCAGGTAGTAGGGATTGAAAGAAAGAATGAAGGGAAGGGCCAGGACGACAATGAACAGCACCAGTGCAGTTATTTTCTCGGATACCTGGAATGGGAGATAAGATTTCATTTATATCCTCTTTCCAAATAGTCCGGAGGGCCGAACCAGAAGAATAACAAGGAAGAGCATGAACCCGAACAATTCCCTGTAGGAAGAACTGACAAACGTTACGGTCATGGCCTCTCCTATGCCAAGAATCATTCCAGCTACAATCAATCCTGGAATGGAACCGACCCCAGCCAGAACCGTAAGAATAAAAGCCTTGACCGTAATGTGGATACCTGTTCCTGGACTGACAAATGACAACATCCCGAGCAAGGGACCTCCAAGACCTGCAAGCAACCCACCGATGCTGAAGGCGAGAAGGTCAACCCTTTCGACGTTAATTCCAGCCAGAGATGAAGCATCCCGATCGATCGCAGTGATCCGAATGGCTTTCCCCATCTTGGTATGGCGCAGGAAGGAATGGAGCGCCAGGACTCCGATAAAAGAGATTGCAAAGGTGATAATCTCTCCCAGGCTGATGTAGATCCCGGCGAGCTTCAATGGTTTCTCCATCCAGTCCACGCTGATATTGCGGATGTCTGCTGACCAGAGTTGGAGATAGAGGTTGGAGAGAAAGATCCCGATCCCGAAGGTCAAGATGAGGGTATTCAGTTCTGCAGTAGTACGGATCCTCTGTAAAAAGACACGGTAACTGAGTGAAGATGCTCCAGCGGCAATGGCTGCTGCTAACGGAAGGGCGAGAAGGGGGTTCAGCCCCCACTTTACCAAGAGCCAATAAGCAATATAGCCACCCAGCACCAGAAACTCTCCGTGGGCCATATTGATAATCCGCATGATGCCAAATACAAAAGCCAGTCCCAAGCAGTAAAGGGCATAATTCCCCCCCTCCAACATTCCAGAAAGAATGGATTGGATGATACTGGCCGTAGAGATCAATTCTTTTCTCCTATGGACCTTGTTTTTTTTCTTTCAGACTATTTTCCACCCCATGGAACCGCAGGATACTGGATGGTCCCTATGGCCCGATCCTTGGGATAGACAACAACCTGATTCCCTTTTTGTGTTTGGAACAATATGGCTGTAAAATATTTGGGATCGCCTTTCTCGTCAAAAGTAACTCGGCCTAAAGGACCAACGACATCCATCGCCCGAAGAGTAGTTCTGGTCTTTTCAAAACTGTAATTTCCAGATTTTCCTCCACCCTGAGCAATGGCCTCGAGCATATATTTTGTGGAGAGGTAGCCGAGCATTGAGATATACGAAGGCTCTTCCTTATATTTGGCCTTATAAATAGCGACAAACTCCGCTTCCTCAGCCTTCGCCACTTTTGGGGCAGTCCCCATTTCCCAGATCGATGTGCCGTAGATATACTCACTCATCGGCCCTAACTCCCTGACAAAATCGGGCGTGCCAATGCCCCATGCCCCCATGTACGCCTTCACCGGCAGGTTGAGAATCTTTGCGTCCTTAATCGTGCCTACGTAATCAGTAAAATATCCTTCTACGAGAAGGACTTCGCATCCAGCATCCCTGACCTTGAGCAGAATCGGCTTGTAATTGGTCGTTCCCTTTTCGAACTTTTCGAAGACCGGAACATCAATGCCTGCTTTCACCAACTGGTCCCTGACCACTTCTGCAATCTCAGTGGTGGCGGAAAGGCTGTTGTAAAGAACTCCAACCTTCTTGGCCCCAAAGAGTTCCTTGATGATTCCTGACTGGGCTGATGCATAGCCTGGCATATAATTCAGGCGAAAGAAGTTCTTGAATTTTTTGGCCGACAGTTTCGTATCGACCGCTCCGGTCGTTAAGTAGGGCGTATCGTATCGTTCGGCTGCCTCTGATGCAGGCCCCACCAGATTGGATCCATATCCGCCAACGATGGCGTTGACTTTGTCCATGCCTGCCAGCTTCTCAACGGCTGCTACAGCCTTCTGAGGATCACTTTCATCATCATAGACACGCAAGTCGACCTTGATCTTATACTTCTTTTCAAACTCCTCTGCTCCGACACGGATCCCTTTGATCTGTTCCATCCCGTGTTTGGCTAAGCTTCCTGTCTGAGGGGCATGTGCCCCCAGTTTGATGATCGGTGCGGCCCAGCCCGTCCCCAACCACAAACCTACTAACACTGCACACCAGATTTTAATCATCATCCATGGCTTCATTTTTTCCTCCTTCCTTCTTAGTTATTAAGTCAATTGGTCATTAAGTTATTTACCAACTGTTGACTTATGACCCAATCGCTACATTTTTTGGTGCTTCCACTCCTAAGTGCCTAAAGGCCCAGATAGGCATGCTTGATATGGGGAGTCTCTCGCAGAAAATTCACTTCCCCTTCCAGTACGATCATTCCTCTTTCTAATACATATCCGTAATAGGCCGCTGAAAGTGCCACTTGAGTGTTCTGCTCCACCAGTAATATGGTGGTACCGGAATGAACAATTTTTTTGATCGCCTCGAACATTTCACGGACGATGAGAGGCGCAAGACCGAGAGAAGGCTCATCCATCAACAACAATCTTGGTAAAGTCATCAACCCGCGGCCGATTGAGACCATCTGCTGCTCACCCCCTGAAAGAGTTCCGCAGAGCTGATCCTTCCGGTCAGCCAAATGGGGGAATAATGAAAATACCCAATCCAACCTTTTTTCGACGGTTGTCCTTTCGGAAACCCTGTAGGCTCCCATCTCTAAGTTTTCTCGAACCGAAAGGGGTGGCCACAGGTGCCGGCCTTCCGGGATCATTGTCATTCCCAGGCCCACAATCTGATGAGTTTTCATCCCTTGGATTTCCTCGTTCAGAAACCATATCTTGCCAGAGGCTGGAGGAATCAGCCCAGTGATCGAACGTAGAAGAGTTGTTTTTCCAGCCCCATTTGGACCAAGGATACATGTCATCTCCCCTTCACGGACCTGAAAGGAGATATTTCCAAGGACGTGAGCATCTCCATATCCAACGGAGAGACCCTCAACCTTAAGCATCTTCTCTCTCCCCTAAGTAGGCGCGGATAACCTCTGGATTTTCCACTGCCGCTTCCGGAGGACCATCAAAGATGAGTTGCCCGAAATTGAGTACCAGGATCCGACGACAAATCCCCATAATGGCTCGGAGGTTATGCTCCACCATGAGGATGCTGATCTCTCTTTCCATATTGAGAGAGCGGATAAAGGGAATGGCTTCTTCAACTTCCCGGGGATTCAGCCCGGCAAGGACTTCATCTAGAAGAAGGAGTTTGGGATGGGTGGCCAGGGTTCGGGCCACTTCCAGCCGCTTGCGCTCCGGTAGGCTCAGCGAATGGGAAATGTGATGAGCGAGAGGCGTGAGCCCGGTACTTTCAATGACCTCTTCTACCTCCCGATTGATCTCTGTGGCAGTACGCCGGCCCGGCTTTCCGAAAACCACCGCTGCCTTGACATTTTCAAAGACAGTCATTTCCAGGAACGGACGGACTACCTGGAACGTGCGGGCTATCCCGAGATGGCACAGTTTGTCCGGCCGCATTCCAGCAATCGGGGTTTCCATGAATCTTATTTCTCCGTGAGAAGGGGCGAGGAAACCACTCAGGAGAGCAAAGAGGGTTGTCTTCCCAGCACCGTTGGGTCCGATCACACCGACAATCTCTCCTGGCATGATACCAAAGGATACTGTAGCAAGGGCTCGCAACCCCCCAAAGTCCCGGGAGAGGTTCTTTACTTCAAGCAGCGGTGGCTGGAAGGAATTAGGGTTATCAGATAGATTCAAATTCACAGGATCACATTCCTATAATTTTAATTCTATTAAATTGATCTTTTTAGGTGGGTTTAATGATTTTCAAACTAATCATACTTTAGTGTCGGTGTCAAGATACTTCCTAGAGAGCTATGAAAAACTACTATACGCTCTCAATCAGAGATTTCTACACTTTTTCAGAAATCTCTCCTATCTTCCTACCGGGTAATAAATCAGAGAACTCCGGTTAAAGATTGGGTTGACAAAAGGTCTACAGTGAATTATGAGGTAGGAGTATCCTTAAGAATTTATTATGTCAAGAAAATCTTTAAAAACCTCTGAATCTTCTCATGGAGAAAAAAGGCAGACATGAATAATGTTAGGATATCCAAGAGGGGAGAAAGGAGAGAACCTTGAAGAACGTCGTGATTATTAGTGGAATAAGGACACCTGTTGGGAGATACATGGGGGCATTAAAAGATGTGGCTGCCTTTGATTTAGGGGCCCTGGTCTTGAACGAAGCCGTGAAAAGAGCTGGAGTGGATCCGGTTCAGATCGACGAGGTCATTTTGGGTCAGTCCTACCAGAGCGGTGAATATGTCAACATCGCACGTATGTCTCTTCTCAAGGCGGGTTGGCCCGACTCAATTCCAGGAATCACATTGGACCGACGCTGCTGTACCGGACTGGATGTGATCTGTTTTGCAGCAATGATGATTCAATCGGATAATGCGGATATCATCGTGGCGGGCGGTGTGGAAAGCATGAGCACTGCTGAGTTCTATGTACCTGGTGATATCAAATGGGGAATTGGTGGTAAAAAGGGAATGCCCCGTGGACATGGAGATCTTTCGATATGGGGAATTCCTTTTTATGATCGAATCCAACGAGCCAGGGTGATGTCTCAACCTGATGAGAGGTACGGGATACTTCCATCCATGATGTCCTGGGCAGAAACCGCTGCCAAAGAAGAGGGTATTCGACGGGAAGACTGCGATCGCTGGGCCCTCGAGAGCAATCAGAAGGCCTGCGCAGCCATAGAATCGGGAAAATTTCGAGAGGAGATTATTCCTGTTGTTGTTCCAAATCCCAGGGGAGGTGAAATGATCGTTGATCGAGATGAAAATCCACGTGCAGATACCACGTTGGAGCAATTGGTCAAACTCAAACCCGTCCTTGGAGGTGTTTGTACGGCTGGAAATTCCTCCACTGAAAATGACGGTGCTGCTGCCTGCGTGATGACATCCGAAGAGAGGGCCAAAAAACTTGGGATAAAGCCATTGGCTTACATCAAAGCCTTTGCCGTCGTGGGTTCGGATCCCTGTCGTACTTATCTGACGGTGCCAAAAGCAGTTGAGAAAGCTTTGAAGAAATCCGGTTTAGGTCTCCATCAGATGGATCTGATTGAGATCCAGGAGGCCTTCGCCCCCCAGGTCCTGGCAGATCTGAAAATGATGAATCTTACGGAAAAAGATTATCCAAGGATTAATGTCAACGGATCTGGAATATCCCTCGGGCATCCGATTGCCTGTACAGGCACCCGGGTGCTGGTCACACTTCTTCACGAGATGAAAAGGCGCAACAGCCGTTACGGCCTGGAATGCATCTGTGGGGGAGGGGGTTTGGGCATTGCAGCCATTTTTGAGCGAATATGAACATTAACGTTGCATTGGAAAGGGAGGCGGGTAGGCTGGGAAACCTTTACAGCGGCACCTTTAAGCGTTTTGCTGCCTCGTTTCCCAGCCTACCCGCCTCCCTTTTGGAGCGTTTTTCCCTTGGAGTGTCTAAGGACCCTCTATCTGAAAGGGAAAAAATTTACGGTTCATCTGCTGTCCAAATTCCCTTTTTTGAAGTAGATAACTTGTTGGCCTATGGCAATGAGGAGCCCTTCTTGATTCCTGACTTCAAATTCAATCAAGCCGATTCGATTGGATCGATGGGTCACCTTTGCTGCAGCCTCGAGGAAGTCTCCAGATTTGCCAGCGGCCAGAAAATGAATATTTTGTTGGAGCGCGACGGCTGGCTCTCCAAAACTGTTTCCGGCTGCTTCACAGGCTTGGTCAGCGATGGAGAAGATGGCTCCTCCATGAGCCATTTGGTAGATATTGATGGTTTCCTCGGTAATGGGAAGTGTGGCGCGGGCAAAACCCGGGAGAAGTTCAATGAGTTTCACTCCAATTCGTTGGGAAAAGGTGTCTTCGCGATTGACTTTATCGAAGATGGACTTCAAGATGTCTTTCGTGGTTTCGTCCATTTGGATTTCTTATTTATCGAAAAAGGTTTCTTCAGCTTGGAACTTTTTTTCTTAATTTCTCCGTAAGGTCAGAGACATTTTCATATTCGATTCGGTTCAATGGTTTCATCCTTTCAGGAAGAGGGGTGCCTTTTTTATGAATAATGATAGTCTCTTTCCCCATGGCCAGCGCCGCACCGAGTTCGAGGTAGGTATCCGTTTTTTCGGAGGTTGAAAGATCGTAGATTCCAAATTTGGCGTGTTTGATCTGATCGATTCGTTGATAGAGGGATTCTCCTTTTTCAGAGGCTTCTGTATCCAGAAGCGGACTCAGTCCGCTTCCTTCAAAGGCGTTTTTGATAGCCTGAATTAAGTCGGACTCTTTGATTCCAGAAGATATGAAATATTCGCCCTTGAGGAAGACCTCCACAGACTTCGGTGTGGTCTGGATTTTTTTAAAGAGGGTTCGATCCAGTGTCAATTCTTTAATGGCTGATTGAAGGATATTTTTTACATTCTCGAGGTCCTTTTTATAGCGGGCGGCATTGATCTTATCGATCTCAGCCGAAGCAAAGGCTTTGACACTCATCTCCCGAAATCGGAGGGCTAGGAAATTTTGATAGTGGATGGATTTAGAACCAAAGACCTTCTCTAAAATCGTTTTAGTTTCGGAATGCCAGTGTTTAAAATTTTCATGGTCGGCATGAAGACCCACCCTTTCATCCACTCTGTTTAACTGTTCTTTGATCAGATCAATGGGATCCCTCTCTGCCATTTTCCACTCTCTCCATTCAATCCCCCGTACCTCCTTTGCTAAGGGGAAACAGGGGGGATTAATGCCTTCCTACCTACGGCAGGTCTAATCTGTCTAATCGCTTCATAATCTATGTAATCTGAGATTTCTTGGCTGTTTCAGAAATCTCTTAAAGGCGAAGATAGCAATGGATGAATAGAATGTCAACCCTTTAATCTCTCATTAATAATATCTGGGTTTACTCAGCCCTTCGGTATCGCGCAGGACTAAGCCTTGAGTATTGCCGAAAGCTCAGGGTTGATCCTGAGCGGCGCTTTACACATCGTTCTGAAAGGCGGGTCTTGACGCCGCTGAATGGGTCAAATCTTTTGAAACTTCAATTCTCTATTGAGAATGGGCTCTTTTTGTGATATAGGAATATTCATGCTTAAAAGGAAAATGGTTGTTTTAGGGATTACGGGCGGGATTGCTGCTTATAAAGCAGCAGAGTTTGTTAGGCTTTTAGTCAAAGAAGAGGTGGATATCCATGTTGTCATGACCCAAAACGCCCAGAAATTCATCACGCCGCTCACCTTTCAAACCCTTTCCGGAAATCCAGTTGTAACCGATCCCTTTGCTCTACTTGAAGACGCACAAATCGGTCATATTGCATTGGCTGATTTGGCAGAATTGGTTGTCATCCTCCCCGCGACGGCAAATATCGTCGGAAAGATCGCCAATGGGATTGCTGATGATTTTCTATCCACCATGGTGATGGCTACAAAAGCCCCGGTTCTTTTCGTTCCCTCAATGAATGTCAATATGTGGGAAAATAAAGCCCTCCAGAAAAATATTCAGACCCTACTCGAAATTGGCTATCATCTCCTGGAACCTGGGGAGGGAGAATTGGCTTGCCATTGGTATGGAAAGGGGAGACTGCCAGAACTGAATGAAGTGGTTGAGAAAATGGAAGATCTTTTATCTCCAAAGGATTTGAAAGGGGAGAAGATCCTGATCACAGGGGGTCCCACTCAAGAGTCAATTGATCCTGTGCGGTTCATCACCAATCGTTCCTCTGGAAAGATGGGATTTGCCTTGGCCAAGATGGCCAGGCGCAGAGGCGCAGAGGTTATTTTAATCACAGGCCCCACTTCTCTTCCCCTCCCACGGAGAGATATTAAATTGGTACCCGTCCGGGCAGCAGAGGAGATGAGAAAAGCCGTCTTCAACTCTTTGGTGGGGTCTTCCGTTGTCATCAAGGCAGCAGCCGTCTCAGATTATCGTCCGAAGGTGATCAGCCAGAAAAAAATAAAAAAAGGTAGTTCCAATACCACCTTACCTCTGGAGAGAACGAAGGATATTCTTGAAGAACTTGGAAAGAAGAAAGGGAATCGCATTCTGATCGGATTTGCGGCAGAGACAGAGGATTTGATTGCGAATGCTAAAAAGAAATTGAAGGAGAAAAATCTTGATTTTATTGTGGTCAATGACGTGACCCAACCAGGAGCAGGTTTTAGTTCGGATACCAATCAAGTCAAGATCATCTATCCCTCTGGTCAAATCAAAGATCTTCCTCAAATGACCAAGGAAGAAGTGTCCCAATTGATCCTCGATGAGGTAGTGAGGTTATTGAAAAGAAGGAAGAAGCAAAAAGAATAACCGGAAGGAGTTTCTTCATTTGGGCATTGGGTGATCGGAATTAATTTGGAATTTGGGATTTGGTGATTGAAATTTAATTTTTTTCAATCCGTCTTATCTGCCTTTTTCTCTGTCTTTTTCTCCTCGGCTTTTTCGCTTTGTCCTTTTTCTGTTCCTTCTTTCTCTGTCTTTTTCCCTTCCTTTCGACTTTTTGAGGGATAATCGTTGGCATAAAAGCCAGATCCTTTCAGGACAAAGTTGGTTGCTGAGATCAGTTTTTTGGCTGGCCCCAAGCATTTAGGACAGGTCACTTTACCGTTTTCATCTATTTTATGAAAGATCTCAAAGACCTCATGGCACTGATGACATTGATATTCGTAAATAGGCATTCTGAATACCTCCCCTTTAGGCCGGTAGTTCTAATTGGGTGCTGAATTCTTTTTTTAACTTTTTTAATGCTTCACTTTCAATCTGCCTCACCCGCTCCCTTGAGAGTTTGAGGTGGTCCCCAATTTGCTGAAGGGTGAGGGGATCCTCAGCCATGATCCTATTCTGAATCACATAGACCTCTTTCTCATTTAAACGTTTCATCGCACCCTGAACGTCGTGTTCCCGAATCCTTTTTTCTTCCTCTTGTGCAAACGCCTCTTCTTGGTTTAAAGAATCTTCTTTAAGAAGGTCGAGGTGAGTGAGTTCCTGGCCTTGATCAAAAGGAGCATCGAGAGAGAGGTCTCTCGCAGCCATCCTCTGTTCCATCTCGATAATGTCCTCTTTAGCCACATCTAAATCTTTGGCCAGAAGTTCATATTTCTTTTCGTCCTCTCCATTCGATTCCAACGCTTTTCTTATCTTTCCAATCTTATAGAAAAGTTTCTTTTGGGCTTGAGTGGTTCCGATCTTAACCAGGCTCCAAGTTTTTATGATAAAATTTTGGATATAGGCTCTGATCCACCAGATGGCGTAAGATATGAATCGATACCCTTTGTAAGGATTAAACTTTTTGACCGCCATCATCAGGCCGATATTCCCTTCTTGAATGAGGTCAAGAAGTTTAGCCCCATAGGACTTATATTCAAAAGCAACCTTGACAACAAACTTTAAATTTGATGTAATCAACTCGTGCGCAGCTTCAATATCATTGTCTTTACGATATCTTACGGCAAGTTGAAATTCTTCCTCTCGGGTTAAGAGCGGAAACCGATTGATTTGCAGAAGATAGGATTCTAAGGAATTCTTGACAACTGGAAGATTTGGAATTGGCATTTAAACCACCCCTCAGAAAAATTAGCACTCTTTCTATTAGAGTGCTAATAAAAGAATATAATATGGATGCTTGAAAAGTCAAGTATTTTTTATATCTAATTGATTTTATTAAATTATTTTATATAAAAAGTCTATCAAAATAACATTGATTTTTGGGGGTTGCCATGGGAAATGAAAAAAAAGACGAAGAACAAGAAAAGGCTTTTGTTGTAAAGGATAAAAGATTTAGTGCAAAGAAGGAAGAGAAGGGGGAATCTCAAATCAAGGAAGAGGGGAAGATAGTGGGAACTTCCCAGGAAGATATTTCTGCGCAAGAAGAACCTCTACCTGAAGTCGATTTTACTAATTTCATCTTTTCTTTAAGTACTTCAGTTCTCATTCAGTTGGGAGAGATTCAAGATCCCTTCACTCAAAAATCAGCTAAAAACCTTCCCTTAGCCAAACAGACGATAGACCTCATCGGGATGTTGAAGGAAAAGACAAAGGGAAATCTTACCCCCGAGGAGGAAAGGGTAATGGAATATGTCCTCTATGATCTGAGGATGAGGTATGTCAAAGCAGCGGGTTAATCACTCAGGGTTGTTTTTTGAAAGAATGATAAAAAGTGTTTCCCCTCCGATGAAGGCGGAAAACAATTCCTTTTTCTAAGCTGATATCCTTTATCGCTTTTTCAAAATCCTTTACCGTCTCGATCTTTTTTCGATTGATTTCCAGGATAACATCTCCTTCCTGAAGGCCTAACTCATCGGCAGGGCTACCCTCTTCAACACTGATGACGACGACACCGCGTTTTATTTCGCTTGAGATTCGATATCGAGCAGTCAGTTGAGGAGTCAATTCTTGAACTCTTGCCCCTAATTTTTCTTCTATCTCTTTTTCTTTCATTGCCTCTGGCTTATCTGGCATAGCCGTGGTGGTGATCTCAATGGTCATGGGTTTTCCATCCCTGACTACACTGAGTGTTACTTTCTGCCCCACCTTTTTCTTTTGGATTTCTTTAATGAGTTCATTAACGTTCTTAATAGCTTTATCATCTACTGATTTAATGATATCCCCTGAAACGACCCCTGCTTTTTCGGCACCGGTTCCTTGATGGACTTGAGCGATAAGAACTCCCTCCTTCTCTTTCACTTGAAATTGTTCAGCCATCTCAAAGGTGAGATCCTGCACACTGATTCCCAGCCATGGCCGGACCACCTTGCCCTGTTTGATGAGATCGTTCAAGATCTGTTTGGCCATATTAATGGGAATGGCAAACCCAATCCCTGTGCCCGGTTGGATGATCATGGCATTAATCCCGATCACCTCTCCATCGATATTGAGCAGCGGGCCTCCACTATTGCCTGGATTGATGGAAGCATCGGTTTGGATGAAATCTTCATAAGTTCCCGTCCCCAATCCTGACCGGCCTTTGGCACTGATGACTCCCACTGTGACTGTATGTTCCAAACCAAAGGGGCTTCCGATCGCAATGGCCCATTCTCCGACCTCCAGCTTATCTGAATCTCCCAAGGTCGCCACAGGAAGATCTTTTGCCTTGATATGGAGGACAGCGAGATCCGTTCTTGAATCTTGACCTTTGAGGGTTGCAGTAAACTCTCTCCCGTCGTTGAGGCGTACTTTGATCTTATCCGCTTCTTCCACCACGTGATTGTTGGTCAAAATATAACCCTCTTTATCAACGATGACCCCCGACCCCCCGCTTTTTTGTTTATGTTTGTATTCCTTTCCCTTCTCTCGGGGCGAAAAACCGAAGCCTTTGAAAAAATCCTCAAAGGGACTTCCTTTGAAGAAGTCTTCTCCATATCTATCCCAAGGTCTCATTGTAATTGTCTTTTCTGTGGTGACATTGACGACAGCAGGCTGGACTTTTTTAGCTACCTCCACAAAGGCCAGTCCAAGCGATCTGGCCGTTGTCAATTTATCATTTTTAGGTAAGGAATTGACCCGGTCGCTATCCATGCAAAAGAAAAGGCCAAATAGGAGAGCAAGGAAAGAGAGAGACCAAACCAATCCTTTAGTCATTTTTTTGCCCATCGTCCGCTCCTTAAAATTAATTATATTAATAATTTATCTTTTTTCCCTTAGGTTGTCAATGACGTTGGATATCAGGTGGACAAGAAAGGATGTTTAAAAAAGGAAGTTATTCTTTTATAGATTTTCGACCTTCTAAAAATCCTTTTTCAAATATTTTCAGACTCACTTCTCGAAACTTTTGGGCCGATACTCGTTCTATCGCCTCTCTAAGTTTATCATGGGGAAAGGAGAATCTGGGGTGAGCCGTGGCAAAACCGATGAGGGCAATATTTGCCGATTGAATCGATCCCATTTCCCTTGCTAATTGATCCGCCCCAAACACATAAGTTTCGATCTCTTTTTCCTTCAGGTATGTCTTGATTTCCTGGTTCATATAGTTCGGATCTGGGGCATTGATAAAACAGAGACCGCCGTCTCGACCATTCAAAGATGGTTTGAGATAGTAAAGGGTTTTATAGGCTTCATCCTTTTCAAGGGATAAGAGGATGTCAGCGCTTCCCTTCTTTACAAGGGGACTATCGAAATTTCCAATTTTCAGATGGGTCATCACTGACCCTCCCCGTTGGCTCATCCCGTGGTCTTCTGAACCAATGAGGGGATATCCTTCTTGAAGGGCAAACGCCGCAAAAATCCGTGTCATCAGGAGAACACCTTGTCCGCCCACACCCGAAATAATCATCTGGATGTTCATCTTCTCCAATGCGGATTGGGGATTGCGGATTGGGGATTGTTGATTCATAAACATTTCCTCATTGGTTATTTCTCAATCTTTAAGGTGCCGTCTGAAAAATCCCTTCCTGGCCACAGACCTGTACGCAGAGACCGCAGTCCACACAGGTTAATCGATCGATCTTCACTCGGCCATCCTCTCCTCTTATCAAGGAGGGGCACTCGAATCGTTTGAGACAGTACCCGCAACCAATACAGGCACCCACAGCTGGCATATCGATTGCTGAGGCAGGACACTCTTGGATACAAACGCGACAACCTGTACATTTGTTGTAATCAATGACATAACCGCCCTCGGTTTTGGAAATCGCTCCCTCAGGACACTGGATCATACAGGTGTCGCATTGATAACAAGCCTCATCTTGAAACACAGGTAAAAGGGATTTGTCCATCTCTCCGCTTTTCACCTGTGGAAGACCCTTTTCTGGTGGAGGGATATGACGGATTTCCACCTTGATGGGATTCACCTTGAGCTGCTCTTTTTGATAGATGATGCAGGGGTAACGAGCGATGAGAACAGCCATTCCACCATCTCGTTGCTGAGTATATTTGTACGCTTTTTCGGTTTCCTGGATCATCCCCTTGATATCATAAGGATTAATTACTCGGATGTATTTGACACCACATCCCTTAACCAGTTCTTCAAGAGAAAGGGATTTACCAGGATGTCCATCAGCCGTGGTTCCGGATTCGGGAGTCGGTTGCATGCCTGTCATGGCTGTAATGGAATTGTCAAGGATCACAAGAACGAATCGTGCTCCATTATAAACAGCATTCAGGAGTCCTGGAGCACCGGAATGATAGAAAGTCGAATCTCCAATGGTGGCAATGATGGGAATGTCTTTACCATCTTGATGATAAGCTTGGTAGAGGCCACTGGCAAAGGTGATGGCAGCCCCCATGTCGTGACAGGTATCTACTGACTCCAAATTCATTCCCAGGGTATAACAACCAATATCACTAGGAAAAATCCCGTTAGGGAAAGCTTTCTTAATAGCATAAAAAGAAGATCGATGAGGACATCCTGAGCAAAGGGTTGGCCGACGAATAGGCAAGCCAAGTCCTGCAACCATCTTCTCAAGAGGTGCAGTAGTAGGGACCTCACCTACAGGGATAGAGAACCTTTTAGAGAGATTGGATATTACCTGGGTAATGACTTCGGGAAGCATCTCTCCTTCATTGGGTATCATGGCATCCAATCGTCCATAGATTTTTGATTTGTCCCGGATCTGAAGCTCGATGACTGGTTCAGTTTCTTCGAGGATCAGGACATGATCGCATTTCTGGATGAATGCCTCCACCACCTCAGTGGGAAAGGGGAAGGGAGTTCCTATTTTGAGGATAGGTATCTCTTTCTGTAGGCCCAGTTCTGGAAGAATATCCCGAGCTATGGCATAACCAATTCCACCAGCGATGATTCCCAAAACCGCTTTGTCCCGGTCATGCTCAATGAAATTGAGGGAAGCCATCGAATTGAACTCTTCTGCAATTTTTTGGAGCTTGATGTTGAGCTGTTTATGGAGGAGGAATCGATATCTGGGGGTTGCGCTCCATCGTTGTGGATTTCGCGGGAAGTTGGCCTTCCTTTCAATCTTGGGGATAGGATTGAACGTGATGGTTTGCTGGGCGTGAGAAACCCTTAATACCGGCCGGAGAATGACAGGAATCTGATATTTTTCGGAAAGTTCGAAAGCAATGGGTAACATCTGCTGGGCTTCTTTTGGATTGGCTGGATCGAAAACCGGAACCTTTGCGAACATAGCCATAAAGCGAGTATCCTGTTCGGTCTGGGAAGAATAGGGTCCGGGATCATCGCAGCTGATGATGACAAAGCCTCCTATCGTCCCAATATAGGCTGCACTCATTAATGGATCAGTGGCAACATTGAGCCCCACCTGTTTCATGGCCACAGCAGCTCTTTTCCCTGTATAAGTGGCCACCAATGCATTTTCAAAAGCCACTTTTTCATTCGTGGACCATTCAACATAAATGTCCAGGTTATTTTCCTTTTTGAAATGGACTACAGCAGGAAGGATTTCTGAACTGGGAGTTCCTGGATAGGCTGCAAAAAATTGACATCCGCTCTCCACGATCCCCCTGGCAATAGCTTCGTTTCCAAGTAAAACCCTTTTTTCTCCCTCCGACATCTTTACCTCATCGACTATGTACAAATTGACCTACGTCGATTTTTCCCTATTCTAACCCTAATATACTAAATTTTAACTGATTCGGTTAAGAACCTCAATTCCTTTTCGGAGAGTTTCCTCTGATGCTGCAAAAGAGATCCTGACGTTGGTATTTCTTTTGGAGAAGACACTACCAGGCACAATAAAGAGATTCTGTTGAATGGCTTTTTCGACAAAGGCCTCTTCGTTTCCTCCTGGGACCTCTGGAAAGATATAAAAAGCACCTTGTGGTTTTTGGACATTAAACTTTTCTTTTAATCCATTGTAGATCAAATCCCTCTTCTTTTTGTATCCTGCAATATAACTCTCCACATTGAAGTCCAAGGCCTTGACCCCTGCCTTCTGGGCAAAGGAATTGACACTAGAGAAGGTATATTGTTGAAGGGTAATCATCTGTTGGAGGATTTCCTTAGGACCTGCCGCATAACCCAATCTCCATCCAGTCATTCCCCAACCCTTTGAGAATCCACCAAAGGTTAATGTGTTTTCGTAGAGTTGTCCGATACAAGGGCAAGAGGGTGCATCGAAAACAAAGTTATCGTATATGTCATCAGAGAGAATTAGAAGATTTCTTTCCCGGGCCATCCTTACGACCATCATCAGGTCTTCCTTTGGATAGATGGCTCCAGTGGGATTATTCGGACTATTGATGATGATAAACTTCGTCTTCTTCGATAATTTCTTAATGAACTCTTCTTCCCTCAATCGGAAATCAGGATAGGTATCGACGAAGACAGGGATGCCCCCCATTAGAAAAACCTGATATTCATACATCACAAAAAATGGATCAGGGATGATGACTTCATCGTCCGGATTGATGAGGGCAAGGCTGGCGAGGAGAAGGCCACCGGTCACTCCAGCCGTTACCATGACCTCCTCAAAATGTACGCCCTTCTTTTTTAGATGGGAGGCAATCTTCTCCCTCAACTCAGGTATACCCTGCGTGGGAGTATATTTGTTGAACCCTTTTTTGATCCATTGAATACCTTCCTCTTTGAGAGGTTCCGGGATATCAAAATCGGGTTCTCCAATGCTCAGATTGATGGGATCTTTCATCTGGCGTGACAGATCAAAGATTCGCCTCACCCCTGAAGGTTTGATATTCCTCAATCGATCAGAGATTAGCATCCTGTCACTCTCCTTCTTCTTTTACCTTCTTTGCTTTTTCGATGAGTTCGAGAATCGTATCAAGCCTTGTCTTGGTCGAAGGTGCCAAGGCACGTTGAATTTGGTCCATCGAATAATGTTCGCCCAAGAATTTTGATATCTCTATTCTAAACTCCCAGCAAACAATAATTCTCCGGCATGGCAGGTCTTCATTGACGGTTCGGCAATATTGAAAGGGGATTTCTCCCCCCAACTGAGGGCAGTAGATGATTAAGGCATCATGTTCTTCAATTGCGGTCATTTTAAATGACCTTTGAGGAATTTATCACAAGCTCACTCAATAAAAAATCCTACGGGCCGATAGAGGCCCGTAGGATCCTAATTCTATTAGACAGGTTTACCCTTCTTCATCTTTGGTGCTTTCGGCAGGCCTTCAATCGACTTAAGGGATTTCTTCATCTCTTCCGCTGGTAAGGGGTAGTCGACGAGTTTTCCACTGAAATAGGAATCATAACCACCCAGATCCATGAGACCATGACCACTCCAGTTGAGAAGGATGACTTTCTCTTTTCCCTCTTCCTTCGCCTTCTTCGCCTCCTCAATGACAACTTGTATAGCATGACTGGTTTCAGGAGCAGGGATGAAACCTTCGGTTCTTGCCCAGAGGACAGCAGCCGCGTAACACTCCAATTGATTATAGGCTCTGGGCTCAATTAGTCCCTCAATAATCAATTGGCTCACAAGAGGGGCGAGGCCATGATACCTCAATCCCCCTGCATGGATAGGAGCGGGGATGAAGGTATGTCCAAGACTGTGCATGGGGAGGAGAGGAGTTGTGGCGGCTGTGTCACCGAAATCATAGACAAAGGGAGCCTTCGTCATGGTAGGGCAGGAAGTCGGCTCTGCTGGAATAATAGTGATGTTGGCGCCGTTTATTTTATCCAGGACAAAGGGGAAGGCAAGACCAGCAAAGTTGCTTCCTCCGCCTACACACCCCGTTACGATATCGACCTTTTTCTCCCCAAATTTCTCCAACTGTTTCTTGGCTTCAAGGCCGATGATCGTTTGATGCATGAGCACATGGTTCAAAACGCTTCCCAGGGAGTATCGAGTGTCTTTTGAGGTGACAGCATCTTCAATGGCTTCGCTGATGGCGATCCCGAGGCTTCCAGGAGAATCCGGGTGCTCCTCCAAAATTTTTCTTCCCGCATTGGTATCTTTGCTTGGACTGGGAACACAGTTTGCGCCCCAGGTGTTCATCATCAGACGGCGATAAGGTTTTTGATCATAGCTAATCCTTACCATGTAAACCTTGCACTCCAAACCGAAGAGACAGCAAGCGAAACTGAGTGCACTTCCCCATTGGCCAGCACCGGTCTCTGTGGCGATTCGTTTGATCCCGAAGACTTTGTTGTAATAGGCCTGAGCAATGGCTGTGTTGGGTTTATGGCTTCCTGGAGGGCTCACCCCTTCATCCTTATAATAAATCCTGGCTGGTGTTCCCAGGGCCTTTTCTAATGCATAAGCCCGATGAAGAGGGGTAGGTCTCCAGATAAGGAGTTTCTCCATTACCTCTTGGGGAATATCGATCCATCGTTGTGTGCTGACCTCCTGTTCAATCAAATTCATTGGAAAGACAGGAGCGAGATCTTGAGGACCGATTGGTTTCCCCGTGCCGGGATGGAGATCCGGTTGTAGGGGTGTAGGTAAGTCTGCTTGAATATTGTACCATTGCTTTGGAATCTCATCTTCTCTAAGGAAAACTTTGAACTCCTTCATAATCTCCTCCTTCTATTGTAAAAAGAATTCAACAAAATAACCAATAACCTTTGTTCTATGATCACCTCCTTCTGTCTCCCTACTCTCTTTAACCTCAATCTTTGTTTCTTAAAAATTGAATTCTCAAATATCAATAATTGATTAGGTTGTCAAGGTATTTTAACCCATTCGAAAGGGATTGTGAAATAAAAAAATGGTACTCTGGTTTTTCCAGAGTGCCATTTTAAATCTGGAGGAAATTTGGTAAGCACCATTATTTTTTCTTAAATTCATTCCAAGGATAATCGATGAGTTCCAGGAGCACACCATTCACCATTTTGGGATGGACAAAAGCGAATTTGCAACCCCGGAATGGCCTCAATCCACCGATAAAAGGGTAGCCTTTCGCCTTCAATTCATTCATGGCTGCTTCAGTACTATCCACATTTAACCCGATGATCATGACGCCCTCGCCCCTTTTCTCAATAAATTTGGCCACGTCACCGTCCGGGGTGGTGGATTCCATCAATTCGAATCCAACTTCTCCCAGCCAGTACCTCGCTACCCTGATTTTCTCGGGCTCATCCACATAGGGATCATCAGGTCCCTTTCCAAGAATGGGTTCCCAGACTTTTCGCGCTGCCTCAAGGTCCTTTACTGCAATACAGATATGATCAATCTTATTTACCTTCATCAGACACCTCCTCTCTTTTTCCCAGTTTGCTTGGATATTTTTTCATCTCCTTTGGCCCAACTTCTTTCTTGAAAAATGTCCATGAGGCTGCATGATCTCGCGGATTCTTAGCCATTATCTCTTTGAGAGATTCATGATATTACCCGTTTCGTAGCCACCATTGGGAAGTTCGTTTACAATGGAGACAAAGGGACAGACAAAGGCGCAGATTCCACATTCCACACAGAGATCGGTCAAGATGGCTGCTTTATCTTTCACCAGACCGATGATTCCTTCGGGGCAATCCCTAACACATATCCCACAACCCGTGCATTTGAAAACATCTACATGTGGTACCATAAACATCTCCTTTTTGATCGAATTGGTGATGGCCCTCCCTAGGGGAGGGCCATTCTTCATTTTTATCTTTGGTTTAATGTTTAATCCGATGGTAGGTTTGATAGGGGAAGAAATCAATCCTCATCCCTATCTTGTAACCATCGCGAATTGCCGCTGTCCCCCTGCGGACCTGAACCGCATCCCCGATCATGTAAACATCCTTTGCATATTTGCCATAACCCACTTCTTTATTGGGGATGAGGTTGGCGAGGATCACGGAATCAGCCGGGATGGTCGTCTCCTTCTTCTCCGGTCCTTCTACAACGACTTCTTTATCCCGGATCTCTTTGACCGCGCTCTGAACCATCTGGACGACATTTCCTTCCTTCAACTTCTTCATGAATCTCCAGACATAGGATGGGTTCACGTCCAGCCCGAATTTTTTGGGCTTATCAATCATGGTCACAGTATGTTTTCCTTTATCAATGATATAGAGAGCTGTTGAAATGGCTGCTCCTGTACCTCCCACGATCACCACATTCTGGCCAAGCTTTGCCTTTCCCTCCAGGACATCGAATAAGGTCACCACATGCTTCTTGTCACTGCCAGGGATCGATTTGTCCGGGACAGCACCTGTGGCAATGATCACAGAGTCGGCCTTTTCCTTCTCCAGGAGTTCTTTGGTCACAGGCGTGTTCAGAAGGATCTTGGCACCATGCTTGTCGCATTGGGCCTTTAGATAATTGACCATTCGTTGGAACTCATTATCGCCCCATGGTCCGTGGGCTGCCGCAGCGAATTGACCGCCCACATGATCGTTTTTCTCATAGACCGTCACATGATGGCCTTTTTCCGCTGCGATGGCTGCAGCTTGAAGACCTGCAATCCCTGACCCAACGACAATAACCTTCTTCTTCGTCTTCGATTTTTGGAAACCGTAGAAGCCCCATTCCACTTCATTCTCATGCCCGAGGGAAGGCCGGACCGTACAGCAAAGTTCTGTATCTCTGAAGAGTCGAGCCAAGCAGACATTACAGGCGATACAGGGGATGATGTCCTGTTGGCGGTCTTCCATAATCTTCTTGGGAAGGAAAGGATCGGCGATCATCGGTCGGCACATCTCCCATAGATCGAGCTTGCCATCTGCCATGGCCTTCTCTGGGATTTCTGGAACGAAGAGACGATAGGCCATGCTGACAGGGGCTTTAATATTCTTCTTCATCCGCTCTGCGATGTAGAGCCAGTTTCCCATGGGAACATCTCGAGAGATCACCGAGACAGGCGATTCCTGCCATCCTGCGGTGACACTGAGATAGTCAATGCCTGCCTTATCGGCAATCTTGATTGACTCCAAGCTTTCTTCCGGAGTATTTCCTCCGCGGTCATCGAGCAATTCCTCACCACAGAGGCGAATTCCGATGGCAATATCAGAGAGGACAGCCTTTCGGATCCCTTCGAGAATCTCCCTCATGAATCGAGATCGTCCATGAATATCGCCGCCGTACTCATCCGTTCGTTTGTTGGTATAGGCAGAGATGAAGTTGGAGAGAAGATAACCAACGATTCCTGAGACCTCGACGATCTTAAAACCAGCTTCGACGGCCCTTACCGCTCCATCGATGTGCTCTTGAATGCACTGATGAATCTCCTCTTTGGTCATCTCTTTTGGTGGACGGAAAATGGGGAGTTTTTGAGGAACATTCGACGGCCCAGCTGTGTATGGAATTTCAATTCCTCCCACTCTACCGCAGTGCATTAATTGGAGGCAGGGAACGGCGTCATGCTTCTTGATGATGTCGGCAATCTTTTTTAGGCCCGGAATGAATTTATCATCCCAGATGGCCATCATTCCCACATAGCCCTTTCCTTCACCCGTGGGTTCTGTAAAGGCACCCTGGGAAGTCACAATGCCTGCTCCCCCTCTGGCTTGAGCCTCCATATAGCCAACTTCTTTATCAGAAACATACCCATCTCGATAATTAAAATTTGTCTCTGTGGAGGCATATTTGATTCGGTTTTTAATCTCCAATTTACCAATCTTGATTGGACTGAAAATGTGCGGATACTTCTTAACCCCTGATAACATATGTTTCCTCCTTATGATTTTAATGCTGTAGCACTTCTTCTCCTATTGAGTTCCATGGTCAATTTCTCCCGAAGAAACTTGAATAGCCTATCTTCCCTTTTACGCCTAACAATATTTTTTATATTGTTACCACATTTTCCTAAATAAAATCCTTCCTATGCTCCCGAAGCCTCCTTTTGGTTAAAAGGTTACTTTATATTTTCCGTTTACATAGGCCAGAGCTTCATCTATTGCTTTAGCCGTGATGTCCAGATCTTGTTCCGTGTGTCTGTAGCAAATATATCCATGATGGTGTGGGTGTAAAAAGACACCTCTACGGATAAGCTGAGTGTAAAAATCATCGCGTCTCGCTCTTTGGGTATTCGCTTCATCCCTCTTGAAGGTTATGAAAAACATGGGTGCGACACCACTTAACTCGGCCCCAACGTGATACTTATTAATGATGTCCTGGACTTTTTTCAGAAAACGGCCACCTTTTTCCCATATTTTGTCGAGGACATTGTCACGTTCCAGGATTTCGATGGTTTTCAGAGCAGCAACATAACCGTCACTGTTTGGAAAGAAGGTAGAAGATATAAAAAGCTTCTGTGCTGCAGCCATCATCACTTCAGCTTTTCCGGTAACCACACTTATTGCATATCCGTTGGCCATTCCTTTTCCAAGAACTGTCAAGTCGGGAGTGACTCCATAGAGTTCCTGTGCTCCACCCATTCTGAGCCTGAAGCAGGTTCGGACTTCATCAAAGACCAAAACTGCGCCATACTTAGTAGCGATTTCTCTTACGCCTTCGAGGAACCCGGGCTTGGGTTCTTCCATCCTTTGATGGAGGGGATGCCCAAAAGGAGTCATAATGATAGCGGCTGTCTGATCGCCATATCGTGCCATCAAGTCCTCGAGCTGAGCGAGGTTGTTGTAACGAAATTCATACACATCCTCGTAGAACTTTTCAGGAATGCCCCCCTTCATCTCAACGCACCAGTCATGCCAGCCGTGGTAGCCACAACGCATCACCTTGATCCGGTTTGTGTATGCCCTCGCAATACGGATGCTCGCTGTCGTGGCATCTGAACCGGTCTTTAAAAAAACGCTCATCTCGGAACAGGGGACGAGTTCGCTCAGCTTTTTCGCGAGCTCATTCTGATACCTCTGCGTGAGTGTGAAGCAGAAACCTTTGTCTTTTATCTGCCTCGTCACAGCTTCATCCACTTCTTCTTCTCTATAGCCCAAGATGATTGGCCCATAGCCACAGAGGAAGTCAATATATTCATTTCCATCGACGTCGGTTAATCGGCAGCCCTTGCCATATTCAAGGAAGATGGGATATTCTCCTTCGATAAAATCGCTTGGTTTTCTGGCACCCAGGACTCCGCCGGGAACTAATTTTTTTGCCTGTTCAAAAAGTTCCAGACTTTTCGATATATTCAGTTTTTTAGTATCCTTCATGGGGATTCTCCTTTGAACATGTCCGACCCGCGTTAGACTTCTAACATAGACTTTATCGTTTCCGTTTGATGTATTTTGGCCCCTCTTTGTATCAAGGCTGCAAGGAATTTTCCCGGATCGATGCAGCCTTCCGGGGCTACCACTCCCTTCACCGTCACATCGCCAGAATCCAGCATGAGGGCTGCGATCGAGGCGGGAAGTCCAGTCCCCGGCGCCATCCTGCCCACGATGTCGGCCGTGTAAGTCACCTGTTTTCCTTTTCTCTCCCCCTTTACAATTACTTTCAAGCCGGAAGCGAAGGGCCCCTTATCCCTATTCTTGGGAATGGCCTCCCAAAGCCGCAAAGTGAGATCATAAGGTGTTACCTTAGTCCCCTTGATCTCTATTGGCTCTTCACTGAGAAAGCCCGTCTCTCTCTGCTCTTTAATGAGCTGATCCACCCATGACGGTATGAGCACACCTTTGACAACCACCTTTTTCACCCCTTTTATATACCGTGGGATTGTGAGTGGCTGAGGGTGACCCACGTAACGAACCTGGCAAGTGCCAAGCGGTTCAAGGAATTCAGCCGTCTCCTCACCGGTACCGCCCTCTACATATTCCAGCTTACCATCCAAATACTGGGGGATTTTACCTATCGTCATATGGAGACCATGATCCCACGCTGCACCCGCAAGCTCGGCGATACTTACTACCCAGAACAACGCGATCTCGTCAACACGATCCAGTTGATCTGCATACCACTTGACGATGACGTTGTTGGTTCCCGGATCCGATCCCATTCCTGTCAAGACGGTTATTCCTGCTTCCTTGGCAGCGTGATCAATATCAGAAGCAAAAAGAATATCAGCCGCCTCATAGTCATCGCAAATATCTATATAATTGACCTTCGCTTCAACAGCTGCCCTGGCTACTACCACAGCCGTCTTGTAGAATGGCCCTGCGCAGTTGATGACCACGTCGGCATCCCTGATTGCTCTGACCAAGCCGTTGTGATCGTTTACATCGATTCTGATGAGCGACACCTTTCCGCTGGTACGCAACTTATCTTGCACTCTACTCGGATCTGTATTGATGTCACCTAAAATGACTTTCTTAATCTGCTCCTGCTTAATGAGATCCCGGGCGACTCCCTGACCCATACCCCCTGTTCCGCCTAATACTAATGCCTGCATTCTCATTCCCTCCTTATAAATTATAATTTTTTTGGATAAGAACTCGATCGAGAAGCTTCATGCTTTCCTCCTGGACTGCTCCATCGTTATTAGAAGGGCGCCACGGGATTTTACAGAAGGAGAGGTCAAGGATTTTACCCAGGAATGTTATATCAGAGAAGAGTCTCCAATGTCACTTATTATGAAAAAGGCCCGCGAACTTAAGCCTCTTCCAGATTCTTTACGGCGATGCAGATAGGGTCGAATCTGCGGAGGTTCATGTGTCAGACTTCTTCTCCTCCAACATGCGCAGCACCACTTCGGGTGTGACGGGAAGCTCCTTGGGCATGACGCCGATGGCATTCTGCACGGCATTGGCCACAGCTCCGGTCATGGCCACGGCTATGGACAAACCTCCCTCTTTGGCGCCAAACGGCCCAAAGGGATCGTTGGAGGTCACGACGATAGGGTCAATGTTGGGTACATCTGTGGAGAGCGGGAACCAGTAGTCGGCGAAGTTGGCATTAAGGTTCTGCCCTCTGCTGGTCCATATATGTTTCTCCATGAGCACACCCTGCGGACCCGCCTCCATTGCGGAGCGTTGGATCTGTTGCTCAACAGCCAGAGGGTTGATGGGCTGGCCGCAGTCATGGGCCGCAACCATGTTGAGTAGCTTCACCTTGCCTGTTTCGGGATCCACCTCCACCTCAGCCACTGCCGTGCCAAAGGAGAATGCGGAGGCTACCTGACCACGCGGGTTTTTGATCCACTCCCGCTTGGGATCGGCGTCGGGCCAACGGTCGCCACGCCCTAAGATCGCTCGATTCTGTGCCAGAGCGGTTCGAGCCACTTTAGTGATATCGACAGATTTCTCCGGTGCTCCCTTGGCGAAAATGCGGCCATTACGTGCGACAAGGTCATGTTTGTTGGCGTCCAGCATTTGGGCAGCGACCTCCAGGAGTTGTTCCTTGGCGTCGGCGGCCGCGGCTTTGACTGCACCGCCGGAAATGACGGTCGAGGCCTGGGAGTAAGCTCCTTGATCAGACGGAGTCACACTGGTATCCCCAGTAATGACTTTGATTCGGTCCAGCGGGATTCCCAGCTCCTCGGCGGCGATCTGAGAAATCATACTGTCGTTGCCTTGTCCGTTATCCATCACTCCAGAAATCACCGTGACATCGCCGTCCTCGTTGAACCGCACAAAGGCTGCTGACCCTCCGCGGATGCCCATTGGAAATCCGCTGATCACCGAGCCGCAGCCCATGCCGATGCCACGATAAGGCGGTAAATGGCCCCGTTTCTCTTTCCAGCCAGCCTTCTCCGTGGCCAAGCGCATGGTTTCAACTTCGGCACAGGAGGTGATTACCGTTCTGGTAGGAGTAATGTAGCCCTCGTGGACGGCGTTCTTGATCCTGAATTCGAGGGGGTCCATTCCAAGTTTTTCGGCAAGTGCATCGAACTGCAGCTCCAATCCAGCATAGGCGGTGCGGGGGTGATGCGGGTACATCCCGCGAGGGGGTTTGTTGGTATAAGCCCGGATGGCCTCATAGCGCAGATTGGCGAACTTGTAGGCCTCTTCAATCATAATATAGGCGACAGAGGCAGCGATCGGGCCGGTGCTGGCGTAAGCTCCACCATCCATGATGACCTTCATATCCACAGCCGTAATTCTTCCCTCGGCGTCGACCCCCACTTTGCAGTCCGTCATACTGCTGTGCACCTGGCGTACGCAGTTGAAGTTCTCCTCGCGGGTATAAACCAATTTAACGGGACGGCGGGCTTGCCTCGAGAGGAGTGCGGTCATGAAATCCGCAGGTGAAATCTCGGACCTGCCGCCGAAATGTCCACCGACTGCGATCTTGCGGACATGCACGTCTGAGGTCGCTATGCCCAGGGCGTTGCTGAGCGGTCTCGCCTTCATATGGGGGCCCGCGTTTGGACACCAGATGTCCAGCCCAGTGCTGTCGAAACTGGCCACGACGGCGTAATTCTCTAACTGGCAATAGCTTTCTTCTGGAGATGAGAAGCGGCCCTCCTGCACGAGATAAGACTCCGAAAGAGCCCGGTCCACATTCCCTTCGTTCACGAAAATGTGCACGCTGACGTTCCCGGGTTTATCATCATGAAGCTGAGGAGCGCCCTCAAGCAAGGCCTGTTCAGGATCGAGAACATGTGGTAGAGGCTCCCACTCCACCTTGATCAGATCTACGGCCTCTTGCGCAGTTTCTTCGTTGATGGCAGCAACCGCAGCAACCTCTTGGCTGAAGAATCGGGCCTTGTCCGTAGGAAGGAACTGCATGTCCCGGGTGTAGGCAAAAACGCCCCATCGGTAGGGTATGGCGTCCCTGCCGGTGATGATTGCCCTCACTCCAGGAAGCTTCTCAGCTCGACTTGTGTCGATGTTCAGTATCCTGGCGTGGGCGTAAGGGCTGCGGAGCACTTTAGCATAAAGCATGCCTGGCAAATACAGATCGGCGGAGAATTTGGCTTCACCCTTAGCTTTGGGGACAGAGTCGGTTCGAGATACTCGCTTTCCTACTACGGAATAGTCTGAAATGGCAACTTCTTTTTCCAAGGGTGGGGCTCCCTGGTTGGAGGCGGCCATCACAGATTCGACGATCTTGGTATAGCCAGTGCACCGGCACAGATTGCCAGAGATCGCCTGCCGAATCTCCTGCTCTGTGGGAGAAGGATTCTTGTCCAATAGCGCCTTGGCCGAAAGGATCATGCCCGGGGTACAGAACCCACATTGAGTGCCACCGTATTTGACGAATGCCTCCTGTACCGGGTGCAGCTTCTCTCCGTCGGACAATCCTTCTATGGTGACAATCTCTTGCCCCTGAACTTCCGCCGCGAGAAGTAAGCAGGAACGTACGGGTGCCCCATTCAGCAAGATCGTGCATGCACCGCAAGTTCCATCCTCGCACCCGCACTTAGTCCCGGTGAGTTGTAGATCATCCCGGATGACGTCCAATAGGGTCCTGTGAGGAGCGATTTCAAGCATTTCAGCTCGCCCATTTATATTTAGTGAAACTGGAATCCTTCCCATAGCTCTCCTTTAAGCTGGATATGATGTCGACTCCAATGTTCGAAGATTTATTGAGACCTAACCTCCGGGGCCATCGCCAGTGCTCGGCGCAGTGCCCGCTTTACAAGCACTCCAACCATCTTCCTACGATAGCTCGCATTCATAGCCAGGTTTCCTACAGGCTGTGCCCTATCCACCACTTCTCGTGACACACCCTGAAGTAGATCGTCTGTAGGCTTGTGGCCCTCTAGAAGTCCCGCGGCCTTGGGCACCTCTGTCGGGGAAGGCCCCACCGCTCCCAGTACCATTTTGGCCTGTTCGATGGTGCCATCTCGGTTCCTCTTCACCATAACGGCTACTCCGGCCATAGGAAAATCCATGCCTTCGCGCACGCGGAGTTTCTCGTAGGCCCCGGCAGCCCCGTGGCCAGAAGGTGGGATCCGGACTTCTACCAGTATTTCGTCGGGCTTGAGAACGTTGGGCTTCTCTCCTCTCCCGGTGAAGAACTCGGCTAAGGGAATTATTTTTTCACCGTTCGCCGAGGCAATTTTCACCTCCGCTCCCAGCGCCATCAGAACTGGACCAAGATCACCCTGGTAAACCGCCTGGCAATGTCGGCCCTTCTCCACTGCGTGGCAGATGTCTCCTCCCCGCTTGAAGCAAGCCTTTAGGCCGCTTCTCCAGAACTCGGACTGATTGTAGTAGATGCATCGGGTGTCAAGACAGAGGTTTCCTCCGATGGTGGCCCCATGGCGGATAGAAGGAATGGCCACAAGCTGAACGGCCTGAGCTAGGGGGGCGTACTCGTTTAAGACAAAGGGGAATTTCTCCAGGGTCTCCAAGGTGACCATAGAACCGATAGCAAGTCCGCCGCTCTCGTTTCGGTCCACGTAATCCAGCGCGGTCAATCCCTTCAGGCCAATAACCACGGCGGGTTTGCTGAGTCTGTAACGAAGCCCAACCATGAGGGCAGTGCCTCCGGCCAAGAGGGCTGCCTTTCTGTCATGCTCTCCAAGGATGGAGCAAGCCTCTTGCAGTGAGTGCGGTTGGATAAACTCGAACTTAGGCAGTTTCATTTCATCCCTCCCGCTCTAGTTCTCCCCCAAGATATTTGCCTGGATCTTTCCCATTCTATAGCAACGATTAGTCAATGTATTTATATAGAGGAATAAACCTTCTTTGTCAAGATAACATTCTCTGGAAATATTTCACAAATTACAGCTAAATGATTCCAATATATTAAAATTTCAGGTCTATTTTATCCAATGATTTAAATAAATTATCTAATAATTTTAAAATTAAAAAGAGAAACTTAGAGTGTATACTGTATACAAATTTTGGCCTTTTGTCAAGTTAAAATTTTGAGGCTCACCAAGTTTTCCCTTGACAAATTTTTCGCTCTTGTTTAATGGATTAAAGGGGAGTGAAAGAGATATGAATTCCCTGGAGAATGTGAAAATCCGAATTCTAAAAAGGGAAGATCTGGATGCCATTGTCGAGATTGACGAAAAGATTCTGGGAGAGAGCCGGAAGAATTATTGGGAGAGAAAGTTAGAATTGATGAACAATAAAGCTTCCCAAATCTCGTTGGTTGCCGAGGTGGAGGGGAAGGTTGTGGGATTCATTCTCGGTGATATCAGCGGTTTGGAATTTGGAGTACCGGATACCATTGGATGGATTGATACAATCGGCGTTGGGCCGGTTTACCAGAAGAAAGGGTTAGCCACCGCCTTGACCCATGAATTAATCAAGAGTTTGAAGGCGATTGGAGTCAGAACCATTTACACCCTCGTCAGTTGGAACGATTGGGATCTCCTCCAATTTTTTCATGCCATGGGATTTACAAGAGGGGATATGATCAATTTAGAGTTGAAGATTTAATCCCTCCCACCCTCAATTTCAATCGATCCTCAGGGTGAATTTGATCCGCCACGTTGAGATGATTCCAGGTTTTGATTTCTGAAATGGTGAGGTTAAACTTTTTGGCAATACTCCAAAGGGTGTCTCCCTCTTTCACCACGTAAATGATTTCTTTTCCCACCCGTTTTCCATGAGGTTCATCCAATGGGTCAGAGGTTTTATTCATCTTGATTTTCAGTTTATCTCCTGGCATCAGTTTCTTTTCCGGGTGGAGGTTATTCCAGCGGCTGAGGGCACCGATATTCACTCCTGTCTCGTTGGCAATGCTCCATAAGGAATCCCCTTTTTTAATGGTATAGATCATTTCAATAGGTTTTGAAGGTTTTGAATTTTGATCCATTCCATCAGATTTTTTCTTGGCCGTACGATCTGGTTTCGGATCCTGACCCTTCGGAAGCGGAATGAGAAGGTTCATTCCTGTAGAGAGGCGGCTCTTTTTATTCAATCGGTTGATCTCAAAGATCGGTTCCAGATCGACTCGATAAAGTCTGGCAATTTTTGAAAAGGTATCCCCTTTTTTTACGATATAGGTTTCGAATTGGAATTTTTCACCAGGATAGAGGATTTCAAAATTTTTTAAAAAGAGTTCCTTTTTCCCAAAAGGAATTTTAATTTCATAATCTGGTAAGTTAGGAGGGGTGCACCATCTCGACAGCTCGGGATTGAGTTCCTTTATCTCATCAAGGGTTACTTCGCAGGCCTCGGCGATGAGACGAAGGTCTGTGACTTCAGGCGCCTTCACCTTATCATAGCGGAGTGGTTCTTGGTATTCGATGCCGACAAACCCATATTTCTCAGGGTCTTTAGCGATGAGGGCGGCGGCAATCATCTGGGGGACGTAGTCTTTTGTCTCCCGTTTCAGGTATCGGTATTTTGTTAGTTCCCAGAAATCCTCTGTCCGGTAACGTTTCATCGCGGTAGCAATCTTTTTTTCGCCGGCATTATAACCAGCAGCGGCGAGATACCAACATTCAAACATATCATAAAGGTCTTTGAGATATTTGGCGGCAGCGATGGTAGATTTCTCAGGGTCTCTCCTCTCATCGATCCACCAATTTGAGTTCAACCCATATCTTTTCCCTGTGAGATAAATGAATTGCCATGGACCGGATGCCTTGCTCCTGGAATAGGCATAAGGATTAAAGCCACTCTCGATGAGAGCCATATAGACAAGGTCTTCTGGAAGACCATTCTCTTTCAGATGGTTTCTCATGAAAGGGATATATTTTTCTGATCGTGCCAGCCAATTGGAGAAGGCCTTTCTGGCCGTCGTTTGAAAGTATTGGATAAAATGTTCCACTTTGGCATTGATCACAATAGGGATGTCGAATTCCTGTGCCTGTTTAGGCCGATCTTTTGGGAGGACCTCAAGGCTGAAATCGTCATTGGATTCGTCACTGATCGGAAGCTCTAAACTCCATACCAACTGGCTTTCCATTGAGGGTGGGGGGGTGGATGGAGAAGATTCTTTTGGAGAGGGAAAGATTTCCTGAGAAGAGGACTTTTCCAATTCTGTTTGAGTAAAGAGGGAACTCTCTTCTTTTGTGGGAGGAGGATTAGAATATGTTTTTTCAGAAAGAGAGCCTAGGTGGGGTAGGCATGCAGAAGAGAGGAAAAAGATCATCCCCACCGCTAAGACCTTGCGCATCATAAAATTCCTCCTGAAAGCGCTAGAAGATAGGGGGAATTTAAAAAAGATTTTTAAATTAATGACATAGATCGCTTGAGTTTGTCAAGTTAAAAACTTCTAAGGATCCATTCCGATCTTGACCGGCATGTTCTTATCCGCAGCCCACTCGACCCAGGATCCCCGGTAGAGACGAACATGGGGAAACCCAAGAACATATTTCAGGGTGAAATAGAGATGGCTCGCTTCCTTTCCCGTGCGGCAATAGACGATGATCTCTTTGTCCTTCGTCACTCTGGATTCTGCAAAGAGCTTTTCCAGATCCTCTTTTTTCTTCCAAACCTTTACCTCTTCCCCTTCTAAAGTCGTTTCCCAAAATACATTCTTGGCTCCTGGAATGTGGCCTCTCCGGATCTCTTCTCCTTCTTCACCGCTGTATTGTTTCGGGGGACGAGCGTCCAGGATCACAACATTTTTCGCTGTGAGTCGATCGAGAATCCATTTTTTTTCAGCTGATGTATCTCGAATCACTTTCCCAAAAAATTTGTTAGGGGAAAGAGAGGGGTACTCTTGGGGGGTGGGAAGTTTTTCTGAGTTCCATTTCTCCCAGCCTCCATTCAGGATCCCCACTTTTTTGTGGCCTAGGTAGTCCAAGGTCCAAGCGAGGAACGTTGCATTGGGATTTGATTTATCGGAGTAAAGGATCACCCACATAGGATTGGAAAGGCTTAAACTGTCTCCTAATAATCTTTCTAAATAGATCCGATCAGGTGCCTGATCGGGTATGCCCTTTTCTGGAACCTGGAGATTTTCAAAATGGAGATAGACGGCGTTTGGGATATGGCCTTTGAGATAATCAAGGAGCGAAGCTCTCATGTCAATGATACGAATCAAGGGATGGCTGGTCAGGTTTGCCAATTCTCGTGTCTCAATAAGCCTGGGATGGTCAAAATTTTTTAAGGGAGAGGTTTTGGCAGAGAGGAAACCCGGGAGAAATAAAACCATTGAGATCAGGATTCCTCCTATCAGGATGTGTGATCTTCGTTTCCCCATGCTGACCTCCCCGAACCTCTACCCTGAGATATTCCCTCTCTTCTTCTCCAACGCTTTTCGATAGAGTTGGAGGTAAGCCTCAGCCGATTTTTCCCAAGAGAAGTCCGCTATCATGGCATTCTGGAGGAGTTGTCTCCAATGCTCTGGCTGAGAATAAAAACTGATGGCCATCTTGATGGTGTTGAGGAATTCCTTAGCATCATAGCGGGTAAATTTAAAGCCGTTTCCTTTTCTTGTGAAAGGGTCGTAATGGGTGATGGTGTCATCCAGCCCTCCGGTGGCACGCACCACGGGGATCGTCCCATATTTCAGGCTATAAATTTGATTGAGGCCACACGGCTCATATTTCGATGGCATGAGGAAGAAATCTGCCCCGGCCTCGATTTTATGAGCCAATCGATCATCATAGGCGATTCGAATCCCCGCTTTGAGAGGATATTTTTGAGCGACCTGGGTAAAGAGATCGTGATATTTCTGATCCCCTGTTCCCAGAAGAACGAATCCAATGTCGAGCCCAAAAAGTTCCTCTAAAATTTCCATCAGAAGGTCGAATCCTTTCTGGTCGGCTAATCGAGAGATCATTCCTAAAAGGGGAGCATTCTCAAGGGAAGAGGGGAGATGAAATTCCTTTAGAAGGTCCTTTTTGCATTTTCTCTTTCCGGAGATTTCTTTCGAGTCGTATCGGGCGATTAGGTAAGGGTCATGAGAAGGGTCCCAATCCTCATAATCCACCCCGTTGAGGATCCCATAGAGGCTTTCCTTTCTCTTTCTCAAAATGCCTTCCAACCCATAACCATATTCAGGATTCTGGATCTCTTCGCTATATTTTTGGCTCACGGTGTTGATCGCATCGGCATAAACAATACCTGCCTTCATGAAGTTAATCCTCTCCCAAAATTCGACTCCTTCTGGATTATACATCTCCATGGGGAGGCCGGTGAGCCAGAACTTCTCCTTCTTGAACAATCCCTGGTAGGCAATGTTATGAATGGTGAACACCGCCGCAGTATGGGAAAAGAGAGGATCGTTCTGGTAGACCGATTTAAGATAGGCCGGGATCAATCCCGTTTGCCATTCATGATGGTGGATGATGTCAGGGGAGAACCCCATGCGCTGACAGAAGATGAGGATGGCTTTGGAGAAGAAAATGAAGCGCTCGGCATTGTCGAAGTAATCGCCTTTGGGTGTGCTGTAGAGATATTCCCTGTCAAAGAACTCTTCCCGGCCAATGAAATAAACTGGGATGTCCTGGTGTAGATGGCCCAGATAGATATCTGCCTTGAGCTTCTCATCCCCGATGGGAACTTCGATCTCTTCGCCCAAATATTGATGGGGAAGCCCAGACTCCTTCACCATTCGGTAATAGGGCATGAATAACTTTATCTCACATCCCAATGCTTGGAGGGACTTAGGAAGGGCTCCTGCCACATCCGCCAAACCTCCTGTCTTAGCAAAGGGGACAGCCTCAGGCGTCGCAAAGAGGATTTGTAGGGGTTTATCCATAATCACCAATGATGAATTTTGAGTTATGAGCTATGAATTAAAACCTGTAAGATTGAAACTCATAACTCATAACTCTTCACGCTTACTTAGTTCTTTTTTTCTTTGTCCTCCCAGATCAGGACGCAGTGTGAAAACGGGATTTGAATCCCTTTTTCATCAAATCTATTTTTAATCCTTTTCCGCAATTCCCTTCCCACCTCCCACTGTTTTAAAGGTACAGTTTTTACTACCACCCGAATGACCAATTGGGATTCTCCGAATCGCTCCACTCCCAAGATTTTTAAGGGTTCGAGGATGGCACTCTTCCAGGGTTCTTCTACCCCCAATTCCCTCCCGATCTCTTCAAGGAGTTTCAGGACCTGGTCCACATCTTCACGGTATGAGATGCCGACATCCAAAACCGACCTTGCCCACTCTTTAGAAAGATTGCTTACAATTTTAATTTCACCGTTGGGCATGGTATGAACCTTTCCCTCCAAGTCTCTCAGAACTGTTCTTCTTAAACTCACCGATTCGACAAGACCGGATACCCCTGCTACCTCGATCGCATCTCCGATCCGATACTGGTTTTCGAGAATGATAAAGAATCCACTGATCACATCCTTGACTAAACTCTGGGCCCCAAAACCAATGGCTAATGCCCCAATGCCGGCAGTGGCTAATAAGGGACCCAATTGGATTCCCAGTTCTCCAAGAATCATCAGGAGGGCAATGAAGAAGATGACAATGAGAAGGGCATGACGAAGGATGTTTCCCAAGGTATGAGCCCTTTTCTTTGCCTCGATAGCTTGGAGGGGATCCTTTTCCGGAATAAACTTCTCGAGCCATTTCACGATCCATTTGGACATTTGTGACAGAATGATGAGAGCGATGAGGATCCCGAAAACCTTGATTCCGGAAGTGGTGAGCCAAGTGGTGATGTTTTTGAATATCTCAGGCATGAAGGCCTTTGCCATGAACTCCAAATTTCAAATGCCAAAATCCCTGCCTGAGGTAGGCAGGCAAAGTTCAAGGTTTGGAATTTAAACTTTGACATTTGGCATTGATTGAATGTTTGAGCCTATTCGCCCTTTTCTGTTTTCCGGACGACCTTTTCTAAACGATCCAGCGCATCGGCAGTCTTCTCTCTCAGGGAATCGGTCATCGCCGCTAAGGCGTCTATCTGTTTCTTCAGGTCAGGGGAGGAGGCGCCGGTTTCGATCTGTCGTTTCAGTTCTGTGGTTCCTCCTGTGCGCTGATAGGCGAGGATGGAAAGGATAAGCGCGACCACTGCTATGAGAAGCGTGATACCCTCCATAATCAAAGACCTCCTTCAATTTTTGGATTAAGATACTTCATCCCTTTAAAATTTTCAACCGATTCCTTTTCAGATTTCGGGCTAGATAATGGAACAGAAAGGTTATGAGGAGTGACAATCCCCACAGACATGATGGTTTTTATCGCCTCTTCGATGGTCAACTGGGAAGGGAGGATCTTCTCTTTAGGGAGAAAGAGGAGGAAACCTTGAGGTGGGACGAAGGCTGTCGGGACAAAAACAGTGACCTTCGTTTGGCGCTCGAGATCGGTTAACTCATTTGTCACAAAGCCGAGCACATAATTTCCTTCCTGTGGGAATTCGACAAAGACAGCCTGTCGGAATGCGCCTTTTCGTGAAGCCGAGAAGGCATCCGTCAGTTGTTTTGAGGAAAGATAGATATTCTTTACAACCGGTATATTCGTGAAGAGGCGGTCACCCCAATTGACCAGTTTACGACCCAAAACATTGGTAGCGATCACTCCGATCAAGTAGAGCAAGAGGAAGAAACCGATGATCCCCAACCCAGGGATGGAATATTCTCGATTAAAAGGATAGACGGCTATGCGCGGCATCAGTGGGCCGAGAATACTGTCCAGGGTGTTGAAGACAAACTTCAAGACGAGAAAGGTGATCCCGAGGGGTAGGATAACCAAAATTCCCGTAAAAATCTTTGCTCTGAGATGTTTAAAAATTCTTTTTGTCATGGATTCGATGGTGTTAATCCGAGAATCTTTTTCAGATCCCCCTCCTCGACCACCTCTTTTTCAAGTAAGAGATGGGCGAGTTCTTCCATTTTATCTTTCTTAGCCGTCAATATTTCTTTCACCCTTAGATACGTTTCATCCACAATCTTCTTTACTTCTTCGTCAATCTGTTTGGCTGTATCCTCACTATATTCCCTCATGGGAAACAATGAAGAGGGTAGAAAGAGAGGCGTTTTTTCCTTCTCAAACGTGACATAACCCAATTTTTCGCTCATTCCAAATTCTTTCACCATGCTGGTGGCAATGTCGGTCGCCCGCTGGAGATCGTTATGAGCACCGGTGGAGATCTCTCTGAAAATGATTTCCTCAGCAACCCTTCCACCCAGCAAAACTGCTAGGCGGTCGAGAAGCTCTGTTTTGGTCATCAAATAGCGGTCTTCCGTGGGCAGTTGTAGCGTATAGCCCAATGCAGAAATCCCTCTCGGAACGATGGAGATTCGACGAACTGGATCGGCATTCGGTAAGAAGGAGGCCACAATGGCATGACCAGATTCGTGGAAGGCAACGATCTCTTTTTCTTTTTTTGACATCAGTCTTCCCTTCTTCTCCAATCCAGCTACCACGCGGTCGATCGCCTCTTCAATATCAGCCATTTCTACAGCCTCTTTATTCTTTCGGGCTGCAAGAAGTGCTGCCTCGTTTACGATATTGGCAAGATCTGCCCCCACGAATCCAGGAGTTCTTGAAGCGATCACCTTCAAGTCGGCATCTGAAGATAATTTGACATTTCGGGCATGGATCTTCAGGATCTCTTCTCGACCATTGATATCGGGTCGGTCAACCACCACATGACGATCGAATCTTCCTGGTCTGAGAAGAGCGGGGTCCAAAATTTCAGGGCGGTTGGTAGCGGCCATGATGATCACCCCTGTATTGGGGTCAAAACCATCCATCTCCGATAAGAGTTGGTTGAGGGTCTGCTCCTGTTCATCGTGTCGGCCCATAGGATTGACGCCACGAGCCTTTCCTAGGGCATCCAGTTCGTCAATGAAGATGATACAGGGAGCGTGGGTTTGAGCCTGAGCAAAGAGATCTCTTACCCTCGCAGCTCCCACGCCAACAAACATCTCTACAAAATCGGAACCACTGATGGAGAAAAAGGGAACATTTGCCTCTCCGGCCACTGCCCGGGCGAGCAAGGTTTTTCCCGTTCCAGGCATTCCCACCAAGAGAACTCCTTTTGGGATCTTTCCGCCGAGACGTTGAAATTTTTCCGGAGTTTTAAGAAACTCCACAACCTCCTTCAATTCCTCTTTCGCCTCGTCGATTCCCGCCACATCGGCGAAGGTGATTTTCTTTTCCTTCTCCGCGTAGATTTTAGCCCGGCTCTTTCCAAAGGACATCACACTCGTCTCCGGTCCGATCCGGGAGAAGAGGATCCTCCATAATATAAAGAAAAAAACGAGGGGAATAATCCAAGAAACAATATTGGTCAGCCATTTACTCTCGACCTTCCCTGTATATTTCACATGGTAAGTCTCCAATTCCTTCACCAGGTCCGGGTCTTCTACTCGAACGGTCTGGAATCCTGGGGGGCCCTTTTCGGTCTCCCTCTCTCCGCTGATCGATTCCGGGGTAATGGTCAGTTCTTTGATTTTGCCCGCCCTTAATAATTCCTTAAATTCACTATAGGGAACGACCACCTCGGTCTTTCTTGTCGAGAGGTAACTCTGGAGGAGCAGAACGATGAGAAAGGCGATCACAAAATACCAGATCGTAAAGTGGGTCTTTTTAAGAATGGGTTTCTTCCCCCCTCGATCTGATGGTTCTTTGATTCGAAGAAGATCTCTCAGGTTGGAGGAAGGTTTTTGATCCTTCTTCATCTTAAGAATCTCCAAATACTCTTCGGAAGATATCATCCACGTGTTTCAGATGAGTCCAGACATCGAAGAGAGCGTCCAGTTCCTTTTGGGTCATCAGACGCTTGATGGTTTCGTCCTGGGAGAGAAGGGTTTTGAAATCCTCGCCCTTTTCCCAAACCCTCATCGCATTCCTTTGAACCACCCCATAAGCCTCTTCCCTCGAGAGGCCTTTTTTGGTCAGATGGAGAAGGATCGATTCCGAAAAAACAAGACCTCCCATCTTTTCCAAATTAGCTTTCATGTTCTCTGGATAGACGATGAGATTCTCGACCAGGGAGGTGAGGCGGTTGAGCATGTAGTCGATCAAAATCGTGGCATCCGGAGCAATCACCCTTTCTACTGAGGAATGGCTGATGTCACGCTCGTGCCAGAGAGGAATGTTTTCCAAAGCAGCCGTACTATAAGATCGTACAAGGCGTGCCAGACCGGAGAGGTTTTCTGAGGAGATGGGATTCCTCTTGTGTGGCATGGCAGAGGAACCCTTCTGTCCCTTAGAAAAGAATTCTTCAGCTTCCAAGACCTCGGTTCGCTGGAGGTGTCTAAGTTCTACAGAAAATTTTTCTATCGAGGAGGCCATGATGGCCAGGGTGGTGAAGAATTCGGCGTGATGATCTCTCTGAACAATCTGTGTCGAGATGGGCGCTGGTTTAAGTCCCAATCGCCCACAGACAAACTCCTCAATAAAGGGGGGAATATGGGCAAATGTTCCCACAGCCCCTGAGATCTTTCCCACACTCACCGCCTCTTTGGCCCTCTCCATGCGGATGAGATTTCGCTTCATCTCATCATACCAGAGGGTCATTTTGATGCCAAAAGTAATGGGTTCAGCATGGATACCATGAGATCGGCCGATCATTAAGGTTTCCTTATATTGGAAGGCTTTTTTCTTTAATACCTCTAAAAGCCGATGGATGTCTTGAAGGATGAGTTCAGAGGCTTCTTTTAAAAGCAGGGCGAGGGAGGTGTCGAGGATATCAGAAGAGGTGAGACCATAATGGAGATATCTCGAAAGGGGACCAATGTATTCCCCCACATTGGTCAAGAAGGCGAGGACATCGTGTTTCGTTACCTTCTCGATTTCATCAATCCGGCGGATATCAAAGGAGGCTTTCTCTTTGATCTCTCGAACAGCCTCTGCTGGAATCTCGCCTAATTGGGAAAGAGCCTCGCAGACCAAGAGTTCAATCTGGAGCCAGGTTTCAAACTTTCTCTGATCCGTCCAAATCTTTCCCATCTCTGGCCGGGTGTATCTTGGAATCATTTCAGGCTCCTTATGGAATGTATAGAACTATATTACTGAATGGGGTTGAAAAGTCAATAAAAAACCGGTTGTTAAATATTGACAATTCCTTGGTTCAAATGCATATTAGTGCTATGGTTATTATCAAATCTCACCGGGAGATTGAGCAATTGAAAAGATCCAACGCCATTGTGGCAGAGGTCTTTGAGAAACTGAAGGGAATGATTGTGCCCGGGATCACCACAAAGGAGTTGGATCAGGTTGCCGAAGAATATATCGTTCTGAAAGGAGCCCGCCCTGCCTTTAAAGGTTACAGGGGATTTCCTGCGACCCTTTGCATCTCCATCAATGAGGAGGTCGTTCACGGCATCCCCAGTCAACGCCGGTTGAAGGAGGGGGATATTGTAAGCCTGGATGTAGGAGTCGATTTTGTTGGTTATTATGGAGATGCAGCCATCACCTTTCCTGTGGGTGAAGTAGATCCAGAAGCCAAAAGACTCCTTGAAGTTACGGAGAAGGCTCTCTACATTGGTATTGAAAAGGCTAAGGTTGGGAATCGACTTTTCGATATTTCCTACGCCATTCAGGGATGGGTGGAATCCCATGGATTTTCTGTGGTGAGAGATTTTGTAGGACATGGGATTGGGAGAGATCTCCATGAAGAACCGCAGATTCCAAATTTTGGGGCACCCCACCAGGGACCGAGACTCGAGAAAGGGATGGTCTTCGCTCTGGAGCCCATGGTGAATGAAGGAACCTACGAGGTCAGAGTTCTTTCTGACGGCTGGACCGTCGTGACGGCAGATGGAAAACGCTCCGCCCATTTTGAACATACCATTGCCATCACTGAAGATGGAGCTGAGATATTAAGTGCCCTTTAAACCTTAATAACGTGATTCGTGCTGGTGATTCGTGATTCGGGAAAAGGTTTGAATTTGTTTTTGGTTACTCAAAATAATCTTACTTAACAAGAAAAACGAATCACGATTCACGTCATTTCAGTAAGGAGGAGGTATAAGAACAGTGATGTATCGTGTAGCTAAGAATATGGTCGATTTAGTGGGATATACGCCTTTGGTAAGGATTAACCATATTGTTCCCAACAAAAAGGTGAAGGTCTTTGCAAAGTTGGAGCGATATAACCCAGCCGGTTCGGTCAAAGATCGGATTGCAAAATACATGATTGAATATGGGGAGAAAGAAGGTCTCCTGACGAAAGATAAGATCGTCATTGAACCCACCAGCGGAAATACCGGCATTGCTCTGGCGATGGTCTGTGCGGTTAAAGGATATCGATTAGAATTGGTGATGCCTGAGACCATGAGCGTGGAGAGAAGAAAGATCCTCACTGCCTTTGGAACGAAGATTATTTTAAGCGAGGGTTCGAAGGGAATGGATGGGGCGATCGATTTGGCTGAGGAGATGGCTAAAGACTCTAAATATTACATGCCTCACCAATTTGAGAATAAGTATAATGTGCTTGCCCATTACGAGACTACGGGTGAAGAGATCTGGAGGGCGACCAAAGGAAAGGTCAGGATGTTTGTCGGGGGTTTAGGAACCACCGGGACCCTGATGGGTGTTTCTAAACGACTGAAAGAATATAACCCTGAGATCAAAATCGTTGGCGTGGAACCCTATCCAAATTCGAGTATTCAGGGATTAAAAAACCTGAGCTCCCAGTATGTTCCGGAGATCTATGATCCCAGCCGATTGGATGAAAAGATCAATGTGAAGGATGAGGATGCCTTCGAGATGGCAAGGGTCCTTACCATCCGAGAGGGAATCTTTTGTGGAATCAGTTCCGGGGCAGTGATGTGGGGGACATTGCAGAAGGCAATGGAATTAGATCATGGTGTGATGGTGACACTCTTCCCGGATGGCGGAGAGAAATATGTGAGTACTCCTCTCTATGAACCCAGCAAATGTTTTGAATGTTTGCAGAAACATCGGATCCCTACTTGCATGACAGCGGAATATATTACTACCCTGGAATGTCTGGTGAAAAATGGGAATTAAATAATTTGGGAATTCAGGAATTAAGAAATTTCAAATCCCTCAATTCCTAAATATCAATTATCACAGTTTATATTTAAATTTCCTCAATAAACCTTTTCTCCAGGCAATCCCATCTTCTTTTTCAACCCCTTTGGGAGAGAAACCATCAATGACACCAAGGACGCCTCGGCCCAGTTCTGACTGGGCCAGGATCACTTCAACAGGATTTGCCGTGGCGCAGAAGACCGTACAGACCTCCTGACACATCTTCACCGCATTGAGGACATTGATCGGGAAGGCATCCTTTAAAACGACCACAAAGGTGTGGCCTGCTCCAATCTTCAGGGCATTCTTCTTGGCGACCTCCTTCAAGGCCTCATCATTTCCTTCAATCCGGATGAGACAGTCACCCGAGGCTTCACAGAATCCGATTCCAAATTTGGCATTGGGAACAGACCCCACCATGATCTCGAAAAGATCTTCTACCGTCTTGATAAAATGGGTTTGTCCAAAAATGATGTTACACCCTTCTGGAATCTCCAATTGCTCAGTCTTCAGTTCCATAATTTACCTCCTGATTCTAAAAGCGTATAATTATGTCATGAGGTCCATCGCGTCTTAGAGTCATTGTGTCTTGACCCAAAGACTTTTTTAACATATCGTTAGCCAGGTGAATTGTCAATGCGGTAATATCTTGTCTTTTTTTACAATATAAATTCATGAAGAACAATATTAGTCTTTTGAGAAATAACCTGTTATAAAAAACTGACATCCCAAGACGCCATTTCGGGGTTTCCGGTGTTTAAAGCCTTCTCTGTGAGGTGGAATTGGGATCAGAGGTAAAAACCATTGACAGTCCTTTCGACTCTGGTACAATGGAGAAAATTTCTAATAAAATAAAAGGGGAAGCATCTTGGGAGTCTTTGATTTTTTAAAAGGAAGCGGACCAGGGGCTAGGGGTGAACCTGAACCTTCGATCAGCAAAGAGACCAGATCTTATGATGAACTTATCGATGAGATCATGGAATGGAATATTGACCACACCGATATCTTAGACGTGTTGCACAATGAGATTGAAGAGGAGAGGCTTGCGACCTGGTCCCATGCTTTGGATGTGGGGGTCAGGAAAGGACTCGCTTCTGCCTCCGGAAAGGTGGAGGAAAGTCCTTTTTATTCTGTTTTTCTTGATCTGTATAAATTTGTCAAAAATCTGAGGCCAAAGTTATTAACAAATCCGACAATGAATAATGTGAAGAGGATGAAGAAGTCGGATTCCCTTTGCCTATGCATCATCTGTGGCATTCGGGCCTTACAAATGGAAAGTGGAGCCAAACGGTTGCTAAATACCCTACACTGGATATTGCTTGAGAGGTATTTATGTAATTAGAGGGTTGACCCTGTTGTATAGAGATATGAATCGAATGGACGATAGGCCGTGTCTATAATGATAAAGCTTGAAAATTTCAATCACTGTGTTTTATACAACAGGGTTGACTTTTCAGGAAGGTCTTATAAAATAGGTTTTAAATTGGGCGCTTAGTTCAGGGGGAGAACGCCTGCTTCACACGCAGGAAGTCACTGGTTCAAATCCAGTAGCGCCCACCATCGTTTAGAAGGTGGAACGTTGGAGGGGCAATTCATGAATTGCCCCTACTTTCGAGAGAGAAGAAGCCATGTCTGGACATTCAAAGTGGAGTACGATTAAGAGAAAAAAAGGGGCGGCCGATGCCAAACGGGGAAAGCTCTTCACCAAGGTCATCAAGGAGATCATGGTGGCAGCGCGTTTCGGCGGAGGGGATATGAATGCCAACCCGAGGCTCCGGGCTGCTGTTCTCGCGGCAAAAGCAGAAAACATGCCAAAGGACAACATTGAAAGGGCGATCAAGAAAGGGACCGGAGAACTGGAAGGGGTCAACTACGAAGAGCTGACTTATGAGGGTTATGGACCGGGTGGTGTGGCCATGATGCTGGAAGTATTGACGGATAATAAAAACCGGACCGTGGCCGATGTGAGACACGTCTTCTCCAAATATAATGGAAGCCTTGGTGAGAATGGCTGCGTTTCTTGGATGTTTGAAAAGAAGGGGTTGGTCGTCATCGAAAAGAGCGGAGTCGATGAAGATCGTCTGATCGAGGTGGCGTTAGATGCAGGAGCCCTTGATGTGAAGGATTCGGGCAAGGAATTTGATGTGACGACCAATTCTGCAAATTTTGAAGAAGTGAAAAAGGCCCTTGAGGAGGCTGGTTTCAAATACACCTACGCTGAGGTAACAATGGTTCCCCAAAGCACTATTCGATTGAGCGGAAAAGAGGCGGAACAGATGCTGAAGTTAATGGAGGGGCTTGAAGATTCTGATGATGTCCAGAAGGTTTACGGCAATTTCGATATTGCCGAAGAGGAGATGGAACGGCTCAGTGCATAAACATTCCTGTTTCAGTTAGTTGATCAGCCACCCCTTCTGAAGGAAAGTGATTGGGTGGCTTTTTCACATCTGGACCTTTCGACCGCGCCCGATCATGCTCTTCGAAGACTCGTACAAAGGCGCGCTCAAGGTCAACCCTGATAACCCCCCGACCGAAGGCCGGGGAGAAACCGAAGGGTGGAGAAACTCTTTTGGTGAAGGCGATTGGAATCGATCCGGGTTTGGCCATGACGGGCTTTGGAGTGGTAGAGGCTCTTCCCCGAGGAGGGAAAGCCTGTGATTGGGGAGCCATTCGAACCGAACCAAATTGTCCTATTCCCCTCCGTTTAAAAACCATCTATGATGAACTGAAAGGACTTCTTGAAAAGTGGAAACCCAACCTCCTCGTTTTAGAAGAGGTCTTTGTTTTGAAACAATTTCCTAAGGCAGCGATCCAGTTGGGAGAAGTGAGAGGGGTGATTTACCTCGCGGCTCAGGAGATGGACATTCCTGTGGTCGAAGTGAGACCGACGGAGGTGAAGAGTGCGTTGACCGGAAGCGGTCGGGCCGATAAGGAACAGATGAAGAAAGCGATTCGCCAAATTCTCAGGATCGAGAATCCCCTGAGCTCGAGCCACGCAGGGGATGCCCTCGCCCTGGCCTTAACCGGTCTTTCCCGGAATGAAAATTTTCATTGGTGATGGTGATGAGTGATAGTTTTTATTTCACACTAGCACTAACACCATTCACTAATACAATTAGAGGAAATTGATGATTCGCTATATCGAAGGAAAATTGCTCAAGAAAGAAGAAGATAGGATAGTCGTTTTAGCCAATGGGGTGGGATATGAGATCCTCCTCCCTGCTATTGTTCGACAGACCTTCAGCCCGAAGAGAGCAGGGGAGGATGGGGAGATTGTCAGACTTTATATTTATTACCATCAGACCGAACGGCAACCCAAACCTCTTCTCATCGGGTTCAACTTCGAACCGGAGAAGGAATTCTTTGAGAAATTTATTACCGTGGAAGACATCGGTCCGCCCACGGCAGTGAAGGCCTTGATGATGTCCATTCCAAGGATTGCCAAGGCGATAGAGGAGCGGGATTCGAAAACCCTCGAAAGCCTGAAGGGAATCGGGAAGAGAACAGCAGATAAGATCATTGCCACCCTTCAAGGAAAGGTTGGTAAATTTGCGCTGATGAGGGAGGATCAAATCTCAGCTGATGTGGAGGTCTTAGATTTTAAGAAACAGGTGGAAGAGGTTTTGGTGAAAGACCTTGGCCATAGATTAAGTGAGGCACAGCGTTTGGTCAAAGAGGCGATGCTCCGAAACCCAAATATTTCATCCCCAGAAGAATTGTTTGAAGAGGTGTATCGAGGTCAAAAAGAGATTTCACCTTAATTTGCTTGTTTTAGGTAGTGGGAGAAGGAGATGAAGAAGTCCGAAGAAAGCAAACAACCTGATCCAAAGGTGGAAGCTGAAGGGATTCAACCCGAGATTGAGGATTATCTCGATCTGAGGCCGCGTAACCTTTCTGAATACATCGGCCAAAAACAGGTGGTGGAGACACTGGAAATTGCCATCCAGGCAGCCAAAAAACGTGGGGAGCCTCTGGACCATATTCTTTTTCATTCCCCACCAGGATTGGGAAAAACCACTCTTGCCCATATCATCGCCACAGAATTGGGGGTTCGCATTGTCACCTCCTCCGGGCCTGCTATCGAAAAAGGAGGCGACCTGATCAGCATCCTCACCCATCTGGAAAGAGGGGACGTCCTGTTTATCGATGAGGTGCACAGACTTCCCAAGGTGGTGGAAGAATTCCTCTACCCAGCCATGGAAGATTTTTGCATTGATTTTATTTTTGATAAGGGAGCTCATGCGAGAAGCCATCGATATCGGCTGGAACGTTTCACCTTTGTGGGTGCCACCACTCGGGCCGGGCTCCTTTCCGCACCTCTTCGGGAGAGATTTGGGATATTGAGGAACCTCGATTTCTATTCTGTGGAAGAACTCTGCCAGGTGGTTAGGCGCTCTGCCGCTCTCTTAAGGGTTCCCATTGATGAAGAAGGGACACAGGAAATTGCCAAGCGGTCAAGAGGGACACCGAGAATTTCCAATCGGCTTCTCAAAAGGGTGAGGGATTTTGCTGAGATCCGTGGGCAAGGGAAGATCGACAAAGCCATTGCCGATGAAGCACTGCGTTTAGAAGGGGTGGATGAGATCGGTTTGACAAGTCTTGACCGAAGATTTCTGGAGACCATCATCCGGTATTACAGAGGAGGGCCAGTGGGTCTGGAGGCAATTGCAGCCACCCTGCAGGAGGAATCGGACACGCTGGTCGATATGATTGAACCCTTTCTCCTGAAGATCGGTTTTGTCGCAAGAATGCAGAACGGGAGGAAGGCCACAGAATTGGCCTACCACCATTTCGGGCTCCCCTATTCAGAATCAGGGAGACAACTCTCCCTTCCCACCCGCAAGAAACATTGATCCCTTTTCAACTGAAAGATCAGAAGAACAAGGTTAACCCCGGATTTCTTTATTGATATCGATTTTGGCTTTGGATCGGAGTTGACTGAGCCAATTTTGAAAAACCTCTTCCTGTTTCTGGTAGCTCAGTCGTTTTTCAAGATTTTTCTTCACGGATTGGAATTTACTCTGATCCGCAGGCTCATAGCCAGATAACCTTACCACAAAATACCCATCCTTGGTCTGAATGACTTCTTTAGGGACAGGATTTTTTTCTGTCAGAGAGGCGAGTATTCCCATAAATTCTCTGGCAGGACCAATTTTAGGAACCGCTCCTGCTGTCCGGGTGAAGAAACCCGTTTCTTCAAAAGGATAACCTTTCTCTCTTGCAACCTCTCTGATGTTTTTGCCCGTTCGAATCTGATTGAGAAGTTCTTCAGCCACCTGACGGGCTTTCCCCTCTGCCTTTGTTCCAATAACCTTTTGTCTCACTTCCTCTTTCACCTCATCCAGAGGCGGGATCCGGGAGTCCTTCTTGTTCACTAACTTCAGGATATAGAAATTGGGCAGGATGGTAACGACAGGAGAGATTTCTCCCAGCTTTAAAGAGAGGGCACTGGAATAGAAGACAGGATTCTTGCCAATATCCTGGATCTCGTCGCCTTCCTTAAAGAGGCCCGTGGTCTTAATTGGAACATCCTTCTCTCTTGAATACCCTTCTAAATCACGGCTTCGGAAAAGGGAGTAGAATGCGTCGTCCGCTTTTCGGGAGGCTTCTGCTTTTGCCTTCTCTTTCTTTAAGGTCTGAAGGATCTGGTCCTTTACTTCCTCAAAGGATTTTTGTTTCTCCTCCTTGACCTCCTCTATTTTTAAAATATGAAACCCATCTCTTGCTGCTAACACTCCAGTCAGGTCACCTGCTTTCATCGCAAAGAGAATCGATTCAATTTGTTCACCCAACATCCCCCTTTGAATCCATCCCAGGTCGCCGCCCTTAGAGGCATTTTCCGCCGCCGAATACTGCTTTGCTAAGGAACCAAAATCCTTCGTCTTTTTGGCTTTCTCCAAAATCTCTTCGGCTTTCTTCTTTTTTGCCTCCAATTGATCAGGTGCATCTTGTGGTCCTGCTTTGATCAGGATGTCCCTCACCCTCACCTGTTTGGGTATCTTAAAAGTATCTTTTCGGGAGTCATAATATCGTTTGGCTTCATCTAAGGAAACCTGGACTTTGTTCTCAAAATCAGAAGGTCGGAAAAGGAGATATTGAATTTGAACAAAAGTGGGAATTCTGAATTCCTCTTGATGTTTCTGGTAATAATCCTTTATCTCGATCTCATTGGCATTGATCTGACCTTTGAAAGCCTCAGGGACGATCTTCAGGAAGGTGAGGTTGATCCGCTCATTCTCAAAAAGGTAAGTGTCCGATACTTCTTCATCTGAAACCTTCCCACCATTCATTTTTATCAAACTGACTGCCTTTGAAAGCAGAAGACTTTCCCGCTGGCTCTGCTCAAACTCTTCCGGGGTCATTCGGTTTGAACGAAGAAACCTCTCATAACTTCTTTTGTCAAACTGGCCATTCATCTGAAAAGCCGGGATGGATTCAATGGCCTCTCTCAGCTCTTCGTCAGGAATGGAAAGTCCAAATCTTTTTGCTTCTTGAAGGATGAGAATCTTGGCAATGAGGTCATCTAAGATTTTGTCTTTTAGACGGAGTTCTTCGATCATCTTCTCCGAAAAGGATGGGCCCAACGCCTCTCGATATTGCTTGACCGCATTTTGAAAGGCATCATTATAGTCCCTCCATTCGATGGTGACTCCATTCACTTTAGCCACATAAGTCACTTTTTTCTCCCGGAAATACGAATACCCTCCCCAGGAGATGAAAGTCACAGCCACCAATATCAGGATACCCTTAAGCATCCATGAAGATGCATGTTCCCTCAATATTCTCAGCATAAATTTTTTTCCTCCAAGGCCCAATATTAATCAATCTCTCTCAAAAACACAAGACATTTGAGCGATGAGCTTCGGAAAAGAATTCTCTTGATTCTTTATGATTTTTGGGTAAAGAATTCATCATGAAGGAGCAATCAAGAGCCAAATATTACTTTTAGGAGGGAGGGAAAACTATGTATGATTTTCTTTTAACAGAGGAAGAGAAGAAGCTACAAGAGGAGGTCAGAAAGTTCGTCAGGGAAAAGGTGCCAAGTTCACTGATTCGAGCCATGGATACTGATCAGGTGAAGTATCCGAAGGAGTATATCGAAAGTCTGGCAGCACAGAATCTTCTCGGACTTCGCTTCTCCAAAGAATGGGGAGGCCGGGGAATGAAGTGGGCAGGGGAGGTGACAGCCATTGAGGAGATTGGCGTCCTCGGGTCAGGAATGACCTGCCTCTACTCCTTGGTAAGCATCTGTGGCGAGGCGATCCATCATTTTGGTACCCCGGAGCAGAAGGCAAAATATTTGAAACCCACCCTTGAAGGAAAGCTCTGCTGTGCAGAGGCACTCACCGAACCCCGGGGAGGGTCTGATTTCTTTGGCGCGACCACCATTGCCAAGAAGGAGGGGGATGATTATATCCTGAATGGTCAGAAGCGTTTTGTGGTGGGGGCAGAGGGAGCAGATTATTTTCTGGTCTATGCAAAGACAGCGCCTGAGGCTCACCCCCATCAATCCATTTCCTGTTTCATTGTCGAAAGGGATATGGGTGTGGAGGTCAAGCATGTCTATGGACTCCTGGGTTCACGGGGAGGAGGGACAGGCCGTCTCTATTTTCGCGATACGAAGGTGCCGGCAAAAAATCTTGTGGGTCCGTTAAATGGAGGTTCGCTGGTCTTCAACCGGATGATGATTCCTGAACGGTTAACCACTGCAGCCGGAGCACTCGGCATGGCCCGGTGCTGTCTGGAGATTGCTACACGATATAGCGATCGGAGAAAGGCTTTTGGAGAGACGATCCGAAAATTTGAAGCGGTCAGTTTTAAGGTAGCCGATTCTATTTCGAAACTCGATGCTGCTCGGAGTCTCGTCTATGTAACGGCAAGACATGTGGACGAAGGTCTGGATTCGAGACGGATGGTCTCCGAGGCAAAAAAGACCTCCACAGAGATGCTCTGGGAGGTCGTCAACAATTCGATGCAGGTGATGGGTGGGATCGGATATACGAATGTCTATCCAATCGAGCGTTTCTTCCGTGATGCCAGATTACAGATGATCTGGACCGGAACGAATGAAATCATGAGTCTTCTCATTCAGCATGAATTCTATAGAGAGGTGTTGAAAAGAGAGAGTGACGCGAGGGATGTAGAAAAAGATGCTAGTGACCTCGAAGGAGAAGAAGAGAAGGTCTATGAATGAGCCGGCAATGTCAGACCGTATTTGCATCACTGGAATTGGAGTCGTCTCTCCGATTGGAATCGGGAAGGAGGAATTTCTTTCCTCCTTAAAGAATGGTCGATCGGGCATTGAGGAGATTAAAGAATTCGATACCCATTTCTCCCGTTCTAAAGGGGGAGGAGTGATCCGATCTTTCCATCCCAAAGATTTCATACCTGTGAGCAAGATCCGGCGACTTGATCGGGCGAGTCAGTTCGCTATCGCAGCGGCGAAATTGGCCTTAGCAGATGCTAAGTTTGCGGTGACCGAGACGAACAGTTCGAGAATCGGAGTCGTCCTTGGCTCTGGTTTCTGTGGACTCTCGAGTTCAGAGGAATTCCATCGAGGACAGGTTCTAAAAGGATTTTTAGACTTAAACCCCATGCTCTTCCCCAACACTGTTCCCAATGCTCCTTCCAGCTATGTCTCCATTGAACTCGGAATCCAGGGGGTCAATTCCACATTGGTTCAATCCTTCTGCACGGCAGAGGCTGCCATATTTTTTGCCTGTGATCAACTTCGAAAAGGAAAGGCAGACCTCATCCTCACAGGGGGAGTGGATGAACTGAGTGAGTTTCTGTTTCGTGGGTTTTCAGAACTTCATCTCTTGGCCACAGATCAGGGGCATGGAGAAAGATCCTGTCCTTACGATAAAATGAGAAATGGATTGGTATTGGGAGAAGGCGCTGGATTATTAGTCATTGAAAATGAGGAACATGCCCGATCGAGGGGGGGGAGGATTTACGGTTATATTTTAGGTTATAGTTTAGTGGGGAAGTCATCTAAAGGGGACGGGTCAGAGGATTTGGATCGTTCTATTAAAATGGCGCTCAAGGAGAGAGAAGGTTCTTCCATCGATTATCTCGGTGGGGCCGGGAATTCATCCAAAGTATTGGATGCCTTGGAGGCCAAAGGGGTTAAGAAGACCTTTCCGACCCAGTATCTTCAGATTCCTGTCAGCTCAATCAAGTCAATGGTGGGGGAGGCGATTGCATCCGGGGGGATGAGAATGGTAGCCAACGTGCTCTCCATGGAAAATGGCTTCATTCCACCCACTATCAATTATCTGAACCCGGATTCAAGTTGTGATCTCCATTATGTTGTCACTCAAAGGTTGGATCGAAAGATTCAGACAATCCTCCATTTGGGGATTTCACCAGAGAATTGCTTTTCGTCTATCCTGGTAGGTGTTGAATGGAATGGATAGCCAGTTATTGGAAATTAATTCTCCTTTTCACCCTCATCCACTTCACCCTGGGGCGATCTTTTTCTGTGCTTTTTGCCATCTTCAACCAAATGCCTGTCTTCCTCTACTTTCCCCTGGCCTTGGCTTATGACTATGTTCAAATCCCAGTGTATGGCATCATTTTGGAGCATTCAAGTAGAAGTTTTTTCCCCATACGATGGTTGAAGAGGAAAACTGACAATGTTTTGACCCACTTGAATGAGAGACCCATCTTAAAAAAGGTAATGTCCCTGGGGAATGTGGGATTGATCCTGCTTTCTGCTCTTCCCATTCGAGGTTTTGGAATCCTTTCAGCGAGCATCGTTAGTTTCTTTCTTAAAAAAGGGAGGGTTGAAGGAACTGTTCTCCTGATGACCGGCTCCTTCATAGGTATTTTCATCATCATGGGCATTGCAAAAGGGATCTTTAAGATCATTGCCCTCTTTTAATCCCTTATTAATAAAATCTTGAGCAAGAGTTTGGTTTTTTACAGAGTATGGAGGAAATTGTAAGTCCAAATTCCAAAATCCAAATGTCAAATGAATGTCAAAGTTCAAAGCAAGAATTTTTAATATTTGAGCTTTGGATTTGATTTAACATTGATTCAGCTTCGGTTCATCACTTCGTGCGAACTTTGGAATTTGAAATTAATAATGAGTATGATTGACACAGACGAGATTTTAAAAAGGCTGCCTCATGCTTTTCCCTTTCGAATGATCGATCGGATCCTCGAAATCGAAAAAGGAAAGAAGGCTATAACCTTGAAAAATGTAAGCATTGATGAACCTTATTTTTTAGGTCATTTCCAAAATGACCCTGTCATGCCGGGAGTATTGATTCTGGAAGCGATGGCGCAAACCGGGGGACTAGCCTTTCAGTCATCATTTGAAAAGGAAGAAGAAGGGATTCCGGTCTTAGCGAGGATTGAAGAATTTCGATTGAAAAGAAGAGTGATACCAGGAGATCAAATCATCATCGAAGCAGAAGTTTTACATGTGTTTTCTAACTTGGCCAAAGTAAAGATTCTGGCCAGAGTGAGAGGAGAACCCGTGGCCGAGGGAACGCTTATTTTAGCAAAAGGGCAAGGGTTTAAGGAGTCAAGTGGTCAAGGGTTCTAGTGAAGTTTTTAAATTAAACCCTTGCACCCTTGCACCCTAAAATCCTGAAATCCTTGGGAGGACTTTTAAGTCAATGAGAGAGCGCATCTCGGAGTCCGGTATCATTGAAGATCAGGAGTTGGCAGAATATTACAACCTCATGGCCAAACGATATATGAGATTCCCTTGCCAGAGGGTTCTTAAACGGGTGTTGGCCAAAGAGATTGAGAAGGGAAGGGCCATTGATGTCGGAACAGGCCCTGGAATTTTTCCAATTTTTATATCAAAGGCTCTTCCAGGGATTCGATTTAGAGGAATTGATCTCTCTCCGGTCATGGTTGACCTTGCTAGGAAGAACGCCATTGAAGAGGGGATAAACAATAGGATTGAATTCGAGGTTGGTTCAGCCTACTCCCTCCCTGTCGAGGACCATTCTCTCGATCTTCTCCTCTGCATCAACACCATTCACCATTTAGACCGCCCTCTTGACTTCTTCAACGAGGTCGCCCGATCCTTGAAGGAAGGAGGGGCGTTTGTTATAGTTGATTTTCATCGGGATGCCTCTTGCGTGTTCATCGGAATTTTTAATCTTCTTTGGAAAGCCTTTTTCGGAAAGCATCCTAAAGCGAGGAGAGGTTTTTTAGAATCCATTCGGTCTTCCTATACCATAGAAGAATTTCGGAAGTTCTTAGAACAATCGAGATTGAGGCATTGGAAACTTTATACCCGGACCGTAGAGGTGTGGATCGAATCAATGAGACCCGATCCCCCTCTTTCCCACTTTAGTCATGGGGGATGAAGGGGGATGACTAAAGGTGAATTTAGGAGGATTATTTACTGACTATTCTCGCGAAGGTGAAAATGGATTTTGAGATGGAGGAAGTCAATTGTCCCCTCTGCGAAGAATCAAGAGGGGAGCCTCTCCACTTGGAGGGTCCCTTCCAAATGGTCCGGTGTCCCTCATGTCAATTCATCTTCCTCAATCCTCGGCCCACGATTGTATCTCTTCATTATTTCTATCAACAGTATCTCCCGGAAGAAGAGTCCTCGATTGAGTCATGGGAGAAGATGATGAAACCTATTTTTTATCAGGCGGCAAATCTGCTTAAGCAATATAGAAAAGATGGACGGCTCTTGGATGTGGGGACTGGTTTTGGTTTTTTCCTTGCTGAAATGAAGAATAGGGGATGGGATGTTATGGGTGTCGAGATCTCCAAAAAAGCGATGGACTATGCAAGGAATGTTTTGGGACTGACCCTCCATCCTGGACCTATGGAGAGAGTAGGTTTTCCAGATAATTATTTTGATGCGGTCACTGGATTTTATATCATCGAGCATCTTCCCCATCCGATGGCCTTTCTTCAAGAATGCTACCGCATTCTTAAGCCAGGAGGGCTCCTCCTGTTGAGGTATCCTCATACCACCCCCATCAAGAATCTCCTTCGACTTTTTGGCATTAAGAATCGCTTATACGATCTACCTGCCCATCTCTCTGATTTCTCGCCGAAGATGATTCAGCGATGTTTGGAGAGAATTGGGTTTGGAAAATGCCAACACTTGATCGGTGGATACACACTTCCCAGTGATCTGGGAAAGCGAACAGCCTCTGTTCTTTTTGGAAGCCTCTCAGAAGCGCTTTTCTATCTCAGCCTGAAGAAAATCCTTCTTCCCGGAGTCAGTAAAACCATCTTTGCCTTTAAAGAGGAGAGAACATGAAAATTTGGCTTTTGATCCTTGTTTCTCTCCTTTGGATACCCCTTACTGCCAAGGGGGCAGCGCCAATAAGCGCCGATGAGGTGGTTAAGCGCTTGAGAGAAATTCAGGAGAAAACAAAGGACTTTTCTGCAGACATTCATCAAGAGAAGAAACTCTCTCTCCTGAAGGAGAAGATCATCTCGAGAGGAAAAATTCGATTTAAGAAACCGGATAAGGTCTCCATCGAATTTTTTCATCCAGAATCGAGCCAGATGGTCTTCGATGGGAAAACCGCCCTTCTCTACTATAAAGAGGAAAAACTCGCAGAACGTTATTCTCTCCGTTCCAACCCGATTGCAGAGCGGTATCTTCTTTTCTCAAAAGATCCCTTTCAAGAAAAACTGGCAGAATGGAAGATCTTGGAAGACCGGGAATCTTTCTTGGTCATGGAGATCATCCCTAAAGTGAAAGATCCTCTCTTTGTGAAGACAAGGCTTCGGGTTTCGAAGAAGGATTGGATGTTGATAGGGATGGACATGGTTGAGAAAAATGGAGATACCACCTCCATCCGTTATTCGAATATGAAGGTGAATACAGGCCTTACCGAATCAGATTTTGAGATTCATCTTCCAAAGGATGTGAAAATCACGGACGTGAAATGAGGAAGCGGGTTGTTATCACAGGTCTGGGTGTGGTCAGTGCCGTGGGAAATGGCCTCCCTGAGTTCTGGAACTCCCTCACCGAAGGGAAAGATGGGACAAAGGAGATCACGGTCTTCGATCCCTCTGCCTACCGGACAAAGATTGCTGCAGAGGTTTCCCATTTGGACCCTGAGGCCCATTTTTCAAAAAAGGAGATTCGGCGCCTCTCCCGATGTGATCAATTCGGCCTGATCGCATTTAGAGAAGCTTGGAAATCTGCTCGCCTTAACCAGGATTCGCATGACAAGGAAAGGGTAGGGGTGGTATTGGGAGCAGGCTCTGGCGGCATTCTCTCAGTCGAAAAATATTTTAGAGATTTTTATCAAGGAACGAAGAAGTCCTCTCCTTCGCTTCTCATCTCTTATTCCCTCGCTACCACTACAGACCACATCGCCATTGAATCAGGTCTGAAAGGTCCCCGGACGACCACAGCAACGGTCTGCTCTTCGAGTTCTGCCTCCATAGGAGTGGCCTATGAGATGATTCAAATGGGTTTGGCTGATGTGATGGTGACGGGGGGAAGTGATTCTCTTTGCGAGGTCTCCTACAGTGGATTTAGCAGTCTGAAGTTGGTTGATCCTGAAAGTTGCAAACCGTTCGATAAAAGAAGACAGGGTTTGGTCATTGGCGAAGGAGCTGGCATCCTCATCCTTGAAGAACTGGAGCATGCTTTAAAGAGAGAGGCCCCGATCCACGCAGAGTTTTTAGGATATGGAATCTGCGCCGATGCCTATCATCTCACCGCACCAGAGCCCAATGGAGAGGGTGTGGAAAGAGTGATACGCATTGCTTTAGGCCATGCTGAGGTTTCCGCGGGAGAGGTCGATACCATCAATGCCCATGGTACAGCTACACCCTTTAATGACATTGCCGAGACACGAGGGATTAAACGGGTTTTTGGAGAAAGGGCAAAAGAGATTCCCATCAGTGGAATCAAGTCCATGGTGGGACATTGCCTCGGCTCTGCAGGCGGCATTGAAGCTGTGGCAACCGTCAGGACCCTGGAGACAGGGATCATTCCTCCAACGATTCATTACGAAGTACCAGATCCCCTTTGCGATCTGAATTATACACCCAATCAATCCATCAAAAAGGATGTTCAGGTTGCCCTCTCAAATTCATTTGCCTTCGGAGGCAACAATGTGTGTCTGGTGTTTAGAAAATATAATAAGTAGTTTGGAGTGATTAGTTCGGAGTATTTTAAACTCTCCGAACTCCGAATTCTAAACTCCGAATTGAGAATTTCATTATGAAAGACCATCGCATTGTCATTACAGGTTTGGGAATTGTTTCCTCTATTGGCGTTGGTAAGGAGGCGTTCTGGGAAAATTGTCTTCGAGGAATCTCCGGGATCAAACCGATTCAAGGGTTTGATGTGAGTTCCTACCGTTCTCGATTGGGAGCTCAACTCCCGGAGATCGATTTTAAGGCTTTCATCAAGCCCGCTAATCTCAGAAGGATGGATCGGATCGGGAAAATTGTCGTCTCAGCTGTCCGATTAGCGATAGACGATTCAGGTCTCAACCTGAAGGAAGAGGATTCTAGTCGATTAGGAATTTCAATTGGTACAGGCCTGGGAAGTTCAGATACCGTAGACCAGTTCTTCCGTTCTCTTTTAAAAGAGGGACCGATTGGAGCTGCGCCCTTGCTTTTCCAAACAGCTGTACCCAATGCCATCACGAGCCACTGTGCCATCGAATATGGCATCAAGGGAGTGAACATCACTTTCTCCCATAAAGAATCCTCCACAGAGATGGCCATGACTTTTGCTTACCATCTCTTGAGAGAAGGAAAGGCAGATGTCATCTTTGCAGGAGGAGGCGATGAGTTGAGTGAGCCTCTCTATCATGTCTATTCGATGCTTGGGGCCCTATCCCCGGGGAGAAGGAAAGGTGTAGAAGGGATGAGGCCCTTTGGTCAGGACCGAAATGGGATTGTCCTGGGAGAAGGAAGTGGAATCCTTGTCTTAGAGACATTGGAGCATGCGAAAAAGAGGGGAGCCGAAATCTATGCTGAGATGGCTGGTGTCGGGCTTTCCGGGAGCACAGATGGACTTCTCCGGTACGATCTTAAAGGAGATTCAATTGCCAGGGCGATGTCTTTGGCAGCTAAGGAGGTTCAGATAGTTGATTATATTTCAGCAGCCGCTAATTCCACTCCTGATCTGGATCGGGCAGAAGCTGTTGCGATTAAAAAGGTTTTTGGAAAAAGGGCAAAAGAAATTTCTGTAAGTAGTCTCAAGTCAATGCTCGGGGAGTTCGACGGTTCAGGAGGAATCAGGGCCTGCGGAGTGGTTTTGTCTCTTTCCCACGGGATGATCCCTCCAACCATTGGAACAAAGCATATCGATTCACAGTGTGATTTAAATTTAGTCCTCGGTCAGTCAAAAAAGAAGGAGATAAGATCTGCACTGCTCAATGGCTGCTCCAATGGCGGATCAAATATTTCTCTCTGGTTCAAACGATATGAACACATGGATTCATGAATTCACTTTTTAAAAAATATGAACCTGTCCTCCAATTACAAATTATTATAGGGTCATTCCTTTACAGTTTCCCTTTTTTATTTCTTCAATCAACCCATCGATCGTGTGTACAGAATTTTTAAACTCGGTGAAGGCCCTGCCTACCTGCGCTTTTTGATGGCAATCACTTCCCCCTATTGAAGGAAGATTTCTCAGTCTGGCGACATGGATGGCCTTTTGGTTCATATTCTCTAAGTCGAGACCGTTGTGGGTCTCGATGGCATCAAAGCCATCCATTCTGAAAACATCTTTACCAAAGGAATCCCAACCTCTAAACGGATGGGCTGGCACACAGATGCCGCCAAGACGGTGAACATTTTCTATTACCTGGAAAGCATTCAAATAAGTATGGCTGGACCATATGTTCCAGGAGTCATCTTCTAATCCATAGACCAGCAGGTGCCCCCGATCGGTTGATATTTCGACGCCCCTGAAAACATAAAAGCCTTCAGGGATACTGATTTTTTCCAAAGGCCACAAAGGGATTATCGAGTGATGTTCGGTAAGGCAAACACCCTCCAGATTCATCTTGATGGCCTGTTCTATTAATTCCTCAGGCTCAAGGTAATTATCGCCTGAATATTTAGTATGGCAGTGTAGATCAATTCTCATGGGAGGGACTTAAATTATCTATTTTAAAAAGTCAACCCTTCGACTCTCCACATAAATGCTGGGGCTTGCCTTCAGCCCGAGCTCAGGCCGAGGGCTCAGGGTTGACCCTGAGCGACGCATTAAACGCCGCCCTAAAGAGCGGTGCTTGGCGCCGCCGAATGGGTCAATGGAAATAGGTCATATCATAGGAGGTTGCAACTTCATTTGTCATTCAGGTTTGGATACCCCCATTGTTTGTGAACAAACCAGTCTATTAGTTTGCGGGCAATACTGATTTTTCCAGGAATGCGTGGTAAGTTGTCAATTGTGAACCAGCCGGCATCTTCAATCTCCTCATCATCAAGTGAAATTTCACCGCCTGCATAAGTGGCTGTAAATCCAATCATTAGAGAATGGGGAAAAGGCCAGGGCTGGCTCCCAAAATATTTAATGTCTTTAACGGAAATTCTGACTTCCTCTTTCACCTCGCGCACCACTGCCTCTTCCAGTGACTCCCCAGGTTCTACAAATCCGGCGAGGACGCTGTACATCCCTGGCATAAAGTGACGGGACCGAGCCAGAAGCAATTTGTTCCCTCGCTCGACAAGGACAATAATCGCTGGAGCCAGACGCGGGAAATGAAGCAGACCGCATTGGGGACATTCTTTAGCTCGTTCAATGGGCTTGGTTCTTAACTGAGCTCCACATCGGCCACAAAACTGGTGTGTCCTATCCCAATCCACAATTTGAACTGCCCGGGCTGCGATCCAGAACAGGTCTTCATCCAAACAACCGTATACCTGACGTAACCCTTCAAAAGTCATCCCCGCTGGCGGAGTTGTTCCTTCAACCACTTCGACAGCATAGCAAGGCCGATTATCGAATCGGCCCAGGTAGTGCTCCCGCAAAGTTTTCAATCCCAACTCTACAAAATCGACAATGCATGGGAGGTTGACTCCGGAAGATTCCTGATAAACGAGGAGTTTACTCTCCTGGAAGGCAAACCACCAGGCAGGCTCAGATCGCTCTTCAGGGGGAACGATTCCTGAGATAAATTTTCTATTTCCACTCATATCAGACCTCGCCTGCCCTATTGTAAAACGATCAAGTTTTTTCAGCTACTTAATGATTTGTAAAAAAGAGACGATTCGACTAAAGACGAAATGCTGTGTTATACTTTTGAATCATGCCTGATAAGGATGTGATCATCATCGGAGGAGGAATGGCAGGCCTTACCTGCGGTTGTGTTCTCGCCCCAAAGGGACTGAAGGTCCTGATGATTGAGAAGAATCAGAAAGTGGGCGGGTGCTGCACCTCTTTTGAGAAGGATGGATTTTCCTTCGATCTCTCTGTGCAGTCAATAGGTGAATGTCAGGAAGGTGGAAGAATATGGAATCTCCTGAAGGAATTAAACCTATTAGATCAAATCCGTTTCATTTCCCTCGAGCCCGCAAGAGAATATCACTTTCCGGATCGGAAAGTGAGTCAATCCTCCAGAATGGAAACCCACATCGAAAACCTCTCCTCCCTTTTCCCAAAGGAGAGAAAGGGAATTGAAGAAGTTTATGCTGTTCTAAGAAAAATCTTCGAAGAATTTTCCAATATTCCATCCTCTCTTAATTGGTTTGAACCTTCTTCCTTTTTATCCCAATATCCTTTTCTCTCGCGATATAAGGATAAGACTTATGGGGAACTTCTCAACGAATTTATTTTCCATCCCTTTTTGAAAACCCTCCTCTCGATACGAAGTTCTTATGCGCTGCTTCCCCCAGAGGAAATCTCTGCAGTGGGAATGGCCGGCATTGAGATGTCTTATTTCAATTACGGTGTCTCCTGCGTTGAGGGAAGAGTAGAACAACTCCCTCTTAAAATGGGAGAGGCCCTTGAGAAGATGGGAGGACAAATCCTAACTGGCCATGAGGTTCAAAAAATTCTGATCGGAGAGAAGAAGGCGATCGGTGTGCGGTTAAAGGATGGTCAGGAGATGACGGGGAAGGTCGTCATTTCTAATATCGATGCCCATAGCACATTTTCAGACCTCATCGGAGAGGACCACATCCCAAGTGGCTTTCGATCAAAATTAAAGGGGATGATGCCTTCTCTTTCTTATTTTATCCTTTATCTGGGAATCGAAGGGGGGTTGGATGAACTTTCCGTTTCAAATAATGAGGTCTTTTTCGAAGATCAACTCAAAGAAGAATTTCAATCTCTCTACGAAAATCGAATTTCAGAGAAGGCTCCCTTCTACCTCCTCGCTCCATCGAAAGTCAATCCATCCCATGCACCCAAGGGCAAAAATACACTCTGCCTGAGCTGTAAAACCTCTTATCGCTTCAGTCCGGATTGGGATCGGAAAATTAAAGACGAACTCTCCCAACGCCTTATCCACAAGGCATCGACATTCATCCCTAATCTGGAGAAGCGGATCGTGGTCAAAATAGAGACCACCCCGAAAACGATTGAGCAATGGACTCGAAATCGGTGGGGTGCAGCCTATGGATGGGCACAGATCCCGAGGCAATCTGGGATCTATCGTCTTTCGCGCACCACCCCCATCCCAAATCTTTATCTTACTGGACATTGGACATCTCCTGGAGGAGGGATAGCTGGAGTGGTGGCCTCAGGGGAATTAACTGCAGAAGCTGTACTGAACCGTTTTGCGAAAGGAGAATTCTGAAATGATCCGAAAACCCTGGTTTGTGATTCTGAGTCTCTTTCTCTCGGTACTCTTTCTCCCGGGGTGTCCCAAGAAAGTTGCGAAGATTCCTTCCATAGAGGCACCTCCTGTTAAGGATCCCATGGCTACACTTCTTGAAGCCTTCTCCTCTGCAGAATCTCTCCAGGCAAAGGCCTCGATTCGTCTTGACACCGTGAGAAAAGGTGAGGAGTTGAAATTTCTTCTCAACGGAATCATCCTCTATGAGAAACCGGATAAGCTTCGCATCCTGGGCTATCATCCCTTTGGAATGGGTGTGTTTGACGCCCTTTACCGAGGCGGGGAATTCTTCCTTTTCAGCCCTTTACAGAATAGGGCCTATACCGGGGAAATTTCAGAATTTAGAGATCTGATCGCCAAGACAAATATTAAGATTTCTATAGAAAAGCCTGAAGGCAGCGATGTTCCAGACCGGATTCGGTTTGAGATACCGGATAAGGAGACCCGCGTCGATGTCAAATTGAAGGAAATTTCCATCAATCAATCCCTGCCGAAGGATGCCTTTCAGTGGGTCGCTCCAGAGGGGGTGGAGATTAAACCATTAGCCCAATTCTTAAAAGGAAAGAAGTTGGAATGAAGATCACTTTTATCATCCCGAGGTGGCCAAAGGACAGCTTCTGGGATGTGATCGCATTTAAATTCCCCCTGCTTTCAACTTCCCTTCTCGCAGGGCTCACCCCTTCGCACCATCAACTCCACATCGTTGATGAAAGCCTCGCTGAGATCGACTTCAATCAGGATGTTGATCTGGTCGCCATCACCGCCATCACCCCATTAGCTCCGAGGGGATATGGGATCGCAGACGAATTTCGAAGGAGAGGGAAGAAGGTGGTGATAGGAGGTATTCATGCTTCCTGGCTTCCTGAAGAGGCGAAAGCCCATTCCGATAGTGTGGCCATTGGTGAAGCAGATGAGGTTTGGGTTGAGATGTTGGAAGATGCTGAAAAAGGAACGATGAAGCCTTTTTATCGTCAGAAGGAGAGAACAGATCTTAGCCGTCTTCCCATTCCGAGAAGGGATCTTTTCCCTCCGAAGGGGTACCTCTTTCACAATCTGATTCAGACTACAAGGGGTTGCCCTTATGACTGTGAGTTCTGTTCGGTGACCGCTCTTTATGGAAGGTCCTATCGGATGAGACCGGTCTCCGAAGTTGAAAAAGAGATTCAATCCCTGGAACGGTCAAAGGCCTACATCTTCTTTGTGGATGATAATCTTGTTGGAAACCTTTCTCATGCCAGAGAACTCCTCACCATGCTCTCCCATTATCGGTTGCGCTGGGTGAGTCAAGGACCGATCCATATTGCCGAGGACGAGGAAATGGTTTCCCTGATGGCCAAAGCAGGATGCCATGGACTCTTCATCGGATTTGAGAGCCTCCGTGAGGAGAACATCAATCTCATGGGAAAGCGAATCAACCGAATTGAAGCCTATGAGAGAGGGATTCAAAGACTTCATGACGCTGGTATTGGAGTCTATGCCTCCTTTGTCTTTGGTTATGACTTCGATGACCCATCGGTCTTTGATGAGTTTTTGGCATTTGCTGAACGAAACCGAATTGAAGGGGCTTTCCTTCCCCTTCTCACCCCTTTTCCAGGGACTCGAATCTATCAGAGGTTAAAACAGGAGGGAAGGCTTCTGACAGAGGATTGGTCGAAATACGATATGGCTACAGTGGTCTTTCAACCCAAACGAATGACGGTCGAAGAACTTCAGGAAGGATTCTGGAAGGTAAATCGATCTTTCTATTCTATTCCCTCCATGTTGAAAAGAATCTTCAATCCCTTTCATATCAGAAGAAGTCTGATCATTTTTGGGCCGATGAACCTCGGCCTCTGGCCCGCCGTCAAAAAAGCAGAGCGGTATTTTAAATTAAATTCCCCCAATCGCCTTTAGTAAGAATAAGAGGAGGGGCGAGGAGGAAAAAAAGGAGAAGGGACTTGGTAAGGGGCAGATTCCTCCCCGCCCTTTTGAGAAATTTATATTAATAATGGAAGTCATTGTGCTTTGCTCGCCAGATGTCACGACTGGCACGATTCTGTTCTCTTGTCAGACGGCATGCTTCTCCAGGAGTAAGTACTCCATCAGACCAGGCTTGTTGCCGATTCGCCTCAATTCTTCCTTGCTCTCGCTCAAGGCGTTGATATTCCCTCGTTGTAACTTGACCACTATCAACACCTTGATAAATACGGGCCTGTTGTCTCGCTTCTCTTCGTGTAAAAGGGCCAGCCATCGCAGTGGCTACTGTTCCAAGAACAAGAGTTCCAACCAAAATTCCTAAAAATATTTTTTTCATTTTACTTATCCCCCTTTCTTTTAGACCTTCAAGTACTGGGTGAATTAACAAAATTTTAAAAATATTACTTTAAACTATTTTCACCTCTTTTCATTCATATCTTTTGGGCTATGAAGAGCAAGTGCTGTGCCAGCTATTTAAGAAGATAAAAAAAGATTTTTCTCGGCTCTAACGAGGGTAAAGATGGGAAGGCTTGATTTGTTTAGAAATTTCAAAAGGTTTGAATTTTTGTGGATTAAAAAATTTGACACCATTTGACATCAAAAGATAATAAAATCCTCATTGTCTTTGGAAATTTCGCTAAAAATAAATAGGTTTAAAACAGGAAAGTTTTGTCGAGAATCTTCAGGGGTGGGAGAAATTTCTTTTTAAATTACAGTAAATTAATAACTTTCGACAATCTTGCCGTCCCAATCGACATGAATTTTCCGATCCTTTACTTCGGGGAGGGGAGGGTGAAATAGAAGGTTGCCCCCCGGTTGATCTCTCCTTCCGCCCATACCTTTCCACCGTGCCGGTGAATGATGCGCTGAACCATGGCAAGGCCAACACCCGTTCCATCAAATTCCTCATCCCCATGCACCCGTTTAAAAACTCCGAACAATTTATCTTGAAATTTCATATCAAATCCGATTCCATTATCCTTTACATAATAGATGGGTTGATCTTCTCTGGTCCCACTCCCTATCTCAATCACACCGATCTCCCGGGGTCGTGTGAATTTGATGGCATTTGAGAGCAGGTTCGTCAAGACTTGCCGAATCATGGCCGGGTCCCCATGGGCCGGAGGGAGGTTCTTGATTTCCAATCGGAGTTTTCGCTCCGGTGATATGCTTTTCAATTCATCGAATACCGTCCTCGCAAACTCTTCTATGTTGATGTCAGAAGTCTTCATCCCCTGATATCCCAAACGGGAGAATGCGAGAAGGTCTTGAATCAATTGCCACATATTTTGTGTCTTCGTTCCAATCATTTTCAGATAGGCCTGCCCCTTTGAATCAAGGGAAGAAGAATATTTCTCTAACAGCAGACGAGAGAAGCCGCTAATCGCAATAAGAGGATTACGAAGATCATGAGAAACCGAGTAGCCGAAAGCTTCCAGGTCCTTATTGGTTTCTTCAAGTTGAAGAGCCCGATGCAATAAGATGACTTTTAATCGGTAGTCCCGGTAGATGAAAATTAACGCACCGCCCACTGCAAAGATGACGATCCCCAACAGCCATAGGGTGGTATAAAGACTTCTTGATGCGAATGCCATCACCTTTTCATAAGGAGCGTTTACGACGACGATCCACGAAGTGTTCTCAAACTTCATCGGGGCAAAGACGGCAAGCTTCTTCGGGTGCCCTAAAAGTTGATATTCGGCTGTTCCCTGTCCCTCGTCGATCATTTTCTTTGCATAATCGAAGGTCCTATGACATGGATTGCACATTTCATCCCTATGGCTAATTCCTCTTAATCGCATCTCCGGATGCTCGGATTGGAACAGAAGGGTTCCCTCCCTGTCCATCAGCCATACTTCATAAGGTTTCATCTTTGGGCTGACCCGGAGGAGATCCTTGCCGAGCCATTCATCCAGGTCAACGCTCATCAAAAGGAAGCCAGCGAATTTCTTGTTAGGCATAGGGTATCTGATATCCACCGCCTCCTGATAGAGAGGCATGACGAGGAGGATCTGGACATAACGAATTGGCTTGTGGCCCTCTGGGGGAACCGAGATCCTCAGCCCGGAGTTTCCATCTCTTATTTGAGCGGAGGAGGAGACGAGGACTTTTCCTCTGTTCTCCTTTTTCCTGGCCCATTCAAACCATTCAGAACTGGCGTCCTCCAACCCAACTGTCTCCGCGGTAGAGTAAATGATTCTCCCTTTTTCCCCATATACAGAAACCCTCTTGATATGCATTTCCCTGAGATGGTCGAAGTTTTTTTCGACGATCGCTTGCATGCTCTTCCTATCGTGATACTGGAAGGGAGCCAAAGAAGCAAGAATTCGAAGGCATGAAGAATAGGTGCGGAGATGAGTTTCGATTTCTCTGGTAATCTGTTGTGCCACGACGAGGTGATGGTCGTTGAACTGCGAAAGGACCTCTTTTTTGCTTCTGGTGTGGAGGTATAGAGCGAGGGGAATGATCAACAGCAAGACGAGGACTATTAGGACAAAAAGGGTCAGATTTTTTTTCATATCAGCAACTTGCCGAAAGGTTGTTATTTTTTGGGACAAGACCCCCCTAGTCCTTGCCGATAGGAATAAATATTAAAGAGGTAAGATTAAAAGGAGATTAAATTAAGATTAAATTTTTCTAACCTAAAAATTTCCTTTGACCCTAAGCCCTCGATGAAAGAATCCTTGTAAAAATTCCTTAAATTCTGTAATCTACAGCATTATTTAAGGAGAGGAGGAAGAAGAAGATGACTTTACTCATTATTCTCATCATCATTGCCATCCTTGTCATTGGTGTGATCGCCATCTATAACAAGCTCGTCCGGCTCAGGAACACGGTGAAGTCCTCATGGTCGGATATTGATGTCCAGTGTAAAAAGCGATACGACCTCGTTCCTAATCTGGTCGAAACGGTAAAAGGTTATGCCTCTCATGAAAGGGGTGTCTTCGAAAAGGTGACAGAGGCGAGGTCCATGGCGATGAAGGCAACCTCTCCTGCGGAAATGGCTAAGGCTGAGAATGTGTTTAGAGATACCCTGAAAAGCCTATTTGCCGTGGCAGAGGCCTATCCTGAATTAAAAGCCAATGCCAATTTCATGCAGCTACAATCCCAGCTGCAGGAACTGGAAAATAATATTGAATATGCAAGAAGGTACTATAATGCCGTGGTGCGAGACTATAACGTTCTGATCGAATCATTTCCTTCAAATCTTATCGCCTCTCAGTTCAATTTTAAGCAAGCAGAGTTATTCCAGCTCGAAACACCTGAGGTGGAGAGAAAACCTGTGAAGGTGAGCTTTTCGTAAATTGCGGATTGCGGAGTGCGGAATTCGGAATGCGCCTGCCACAGGCAGGGAATGTCAGAATGCAGAATACAGGAGAAGGAAATCGATGAAAAACTGCAGGAGACCATTTCGATTATTTATATTTGTCCTTTTCATCCTCAACCTTATCATCATCCTATTCACTTCTCCTGCCTTTGCGCAGGACTTCACCATTAGCAATTTCCACTCGGATATTATGATCCATGAAGATTCATCCGTTATCGTCAAAGAGACGATTGATGTGGAGTTTCATCGATCGAAGCATGGGATTTATCGGGAAATCCCATTTAAATACAGAGATGAGTTGGGAAAGGTCATCACGACACCCACAAGGGTTTTGTCTGTGACGGATGAATCAGGGAAAGTCTGGAAATACCAGGTTAGGAAGACAGGTCCGGTGATTCATGTCAGAATCGGGGATGCAAAACGATATATCGAGGGACATCAGACTTATGTGATTATCTATGAAGTCGAAAATGTGATCCTCTTTTTCAATGATCATGATGAACTTTACTGGAATGTGACAGGAAATTACTGGAAGGCCCCGATCCAAGAAGCCTCTACGACCGTATCTTTGACCACAAAGGATAAGAGTAAAAATTTAATGGCCGCAGGCTATGAGGGAAGCTACGGTTCGAGAGAAGAATGCGGCTATGAGACCTACGAAAACAGCGGAAAATTTTTTACAAAGAGAAACCTCAACATGGGCGAAGGTCTAACCATCGCCTTCGGATGGGATAAAGGGCTTGCCTTTCCTCCATCCTCATGGAAGAAACTTTTGTGGGCCATTAACCCAAGGGAAAACTGGATATTCTTGCTTCCCATTTTTTCCTTCCTTTACATGGCCAATCGCTGGTATCGAAAAGGAAGGGATCCGAGGGTCAGAGAATCCGTTGCCGTGATGTATGAACCTCCTAAGTTCGATAATCAACCCCTTACTCCTGCAGAGGTTGGAACACTCATCGATGAAAAACTCGATCCACGAGATATCACTTCCACGATTGTTGGCCTGGCGGTCAAGGGATATATCAAGATTGAGGAAACAAAAAAAGAAGGAATGATTTTTGATAAAACAGATTACTATCTTAAAAAGGTAAAGAACCCTGATTCCAATCTTAACCCTTTTGAGATCGAGCTTATGAAAGCCTTATTCCCCGCTGCCTTGCCAGGCACGCTCATTTCTGATTTAAAAAATAAGTTTTATACAAATTTAGATATATTAAAAAAGGTTCTGTATGGAGAGCTGATTAGAAAGAAGTATTTTCTCAGCAGTCCTGAAAAGGTGAGGAATTCCTATGTGGCCGCAGGGATTGTCGTTTTGGTGTTTGCCATCCTTGCTTTCGTATTCCTTATACCCAACTCGGGAGGAAAAAGCTTTATCGCGGGCATCTTAACAGGAATTCCAGTCCTCGCCTTCGCAAAGTTCATGCCTGTAAAAACAAGAACGGGGGCTTCCACCCACATGGATATTCTGGGTTTTCAGGAGTTTATGAATCGTGCAGAGAAAGATAGACTTGAGAGGATGGGAGATAAAAACCTTTTCTCTAAATTTTTACCTTACGCCATCGCCCTTGATGTGGCGGACAATTGGGCGAAGGCCTTTGAAGGGATTTATCAGGAACCGCCCGATTGGTATGTTTCTCCGATGGGATTCCGAACTTTCAGCCCCTATGGTTTTACTCATTCCCTCAACTCAGTTACTTCAAACCTTGGATCTGCCATGTTTTCTGCACCGAGGTCCAGTGGGGGAGGTGGTGGTTTTGGAGGGGGTGGATCTTCTGGGGGCGGCTTCGGAGGAGGTGGCGGCGGAAGCTGGTAACCCTATGAACTTCGGTTTCCATAAAGCCTGGAAGAAGAGAATCAGACCCAAAATAAATTGCCGAGAAACCTCTCTAATAATCTGACCTCGACCTCACCACTCGTGTTCGATTAAGCTTAGATTTTGAGAATTACACCTACTACTGTTCAGTCTGAGCTAACTTTAAAGGTTGAGGATTACGAACAGAAAGCAAGAATAAGTTAAAAGAAAAAAAGGCAGAGCCATCTCTGACCCTGCTGCTCCGGAAGTGCAAGCCAGTGCCTCCGTCGAAAAGAAAGCTGAGTATTGTTTTCTTAAAAAACCACCGATTCAATAACGGTGAACCTTCTACACTTTTGTAATCAAGACCAGCATAAACTATGTGAGCCGTTTATTTCCGACCATCCCACTCAGAACGACACTCCTTCTTCTTTGTCTCTCCAACCCTCCAAGTACACGCAGGCGTAAGGATACTCGTCAACGCCAGGAGGTATTGAAGGGGTCTGTCGGGATATCAAAAAGCTCTTTTCCCAACCTAATTCATTCTTGGAAACCATCCTTGCTTTAGTTATTTCAACTGTGGCAGATTCTTCAGGAGTGTAATAGAAAGATACATCCCCCCAGAATTGTCCAAAAAGCAACATTCTTTGCAATCCGAGATAACAAATGTTAAAAATTCCCCTTCACTGAGGGGCAAATCTATGTATTTATCCCTACTAGCTTCTTCAGCTTGCTGATATGTATCATAATGAGTCCAGGAACCTAACTCAAAGTCCCAATTACCAGGTCCTGGATATTCCTGCTGACAAGTTGCGGTCCAACTTATAGGACGATTCTTATAGATAAGTAACTTTGTTAACCACCCCCAACATTCTGGATGACCAGGTTGAGATTTTGGGGGGCAAATTTCATAAGCTCCACCAATGATCATAAATCGATAAGTGCCATCCTTTGGAGCCACATAAGTAGAGCCCGTTTCATCTAGGGCTGAGACAAATAATTCCTTTTGGGAGGAAGCTAAAGATGGTAATATACCAATTTCTTTCGAAGACACCGAGATTTCATGGAGTCCCAGCCTATTGAGCAAGTTCTTGTATAAATCTGTTTGCTTTTTTCCCACCTCCAAATTGAAACCAAGTTTGCGGCTTATCAAGGTGTTCTCAATGAGAGATATTTCTCCGTCGTTGAGGACGATTTTCCGGTTTGTCGAAGCATCATAAAGCTTCTGCGGCTTCCAGTAGTATATGTATGGTCCCAGGCGAGAACAGGCCAGAGGTATTTCTCCCACTTTAATAGAACCCATGGCCTCATTACAGGAGGTCTTGGCCTTTCGAACGATCAACTGATAGTCTTTGACAAGGATCTGGAAGTCGTCCCAGAAAAGGGTCTGGAAGACGTCAACAGCGAATTCGGGTCGTTGTTCCATCGGAAGACCTGCGAACCACTTATAATCGTCAATGATTAGAATGCCGCCATCTTTGAGAAGGTCCCATGAGAGAATGATATCCATAAGTACCATCTTGCTCCTATGATCGCCGTCGATATAGGTCAGATCGAAACTGTTCAGCTTGAGACCTCTCAGCTTCTGCTGTGAAAATCCCTTGAGAATCCCGATCTTCGATGAATAGCCAGAGTGGCGCATATTATCGAGAAAACGCTTTTCAAAGTCTCCATCGAAGGTATCGATGGCAATGGCCCTGGAGGAGGGATGGGTAAGTATGTTGTCCAGCACCCAGAAAAAGGAGCGTCCCTCATAGACACCGATCTCGAGATAGGTCAGGTCGGGCTTGCCCTTCATATCGTTGAGGACTCGTGTCCAGCTGGGAATATTGTGCGTAAAGAAGTCGGTGGTGAAGGTGTATTTTTCATCGGGTTTGGCGGCCGTTTCGGCGCTCAGGGCTCGGGTGGTGGTGCATAAGCACGTAATCAGACAAATCACTACCATGATTGGCAGTTTCAGTTTTAATTTCATTTGGAACCTCTGGGGAGCAATCATCATTGTGTTCTAAGCACCTCTCAACTCGGTCTGTTTTTCCATGTCAGTTACGCCTCTTTAAGCCGCCGAAAGTTAGCAGATAACTCGTTCACAGAGGACAACGTTGTTTATACCTCCCATCGATTACCAATTAAAATCTACACCTTTTAGCAGATAATGTCAAAAATAGACTTCAGGAAGGAAGAGGTGAGAAACGAGGGTGCGAATAACACCTACTTATCTGCAATAGCAGGTTGACCTGGGAGTTAATGATTGCCGAAGGAAACAAACAAAAAAGGCAGAACCATCTCTGGCCCTGCCTTTGCTCTTTGAAAATTGAATATGATTTATTAGTTAAACTGCCCAGGGTGATTATAAAGAAGTATTGGGATGAATGATTCGACCCGTGTCCCTATCAATCGTCACCTGGGTGAAAAATAGCTCCTTTGAATCTATGCCTTTCCCTATAATCTTCTTCTCCCATTCCCTTATAGAATCTTTATCTATCCTCTTTGGATCCTTCCTTCTCTCCGGGAGTATTCCTACAAACTTATATCCTTTTAGTGGATCGCGGAAGTAGAATTCGTAGGCCACAATCTTCAAATTTCCCCTTTCTACAACATCTTTCTATCGCTTACCTCTAAACTTCTTCCTCCCATATCCTGCAAGGCCGATCAACCCAGAACCGACAAGGAGTATGGTGGAGGGTTCGGAGACGGAGTCAGTTCCATTGATATAGTCATTGGCGCATGTGGCCGATGCCCAATGAAGTCCAATTTCACCGCCAAAACCCGACAATAAACTTTGATCAAGTTTAATATCGATGTGATAATCTGGGCCCCCAGGCCCATTAAACCAACTAAAAGAAGTTGCACTACCGACAAACGTACCAGCCTGAACAGTTACTATTTGGTCGTGATTATAACTATAGCCAGATGATGGTGCATAATGGTTAGATGTGTACCATTGAGACACGTCGTATAAACTGCCCGCTGTAAATCCGTCATGATCTGTTAAAGCAATCCCATATTTATAATTGGTGCCACCAGTTGGATCAATCGCCAAATCCCCTGCAAATGTCGCCCACGATCCAACAGTATAACCAGCTTTTGGATAATTAGTATATAGACTAAAATTGAGGCTGTTACCACTTAAGGTGACATCGATACCATAGATTTCGAATCTCCAATCACCTATCCGATCAGGAACGGGATCATCTATGGTGTAACCAGAAGTAATTTGGCTTGATAAGAGAATTATTAGAAAGAAGATACTTGTGAACAAAATCATTTTTTTCATTTAGCTTTGTCCTTTAAAATTAATTTCATTATTAAAAAAGCAAAACTCATGCCAAATGGAGTCAATTCATCCATTCCTTTCAATTGTTGTAAACAGATGATAACTGATGACAATTCAAACAAAATTTTTTCAAATTCCCATTATTATTTAATGAAAGCCAAAGATGGAATGAATTTTCACAAAAGTCCCAAATTACTTCCATTAAAAGGGAAAAATGTTTCCCACTCGTTATTGATTACTATTTGAAATATTGCATTGAGGGAAGAGATTTGAAAATCACTCTTTCAGGAAGAAACACACATTTTGAAATGCCCGATTAAGCCCTCCGCATTGGATAGGGTTTTTATTCGCATTTGAAATATTGTAGTACGAGATGAAATTTGAAATTCACGATTGCGGGAAAAAAGAGTTTAAAAAGGGGGCTACCTCTTCAACCTACGAAGTTTGGAGATCAATCTACGTCAGCATCTTCGGGGTTAGACTTAATTATTGAGATTTTTTCTTGCTTGCTTTAAAAACAAGATAATCTTTCGTTCTGTTCCTAAATGTCAATATTTGAGTCTGATCCCAGGCTTTTTCCCAAAGAAGTTCTGTCGATCCCCCGGACTCACCCGCTGGACCATTCTTGAAAAGGAAGTGCTGGATGAAATCATCTTCCGCACCGCCAAATCCGGAAATCGGCTAATTCTTGAACTGATGGCTCGGAGAGGAATGACGACGCGAGATACAGTCGGGTCTCGCCTTTACACGGTTTACACTGGGCACCCGATCCGGCTAACCGGCAACGGGATCCTTATCATCGATCCCCTCTCCTTTTCCGGCGCGCTCGTTCCAGATCCGGGAGAAACCCAGCCAGGATCCCTAGTAGCGGGAGGAAGGCACATACCTGATATACAGTCATGATGCTCGTCGCGTCGGCCAATCTTCCCAAGACCGCCGCGCCGATCCCACCCATGCCAAATGCCAAGCCGAAGAAGAGGCCGGAAATCATCCCGACCCTCCCCGGGACGAGCTCTTGCGCATACACCACGATTGCGGGAAACGCGGACGCTAGGATCAGGCCGATGACTATGGTGAGTGGGCCAGTCCAGGCGAGGGAGATGTGCGGCAACAGGAGGGTGAAGGGTAGGACCCCCAGAACCGACACCCAGATGACACGTTTCCGACCAACGCGGTCCCCAATCGGTCCGCCGATCAGGGTCCCGGCTGCCACTGCCCCAAGGAACACGAAAAGGTGGATCTGTGCGCTCCGTATCGAGATGTGAAACTTGCTGATCAAATAAAAGGTGTAATAGCTGTTAAGGCTCGCGAGATAAAAGAACTTCGAGAAAATCAGGGCCATGAGGATCGCCAGGGAGCGGCCGACCTTCAGTGTGGAGGCCCTGCTTGCGGTGGGCAGGTGCGGACGGGACGAGTCTGCCTTCGGGTGGACACGTCCATACCACCCCCCGATGCGGCTAAGGATCAAAATGGCGAGGAGTGCCGCGATTCCGAACCACCCGATGCTTTCTCGCCCGCGCGGCAGTACAAACAGCGCGGCCAGCAAGGGGCTCAAGGCTCCACCCGCGTTCCCACCGACTTGGAAGAGCGATTGCGCCAGGCCATGTTGTCCCCCCGAGGCCAGGCGGGCTACCCGGGACGCCTCCGGGTGGAACACCGCAGAGCCCATGCCGATCAGGGCCGCCGATGCGAGAAGGAGCGAGAATGCCGGCACCCGCGAGAATAAGATGAGCCCGATCAGAGTCGAAGCCATTCCCACCGCCAGAGAATACGGCTGAGGGTGGCGATCCGTCGCGAAACCCACCAGCGGCTGCAGGAGCGACGCGGTGCACTGATACGTCAACGTAATCAGTCCCACCTGCGCAAAGTTGAGTTGGAATCCGGTTTTCAGCAACGGATACATCGCTGGAATCAGCGATTGCATCATATCATTGAGGAAATGGCAAAAGCCGATGGCCACTAGAATCGGGAAGACAGTCCGGTACCCTCCTGCGGGAGTCTCCTTTTCAGTCACTTCATTCTCCCTTTGACATCAAAGCTGACACCATTGGCCAAAGTGGGAGCGAACCCCTGCCGAGTTATTTGAACCGCCGCCGGATTAACCCTTCGTTTGTCATGCGTCAGTATCATAAAAACTCCGTAACATTTGCTCCAGTTTGAACCTTATAACCCGATGTTGTTTTAATTCTGGCCAGGGTAACCAATGGGTTGGATTCTTCTTAAATCCGGCCAAAAATCCATCCTCCAATAACATAAAAGCAAAGGCCACTCTTGAAGTGGCCTTGCCTGGCGGAAGTCTAATTCCATCGGATAGCATTACACGATAGCACTCGCAGGGTTTCTGGCTATTTCCATTCTAAGACAAAGATCCGCTGAACCTCCCCATCCTTGGAAACATGGACCCGAACTTTTTGGGTTTTGCTCCAGATCCCGGAAGGTGTCAACCGCTTTTTGCCGGAAAGAACTACTGTATGGTTGCTCAGCCTCCAGTGGCCTGTCAATTTGCCCGTCTTGGTAACGATCTCCCATGTTTTTTTATTGTGCGACACAATATGGCCAAGGGTCAAGTCTTTGTCAAGTCTCCGGGCTCAGACTTAATTATTGAGATTTTTTCTTGCTCTCTTTAAAAACAAGATAATCTTTCGTTCTGTTCCTGAATGTCAATGTTTAAGTCTGACTCCAGGATTTTTCCATTCAGAAAAAGGAACCTGGGTTCGCCTCTTTCACCCGCCGGTCGAAGGAAAGCTGATACGAGGATTTGAAGGGCTTGATGTCGGAGATCGAATCCGCGTTGAGCTCATAGGGACTGATGTAGAACGAGGATTCATCGACTTTGCCCGAGCAGGGAGAGGGCAGGGGGATTAAGATTCGCCTGTCTTGGCGGGGAAATGGATGAAGGCGGATTATTTGTATTTGTCCTGAACGATACCTAATCTGACAGACCCTGTCAAATTAGCTCTTGCCTAACGCTTTCACCTACGAGTCTACAGTATCGTATAGTTTTGGGACTTAACGATTATTGATAGAAACCTTCAAAAACAAAAAAGCAGGGTCATCTCTGGCCCTGCATTAGGTCTATCAAAGTTGGAAAAAGATAGTTGGGAATTTAATAGCCCCCTCATCTTGAACCATAGCCGCTCTGGTAGTCAAAGCGATGGTCGCTGTGATGCCGGCACTCTACCAACCCCAAAGCCAAAACCAAAAATAAAACCATCAAAGCAATCTTTTTCATTAATTTCACCCCCTTTAAACCTTTTACCATAGTTTAGATTTTTTTTCTAAAAAAAGAACCCCACATAACATTCTTATATCATAGACGTAAAGAATGGGAAAATGATTCATACTCCAATTAGCCAATATCGTGCCAAAATATTAATATCATTAAAAATCAAATACTTACATAAGAATTTCCTTTTGTTCCGTTTTAATGTTTACCCAATAGGGTAAAATCTGTTATGCTTAGGTGTAATTATACTCCACAGCATAAAGTAGAGTGGTTATACACAAGGGGAGTTACGACCAGCGGTTTTTGTCCGCAGCGAATTCCGAAAGGCAAATGAAAAGAGGAGAAAATGATGAGCGTGGATGAAAATATTTTTTTTCGACAGGCAACCCTTCGTATATGCAGCAGCCTCAATATTGTAACGGCTCTGAAGCGTTGTTTTGATTACATAAGACTTTACATCCCCATGAATCGAATGAGCCTTAGCATACTGGATGTTGATCTGAATGTTTTACGATTCGTGACTTCGGTCGGAGATGACATAATAGAATATTCTGAACAAGTCCTGTCTTTGCCCGAGAAAGGCCGGAGTGAAAGGGCAGCCTTATGGAAAAATGGAGAAGTGATCCAAATTATGAACCAGCCGGACCCGAAATTAGGATTCCCAGAGATTCAAGAAAGATTTGGGCTCAAACCTAATATCTCAGTTATGACCATGACTCTGAAGCTTGAAGGGAATCGGATTGGCAACCTTGGGTTAATCGCGGATAGTCTGAATCAATATACTGATGAACATGCCCGGTTGCTTCTACTGCTCCATGAACCCTTTGCCATTGCCATGTCCAACGCACTCAAACATAAAGAAGTCATTCGATTCAAGGACATGCTGGCCGACGACAACCGTTATCTCTTTGACGAACTGCGGTCAGTCTTAGGCGATGAAATCATTGGTTCGGATTTTGGTCTGAAGGCGGTGATGAAAATGGTTCAGCAGGTGGCGCCGCTCGACAGCCCTGTGCTGTTGCTGGGAGAGACGGGTACAGGAAAAGAGGTCATCGCCAATACGATTCACTATTCTTCACCTCGCAAGGATGGCCCGTTTATAAAGGTGAACTGCGGCGCCATCCCGGAGACCCTTCTCGACAGTGAACTCTTCGGTCACGAGAAGGGGGCCTTCACCGGGGCCATCAGTCAAAGGAGGGGGCGATTCGAACGGGCCGACAAGGGCACCATCTTCCTGGACGAAATTGGAGAGCTTCCACCCCAGGCCCAGGTCAGGCTGCTGCATGTCCTTCAAAAGAAAGAAATCGAGCGCGTGGGAGGAACAAGTTCCATACCGGTGGACATCCGTATTATATCGGCCACACATAGAAACCTCGAGGAGATGATCGCCTCGGGGCGATTTCGCGAAGACCTCTGGTTCCGGCTCAATGTCTTTCCCATCATGATCCCGCCACTGAGGCAGAGAAAAGAAGATATTCCAGCCCTGGTGCATCACTTAATCGACCGCAAGTCCGTGGAGCTTAAGCTCACGGAGAGACCTGTGCTGGCCGCCGGTGCCATTGACAGGCTTATCGCCTATGACTGGCCAGGCAATGTACGGGAGCTGGAAAACATGATCGAACGGGCTCTGATCCAACACCGGAGTGGTGTCCTTTCATTTGAGACTCTTTTGGCCCCGAAGGTTCCAGGAGGTCGTGAAGTGACTCGTGACGCAGGCCCAAATCGAACCCTGCTTTCGTTGGACGAGATGACTGTCCAACACATAAGGCGAGCCTTGAAGGTGGCCGGTGGCAAGATCAACGGACCGGGTGGGGCCGGGCAAATCCTGGGGCTTCACCCAAATACTCTCAGGAAGCGGATGAACAAGCTGGGAATTCCGTATGGAAGGAGAAGCTGGTAACCTTCAAGCGGTCAGATGTAAGAAACTTTGGAGCGGAAGGAGGACCAGCCTGATGGTTATGCTATCTGCTATCTATCTTCTGTTTTTAGCTTTTCAGTAAAGCTACGATATGATTTTCATATATAGAATTGGAATGTTGGATTTATACCAGTAATCCTCGACCCTCATAGTCATCTCAAACTGAAGACTCATAGGTGGAGTCCGCATCTGATAAATCTAATATCAGGTTTGTTTGCCATTTATAAAAACCCCTTTGGGTGTTCCTAAGCCTTCAGCAGTTTCAAGGCTGGATCTGAACATAGCCCTCCTGAACCAGTTGAATTAAACGACCCACTGCTCCAGTATTTACTTTTACTCCTGGCAAGAGGTCTTCATTAACCCACCCACGAGGTTTCATGGAAACCGCACACTCTTCGATTTGTACCCCTTGTTTCATCAGTTCTGAAATAAGGTTTTTATATGGGTTTCCTGTGCTAACACCACGATAGACATTATAGGATTTGTCATTCAACGTCATGTAAGCTGCATCTTCAGAAAAAATACCGATAATCTGCCCCTGGGTTCCCATCTCTTTAAAACGGATGGATACTAGATTCATATATTTTATACCCACGGGCATATCGCCAGCAAAGGCGAGATGATCCATATTAAACACGACATTGGCCTTTTTCAATATCACCGGGATATCGATGTGAATTGCGGACTCCGCCTGAGGTGATCACGCGCCTCTACCTATAGTCCAGCCACATGCTCTGGCCGAGTCTCTGGAATATAGGCAAAGTATTTTTTCCTATTAAGACTTCTTCTCTCTTTCCAACGCCGCCACTTTCGCAAGACGGCGCCTGAACCGTTCGGCCCCCTTGAAATGGGCACTTAGGAACGTCTGGACTAAGTCCCAGGATAGAGCATGTCCGGTGACCCGGCCGCCCAAACACATCACGTTCATATCGTCGTCCTCCACCCCCTGATGAGCGGAGAAGGGATCCGTGATCAACGCCGCACGAACGCCGGGCACCTTGTTGGCCGCAACGCAAGCCCCTACCCCGCTGCCGCAGATTGCCAAGCCCCGGGTGACCTCACCCCTCGCCACCGCCCTGGCCAGGGGCACCACAAAATCCGGGTAGTCATCTCCTGTAACCAACTCATGGGCGCCGAAGTCCGTCACCTCATAACCGGCGGCCTTGAGGGCCGCAGTCAGTTGCACTTTCAACTCAAACCCACCATGATCCGCAGCAATGCCAACACGCATCATCGTTCCCCTATTTCAGTTGTATCAAACTTCCAGTCCAACTTAACAGACGAGCCTGAAACGAGAGCTTCTCTCGACCGGTCTCGATACGTTTCGGGTGATGGTCTCCATCCTTTAGTCGTTCCACTTCCAGTTACGAATTTCCGGCATGTCTTGGCCGTACTTGTCTATGTACTGCTTGTGCTCGACGAGCTTGTCCTGAACCATCTGCTTCAGGTATGCCCCCTTAGCGCCCAGCTGCGGCAGGCGATCGACCACGTCTTGCACCAGGTGGAACCGGTCCAGCTCGTTCTGCACTCTCATATCAAAGGCCGTCGTAATCGTGCCCTCTTCCTTGTAGCCTCGGACGTGCAAGTTGCGGTTGGTCCGGCGGTAGGTCAGTCGGTGGACCAACCATGGGTATCCATGGAAGGCGAAGACGATTGGCTTGTCTTTAGTGAAGAGCACGTTGTAATCCTCTTCACTCAGCCCGTGCGGGTGCTCGCTCTCGGGCTGCAGCTTCATCAGATCGACGATATTGACCACCCGTATTTTCAGGTAGGGCAGATGCTCGCGCAGAATGGAAACAGCGGCCAGAATCTCCAGCGTGGGCGTGTCTCCGCAACAGGCCATCACCACGTCCGGCTCAGCACCTTGGTCGTTGCTGGCCCACGGCCAGATGCTAATCCCTTCGGTACAATGCACGACTGCGGCATCCATTGTCAGCCACTGGGGCATCGCGTGCTTTCCCGCAACCACCACGTTCACATAGTGCCGGCTGCGCAGGCAGTGATCAAAGACCGACAACAGGCAGTTGGCGTCGGGCGGAAGGTAAATGCGCACGATATCGGCCTTCTTATTGACAACGTGGTCGAGGAAGCCGGGGTCTTGGTGCGTGAAGCCGTTGTGATCCTGCTGCCATACATGGGAAGCCAGTAAGTAGTTCAATGATGCGATCTTCCGCCGCCACGATAGTTGCGATGTGACCTTCAGCCACTTGGCGTGCTGGTTGAACATCGAGTCGATTATGTGAATGAAAGCCTCGTAGCAGTTAAACAGCCCGTGCCGCCCGGTGAGGAGATATCCTTCCAGCCAACCCTCGCACTGGTGCTCGCTGAGCATTGAGTCCAGCACGCGTCCGGCGGGCGCGAGGAATTCATCATTCTTTACTGCTCGGGCGTCCCACTGACGATTGGTTGCTTCAAAGACCGCGCCCAGGAGATTCGAGAGCGTCTCATCCGGACCGAAGATCCGGAAATTGCGCTGATCCTGATTTAGCTTGGCCACGTCACGCAGGAACTTACCCAGCACGAGCGTATCTTTGGCGTCAACGGCACCGGGCGAAGGCACATCGACCGCGTGGAGGTGAAAATCCGGCATACGCAGGTCGCGCAGCAGAATGCCGCCGTTGGCGTGGGGATTGGCGCCCATCCGCCGGTCGCCCTTAGGCGCCAGTTCGGCCAATTCCGGCATGAGTCGGCCGCGCTCATCGAACAGTTCTTCTGCCTTGTAGCTCTTCATCCAGCTTTCAAGTTGCTTGAGATGATCGGGATGCTCGGAATCCACCAGGAGCGGCACCTGGTGCGCTCGGAACGTACCCTCAACTTGCAGACCATCGACGACTTTCGGTCCCGTCCAGCCCTTGGGCGACCTCAGAACGATCATTGGCCAGCGCGGCCGAGTGGTGTCGTTCTTGTTCCGTGCATTGCTTTGGATTTGCCTAATGCTCTCGATGGCTTTTTCCAAAGTACTGGCCATGAGTTGATGCATCTTTTCCGGGTCATCACCTTCCACAAAGTGGGGCGTCCAGCCGCAGCCTCGCAGAAATTGCTCCAATTCCTCATGCTCGATGCGGGCCAGCACGGTCGGGTTGCTGATCTTGTAGCCATTGAGGTGCAGGATCGGCAGCACGGTTCCGTCGGTGATCGGGTTGAGAAACTTGTTGGACTGCCATGCGGTCGCCAACGGACCGGTTTCCGCTTCACCGTCTCCGATGATGCAGGCGACGATCAGATCGGGATTGTCGAACGCGGCCCCGAAGGCATGGCTGAGCGAGTACCCCAGCTCTCCACCTTCGTGAATCGACCCCGGCGTCTCTGGCGAAACATGGCTGGAAATCCCGCCGGGGAACGAGAACTGCGTGAACAGCTTCTTGAGCCCGGCCTCATCCTGACTGATGTTCGGATAGACCTCACTGTAGGTGCCTTCGAGGTAAGTATTGCCCACCAGCGCCGGGCCACCGTGCCCGGGACCGGCGATATAGAACATATCCAGGTCATACTTTTTGATGACCCGGTTCAGGTGCACGTAGATGAAGTTCTGACCCGGCGTCGTGCCCCAGTGCCCGACCACCAGGGGCTTCACGTGCGACAGCTTCAACGGCTCCCGAAGCAAAGGATTGTCGAAGAGATAAATCTGCCCGACCGAGAGGTAGTTCGCGGCACGCCAATAGGCGTCGATTTTCCGAAGCTCCTCTCCGCTAAGGGATCCTTCTGATCGTTCTTTGGATATCTGAGTCATGCTGCACTTCCTTGGTCTTCCTCGGCGGCCTATGGGCCTTGTTTCTGCTCCTGGCTTTTCTCACGAATAAGATCGTTGGTATGCCTTGCAATCATCAAATCTTCATCAGTACGCATCACTCGCACAATGCATGGACTGTCCTCCTGGGATATGATGGGAGCGTTCACATCATTGCGACTGGAATCGAGATGTATGCCGAGGAATTCCATACCCCCGCAGATACGCCAACGGATGGTAGGGGCGTTCTCGCCCACACCCGCGGTAAAAATCAGGGTATCCAGTCCCCCCAGAGTTGCGGCCAGGGCTGCCAGAAACTTTTTGGCCTGGTAGCAAAAGAGGTTAACGGCTGTTGCGGCATGAGGTTCCTCTTTCTCTTTATCGAGTAGATCCTTCATATCCGAACTGATTCTGGAGACACCCAGCAATCCAGATTTCCGGTTTACCATCTCGTTCAGGGCAGAGGGCCGCACTCCTTCTTCCTCAAGAAGGTATACCAGAACCCCAGGATCAAGATCTCCCGAGCGCGTGCTCATCACCAGGCCCCCCGCAGGCGTAAATCCCATTGTTGTATCAATGCTTTTGCCATGCCGCACAGCCGTCATACTCGCCCCGTTGCCCAGGTGAGCGATGACCACTCGGCTCTCCGCTGCTTCAGGGCCCGCCTGACGTCTCAGCTCACGAGTTAGGTATTCGCAGGAGAGGCCGTGGAAACCGTAGCGGATTACCCCCTTGTCCTGCAGGTGCCTGGGCAGTCCATACATCTGCGCGAGATCGGGCATCTGCCGGTGAAAAGCAGTATCAAAACAGGCAACCTGCTTCAGGGCTGGATACAACTGCTGGACTGCCTCTATCGTTCTCACTTCTTGTGGGAGATGCCCGGGCGCCAGAGGAATGAGTTCTTTGAGCGACGCCAGCAACTCGGGCGTGACCCCGTGGGGGTAGGTATATTTAACACCCCCATGCACCAGCCGGTGACCCACTGCGTCTAACCTCTGCCGGCGAATATGGTCTTGCAGCCAGTCCAAGAGCGTCTTCAAAGCAGTCTCGTGGTTTGGCAGGCTAAGTTCGCGCTTCGTCATGACCTTGCCATCGGCATCCTTCATCTCCAAATGGCTGCCCGATAGACCAATCCGATCAATTTTCCCGGATAGCATCAGCATCTCCGATGGCCCCATGTGGTACAGGGCCAGCTTTATGCTGGAAGATCCGCTGTTGATCGTTAAGATGCGATTAAAATGCTCGTCAGTCATGTTGGCCTCTTATTATTTTATTTCTACTATTTATCCCTGTTTATTCACGATGTGGTCGTCCTTCATCAGAATCCATAGGTAAAATGCTCCTCTCTTGCATTATTCAGGCAGCCAATCCTGCGATCACCCAAAACCCGAAAATCCCTACAATAATCGCCATCACCAAAAAAAGAATCTCACCATTAAAGATAATGTAATGGCGACCGACCCAAACCCATTGCTTGTGTTCATTTATTGTCATACGATCTCCAGTAGAATTATGCACTTTTCAGAAAAAATGGAGAATAGTTCAGTTCAGGAAGACATGGAGAGCACCAAAATAGACTATTTGGCATAATAAACATAATAAAATTGATGGTTCATAAGACCTGACACCCAATGAATTGATCACTCAACTCTCTTGAAGTCGATGAATCCCCGCTCCACGTCTGTGCGGATCAGTTGTACGCGAATCCTGTCGCCTACGTCGATACCTTCAAACCCATGCACCAGTTTCCCTTCGATAGGAGGATGAAGAAGACGGACCCACGTGCCTTTGGGACCCGCACCAGTGACGATGGCATCGAACCGGTCCCCGATTCTTGGCTCTAGCAGTATTGCCGCTGCGGATTTCTCAACCTGGCGTTCGACCTTATTGGCCGCATCCTCTTCCTCTGTGCAGTGTTTACCTAGCGCCTCCAGATCCCCTTTCTCATAAGGTACGGGATGTTGAGCCATCGCAGCCTTCAGCAGCCGCTGGGTAATGAGATCCGGGTATCGGCGGTTAGGGGCTGTGGAATGGGTATAGTCCCTGACAGCGAGACCAAAGTGTCCCGATGGGGCAGTGTCTCCTGGAGAATCTGCAATGTATTCACCAGCTCCCATAAGTTTGATAATAGAAAGCGAGAGGTCGGGGAATCTTAGCGGGTCGGCTGCTTTCTCCTTCATCAGGAACTCCTCGAGTGCTCTTGAATCTGGATTAGAAGGAAGCTTGAACCCGTGTTCCTGCGCAATTTCGACAATTCTTTCCCATCGTTTTGGAGTGCGGACCACACGGCGCAGGGAAGGGAACTTCCTTGATGAGAGATACCGAGCCGTCACGCCGTTTGCCGCTATCATAAACTCCTCAATAATGTCCTTTGCTCGGTTCCTTTTTTCCACTTCGAGTTCACGGATTTCATTGCCATCAAATATCGGTCTCGCCTCAATGGTTTCAAAGCTAAGGGCCCCGTGAACATGCCGGAATTTCTTCATGCTTTGTGCTGCCCTGTCCTGCATGCGTAGATTCTCATCAAGTCCATTTACGGCAGCAATAGCCTCGGGCACAATTCCTGTCCCTTCCAGCCATGCTGCGACGCCGTTATATGCGAGCTTTGCATGATTGCGGACACGCGCCCTGTGGATATCCGAGTCCTGTAGGAACCCGTCACCGCCAATCACCATTTCGACGACAATTGTTAGTCGATCCTCATTGAAGTTTAGAGATGTGAGGTTGGTGGAAAGCTTTTCAGGAAGCATCGGGAATATCGTGGCAGCCGTATATACAGAGGTAGTATTATGGCGAGCGTGATCGTCAATGGCTGAGCCATCCTTAACGATCGAGTCCACGTCAGCTACGGCAACAAGAATCTTCACTCTGTCTCCAGGAATCGCCTCGGCAACGGTAAGCTGATCCAAGTCAAGGGAGTCATCGTTGTCAATGGAAGCCCACAGAAAGTCCCTAAGGTCACGAACCTGCTCACCGTCCATTGTTATAGGAGCCTGAATCCTGGCAAGTTCGGCGAGTGCTTCAACAGAAAAGTCAGGAAGTAATCCTCTTTCAAGCATCACCCTCCGGGCGATTCTCTGCAGAATAGCACGGTGCTGTTTACCATTCGCATTCATAAAATACACCTCTCCCCTTCATATCATAAATCCCTAATTCTTAGCATTGAAACAACAAATATATAAGGAACACAACAAACAGAATGATAAGAACTCGCTTTTGGTTGGGTTGAATATAACGAAAAACAGAAGTGAATGTCAAACAAAAGAGACCACAAGATAACTTCGAATTCTCTCTACCAGATGATCTCTCGGAATAGTTCCATCAGCCTTAATCGGAGACAGTTTCTCTTACTTTTCCTTCCCCAAATTGGATTTTCATCTCCATGTTTCATTCCATAGAACCTTTCCGATCATTACGGTCTTTATAGCCTAGTGAATAATTACCATCGATCAATGATTACCAATGGAAGTCAGGAATAACTCGCCAACAAGCCAGGTTGCGAATTACAGGAAGTTATCCACACACCTGCCTTCTCAATTCCTGCCCTCACCAACCAACTCCATCCTTTACCCCATCCTGCACCCGAGCATCGAGTCGAGCAACTCCGGTCCCTTAACTCCTTAGCCTTCTATCTTTGGAGGAAACGGTCTGGCTTTTCATTAAGATCTGGAGTATGGTATTTGCATTGATGGCCGGTTTAGCAAAAAAAATACCTGAATGGTTTTAACAGCCTACAGAAGGGAAAAAGAAGGTCCAGGACTCTTCTGATTACGCTTTAATGCCCAGCTAACCGGGATTTTTACGCTGTATGGAAAGGGATAGGCGGGGTCGTTGTTGAGTACTTCCTGTAATCCTCGAAGAAGGACTTTGCTCCATATGTGAAGATTACAACCAATAATCCTCGGGTTGCCACTGCGGGGATTTATTGGCAACAAAGTGCTTAAAGAATACTAAAAACTTCGCTCATATCTTGTGGTCTTTTTTCTTGACATACAACTGCGTTTTTCCTATATTCCACCCAAGCGAAAGCGAGTTCTTATCAAAAAAAGAGGCCTTCCATGACCGAATTGCGACAGGACCCGACTACTAAACAATGGGTGATCATCGCCACCGAGCGGGCCAAGCGCCCTCAAGATTTTGTGCAACAAAGTATTTCCCTTACCCTTCCGCCTTATAAGGCTGATTGCCCCTTCTGTCCCGGGAATGAACACATGACCCCTCCTGAGAAGATGGCTTACCGCAGCGGAGGACCAGTCAACGGCCCCGGTTGGTGGGTACGGGCCGTGCCTAACAAGTTTTCCGCTCTGATCCCGGAAGGAAGCCTCATCCGGAAAGAAGAAGACGGGTTTTTCAGGAAAATGGACGGGGTAGGCCAGCACGAAGTCATCATTGAATCTCCCCAACACAATCTATGCATCCCTCTGATGGAGGAGAAACAAGTGGAAGAAGTTGTGTTGGCTT